>Ga0307489_10003278_pt1 | contig 10749 bp, 18 predicted proteins | sample SB12metaG_FD_202247 | JGI IMG/M metagenome (GOLD analysis project Ga0307489, IMG submission 202247) | Sea-ice brine microbial communities from Beaufort Sea near Barrow, Alaska, United States - SB 1.2 | ecosystem: Environmental > Aquatic > Marine > Coastal | place: USA: Alaska | collected...
TGTGTAAGGGTACACAAACAACAGGTAAGCTTTGTGCGAACAGTCAAGGACTGAATGTTAGGCCCGAGGCGCCGGCCTGCTCGAGGTGGAGGAGCTGGACGAGGACGTGGAGCTGGTGCGGGGGTTGATTCTTGGGCCCGGCTTCAACCGCGGGCCGTTTGCGGCGCCGTCTGAAACCGATGACGATGACGACGAGGACGAGTAGTAAATTTAAAGACGGGCCGTCTACAACTGACGACCACGATGACGAGTAGACCTAGAGACGGGGCATTTAGCAATGTTGTGATCAGAAGGCGGTTTAACATGAGCTGCGCTAACTTGCCCAGGCTGGCGCTTTCCATTTGCGCGTCCTCGGGCGTCGCCGTCTGCGAGCGACCCACTGCTTCACCATCATCCGAGGCACTCAACGCCTTGCGCGCGTGCTTCAGCCCCGCCGCGCTTGCGCCACATGAGCGCATCGGGGCTCGATGAATGTTGGTAAAGAATACAGAACAAGCTTGCGATCGGAGAGCCATTTCACATGAGCTTCGCTAAATTGGCTAGGCTGGCGCTTATAAGCGCATCCTCCGGCGTCTGCGTCTCCGAGCGACCCGCTGCCTCTCGAGCCTCCAACTCACCGATTGCCTGACGCGCCTGCTCCAGCCCCTCTGCACCCGCGGCCACGACATGCACCCCCGCCGCCCCGCGCAGCAGCTCCATGGCGTAGCGGCGGCAAGTTGATATTGAAAGCAAAACTTGATAGCAGTTCATTACATTTTAGTTTCAAGCACTGCAACCAAGCGCTGTCAACACGGGGGTTAAGACCTTGGAAACAGGGTTCAAGGCTTTCCATACGGGGTTCAAGGCTTTCAACACGAGGTGCAAGGCTTTCAACACGGGTTTCAGAGCTTTCAACACGGGGTCCAACTGGTTTCAACTGGTTTCAACTGGTTTCAGCTTGCACCGCCATACCATGGCGCCCGCGCGCAGCGGGTGGTCCGCCGCCGCCGCGCGCCGCCACCCGTCCAGTACGGCCGACGTACGATTGTATACGTTACATTGATTGAGACCCAAGGGACTCTCATGGTGAGCACTAGTGCCTGTTCTGAAATGGGTACCACCGGTAGAGCTCTAGTGTTTGGTTCAAGGGCCGGTAAATTACCCCAGAATTTACCAGTTAATAGACTGTAAAAGTACTTTGGGGTTTAGGATTTAGGTCTTAGGGTTTTATTTTCACGATACGACCCCCCTAATAGCCCCCTAATACGCCCCTAATACCCCCCTAAAATCAAGACAAGCCCCTCTTCACTGGTAAATTATGGGGTCGCTTTACCGGCCCTCGCTCGGATCTATTGGTGCAACCTGTCACGCCCCTGCCTGCGAGGTCCTCCACTGTGTCGATGTGGCACAGGTTTAGGGTTTCGGAGGGTTCACGGTTTAGGGTTCAGCGTTTAGGGCGGCTCTGCCTGCGAGGTCCTCCACTGTGTCGATGTCCTGCAGCATAGGCAGCCCCATTGCAGGGGCTCACACTCGTCCACTTTCCGGCTCGACGTAAGCGCTTTCTGTGGGATAGGGGGTGTAATTAGGGGTTAATTAGGGGGTGATTGGGAGGTACGAAGGGGTTTTTGGGGTGTATCTTGTGTCATAAACGGCTCAGGTTGAGCTGAAAGTGGACGAGTGTAAAACCCTGCCCCATTGCTGACACGTCGGTGCCAGACGCCTCCTCCCCCTCCGCAGCCTCGGCCGAGGGGCTTACACTCGTCTACTTCTCAGCTCATCGTGAGCGCTTTCTGTGGAATAGGGGGTGCAATTAGCGGCTGTTTAGGGGGTGTGTAGGAGGTGTGATGCGGGATTAGAGGGTGTTTAGGGTGTATTTGGTGTTTATAGAAAGAGCTTAGGTTGAGCTGAAAAGTGGACGAGTGTAAGCCCCTGCCTCGGCCCCATCAGCCGCCTGGTAGGGCGCCACGGAGAGTCCCACGCGCTCGGCGGCGGCGACGGAGTCGGCTAGGACCGTGCCCGTGCTCCACGGTATGCCGGTGAACAGTGCCCCCGCCAGTACGTTTCCCATTCCCTCAGCCTCAAGCTCCCCATCGTATGGCCTGGCAGATATTGCCCGCCACGTCATACAACGCATTCTGAAACGTTATTCTCTGTACTTAAGCTAAACAGCATACTATGAACTGGCGAGAAATATCTGCCAAGCCCATTGCCCGCCACGTCATCGACGCGCAGTTTGAACCCTCGTTTCTTAAGACGCACGGCATCCTATGACGTTGTGAGCAATAGCTACCAGGCCATACCCCATCGCTGCTCCCGCCGCCTCCCTCCGCTTCGTGCCGCTTGACCCCCAGGAGGTAGTAACCGCCGTCCATTGCTGGGCCAAACACGACATCGTGCCTGTCCAACAACCGCACCGCGGCATCGACGTGCCCCGCCCCCACGTCAGGGATGTCCGTGGTGTAGCGGCGCAAGTTAAAATTGAATGCAAAGCTTGACAGCGGTTCATCATATAGCTCTATTTGAAGTTTGCCTATCAAATTTGAGCCCGATAATATGTTGATGGGCCTTGACATCCTCGTTTTGCATGCGTATTCAAGCTTCAAGCGCTGACACCAGGCACGACCTGCCGGGGTTAACCTGCAGCGCCCTACCGTGGCGATGACAATCGCCTTCGTGCACGCACCGCCGCCAGGGGCTTACACACGTCCACTTTTCAGCTCAACGTAAGCACTTTTATGTGTCGGATACGTTGGGACTTAGGAGGCTTCTGTGACAAAAACCGCTCAGGCTGAGCCAAGAAGTGGACGAGTGTAATCCCCCTGCCTGCCGCCCGGGCCGCCGCGGGTCAGAGCGTGGTCCAACGCGTGCCGCATGCGATGGCCCAGACATAGAGACCGATGGCCAGTGCTCGCCACGTTCTGAAACGGAATTTCGAACCCTCGTTTCTTGAGTTGGGGTTTAGGCTTTAGGCTTTAGGCTTTAGGGTTTAGGATTTAGGGTTTATGGTTTAGGATTTAGGGTGCCGCATGCGATGGCCCAGGCATAGGGACCCATGGACAGTGCTCGCCACGTCTTGAAACGTGTTTCAAACCCTGGTTTCTTGAGTTAACTGGCATCCTCTGACGTGGCGACCGATGGACAGTGCTCGCCACGTCATGAAACGTATTTTGAACCCTAGCTTCTTGAGTTGACCGGCATCCTGTGACGTGGCGAGCAGTATCCATCAGTCCTTACCCAGGTCTTCGCTCTCGCACTGCGGCGCCGAGCGCATGCCGTCACACGCGGGTGTACACTCCTCCATCCACTCCCGGATCCCGTCAGCTTCGGCCGCCTCCGAATAGAAGAGGGTGCGGCTGGCGACGCGGGTGCAGCCGGCGGTGACGGCGAAGGTGCGCTCCGCCGTGGCGTAGGGGCGCAAGTTGGAGTGGAATGCAAAACTTGTTGAAGCGGTTCATCACGTGTTAGCTTCAAGCGCTGAAACCTCTACACATTCTGGAGGAGGAGGAAGAGGAGGAGGAGGAGGAGGAGGGGGAGGAGGGGGAGGTGGAGGGGGAGCAGGAGGAACAGCAGGAGGAGGAAGAGGAGGAGGAGGAGGCGGAACCAATCGTACGTGCGCAATCCTCTCGTGCGCTGTGCAGTGCTATGTCCAGCGTCACCCTGGGATGGGTCGACGTGCACCGCCCCACCATGGCGCGGTAGAATGCGGCGGCCGGGCCGCAGGGGCTTACACTCGTTCACTTTTCGGCTCAACTTGAGCGCTTTTCGTGGGATAGGGTGTGCGCGTAGGGGTTATGTAGCCCGTATTAGGGGGTTGTTAGGGGGTGTTTAGGGTCCGTAGGGTGTTTTCTTGTGTCAGACACGGCTCAAGTTGAGCTGAGAAGAGAACGAGTGTAAGCCCCTGCCGGGGCGGCGCCCACGCCGGCGCCCAGCCGCGTCTTGGCCTGCCCCGGAATGGGCAGCCGCGCGAATATCACCACCGCCGCATCCGCCTCCGCCGCCGATGCCGCCGGCGTGTCCATGGCAGCGGTCGCGGCGTGCTGATAAAGGGACCCACACCAGCTTTATCCGACGAACACACGGCCCGCAGGTTTAGGGTTGTACAGGAACTTGGGTTTAGGGTTTCTGGGCAGCTGCTCAGCAGCTAGAAACCCATCTGCACATTGCGCACCACTTCGCGAGCGCGTTGATCTTCCGCGCAGGGCTGAGAGCCACCGAACCCGAAACGACCGGGGCCTGAGGACCATGTCGGCGCTCTTCGATTTCAAGGTGGGGCCCCACGCACCGACACCTCGCATCTCTTCCAAGCGAAGGGGGCCGAAGGCCAACAATAATTGTTGCTTTCAAAAAACCTCCCGAACGTGGAGTAGGGTGCCTGACCTAGCTAGATGATCCCGCGTGCGTGGGCGAGGCTCGCACGCATTCCCCTCGCCCTCAAAGGTGGCTTCACTCACCCGCCCAACCCGCCTCAGCCAACCGGTCCACGCGCCCAAGGTATCTCCACCCACCCACCCAGCACACCCCACCCCACCCAAGCGTCCCCTCGCCGTCGGAGGGTGCCTATCCCTTACCCTCACCTGGCTCCTCCTCTCGCCCACGCCGGACCCTGGCGGCCGTCGTTCCTCGTCACGCTGCTCCTGTTCGTGTGCACCTGCACGTATGTCAAGATGAAGGCGCCGCAGATGATGGACTCGCACCGCACCGGCCTTCGCGGCCTCTTCTGGAAGGCGGTAGGGCCTGACAGATGATGCTCGCCAATTCAACCATCGCATTTTGAACCCTCTTGAGTAACGTGGCATGCTATGACGAGTTACATGGCATCCTATGACGTGGCGAGCATCATCTTTCAGGCCATAGCAGGCGGCGCGTATCGGCGAGCGCCTCTCCCCTTGGGTCGCCGCCTGCTGTCTCATCATGGTAGGGGGGTGCAGGTTGACCCCGGGTTGACCCCGTGTGCAGGGGGTGTTTGGAGGTTGTGTGGGGTTGTCCAGGGAGTGTGTAGGGATGGTGCAAGGGGTGGTCAGGGGTGTATGGCGGTGTAGGTTGACCCCGTGTCGACCCCGCTTGGTTTCGGCGCTCGAAGCTAATTGCTGTGCCGCTTTCGAGTTTTGCTTTCAATTTCAACGTGCGCCGCTACATCGTGGGTCTGCACACATTCTGGGTCGGCGGCGGCAAATAGAGCAAGCAGCGTAGCACAGCAAAGTAACAGGAGCCGCAGCCGCAGCAGCAGCGGCAGTAGCAACATAGCACAGCAGTAGCAGCAGTAATAATTAACACTAGCAGCAGCAGCGAAAGCCGCAGATAAAGCAGCAGCAAAAGCAGACGCGAAAGTTACATAGTGCACACCGCCACCCCATCTGCCACCACTGCCAGCGAGCCCACTAGCGTCAAGCTCGAGAAGTTAACACTCGTTCACAAAGCACATCGAGCATGTTTTTCCTGATATTTCATGGTCTAATGGTGGGTGTTGAGCACCTCTAGCTGGCAACCAAAGTGTCTACAAGTTTCTGTGAGACAGCTGCTGCACGCGTATGGGCCTGGTGCATATTGTACTCGTACAATGTTCATTGTGGGCGTGGAGTTCATGTCACACATCACCTTATGCTTTTTCTCCCCTTGGATGCGATATCCAACCGCGGGCGGGTGTGTGACCTAAGACCTAAAAACCCAACTGACCCATCTCACCCTGCATACCCTGCAGCCACTCGATCGTTTCGGTTTGCCCGTTTGAGACAGCAGAGTTCATGCACGGAGCTCACAAGCTCGCCAAAGACAGATCTTCCGCGAGAATCCATTCCAGCAAATGCAGGTGCCCCGCGTAGGCCGCTTCCGTGGCCGCCCTCTCGAGCACCGACTGTGAGAACGCCCCCCCGTTCTGTGAGAACGCCCCCCCGTTCTCGTGCGCCCACTTCATTATCGGCAGGTGGCCTCGGCGCGCGGCGAAGATCATCGTGTACGCGTCCCACGCGCACCCCACCTCTCGTCAGGGGCTTACGCTCGTTTCCATTTCCGCTCAACTTGAGCTTACTTTGCCCTTTCCTGCTCAACTTAAGCTTACGTTTTCCCCCATGTAACCCAAATGTACCGGTGGATGTGTCCCGAAGGTGCTCAAGTTGAGCTTTAACGTGAGCGATGCGTCCCGGAGGTCCTCAAGTTGAGCTCTGAAGTGAGCGAGTGTGAGCCCCTGCCTCTCGCGCCCACATCAGCATGTCGAGGTTCCCTGCGTGCGCGCATTCGCGGCAAGTCCATTCGTTCAGCGGCCAGCCGAGCCGATGCGCGCGCTTCAGGCCTTCAAGATCGCCTTTTGTGGCGATGCATGCACACCTCCGGCCCCGACACGCAGTTCGCGTTGCTCTGCGCCCATATCGCCATGGTGTCCGAGCCCATGAAGAGGAACAGCTTGAGTTCTTCGACAGCACCCGCGACCAGGGGCGTACACTCGTCCACTTTTCAGCTCAAGCTGAGCCATTTCAGACACAAAATGCACCCACACACCCCCTGATACATCTTTTTACCCCCGTGAATATCCTCTACAGACCCCCTGTCTTGTGTAAATGCACTCACTATCCCACAGAGAGCGCCTACGTTGAGCCGAAAAGTGGACGAGTGTAAGTTCCTGCCCGCGACAAACAATCCCGACTCCTCCACTGCGGCGCGCACGCGCTTGTTCGTCAGGGAGAGCAGGCTGAGGTCCGTGGGGTTCAGTTTCTTTAGCACGTGCTGCCGCAGAACAAGGGGCCATTCCGTTAAGGGTCCCAACAAATGGTCGGCCTTGTCCACCGTGTCCAAATTGTCCATGTCCATGTCCATGTCCATGTCCATGTCCATGTCCATGTCCATGTCCAAATTGTCGGCCTTGCGGCTCAAAACCAGAACTTGCGACACGAAGCAAAATGAAGTTCGAAGGCCAAGGCGCGTCCTTCTTCAGGTAAGTTGTCGGTGGCAGCACCAGCGCCCCCTCCCCGACTAGTTGCTCCTCCTCCTCCCCTCGCCCCCTTCCCCTCCTCCCCTCCCGGACCCCCTCCCCCTCTCCTCCCCCTCCCTCCCCCCACTCCCTCACTTGGTGATGATGTTCAGCTCCCGCCCGCGCCGCAGCTCCGTGGCTTCCAACGCGCAGGGTCTGCCACCAGTTTCCTCGGAAGCTTCACTCAACCACTTCCTCCAGCAGTTCCTCAGAAGCTTTCCTACTCCTGGACGTCGTCCAGCACCAGCGGTCGGGCAGCCGGCGCGGCGCCACCATCAGAGGCTGCTTGCAAACGGCTCAAGCGCCAGCTGAAAAGGGAACGAGATGAGCGAGCGTGCTCATTTACTTCAGCTTCATCATCATCAAGAGCGACCCTCCACCAGCTCCGTCTGCCCCGAGTTCCCTTGACGCTTGACTCAATGACTTCCTCATCCAGCAACCGGCGTTCGGGATGCCAGCGCCAGCGCCGCCGCCAGAGAATGCAGGAACCAACCGCACAAGCTGAGATGGGGACGAACGAGCCGGTATTGAGGTATGACGGCCCCACCTCGAGCGCTAGTCGTTTGGCGCGCTCTTCCAGCTGTCCCAGCTTGTCGGACAGCTCGTCGGCCAGCCGCACCTGCTCCTCCGCGAGCCCCGGGGCGGGCGCCGGGGAGGGTTCGGCGTGCATCGCTGTGTACTCGTAGTGAGATTCGACGGCCCGTCGGCGACAGCGTTGAGCTTGGGTTTAGGGTTTTTATCAATGGGTTCAGGGTTCGCTGAAACCCGCGAGCCTGGCTGTTTGGTTGGGATGGCGGGCGTCTCACACCGGTGCGCGCCAGCTGCCGTTCAAAGCGGCCGCCCCGAAGCGTCGTCACGGTCCTGGACGTTCCCCACCGCCGTATCCAGCGGCCTTCGCACCCTGCGCGTGCCCACCGCTATTTCACTTCCCGTCACTATCCTTCACCCCCGACGCGACGGCACCCTGGACGCAGGACTTCGGCACCATCAGGTTGAACGTTGACACCTCTCTCGCTCTCCCTTCTGCCGCCGCTCTCTCTCCCACTCGGCCGCCAGAACCACTCCAGCAGCAGCAAGAGCAGCCGCAGCAGCACCAGCAGCAACATCAGCAGCAGCAGTAGCCACACGGTCGTCGGGTGGCCGCGATGGCGTCGAGCACGCGGAAGGCGGTGATGACGCACCTGAAGGCGGCGAAGGACGCCATCGCTGCCGGCGACGCGGCGGCGGCGCGCGCCGCCTGCAAGGCAGGGGCTTACCCTCGTCCACCTATCTGCTCATCCTGCGCCATCTTTGTCACCGAAACCTCCCACGACCCTGCACGACCAAACCCATCCCAAGTTGTCTGAAGTCCCCCCCAAGCGCATCCATAAAAATGTGCTTTCTTTGAACTGAGAAGTTGGCGACTGTAAGACCCTGGTGCAAGGAGGCCCTGGCGCTGGACGACACATCCGCCGACGCGTGGGTGTTCGACGGCAAAGCCGCCTTCTTCGCTGGTGAGGCTCGGCGGATCAACCCTGCCTTCCTCCTCTTCCTCCTCCTCCTCCCTCTCTCTTCCTCCTCTTCCTCTTCTTCCTCCTCCTCCTTCTCCTCCTCCTCCTCCTCCTCCTCCTCCTCCTCCTCTATCCCCTCCTCCTCCACCTCCCACTCCTCTCACCCCTACTCGTCCGTGAACAATCTCTCGACTCGTGATGTGAGGACCTTCAGACCCTGCGCAGGGTCGGAGACTGAGTTTTAATGTTGTAAATGACGTGGGGGCGGTGGAACACTGTAGGTCCCTGGCTGCTGGGGACGCCACCGCCGCCGTGGTAGGGACTGATGGATAGCGCTCGCCACCTCAACAAACGGATTCTGAACCCTCGTGTCTTGAGTGAGATGGCATCCTATGACGAGGCGAGCACTGTCCATCAGCCACTGATGGATAGGGCTCGCCACGTCAACAAACGGATTTTGAACCCTCGTGTCTTGAGTGAGATGGCGCCCTATGACGACAAACGGATTCTGAACCCTCGTGTCTGGAGTGAGACGGCATCCTATGACGTGGCGGGCACCATCCATCAGTCCCTACGCGGTGGTGTCGTACCGCCGCGCCACGGCTATCAGGTCCGACCACCCAGCGGCATTGCAGGGCCTCGCCGAGGCGGCGGCGGCTACCGGCGATAACGCAGCGGCGGCGGAGGCGCTGACACAGCTGCTGTCGCTGCCGGCGGATGGCGTTCCGCCGGAGAAGCGCCTTGACTGGACCAGAAAGTTAGCCGCCGCGTTGACGGCAGAGGGGAAATGGTAGGGCGGTGCGGGTTGAACCGATGAAACCCGTGGTGAAAGCGCCTGGGTCTACGCTCTTGAAACTGAAATATGATTGACCGCTTCTAAACTGTGCTTTCCATTTCAATTTGCGCCGCTACAATGTGGGCAGCGGCAGGGGCGAGGTGGGGGGAAGTGCTGAGCGCCGGGGGTGAGCTGCTGACATCGGAGGGGCGCGGCACGGCGCTGGCGGGGGCGGCGGATTGCGCACTTGCGGAGGATGCGGCAGGTCCCGGCATACATCGCTCGAGTACTTCACCTCACATGATACCATTTGACACATTACATGAGGGTTCTAGATGCGTTTGATGACGTGGCGGGTGATGTCTAGCAGGCCCTAGAACGCGGCGGCGGCGGCAGCGGCGGGTGACGCGGCGGCGGCCGCCCTCTCCGCCAAGGCCATCGTGTCCCCCGCGGATCAGGCGGCGGCCAAGGCGGCGGCGGCCAAGGCGCACGCCGCGTTGCCCAACCCGACGTTGGAGGTAAGACCTTGGCGTTTGGTGAAACGGCCATATGGAGTGCCTTGGCTTTGGTTGGACGGCCATATTGAGGGCCTCGGCGTTTGGCTTAATGGCCATGTCGAATGCCTGGCATATATTGCCTGCCACGTCGCCCATCCGTATTCTGAATCCCCGTTCGTGAGACTACCTATGACGGTGCGAGCAATATCTGCCGGGCCCTAGCTGGAGGGTGCCTTACGCGCCCTGCTCGCCCACACCGGCGGCGCCGGCGGCGGTGATGGATCCTTCGATCCGCGTCTACACGGCACGCTCCTGAAGCGTGCCGCGGCGCGCGTGACGGCGGCGTCCGGGGAGGCCGGGGCGACGGCGGCGGCGCGCGATGTGCTCGCAGAGGCTGAGGCGCTCATCTCCCGGTGTGGACAGGACGCCGTGTACCAGAGCACCCGCGCGGCGGCGCTGGAGGCGGCGGCGGCGCTGGACTTGGGGTGGGATCTGGCAGATAGCACTAATGTTCGCCACGTCATCTAACTCATATGAATCCCTAGTGTCTGGAGTGAAATAGCATCATGTGTCGTTCTCGCCACGTCATCCAACCCATGTTGGACCCTCGTTTCTTGAGTGACCTAGCATCATGTGACGTGGCGAGCGATAACTACCGGGCCCTAATCTACGTTGGGACCTGGAGGAGGAGGGATGGGAGGAGCTTGACAACGACGCGGATGATGAGCTGAAGCAGCGCGTGGCTGCACTCATCTCCCCCCGCGCGGGCGATTCCGCGGAGGACCCGACGGCGGCGGTGGCCTTGGCGTGGCTACAGCTCGGAGCGGTTGGCCGCAGCGGCCGCGCTATGCACCTGCCGGTAGGGACTCATGAATAGTGCTCGCCACGTCATAGGCTGTCATTTAAGTCAAGAAACGATCGTCACATCATCAAACGCACTTTTGACCGTAGTTTCCTGAATTTAATCACATCCTGTGACGTGGCAAGCACTATCCATGAGTACCTACATCCCGGGCTCTGCCGCTGCCGCCGCCGCGCTTCCTACCG
>Ga0307489_10003280_pt1 | contig 10743 bp, 11 predicted proteins | sample SB12metaG_FD_202247 | JGI IMG/M metagenome (GOLD analysis project Ga0307489, IMG submission 202247) | Sea-ice brine microbial communities from Beaufort Sea near Barrow, Alaska, United States - SB 1.2 | ecosystem: Environmental > Aquatic > Marine > Coastal | place: USA: Alaska | collected...
TGACGTTCTTTGAGTCCGCGTTGCCACGTGGCGTGGCGTGGCTGTTGAACGGGGCGTTCTGATTGGCTATTTTCTACTTTTCTTTTCTACCTCGGCGAGTAGAAAGTGCTTTTCTACTTCGCGAGTTCCCCAATTTAGAGAAAATAAATGGGGATTTTGCCAGAACCCCCATTCAATTTTCGCCAAATCTACGACCATCAACCCAAAAGTGGGGATTCCTGTTTAAAATCCCCATTCAATTTATGGCCTGAGTTGACAAAACCTTGATGCGGCAAAAACTCGAAAAGTTACATGACTGCCCCGCAAAGTGCGTGGCGTGCTTGTGATTAGGCGGAGCCAGAAAAAGAAAGGCGCGTTCAGGCATTGCAGAATGCCTGATTTCTCATTCACGTTTCGGCCTAAACCGTTTGCGTCTTTTGTCCACTAAACTTATCCGTCGTACAAAGTATTGGAGAAGGCGGAGGCAGAAGGGAAGGGTACGGGTATCCCATAAGGGTTCTGCGATGAAACTTTAGTTGGCAGGCAGTTTAGACGAGAAGGCGTTTGACGCGGTGCGCGCTTCGGCACGGGCGACGAGCACCATTGTACAACGAATAAATTCATTCGGCGACTGATATACACACAGAACAGTTGTATATCAATCATTGATCTTGCAAACGTTACTGTCACGAGCTCTGCGGCTAGCCTCACACGTGGTCATCTGCGCGTCCAAACTCAAACATCTCGTCGTAGGTGGGTATCGAAAGACGCCGCTTCATCCCCGGTACGTCGCCACGCCACTCACTTCCCAAACCCCACCGCCCCTATGTCACCTAGCGCATCACAAACGTAGCTCGTCACGTCTTGTACACGCCTTTTGAGCTGAACGGCAACCTATGCCGCGGCGAGAAATGTCTGGCTGCCAACCTTACTGCCACCCCCCTCCATCAGAACCACACCCAACCCAGCCCATACCCCCGCTCGCACCCCCGAGAGTGAAAGCAACTGCCACCCGTTCCAAGGTCCGTAGAGCTCGTCGCGGGCTGATTCGAGGTCGCAACGCGCCCGGGGGGGTCAAGTGTTCAGGACACAGCGTGCCCTAGCCGCTTGACTAGAAATACTCCCGGGCCTTCCCTGCCCGGCAGCAGGACGGCCGGTGCCAAACGAGTGAAGGCCAGCCCCACTGTAGATACCCTGTCTTTTCGCACAGAACATCGCACCCACCCCCAGGGACATCCGTGTCGGACGGCGCCGGCGCTCCATTGCTCGGTGCGCATCGAGCGCCGGCCTGTGTGTTACCACTGCCCCCACGCGCGGAAGGGGCAAAACAATTGTGAAACAGGGTTGTGGAATGGGCGCCGCGCCGTGGGGGTGCCCCGACTGTGCGGGGAAACACATCGCGACGGTGAAAGTGCTGGGGGGTCTGTTGTGAGCAGCCTTCGCGTATCGGCGGCACTTGAGGATACTTAGCGGGCGCGGCGGCGCGCGATGAGCCGACGTGCGCGCGTGAATGTGACCCCTGAATGACGAACAACAACACTAACCCTACGAAGCAGGTTTCGCCAAGAACTTGCCAAGAGGTGGCTCTCGCGCGAACACGCGTTCAGCGGCGCCGACCGAGGGTATTCGGGCAAACTGTCGCCGCGGTCCGCCGTTAAAACCCCATGGAGAAGCGTTTCCGACAGTCCCGCGTGCGCCGATCGCGTTGCGCACGCCATTTTGGAGCCCCGTGCCTCAGATGATGAGCTCTCATGAGCATCGCATCGTCATAACTTTTTCGTTTGCCCGCCGATATCGCACCATGCATCGTCATGTACTTGCTCCCGTGGCGCACTGACTCGAACCGTGCTCGTTTTGTCTTGGGTCGCTGTGGTTGGGCTTGGGGTGCCTTGTGGTGACAGCTGGACACTTTTGTGTGGGAATTTTGGTGGTTTCGTACCTCAACAAATGAAATAAAAGTGATTTCCGACACCAGCGTCTGGTATCGATTCAGCCTGAATGTACGCAGATGCGCGCATAGCGGCGCCGCCGCGACAAACGCGCCGTCGCCGCAGTTGACGACAGTCTCGCACGACCCCTCAGAGGCGCAATACACCGCGCCGGTTCCGCGGGCGCGACTTTCCGAACGCGCGCCCCCTGAACCACCTCTCAGGAAATTCTTGGCGAAACCTGCCTCGTACGCTACGATATTTATACGCGTACAGAATGAGTCGAAATTTTCCATGGTCTGAAAACTCAAAGCTGGTCAGAAGGGGGGTCGGTCTGGTGAGGAGGTCCGTGATTTCTGACCGATTCTCGTGGATAGCCTTGGGGTCGGGCCCCAACTACAACCAGAGAAGCCCGCCGCGCAGAAACAAGAAATTCCCCTCGACCAATCACATGAGGGCCTTCAGGGTGGCCTTTTCAAAAAGCGGAGACTGGGTTTAAAAGGGTTGAAAAGTGAGCGCCAAGCGCCTCGTCTCGACTGGTTTGTGCATTTTGTCGGAACTTAATGGAAACTTCCGAGAAAACGCGGAAATGTCCACATTCGCTAATAGCGTGACGGGGTTTATTAGAACGAGTTTAATCAGCGGAGTTGGTTTCTGGGTAATTGCCTATTGTGAATTTGTTCTGATACCTGGCGCATTGCACCCACCGCGTCCGCGTTGGGCGAGGGAAATTCTTAGCCGTATGGGCCTGTCAGCGAATCCCATTAATAGGCCGAAACGTGAATGAGAAATCAGGCATTCTGCAATGCCTGAACGCGCGTTTATTTTCGGTTCGTTCGCAGTTCTGCGTTTTCGAGGAAACGTTCCCGTTAAACTATTTCAGACGCGCGATCAGCTGTCCTCCATGAATGCCCACCTTCTCGCATTTTCGTACGAAAAAATGCCCACCTGTCCAGAGAAATCAGGTTTACCTGGTCAGCAGATCAGCGACACAGGACCCCCCCCACGGTCTACGAGTCCAAAAAAAGTTCGAGATCTTCTTGCTTCCGTACATTTTAGACCACCGATTCGTGAGTTAAATCGAGGCCGTGGACGGACAAGTTTGGTTGTGTTTTCTCGGAGCAAAAGCAGGATTCCGAGAAGCTGAAAACCTGACTGTTTGCCTGTGGCGTCGGTCTGAGGCGCTCCCGAGATGGGCCATGCCCACGGGCACGGTGCGCCCGAAACCGCGCACGTCCAGGCGCGCGCTTCGACAGACAGCTAGTTCAAGGCGTCACGGGTAAGCTCCGTGAAGCGGTGCAAACTCTTTGGAAAGCACAGAAAAAGTTCGCCGTAATGCCGTCGGGCCCGTAAAGCGGGAAGCGGGCCGACTGTTTGCCTGTGGGGTTCGCGAATCTTGAATCGTGAACGGGGGGAATGGGCTTTGAAGCCGGAAACGGGCAGCCAGCCCCTCCCGCGCGGCGTGTACGCGTTAGTTGGTGCCCCTCGAGGTATGTGCCGGCGTCTGCCTGCGTGGTATCACCACCGCCGCACGGCGAGGGCGCCTCGGGTACCCCGTGGGCCCATTTTGAGTTGGGAATTGCGGGAATTGGGGACCACGGGCAATGTACGCAGTGCGGCAGCTACGGCTAGCCGCTGGTACTGGACCCGGCTGGAACTCCCGACACCTCCTCTCACTAACCCAGGGGAGGGAGCCGACCGACCCTCCGCCCGTAACTCGCCATGCAGAACGCCGCAAGTTGCGCGAAGCGCGGTCGCTCCGAGCTGTTCTCGGACAACTTTTTGCGAAACTTGGCAATCCAGAAACCGTAAGGTACTCGTATGAGTTTGTGGTCAGAAAAAGCGCGTACCGGTACACATTTTGTGTCTGGCCGACTGTCAAGAAATCCGACCGACCGCGTGTCAAAAATGTATGAGAGGGGGGTCCTGTGGATTTCCTCATTTCCCGGATCAAATCACCCATTTCTAGGGAGCATGCGAAACCTCTGAGCGCCCGACTTGAAATAATGAAATGGGAACGTTTACTTGAAAACGCAAAACTTGCGAACGAAACAAAAGTCTGGGTCCGCCTAATCCGTGGATCTGAAATAATGAGAAATCAGCCGACCGACCACGTACGGACATGCTTGATCGCGATTAGTCGGTGGTCGGTCGGCGTTGATCGGATCTAATCAGTGGTCGGTCGGCGTTGATCGGGGTGTTTTTTGCATCTGGGAAACGTATCTCCTCCCTGGGTTTTGGTCCGCTGAACCTCTAACCTGGTCCGCTGGAAATCCCTCAACGAGCGCTTTCGCACTGAGGCCATAAATTGAATGGGGATTTTAGACCACAGAATGTACCCCGAAAAGTAGAAAATCCACCAGTTATTGACTCAAGGTCATGCACGTTCGGGCAAAAGTTGAATGGGGATTCTTGCTGCGGACTTTCTGATTGGCTGTTGACATCAACACTTTGCAACCGCAACCAGTCGTTGAGATTGTCTTACTGTACGCGCAGGGAGATGGCCGAGGGGGGAGCACATTGTGTGAGAGGCTGTGCCCCGCGTCGTCGTCCGACGCGCGTCAACCCCCGCATCGTCCCCACGCGCGCGTCGTGGCCATGTACTTTGCCCCCACCCCGCGCGTCGTCGTCCCCCTCGCGTCGCTTGCATCTTTTTTGTGTTGCCGTTGCGCGTTGCCGTCGGCCACGATGAGGCAGGGGGACGACGCGCGTGGGGGGGCGACGGGCGCGGCGACGACGACGCGCGCGGGGGGGGGGCGACGAGCGCTGGGTGCGGCGCGCCCCGGAGAAGACGGGACGACGGCGCGGGGATGCGACGACGCGGGGCACGCGGGAACGCCCCTCGGCATCGACAGTCCAACCATCTCTTCTGACGTTCTTTGAGTCCGCGTTGCCACGTGGCGTGGCGTGGCTGTTGAACGGGGCGTTCTGATTGGCTATTTTCTACTTTTCTTTTCTACCTCGGCGAGTAGAAAGTGCTTTTCTACTTCGCGAGTTCCCCAATTTAGAGAAAATAAATGGGGATTTTGCCAGAACCCCCATTCAATTTTCGCCAAATCTACGACCATCAACCCAAAAGTGGGGATTCCTGTTTAAAATCCCCATTCAATTTATGGCCTGAGTTGACAAAACCTTGATGCGGCAAAAACTCGAAAAGTTACATGACTGCCCCGCAAAGTGCGTGGCGTGCTTGTGATTAGGCGGAGCCAGAAAAAGAAAGGCGCGTTCAGGCATTGCAGAATGCCTGATTTCTCATTCACGTTTCGGCCTAAACCGTTTGCGTCTTTTGTCCACTAAACTTATCCGTCGTACAAAGTATTGGAGAAGGCGGAGGCAGAAGGGAAGGGTACGGGTATCCCATAAGGGTTCTGCGATGAAACTTTAGTTGGCAGGCAGTTTAGACGAGAAGGCGTTTGACGCGGTGCGCGCTTCGGCACGGGCGACGAGCACCATTGTACAACGAATAAATTCATTCGGCGACTGATATACACACAGAACAGTTGTATATCAATCATTGATCTTGCAAACGTTACTGTCACGAGCTCTGCGGCTAGCCTCACACGTGGTCATCTGCGCGTCCAAACTCAAACATCTCGTCGTAGGTGGGTATCGAAAGACGCCGCTTCATCCCCGGTACGTCGCCACGCCACTCACTTCCCAAACCCCACCGCCCCTATGTCACCTAGCGCATCACAAACGTAGCTCGTCACGTCTTGTACACGCCTTTTGAGCTGAACGGCAACCTATGCCGCGGCGAGAAATGTCTGGCTGCCAACCTTACTGCCACCCCCCTCCATCAGAACCACACCCAACCCAGCCCATACCCCCGCTCGCACCCCCGAGAGTGAAAGCAACTGCCACCCGTTCCAAGGTCCGTAGAGCTCGTCGCGGGCTGATTCGAGGTCGCAACGCGCCCGGGGGGGTCAAGTGTTCAGGACACAGCGTGCCCTAGCCGCTTGACTAGAAATACTCCCGGGCCTTCCCTGCCCGGCAGCAGGACGGCCGGTGCCAAACGAGTGAAGGCCAGCCCCACTGTAGATACCCTGTCTTTTCGCACAGAACATCGCACCCACCCCCAGGGACATCCGTGTCGGACGGCGCCGGCGCTCCATTGCTCGGTGCGCATCGAGCGCCGGCCTGTGTGTTACCACTGCCCCCACGCGCGGAAGGGGCAAAACAATTGTGAAACAGGGTTGTGGAATGGGCGCCGCGCCGTGGGGGTGCCCCGACTGTGCGGGGAAACACATCGCGACGGTGAAAGTGCTGGGGGGTCTGTTGTGAGCAGCCTTCGCGTATCGGCGGCACTTGAGGATACTTAGCGGGCGCGGCGGCGCGCGATGAGCCGACGTGCGCGCGTGAATGTGACCCCTGAATGACGAACAACAACACTAACCCTACGAAGCAGGTTTCGCCAAGAACTTGCCAAGAGGTGGCTCTCGCGCGAACACGCGTTCAGCGGCGCCGACCGAGGGTATTCGGGCAAACTGTCGCCGCGGTCCGCCGTTAAAACCCCATGGAGAAGCGTTTCCGACAGTCCCGCGTGCGCCGATCGCGTTGCGCACGCCATTTTGGAGCCCCGTGCCTCAGATGATGAGCTCTCATGAGCATCGCATCGTCATAACTTTTTCGTTTGCCCGCCGATATCGCACCATGCATCGTCATGTACTTGCTCCCGTGGCGCACTGACTCGAACCGTGCTCGTTTTGTCTTGGGTCGCTGTGGTTGGGCTTGGGGTGCCTTGTGGTGACAGCTGGACACTTTTGTGTGGGAATTTTGGTGGTTTCGTACCTCAACAAATGAAATAAAAGTGATTTCCGACACCAGCGTCTGGTATCGATTCAGCCTGAATGTACGCAGATGCGCGCATAGCGGCGCCGCCGCGACAAACGCGCCGTCGCCGCAGTTGACGACAGTCTCGCACGACCCCTCAGAGGCGCAATACACCGCGCCGGTTCCGCGGGCGCGACTTTCCGAACGCGCGCCCCCTGAACCACCTCTCAGGAAATTCTTGGCGAAACCTGCCTCGTACGCTACGATATTTATACGCGTACAGAATGAGTCGAAATTTTCCATGGTCTGAAAACTCAAAGCTGGTCAGAAGGGGGGTCGGTCTGGTGAGGAGGTCCGTGATTTCTGACCGATTCTCGTGGATAGCCTTGGGGTCGGGCCCCAACTACAACCAGAGAAGCCCGCCGCGCAGAAACAAGAAATCCCATTCGCGCAAACTTTTTGGTTGGAAACGTTGGGTGGGTAAAACTGTAATACTGTCAATACTTTCCGACACAAAATGCTCGTCAATACTGGTCAATACTCAGCCCCCCCCCTCGCGGAGCGCCAGCATTTTTACTGACAGTACGTGTATTTGAGGCAAATTTGGAAGACGAGTTACATTAAAGCTGTTTGCTCAAAGGAGCTGAGTCAATACTGTCAATACTTTCACGACCGTAATACTCGTCAGTACTTGTCAATACGTGGACCCACCCGTCTGGCCGTGTCAATATTCCCACCCAGTTGGAAAGTAAGGGAAACAACCCTTAATATCCCTGACCACAAATGCCAGTCGAGTGTCCTCCAAAATGCCCATTCACGTTTCGGATTTAGGCACTACAGGTAGCTATAGTAGCTCTGAGTGGGTAGAGGTTAGAGCACCTACAATGTCCCAGCACCTACAATGTCCCATTTTCGACTTTCTTGAGTTGTAGACGGTCGAGTTTGAAGCAAATCGCGGGTTTTGGTTGTTTTCGTCAGGTCACGGGGCGCCCGCGGGCGGCAGGCAGCAACGCCGCCGCGTCTTTGGGGGTTCCCCGACCCGTGGTTGCCTCGCAAAGGCACAGGTATTGCGTGCGCGGGCTGTGGGCGGCGCGCAGAGCACCTTCGGCGCCGCTGGCGCGCATCAGTTCGAGGCGATCGCCAAATTGGACACGAGCGAAAGCTGAAAAGTGGCTGTAAAACGGTACAAAATGCACAGGGAGACGCCAACTTCGCACGCGCACAGGAGGGTGACGGCCGGGCAGAGCCGCTGGTTCTTTTGTCGGTGCTATCGTCGAGGGATACGCGTGCTCAGACTGCGCGATACGGGTCGTCGCGGCGCAGCTGCTCGTTTCTCGCGGCGGCTGCACCTGCGTGGTGTCAAATTGCACAGATTAGACGGTCATCCACAGTTAAAAAAGTGGGACATTGTAGCTTTGAAGCGCCCCAAAAAACGCGTGCCGCGGCGTCAAAACGGCGCCAAACCACCCAAGTTTACAGGCACGGGGTGAAAGTTGAACAGTCCCGAAAATATGGCGGGGTCAGTTAGGGTCGGTTCCATATGTTTATCGCACGGTTTTGGGGCTGATGAAAAAGTGGGACATTGTATCCCCGTGTGAATGTAACTTCAAACGGGTTTCCAAAGCCCGATTAAAACTAGAAGCCGTGAGCCGATGACTCTGTCCTTTCAGGAGCTTCGTCTCATAGGTTGCGCGGAGGTGGCCTGGAAAGAGTTTGAACAAATTCGGTCGCACGCTCGCGCGACGCCGACCCCTAAAATCAGCACGAAAAATAGTAACTTCAGACTGATGTATGGGACCATTTTTGGGTCTGTAGACCGTCAAATTACAAAAAGAGCGACACGTGTAAGCGGTTCGGGCGCGTTGACACGCCCATTGCGGACGTCTCCACGGACCTTCGCTCCGCGTGAAAGGCGCGACACGGGATACGACGGCCGCTCCGGACGACACGCGTACACGCGAGGATTGGAATGAGTCGTGGGCCCCCAGGAAAACAAATGAGGGAGTCAATTGTCCCCCACACCGGTCACGCTCGACCCCAACGGCCCAGAGGAGTATCAACGGCGCGAGGATGGATCCCACAGCGTTCCCGCGTCCCGAACGAGGTTAAGCCGCCCAAAAGAGAGACGACAGGCGCGGGAACCTGCCCAAACGAGGGCCTATGCTTTGGGCCTGACAGCGCGTCTCTTTCGTTTTCTTGGGGAATCCCGCGTGGGAATCCCGTCTGAAATTACATTCACCGGCCTGGAGTTACATTCACCCGGGGATAGGTGCCCTAACTCTATTCACTCTACGAGGTAGGGTCAGCCTATAGGATTCAACCTCACTTACGGTCAAATGCCCGCGCCGTTGATAGGAGTTTCGCTTTGAAAATACGACATTCGGATTCAGACGGTCCGCGTGGTCACTGTACGCGCCTGTCCGTTCCGCGCGTCGGCCAGATCTCGCGGCAATTTCACCGAACATCCTCAAGATCGCCAAGACACGCGACGGACGGCCGTTCATCGTGAGGTACGCCCTTCAAAAGCCCCCCCCGCGCGCTCACCACGTCGTGTACGCGCGCGACGGCGCGGGCATTTCGCGTTCAAGATGCGCTTTCGCATCGCGAATCCTTGGATCGACCGATCTTGGGTCAACTGCGATCAAGTGTCATTTGGGTTTCAAAAACAAAAAAGACCAGTTCAAATCCATCATATCGCGCTGAGCGCTAATGCACTTTTAAGGCTGACCCTGCCTCGTACGAGTACTGTACGACTCGTAGCTCCAGCTAGGAAGCTAGTGCCTGGTCTGTACCCCGTACTCGATGTAGTACTTCGTACTACATGTAGTACGGTCGGAGTTTGGAGATCCAAAAGTCAAAATGTGTTGCGGTGATTTGGCCAAAAGTCAGACGTACTACAGATTGAGATCCGTACTACGGAGCAGACTAGGCACTAGTGCCTAGTCTGTAAAGCGTACTATATAGTATATTCGTAAGTACGGTTGGCGAGTCACGACTCGCCAAACGTACTTACTAGTACTAGTACTTACTAGTACTTCACAGACTAGGCACTACGGGGAAACAGCCCGCGTCTAATAAAAAAGTGAGCTCGGAACGCGCGATTCCGGAGTCTACACCTCATTTGACGGGTTATGAATCCCCGGGCCATTAACGGGTGAAGGCTCATTTCTGAGCCTTGCGACCGGCTACTTTCGTTGTTGCCGACCGGCCGATAGGCCTCCTAAAAAGGTTGCCCGGGCGAGAAAAGTCGAGCGCGTGCATTGAGCTCCCCCAGCCAGGGATGGCGGGCCAGGGCGACACACGCGCGGCGGAACAGTCATCCCGCCCCTTCCCCGTCGGCGGACTCCCATGCCGCGGCGGCGCAGGCGGCCGCCGCGGCCGCCATGCGCTTGATCTCGGCGCATATACGCGTGTTGGGGGAGGCGTACGTGCGCCTGTGGTTCCCTGCCCCCGATGCCGCGGTCGGCTCCGACGCGGTCGCGATGCCGACCCCGCGGTTGGGACCACCGCCACGCGGGCAGAGCGTTTCTTCCCGACGTACATCTACGCATGTCGGAACACGACACCAGCGGGAGGCGGCCATCGACAAGGAGATGGCGGCGGCACCGAACGTGCTGTCGGTCATCCGCACCCGTGACGCGCTCGCGCGGTACATTACAAAAGTCCCTGTCGATTTTGGGGGAGCGATTTGAGTGTCCAGAGTTGACTGACTCCCCCCAGTTTTTTATTAGACGCGGGCTGATTCCCCGTAGCACTAGTGCCTAGTCTGTAAAGCTCTAGTATCCTAGTACTCTAGTACTTACGTTTGGCGAGTCGTGACTCGCCAAACGAAAGTACTAAGGATTCAGTCCGAACCAAATCAACCATTCGGGTAGGCGATCCGTGTACACAGACTATTTGCCTGTGAGAGCAGTCGATATTTGTGTACCCGGTACACCACCAGGCGGCAGACGCGCGACTGCCCCGAATGCGTGCGGTGGAGGCGCCCCCGACTATGCGCCCGGGTACGAGTGCGCGGTTTGGCAGAGTAGGAGTGCTGGGGCACTCGCCGGATCAGTCCCAGTGG
>Ga0307489_10003281_pt1 | contig 10743 bp, 9 predicted proteins | sample SB12metaG_FD_202247 | JGI IMG/M metagenome (GOLD analysis project Ga0307489, IMG submission 202247) | Sea-ice brine microbial communities from Beaufort Sea near Barrow, Alaska, United States - SB 1.2 | ecosystem: Environmental > Aquatic > Marine > Coastal | place: USA: Alaska | collected 2017-05-06
CCAAGCAAAAAAGCTCTTAATTAGCGCCTTAAGCTATCTGCTGTAATATTTTATGGTCTTGCAGTACAAGTATTTAATACAAGCTACTAAGAGCCATCGTATTAAAATGCAAGAATTAACATGGCCGTCCTGTTAATTTTCTAATTTATTAATTTTCTGCAGCATTAATGTAGGCGAAACCCATTCAGGCTGATATACAGCAAAGGTCTAGTAGAGACACCGACTTTAGTCTGGGTTTGTAATAAATCCGGTGACGCTTAAATATCGGTATGAGACCATCACGTTAACGTTTAGTACTTGCCATCAAAAATTAGGATTGCTTATGCCCCACGTCATTGAAAGTAAGCAGCTATCATGAATTCAATTGCTGAAAATGAAACTTTGGATAGTAAAATTCTGCATGAACAGGTCACCTTGCTGTTCCAGTCAATGGTCTCTTTACTGTTAATCAACTTACTCGTTTGCATATCCCTCTCTGCAATATTTTGGGGCGTTGTACCCAACTCCTCTATTTATTTGTGGACAGGACTAATGCTGCTGATGATCATCGTTCGCGGCGGTTTTTATTGCATTTACAAGCATAAGTTTGATCCTCAAAAACTAAGGTCTTTCAGACTATTTCTTATTATTGGCAGCGCTACCGCTGGCTTGATTTGGGGCTTGGGTGGGCTTTTGCTGTTTTCTGAAACACAGTTGGAATATCAAGCCTTATTGGTGTTTGCATTTATGGCGATGACGGGTGGCTCGACGTTTACCTTAAGTATCTACATGCCAACCTATTTTGTGTATTCGCCTTTGACGCTGCTACCCATCACCATCAAATTGCTCACGATGGGCACTCAGCAGCATATAGCCTTAGCGTTTATTACAGTGGTTTTCCTAATTGCATTAACGTTATTTAACATGAAAATAAATCGGAATTTTAGACGATCATTAGAACTTCGCTTTGAAAACATGGAACTTATTGAACAATTAAAAGAGCAAAGAAGTGAGGCGGAACATGCCAACAATGCAAAGTCCAAATTTCTTGCTGCCGCCAGTCATGATTTACGCCAGCCTTTATATTCTTTAAGTTTGTTTACCTCGGTGTTAGATGAATCGACCAGAGATCCCAAAACACGAAAAATTGTTGAGCAAATCAATATGTCTGTTGATGCATTAAAAAGCCTATTTGATGCTTTACTGGATATCTCAAAATTAGATGCGGGTGCCGTTGCAGCCAACAAAATGAGCTTTCCTATGCAGCCATTGTTTGAAAAATTAGCCAATGCTTTTGATATGCAAGCCTTACAAAAAGGGCTGCTAATAAAATGGCCAACTAAGACATACAGCGTCACCAGTGATGCTGACTTGTTGGAACAAATACTGCGAAATTATTTAGAAAATGCCATTCGTTATACCGATAAAGGCATTATCACAGTGACGTGTGAACCAATAGGTGAGGCAGTGGTTATCAGTGTGCATGATACAGGTATTGGTATTCATCAGGAGGAGTTACAGAATATTTTCACTGAATTCCATCAATCGGGTAATGCACAAAGGGACAGAAAAAAAGGCTTAGGATTAGGCTTAGCGATTGTTGACAGAACCGCTAAATTACTCGGACATGAGATAGCAGTGATATCGGAGCTAGGTCTGGGTTCGACTTTTTCTATTAAACTCAAACAGAGTGCAACTGAGGTTAATGAAGAGCAGCCGTTATCAAAAGAAACCTCATTAACTCAGCGCAGTGATTGTTTGCTAATTGCAATAGTGGACGATGAAGAAACTATTCGTGAAGGCATTTTGCAGTTATTACAAATGTGGGATTATGAGGTGGTTGCAGCTGCTTCTCCTGAAGCGTTACTGGCGCAACTCGATCAAATTGGCCGCCAGCCTGATGTGTTGATTACTGACTTTCGCTTAGCCGAAAACGTCACTGGTATAGACGTCATTAAAGCGCTACAAACCAAATATCAGCAAGATATTCCAGCGCTGATAGTAACAGGCGACACAGACCAAAAACGCATTAAAAAAATGAACACTGGGCATTGGCAAGTGTTACATAAGCCCGTTCCTGCAGCCAAACTTCGTGCATTTTTGCGTAGTGTGCAAAAAACCGAAGAAATGACTAGGTAACCTGAAATATGGATAAGACGTGCCGCCACCCTAAAATGATTATAACGAAAACAGTATGTTAGGTAGTTATAATTGATTGACTAAGCCAATAAATACATACAGTGCTGCCATTATGGCGTTTGTCGAGGCGAGCTTGTGAAGCAATAGCCAGCGATTGTGTGCAAGTTCAACGAAGATAGCTTTGATAATAGCGGTGCTAGACGGTTTGGCTTATCCAGAGCTCGGATTAAATAAAGTCATACCTCGCTCTTTGGCCACAATTACCGCTTGGGTTCTATTCGTAACCGCTAGCTTTTTTAAGATCGCTGTCACATGCATTTTAATCGTGGATTCAGCGATATCCATATTGGCGGCAATCACTTTGTTTGAAAGACCCTCTAACATTTGTTTAAGCACCTGCATTTGACGTGGCGTGAACTGTGGCCTTATCTCGTTTACTTTAAGTTGGGGGAAATAAAGTTCGCCAGATAATATGACTTGCAAAATGTTTATCATTGTCTTGCTAGTCATATCTTTTTTAATATAACCCATGGCCCCCATATCCATCGCTTGTTGAATATCTTGTTGCTGGCTGGACCCAGAAACAACCACAACGGGCATGGTTGGATAGAGATTGCGGCAATTTTCCAACACTGCAAACCCCGTCTTTCCTGGCATATTGAGATCCACCAACACAAGATCAATATCAGGGTGTTCTTTGAGTACTTGAATCGAAGCATCACTGTTACAGGCTTCAAATATACAAATATCATTATCTAACGTATCAAGTACATATTTTAAACCGTCGCGAAACAATGCATGGTCGTCTATTATTATTATTTTCATTTAATGCCACATCTCCTATTTTCCCATCATATTTACCAAGACTTGGCTGACTGTTTATTTATCGTATTATGAGCGTTTCAATTAACTCGTACATGTAAAATAAGACCATAGGATGATTGCCTTAGCAATCTACTTCTACTAAATATACATCGCCCTATTTGGCTGTGGTAGAACAGGTTCGTCGGGTGATACCCTTTCCGCTTTCGACTGGGTGCGTCTCAACTACCAGAGTCCAGCAGTAGTAAATATGAGCTTAGGAAACTCGGGTTCCAAAAGTACGGATTTAGCAGTCAACGCAGTGATTGATGCCGGAATATCCGTTGTCACTTCGGGGGGTAATAATGGACTTTCCCCCAAAGGAAAAAGCCCATACGCCTGTGACTATAACCCGGCACGTGTTCCCAATGCTATTACGGTGGGAAACACGAATCGATGGGGTCAGTGACGTTGATTGAAGAAAGTTTGTAATTAGAACAAAAACTGTAGTTCAACTCCAATCCTTTGTCTTACCGATAACTCAGTAAATTTGTAATAGAAGGCGTCGTTATTGACTAACGGCAGATCGCGCGCTTGAGTCAGTCTCCATCTAACCGTGAACGGCTCCTTCGATATAGATTTTCAGTTGCCTATCATTCAAACAAATGGCTCTCAACACATTGCCTGCATACAGGCGACGGATAATCTGTCATAGAGGAAACCGCGGGGGTAACGTCTATGTTTGGGAGCTATGGGGATTTCGGTGGCTGAAAGGAAAGGGGTCAAGTTGCTTGCTTCACAATACTCTTAATCAATCCCTCAACTCGCGTCCTAAACCGACTTTCTTCGCGGGTGCACTTACAGCTATTGGTAATAGCTGGGGCATTAGCAAATATACCCAGTCACTTAAATGACGAATCCTCGAATTATTACCCCAAAAAGTAGAGCGCCGCCTCAGATAAGTCTGTTTGAATAAAAGCAGTTCATCGTCATAAACAAAAACAATATCAAAACTGGTTTGCACAACAGTGGGCGGTGCTTGTTTTGAATTCTGAATTATGTAAAAACGGTTGAGTAGTAGGCGAAAAATAGCCGAGTTTAACTCCCTAAAGAATATAAAAAAGAGGTAAATATGAAAAATATGAGGCATCAAGTATTTTTATGAAAAATGACGTTTCATTTTAACTATACTCAATCTGACTTTTATCTTTTCACTGTGTAGCGCTCTGTGATGCATCGCTTTTGCTTTAATCTATTGACTAGCATCTATCTACTACAGTCATTGCCCACCGCAGGTTTAATCCGCAGAAATACAGTTTTACCAAGCCATATATGATCTGGTAATTTTTCTGAAGTTACACCACGGAACGGCTTTCGTTACTCACCGGATCTTTACTTCCCGATGATATGTACTAGCCTAAATATGATGTATTTCGGCAACGCTCTTACTCATTAAGGATAAATAGATGAAACTAATAATCAATGTAATGTTGTGCGCCGCTTTAACGGTGCTAACCGGGAGTGTTGACAGCGCCCCAAAAAGCAAGGCCCCACGGGGGCTAAATCCACAAGCCATGGAGGAGCTGCATGATTCTGGAGTGGATAAATATATTGGTCAGTATACCCCTGTATCCTCCACAGACGTGGGTGATGGGTGGACCAAACACACCTTCGACCCCGATGGCGGTAACGGGCCTATCTGTATCGCAGGCACCCCATACTCTGTATTCACAAGAACAGGAATTCCTTCCAAGCTACTTATATTCGAGCAAGGTGGTGGTGCTTGTTGGCAAGACTTCTACAACTGTAATGTGCTTTCTGAGGCCCAGGAACCGCCTGCACCCGATGTTGGAATCTGGGATTTTGATTCCAAAGATAACCCGTTTGCTGATTACTCTGTGGTGTACATGCCTTACTGTGACGGGTCGGTTTTCTCGGGTGACAACGACGTATTCGACCCCGCCTTTGGGGCGGCGATTGGAGCGCCGAGTGCTGTGGTCCGCTTTCACCGCGGTTTGCGTAATCAAACAGCTGGTATGGACATGGCTAAAGCCACATTCCCGAATGCCAGCAAGATCACAGTTGCAGGTTCCAGTGCTGGTGGCGTAGGGGCAACCGGATTTGCGCCGTTTCTGGTGAGAATGCTCTATGGAAACCAGACTCATCTTACTGTCTTTAACGATGCCGGGCCAGTGACGGTCAACCTGAACGCTACAGATGATATTGCCGCACGAGCTGCAGATTGGCAAATTGGACAGTTTTATCCCGTGAGCTGTAGCGATTGCGATGACATGGGACAGACCACGCCTCTCATAATGTGGCGCCTCGACAACGACTCTACAATTCGAGAAGCATTCTACGAAACTGACATGGATCTTACTAACCGCTTTTTCATGGATCTTCTTGCAGATCCTTTGGGCTTTAGGGAGCTCATTGTTACTGAACATGGTATTCTGAACGAAGCTCACCCGAATCGTTACAAACGCTTCATCGTAAATGGCGACATTTCACACACGGCGCTGCAATCCCCGCTGTTCTATAGCCAGGATGCCAATGGTGTACTACTCAACGAATGGACCGACGACTTTATTTCGAAGAGACCGTTCTGGATAGATATTGTCGAAGATGTTTCGCAACCACTGTCTCGATAATCCTATTCTTGGATGGATCCCCGCGGGTATCTAAACCCGCGAGGATTGGCAGGGTAATCGCATTAAAATAATTGCAACACTTTTAACAGATAAACACTGTCCCAACCTGCCATCTCTCGCTTAATTTTAATACCTACTTTATTTTCAGTTTCCGACTTAAGTAGGTTTAACGATATATGCCGCAATATTGCCATGTTTTGATCTGAATGCCAAAACCTCAGAAGACGTTGCTGCAGAATTGCTCTTGTTAGGTGAGATCACAGGAAGAACAGAACAAGCGAGCAAATTGCTGAGCAATACTTAACTAAACTTGCTGATATAAAATAGCGCTATGCAAGCCAAGTAAATATTAAAGTATTCTATGAGTTATGGTCACGGCCCATTCGAACGTTGGCACAAATGGCTTGGCCTCAACAACAGATAACCCTGTGTGGTGGTGTTAATCCCTTTGCCGATGCCAAAGACGATTACCCTGCAGTGGGGTTAGAACAAGTATTAGTGACCTTACCGCAAGTGGTGATCCAACCAAGCAAAAGCACAAGTGGCAATTCCGATAGCCTTAATTGGCAACAATAGCCCCATGTACCTGCAGCTAAAACGGTTTTATTTTTCGCCCCAATGCCGACAAAGTGCATCGTATGACCACTCGTGTCTTGGACGAACTAGTGACCTTATGCGAACAGATTAATGATGCACGGCAGTTTTACCAAAGACAGGGTTAAAATAATTATCCAGGTTGGGTTCTATGAGCTTATGCCGCCAAGTTCATTATTTATCGTACTGAAAGTATAAGTTCGAATGAATATTTTTAACTGAGCATGGCAGATCTAACGAAACGGCAAGTCGGGCGATTTAAACTTGGATGGAAGGTAAAAAACACTCCACCTGTCATGACCAAAAGAATATTTCGTTCGTCTCTTATGAGCGAATTTCCGCTTTTGCGAGTTCTTCCAAGGTCAAAAGTAATGTAACAATATTTCGACTGGGAAGCCTAGCATCAGCACACTAGACGATGCTCATTCATTGCTGTAAGAAACAGTGGAAATTTATGTACGTAAAGTAGTCGACTTTGGAATTTTTTTTATCGAGTCTTATTTGCTTTACCAAAATCGTAATTTCATTCAACTCAAACCTGCACCAACAATCAATCAGTTGGTCATCTTTCAGCTCGGCAAAATCAACACCTGTTGAATAGAGCTGGGATGTTGTCTATTCTGCTTATGCTCTCATAATTTATTAAAAGGCTAAGGTGTGAAATATAAACTATCAGAAGTCGCGGAGATTGCGGAAATTATTGGCGCTGTAGCGATAGTTTTGTCACTGGTATTTGTTGGTGCCCAATTGCAAAAAAACACAAGTGCTACTAAGTCAGCTTCTGCAATAGCTGCTGCTAACTCAATGTCACAGTGGTATTCCAACCTGGGGAGTAGTGAACAAAATAGCAACCTGTTTCGAAACTTTATGGCGAATCCAAGTTCTATGTCCGAGGAACAACGCTTTCAAGTCATAATGAATTTTCATGGCGTCATGCTTATCCTGCAAAATAATTTCTATTTAACAAATGAAGGAACCCTTGATGCAGAAATGAAGGATTCTATTTCTGAGTCGATTGTAGTTGTTAAAGATTTTCCTGGATGGAAATTATATTGGAAGGCCCGGAGGGCATTATTCTTAAGTGGCTTTCAGGAGTATGTTGACACACTAATAAAAGCGGAACGCAGTGTATCTTCTGAAATATATAAGGAGGTTGAGATAACGAAATAAGTCAACTAATTGGATGCCAATAGGGCCATCTTTATAGTTAAACTCAACACAAATCCAACTTATACCATTCTCCGATTATTCAATAGATTGTGATGGGGCTTCTGTACTATCCGTTTTCAATCTTATTTTGGTGAGCGTCCGTTATTGGCTGTGAGTTCAACTGGTCAGTTCTAGCTTATAAACTCAATAACCACTCTCTTTTTTCACCTATTTTTCCTCTGTGCTCTCCGTGTCCTCTGTGGTGAAAATTCTTTTGCTTTAAATCTATCGACTAGTTTCTGTATTTTATATGCGTATGCAAAACTGTCATACAAGATGACAAGGTACAAAATTGGAGGAATTATATTTAAAGGGGGGAGCGTTCTAATAGTGTGTAAAAGTAGCTAAGGTAATAAAAACAGAAACGGTCAATACTGCCATTAGAGACCGTTTCGATAACTGATGATGTTGCTGCATTTAGTCAATGCTGAACTCTTTCGAAAACATTCAACAAAGCTAAAAATTACCGCCCCTGCCACAAAGGCAATTACCGGGGTCAACAACATAATAAATAAAGATATTTGATTAAACATAGTCAATTCCTTATTCAGCTTGTGTTTTACTAACCTCAACATTTTCAGATTTAAGGTCTGTGATAGACACTTTAGCGGTGTAACTCTTTTCTTCGTTAAAGCTAACGTTATTGGCTACCGTTAATATAGTCGAACGCAAATTATTTTTAAGTTCTTGCTGTGCAACATCCATCGCTTGATTAACCATAACGCTTACATATTTATCTAATGAGACATTTTCAGCCTGTGCGGTAGCAGTAAAAGCTAAAGTTGAAGTAAGTGCGATGGCTGCGATTTTAGATTTAGTGAACATGATATTTTCCTTTGGTTTAGTAAGTTAATAACTGTATTTCAATTGTGTGAACAGTTATTGTTTAAGTCGCAGTATCCTTTGCGATAGTTGTGCCAATCATGAAATTAATTTTATCTATATGATTTATATAGATTTTTAATTTAAACCATAAATTAAAAAGTTGAACGAATATTCTTCCACCCTAAAATCTGGTTAAATTTACCACTACATTAGTAAATTTAACCAATCATCTCGGATTGAAATTGTTTAGCCTTGGACTGTGCCTCTAACAATACATCTAAAGCATCCGTTAACAGTTCAACACCCACATTGGCTTTAGTGCCGTTTTGGCTCAAGTACCTGCGCCAAATACGCCCACCAGCCTGACCTTGGAATAGGCCCAACATATGCCTGGCAATATTCCATGGCCTAGCACCGAGAGCAATCTGCTGCTCTACATAGGGCAACATTGCCAGCACCACTTCAGGGCGAGTTTTACTGACAGAGTGGTCTTGATAAAAACGTTTATCAACTTCCGCTAAAATGTAAGGATTGCTATAAACCTCGCGGCCTATCATCACTCCATCCAAATGGTTCAGATGCAGTTGCGCATCCTCTAGGGTTTTCACACCACCATTTAAACTAATATGTAAATCGGGAAACTGTTGTTTTAATTGGTAGACACGGTCATACATCAATGGCGGTACATCACGATTTTGTTTTGGACTTAAACCTTTTAGCCAAGCTTTACGAGCATGCACAATAAAAGTATTGCAACCTGAGGCCGCAACCACTTCAATAAAGCGAGTTAAGTCTTCGTATTCATCCATATCATCAATGCCAATACGCGACTTGACTGTAACGGGAATATCTACCTCTGCCTGCATACCGTTAATGCATGCAGCCACAGTTTCAGGCTCAGCCATTAAGCACGCACCAAACCTGCCATTTTGCACACGATCAGAAGGGCAGCCCACATTGATATTGACTTCATCATAACCGTACTTTTGCGCTTCACTGGCGCAGCGCGCCATGTCAGTTGGGTTAGAACCACCTAGTTGTAACGCGACTGGGTGCTCTTCTTGATTAAACCCAAGATAATCGCCTTTGCCAAAAATAATCGCCCCTGTGGTGACCATCTCGGTATACAAAAGCGCATGTTGTGAAATTTGTCTAAGGAAATAGCGACAGTGCTTATCGGTCCAATCCAGCATTGGCGCGACAGAAATAGTGCGGTTGATTGGTTGAGTCATCATTATATTGCCAATGTGGAATTTGAGGGCGCGCATTTTAGCTGATTTCGCTAGTTAGCACTAGTGCAGGTTATTTATTCCACACTTAATTTATTCGGTTAACTGACTAACATAATAAATTCTGAGCAAATGTAATTGATCGTAAGTGGCTTGATCATTCATAGCATCATAGACAGGCTTTAGACGCTCATGAGAATGTTCTGCAAATGCGGCTAAGGCTGAATCAATTTGGTCTTGACTCAAACCTGATTGCTGCAGCAACTGCTTGGGCTGTGCAAACTCATGCCCATCTTGCACATACCGGTATAGATGATTAATAATGGTGCCGTTTTTCACCTTAAATTGTTCGGCTAAAGACACTATAGATTGCCCTGCTTGATAAGCGCTAACAATTTCGGCACTGCGGCTATTTGAGTTGGCATTGGTGTTTTTACTAATAGTGCTTTTATTCACCGTTGTTTTACTAGCCGTTTGAGTATTCGCCACTTCTTCAATATTATGTTGCTGGCAATAATCGCTGATAAGGGCAAGATAATGCTCTCCGTACTTATCTAATTTAGCTTGCCCTACCCCATGAATACGTAACAAGTTCGCTTGAGAATGGGGAAAATAATAAGCCATTTCGTTAAGAGTGCGATCAGAAAAAACCGCGTAAGGCGGCAGGTTTGCTTCATCGGCTAAACGTTTACGGTCAGCCTTTAAAATGGCGACCAATTGTTGATCACCTGGATTGATCAGTGTTTTAGATGCATGACTACTAGCAGCAACAGGTTGTTGTAACAAGGCAAAAAATGGCACCTTACCTTTTAATACGTCACCGGCTTTTTCCGAAAGCTTTAAACCGCCAAATTGTTCTTCTTGGTTAAGCAGCCCTTTTTGAATCAATTGCCGCGCCAACGTCATCCACTGCTTTTTATTATACTCACTGCCAATATTATAAGTTGAAAGCAAGTTATGCTGGTTTTGCAGCACTTTTTCAGCATTGGAGCCGCGTAATACATCAATAATATGGCTAGAACCAAAACGCTGGCCAGTGCGATGCACACAAGATAAAAACTTCTGGGCGGGTACGGTTAAGTCAGACTTTTCTTTTCTTTCACCGGTGCAGTTGTCACAGTTAGCGCAATTTTCTTTAGTCGGCTTTTCACCAAAATATTCGAGTAGTGGCGAACGTCTACAATCTTCAGTCTCGGCTAACGCTAACATTTGATTGAGGTGCACATTAGCCAGACGTTTTTCTTGCTCGTTGCTCATCTGATCGATAAAGAAACGAATTTTACCCGTATCACCGTAACCGAATAACAATAAACAAT
>Ga0307489_10003283_pt1 | contig 10741 bp, 22 predicted proteins | sample SB12metaG_FD_202247 | JGI IMG/M metagenome (GOLD analysis project Ga0307489, IMG submission 202247) | Sea-ice brine microbial communities from Beaufort Sea near Barrow, Alaska, United States - SB 1.2 | ecosystem: Environmental > Aquatic > Marine > Coastal | place: USA: Alaska | collected...
TGCCAAGCAGGAGGGCCGTCGAGACCAAGCACTCGAAACCAGTGCAACCCAGTGCACGGCTTACTTTCAGGGTGAATGCACATACAGACGCGCGGAGCGGGAGGAGAACATCCAATGACGATCGAGTGCTTGGTCTCAATACCCCGAGTCAAGACGAGGAGGAGGAGAAATAGATGCAACGTCGGTCGATTACTTGCTCTCAGTAATCCCCCCGGAGGAGGAGGAGGAGAAGGAGGAGACTCAACGTCGGTCGAGTGCTGCTTCTCAATGACGCCCATGTCAGGAAGAGGAGGAGGAGAAGGAGATACAACGTTGATCGAGTGCTTGTCATCAATGACCCCCTGCCAACGGCCCCGCTGATGAGGCACACAGCGCGCAGAAAGCGGCCAAGGCGTGCGCCAAACAAGCTTCATCACCGTTCTGTTGCGCGGTGCGGACCGCCTCGTTGAGCGACTTGAGCGCTTCCATGGAGTAGCACCGTAACTTAAAATCGATAGGACAGTTGGAAAGTGGATCATACTGACCGTACATTAGCTTTACGCGCTGAAACCAAGCGCGGTTTAACCCGGGTCGACCTGGGGTCTGCCTGGGCTCAACTTGGGGTCCACCTGCACCGCCGTACCGTGGAGTGCGCGAAATGAGCATGCGTCATGCCGAGGGAGAGCAGGGCTGATTGTAAACGAGCACGGCCCTCGGTGACCGCCGCTTGTGCATGGGCCGCCGCTGCCGCCGCCGCCTCCGCGGCCGCGCCCGCTGTGGCGCCTGCTGCACCCGCCGCCGCTGCTGCTGCCGCCGCCGCCGCCACCGCCGCTGAAGCGCTTGCCCCCGCGCCAGCGCCTGCGGCGGCAGCAGCAGTCACCGGAAGGCTCGAACGCCCTGATGACTCTAATCCGCCCTCGTCCCCCATCGCCAGATAGTCAAAGTGCCGGTGCATGTGATCCACGGCAGCCGGGAAGTAGAGGCTGATACTCGTCCACATGTCAGCTCAACGTCAGCACTTTTCGTTAGGTACACTGGGTGGGTCCAGTGTTTCAATGACCGAAACGTCTCAGTATAATTTCCGGTGATGAGTGGTGCCAACCACGGCATCACGAGTGGGTATTCTCGATTCCTCGGTCTCGCGATCGTTACTCTCAAGGCCAGGCAAAGAGTGAGCAACCAGAGTTCATTCTGAGCTGCGCGCTGCATGCCAAGTATAAGACCCTGCCGGGAAGTCACGCGATTGAAGCGCCGCCAGGTGCCGCATGTGGTGCGCGCGTGGTAAGCGCGGCGCCATGCGCGTGAGGTCGTCCAACGCCCGCTCCACAGCTCCTGGCGGCTCCACCTCGACGTAGGGCCAGGCAGATATTACTCGCTTTACGGCGACGCATTATGCCATTTAAACCAAGCAACGACATTTCATAACACATATCGATGAGGAGTCGCGTAGGTGACTGGCACATAGCGCTCGCCACGTCATTGGAGCCACATTTACTCGAGAGAAACGTGCTCAAATGTGTACCAATCGCGTGGCAGACCCTACCCCCAGCTCGGCGTCAGCGTGCTGGATCCGCTTTGACAGGTATGCCGCCACCATGGGGTAAGGCCCAGGCAGAAAATGCTCAAAACCTCTTTTGACACCTTGCCGACCCTCGATTATTGGTTGAAATGTCACCCACCTGACGCTTAACATCTATGATCGGGTGTTTCGAAGCCATGGCCTGATGCTTTGAAACTGCGGCGAAATGTTTCGAGCGCGGGCCTTGCCGCGGCGGGCGGGCGCACCGCAACGTCGAGAAGGCCATCGCTCTCAAAGTTCTGAAGTGGCGCCCCGTTGGCTTGGATCTCCTCCTCAATCTGCGAAAATTCGTCAGCCTTCAGCCGGCCTCCTCCGACCTCTGCACCGAATACTCCAAGCGTGCTTTTCCCTCCGAGGTTGTCAAACTCCCCGGCGCCCTCCAAGTAGGGCCTGCTAGATACTGCTCTCCACGTCATAAGATGCCAGGATGCCATTCTACTGAAAACGCGAGAGTCCGAAATGCGTGTCGATGACGGGGCTAGCAGCGGGCCTGGCAGGTATTGCTCACCACCTTATGTATGGAATGCCGCATAAAGCGAACGACAAGGGTTTCACATACGTGTCGTTGAAGGGGCGGCAGTGGGGCTAGATGGTGTAGCTCGCCACGTCACAGGATGTCATGCAAATCACATTATGCCAGACCCTGCCTCGAAGATGTAAAACGTGAACGTGGTGAACACCCTGCAGGTCCCCTCGAACGTCAGGCGCTCGAAGTCCAGGCAGCAGCGGCGGAGGAACAGGCCGATCATCAGGGGCTTTACATTCGTCCACTGTTCGGCTTGACGTGAGCACCTTCTGTGGGATACATTAGGTGGTTTCAGTGACGAAAACGGCTCAGGTTGAGGTGAGAAGTGGACGAGTGTGAGCCCCTGCCGACAATGGAGTTCGGTTCCACGGCCCTCGGGCCCGAGCCGAAGGGGACCATGTCCGGGTCCGCCTGCCGCGGCCGCGGCGCAACTCGGTCGAAGAGTGCCAGGAACCAAGGCCTGGCATTATCATGGGCCACGTCATCCAACTCATTCTGATCTCGAGTCGCGATTTATATGGCATTCTCTTATGTGGCATCCTTTGACGTGGCATTCTCTGACGTGGCATCCTCCGAGGTGGCATCCTGTGATCTGGCAAACAACATATGTCAGGCCCAACCAGGAGGTCGTCGACGTTGCGGATGTAGCCCACAGCCTCGCGCAGCAGGTCCCTGACGTCAGGGTCCGGCAGATATTGCTCGCCACGTCATAAAATGACACTTCGCTCAAGACACGGAGGCTGAAAATTGGTGTCCATGACGCGGCGTGCGAAGGGCCTTGCACTTGTGGCTCGCCACGTCATTGGATGTCATTTGACTCAAAAAATGAAACCCCAAAATGCATTGGATGAAGCAATGAACATTATCACACTTGGTCCTGGCAGGTGTTGCACGCCACGTCATAGGATATCATTTGTTGCAAGAAAGGAGGGATCAGAATGCGTTGAATGACAAAGCGATAGATTATCTGCTTGGCCCTACCTGAAGTTGACACCGCTAGGGCTAGAGCCCAAGCTCCCATTGTCGTCGTTTTCGGTTTCGTTTCCACGGCCACCGTCTGGGCCTAGCCACGCGGAAGCTGACGCTGCGGTGAAGTCATCGAGGCGCCGCTCAAAGGCGCGTAGGGCGGGCTCCCGGAACCCCTCAACGTAAGGCGCTGATATGTATTACTCGCCACGTCAAAGGTTGCCAATTGACTCAAGACACAAGGGTTCAAGACACGGGGGGCGTGGGGTGCCGGCAGATATTGCTCGCCACATCACACGATGCCTCTTAACTCAAAACACGAGGTTCCAGACACAAAGGTTAAAAAATGCGTGTCTATGACGCGGCCGTTATTGGGCCTGATAGATATTGCTCGCCACGTCATAGGATGCCGCTGAATGCAAGGCACTGAAATCAATACGCGTGTCGATGACAGGACCGGCAACAGACGTGGCATATATCGCTCGCCTCGCATAGGACAACATATACGAGTACACAGGATACGTATGGAAGATATGGTGGGCACCAGCAAAGCTGTGCCTTTGTCCCGTCCCCTACCTCGACGTCGGTGATCTCGTACACGAGCAGCCTCGCGAGCCGACGTCGGTCGCGCGCGCCCAGCCTTGTCCGGAGCGGCTCCCCCTCCTCGTCCACCTCCTCCTCGTCCTCGTCGTCGTTGTCCGTCAGGTATCCGGCGGAATGGCCGTTGAGAACAGCACTCGAACCGAGATCAGACGTGACCGGAAAGGACACCTTAGGTGAACGCTCATATGAACGCGCGGAGGAGGAGGAAGAGGAGGTTCAACGTCATGCGGGCGCGTGGTCGCAATGACCCCCCTGCTAGGCACGAGGGTCGTTGAGAACAGACTATCGGACGTGCCCACTCACCACGTGGGTACCTTCAGGGTGAGTGCTCATGCGCACAGACGACGCGCGTACTCGGTTCGTCGGAGAAACACGTCCGTCGGAGTGCGCGTGGTCCAAGACCTCCTGCCTTGCGAGGCAGCACAGCGCGATGCGGTGCGGCGTGGGCGAGAACACCTGCGCCATGCGGACCTTCTCCCCTACTCGTAGTTTTGCTTTTTAGATTGGGCACCCAACTTCTCGCTTCGTAATATGTAAATGACGGTCGGCGGCGACGCCGGCGGTTGTGGAGGGTACGAGCCGCTGTCTGAAGCTCGACCCGCTACTGCCCCGCGAGGCGCGGCAGGCTTTGGCGCAGGACGCGGCGCGGGGTACAGTGAGGTAGGGAGCCCTTCATCCCGCAGCCTGCTTTGAAACTCTGCGCAGATCCTGTGGGGGGTCAAACGGATATGTCGGACTACGGAATTCCGCTGCTCGGATTCGGAATCCCGGGAATCCCGGGAAAATTCCAGGAAAATCCCGGGAATCGAGACCCGTGTCCACTTTGGCGGCGGCCGCGGCCGGCCGCGAGCCATTGTCGGAGCACCCGACGGCGTCATGACGGTCTCCGGTGGGCCCTCGTCTGGCCTACGGTCCGATGCGACGCGTGCGGTGTACAGCGAGGATGTTGTGACGTACAGCGACCCAGCGGCGGCGGCGGAATGGGATGAGGGTTATGGTGCCGTGGGGCTGGTGTCTAAGGTGGCAGGGCAGAGCGATGACGAAGAGAGCGACAGTGAGTACGAAGATGAATCCGACGATGAGGTGCGTGCGCGTGTCGCGAGTCGAAAGCGTATCACGACGGCCACGTACGCTCAACGTTTCAGCGACTGCGAGCGTTCGCTTACTTGGCCCCCACTTCTCTTCGACCACGCATGAAAAGATTAAATTCCAACCAAAGAGTGCCGTGTAAAAGCTACGAGGTTGAGGTGAGATCTGACGCGACGGAACGCGCGTCGTTGTTGTAACGTTGTGTGCCCCTCGTGGGGTTGCCTCATCACGAAGAGTGCCCCACAATGAACGCATCACCGTTGAGGGTACCATCCCGCCGCCCGTGGCTTCACGCGCCCGCGCCGTCTCCATAATCACTCGCCCAACTGACCGAGATTTCGTCCCTCCTTCACGAATCTCAGTCGCTGCCGGACGACCACGCCAAGGTGTGCTGGCTGGGCGCGGACGAGCGCGTGGAGACGGAGCCCAACGGCGAGCTTCGCGTCATTGACCGCGCCTTCCTCCAGGGCGACATCGTGGCATGGGCCGTACAAGACTCCCCTATACACAGCTGTGTGTCCACCCCTCCCCTTTATACAGCTGTGTTTTCCCCCTGAAGCATCGTACACGGGTCCCAGTCACACAGCTGTGTTTTGTCCCTGCAACCCCCCCTAAAGCATCGTACACGGGTCCCACTTACACTACTGAGTTTTGTCCCTGCAACCATTGACCCCTGAAAGCGCTGTCGTTCTCCCCGCTGCTGACAAGGGGTCGAGTGTCGTGTCTGAGACCCTGCATAGAGGCGCGCGCCATCGATGCGCTGGGCCAAACGGGCAACGTGGTGTCGGTGAACGTCGACGTGGACCTGCAATTCACTGACGGGACCAAGGTGCGGGGCGTGAGCAGCAAGCGGTTGACACACGTGCGCCATTTCCGCCCGGTAGGGCCCTGGCGGAAACTGCTTGCCACGTCACACATAAATACATTAACGACGCGGAGGCCAGTCGCCTCGCGTGGCGTCCCATCAACCTCTACAACTAAATCTGGCCGCACTAGGTTTCACGCGTCAACGATTACTTTACGATAACGCTTGCCATGTCACAGGTTGGCGCTTAACTCAAGACACGAGGGTTTGGAACAAGATGTTTGACGTGGCAGGCGTAATCCACCAGGCCTTACCGGCAGGGCCACTTCGCGTTGCACGATGACTGGGTTGGGCGCATCGAGGAGGTACTGGATGACGTGGTGGTGAGATTCGAAGACGGGTCGGAATGTCTGGTGAAGTCGGCGGACCCCGAGCGGCAGGGGCTTCCACTTGTCCACGTTTCGGGCACCCCCCTTTAAGGAGCACCTGAACTCCCTATGGAGGGCACCTGAGCCCCCTATAGCGACCACTCGATCCCCTTATCATGGGCACCTGACCCCCCCATTCCGGGCAACTGACTCCCCTATGATGGGCACCTGTACCCCGTATAATGGGCTCCTGACCCCCCCTATAGCTGAGAAGTGGAGAAGTGTAAGCCCCTGCGGAGCGGCTGATCCCCGCCGAGCCATCCAGCCTATTCCCCGACGAGGAGCAGTGCCCCTACTTCCCCGGCCTCGTGGTGCACGCATCTTCCTCGGTGCTGCGCGCCGCAAAATGGCTGCGCGGATCCTTCCGCGGTAGGATTCTGGCAGATATTGCTCGCTACGACATAACAAACCGTTTAACTCGAAAAATGCGTGTCGTGACGCGGCAGGCAACGTGCGACAGGCTTGTCAGATATAGGACGCCGTCTACCTGAAGCTACGAGGCTTAACAATGCGTATCGATGACGCGGAAACGGAGAACTCGTAATGCGTGTTGATGACGTGGCTGGTAATATCTACCTGGTCCTACTCTGCGGTGGCGGCTCGCGCACCAACGGCGTAGTCTCCGAGATCCGCCCAGGGGAAGTTACTGTAGACTGGCTGGCCGGATCCGGGCATGGGGGTGACGCGCCGCCGGGGACGCTGAACGCTGCGCTGTGCTTTCCGCTCACGTACTACGCACACACATGCTGGCAGTTGGGAGATCGTGCCGTGGTGGACGACGAGGTGCCGGACGAGTATTACCAGGTGAGGCGGTGCAGGATGACCCTATGAAACCCACGTTGAAAGCGCCTAAATCTAAGCGCTTTAAACTGAAATATGATGGACCGCTTTCAAACTTTGCTTTCAATTTCAACTTTCGCCGCTAGAACCAGGAGCCAGAGGTGTTGGGGGAGGAGGGAGGTGAGTTTATATCTACCTCGGGGGTGTTCTCAGACGAGGAGGACCGGGCGCGCGTGACGGGGGTGCACGAGGTGGCAGCGGCAGCGGCGGTAGGCACTGTCAGATGCAACTGAGGAGTAGACTGAAGCTTGAACTCCCAGTCTAGATACAGGCTGTACTAATTGTATTGCCGTTGTTGCTGTACCCGCCATGTCATATAATGCAGTCTATCCCCTCGAGTGCTGAGCTACATGGCATTCTATGACGTGGTGAACAATATCTCCAGGCCCTAGGCGGAGGGTGCTGCAGCGAAGGCGGCAGAGGCCGCAGCGGTGGTGAACGCGGCGGTGGCGGCAGCGTCCGGCGGCGGCGGCGGTGGCGGGGCGGCAGGGACGCTCCGCGGTTTTGCGACATTTCTCCGCCGCGGCCCCGGTAGGGCGGTGCAGGTTGACCCTATGAACCCCATGTTGAAACCGCCTGGAACCAATCTCTTGAAAGTAAATTATGATAAACTGCTTTCAAGTTTAGCTTTCAATTTCAACTTGCGCCGCTACACCCCGGTCAACGCCGTGGCGGTCCGGGCCGCAACACCCGCCGCACCGGTAGGGCGGTGCAGAATGGGCCGATTTTGGTATATCGCTTCCCGCGCCGAGCGCTGACGCTTTGCCCGCAACTCTGTATGGGCATTCAACCTGGCGCCCGCTTTCCCGCGCCGAGCGCTGACGCTTTGCCGGCAGTTCTGTATGGGCATTTCACCTAGGCGCTATACCGAAATCGGCCTATTACCCTGGTTGATAGCCGTGTTGAAACTGCTTTGTGTCAGCTCTTGAACCCATGATATGATATTTCTCTTTCAACGTTTGCTTTGAATCTGAGTTTTGCTTTTTATTTGAACTCGCGCCCCTTCACAATGGCGGTCGCTCCGGTGACGACAGCGCCGAAGGTGCCGCAGCTGCCGACGGCGCCGGCGGCAGGGACTTACACTCGTCCACATCTCTGCTCAGCCTGAGCCGTTTTGTTCACTGAATCCACACAAAATGCCCTATGAAATGTGCTTACGGTAAGCTGAAAGGTGAACGTGTGCCAGCCCCTGACCGGTGGCGCCGCTGCCGCGGACGCAGGCCCGCTGCCGGTCCGGCCTAGCTGCCTCATCGTCGGCACGCGCACCCGCGTGGACGTGCACTGGCAGGACGGCCAGACCACCCGGCGCATCCTCGCCAAGGCAGGGGGGTTGTTGTGATCGAGCATTCGACCGAAGCTTTATGGCCTCCTCCTCCTTCTCCTCTCCTCCTCACGTCCTCCTCCTCCTCCTCCTCCTCCTCCTCCTCCTCCTCCTGTTCCTCCTCCCCCTCCGAATCCTCCTCTTCACCTCCTTTGCCAGCTTCTCCTCCTCCTCCTCCTCCACCTCTGCGCGTCCGCAGGAGCATCCACCATGAGGATAAGTCATGCTCGAAGTCGGTTCGATTGCTTGTTCTCAATGAGACCTTCCTGCAAGGACCTGGTCCCGGTGACGCACCTGGGAGAGCACGACTTTTGGCCAGAGCAGTTCGTGCAAAAGTCCCCTGACGAACTCGACGCAGCCTCCGCTCCAATCTTTGACGCAAGCGACATCGCCGCCGCTCTTGGCGGCGGCGGTGGTGGCGGCGCCGGTGGTGGCGGCGGCGGTGGCATCGGTGCAGCTCTCGGCGGCGGCGGCGGCGGTAGGGCCAATTATATGCTTCACGCCACGTCATGCAACGCAATAGGCTGATTTCGGTATGTCGCCTGGGTGAAATGCCCATACATAGTTGCGGGCAAAGCGTCAGCGCTCCGCGCGGGAAAGCGGGCGCCAGGTTGAATGCCTATACAGAGTTGCGGGCAAAGCGTCAGCGCCCGGCGCGGGAAGAGATATACCGAAATCGGCCTATTAAACTGTCATCTCTTGAGTCAATGGCATCCTATGACAAGGCAAGCAATGGGTGCCAGGCCCTATGACGCGCAATGAGTGGCATTGCCGCAGCCCTCGGCGTTGGCGGCGGCGGCGGCGGTGGTGGTGAAGGCGGCCCACCGCACGCGGCAGCGGTGGACAACCGTCCGGTGGGAGTGGTGGAGAGCGTGGACACGGTGGAACGCATTGCGCGCGTGCGCTGGCTCCCAGCCTCGGCGATTGGAATGGACGCCACCCAAGGTTCCTCCGCGGACGGGTTTCCCCAGCCGGAAGCACTCCAGGAGGCAGGGTTTTACATGTACACGCGTTTCCCTTTTTCCAAAACGAGCGGTCAGGCGCGCGTGTCTGGGTACACTTGATCGTGATTAGCAGCTTGATCTGTAACGAGGGTTGAGCATGAAGATGCGGCGATTCCCGGCACAATGAGAATTCATGCGCAGACAGTCAGGTTGAGTTCGAATTAGAGTGGCAAGGCCACTGAGGTAGCTGCGGCGAATGTAAACAGACGATTTATTTGTAAACAGGTGATTTATTTGTAAACAGTTTTTGTTCTGGCCCTACTGAGAGGCTGAGGAGGTGTCAGTGTACGAGCTACAAGAGCATCTCGAGTTCAGCTACCGCCTGGGTGACATCGTGCTGCGCTTGGATCCCGTGCTGAGGGGCGTGCAGCCGAGCGCGGCGGCGGTGGCGGATTCCGCGGGGACATTGGCGAGGGTGATGGCGGGTGCGAGCGCCGGTGCAGAAGACGACGATGATGACGAGGTAGGGTGGTTATTGAGAACAAGCACTCGACCGATGATGACTCGACAACCCAGTCCCGCGCGTCTGTATGGGAAAGTGAGTCTTTGGGTAAGTGCATGGGCACACTGAAGGTAAGTCTTGCTCCGATCTCGTTCGAGTGCTTGTTCTCAATGACCCTACTACGAGGACGACGACGACGATAGCGATGAGTATGTCAACGACGACAGTGTCAACAGCGCCGACGAGGTTGTCGACGGCGAGGACGACAGCGACGGCAGCGGCGAGGAGAGTGAGTACGAGTCCTACGATGAGGAGGAGGAGGTTGATCCGGCCGTGGCGCGCCAGGCAGGGGCTTCCACTCGTCTACTTCTCAGCTCAAGCTGCTTTCCTCTTGTTCACTTCTCAGCTTAAGCTGACTTCTACTCGTCCACTTCTCAGCTTAAGCTAGCTTAAGCTGAACCGTTCTTATTTCACAAAAAGTGCTTACGTTTAGCTGAAAAGTGGACGAATGTACGACCCTGGCGCTGGAACTCCGCGGCGACCACCGGCGGCGTCGGAATCGGAGGTCCCCGCCGCCGGACCGACGGCCCGGGCGCTGGCGCCGCCCAAGGTCCTCCGGACCCGAAGACGCTGACGTGGGTGGGCGAGATCGTGGGGGTCCGGAGAGGCTGGGTGCGGGTGGCGTGGGGCGACGGCACTGTAGCGGTTGTTCCGCCCTACGGCCTGTTCATCGTCAGCTCGGAAGAGCGGGGCGAGGAGGTAGGGACTGATGGGCAGTGCGCGCCACGTCATTAAACGCATGTTGGACCATCGGTCCCTGAGTCAAATTGCATCCTACTATGACGTGGCGTGTACCATCCATCAGTCTCTACGAGGAGGGGGGGCTCAGCGATGGGGAGGACGGCTGGGAGGAGGACGGCGAGGGGTCGGATGCCAGCTGGGAGACGATGAGCAATGGCAGCGGTGTCGATGGTAGGCACTGACATACCGCTCGCCACGTCATAGGATCCCATTTAAATCAATGAACGAGGGTTCAAAATGCGTTTGGCGACGTGGTCATCGATACATGTCAGGCGCTACTCAGCGGCGGCGATCCCGACGCCTCCGCTGACGCGGCCGCCGTCAGGGCGGGCAGGGAGAGAGGGCCGGCTGGGGCGCC
>Ga0307489_10003284_pt1 | contig 10739 bp, 16 predicted proteins | sample SB12metaG_FD_202247 | JGI IMG/M metagenome (GOLD analysis project Ga0307489, IMG submission 202247) | Sea-ice brine microbial communities from Beaufort Sea near Barrow, Alaska, United States - SB 1.2 | ecosystem: Environmental > Aquatic > Marine > Coastal | place: USA: Alaska | collected...
CCCAGGTTCACCCCAGGTTCACCCCAGGTTCACCCCAGGTTCACCCCAGGTTCACCCCAGGTTCACCCCAGGTTCACCCCAGGTTCACCCCAGGTTCACCCCAGGTTCACCCCAGGTTCACCCCAGATCCACCTCAGGTACTGCCCTTGATTTCAGCGATTGAAGCTACAATATGATGAACCGCGTTCAAACTTCGCTTCCAACTTCAACTCGCGGCGCTGCGCCACGGCGGCGGCGGCGGCGAAGGCGGTGGCGTCGGCCACCCGCGCGGAGAAGCAGGCCGCCGCCGCCATCCACAAGGTAGGGCGGTGCAGGTCGACCCTGTGAAACCCGCGTTGAAAGCGCCTGGAACTCAGCGCTTGAAACTGAATTACGATTATCTACTTACAAGTTTTGCTTTCAATTTCAACTTGCGGCGCTACAACAAGGCCGGCGCCGCTGTCGAGGCCGCGCACACCACGGCGCACCACGCCAACGCCGCCGCGCGCGACATCTCGGATACCGCCGCGGCGCGCGCCGCCGCCGTGGAGGCCTCCGTGGGCGCGCAGCTGGCGGGCAGGGGCTTACACTCGGTCCACTTTTTAGCTCAACCTGAGCCGTTTCTGTACACCCTACATACCCCCTAATACCCCCTAACACCTTCCAAACACCCCCGAAACAAACCCTTCACGCACCCCCTATCCCGCTGAAAACGCTTACGTTGAGCTATAAAGTGAACGAGTGTAAGCCCCTACTGGCGGGAGTGCAGCAGCGGATGGCGGACGGCGAGGACGGCGTGGCGCGCCGCATCACGCACATCGAGGTGGGTGCGAGCCAATTTCGCCGATTACAACCCCTAAAAGTTATATTCCGCATTGCCGCTGCGACTCCCCCAAATTCACGCTATAACTGCAGCGCAATCCGCCCAAATGCCCGCGAATCCACCCGAAAACATCCAGAATCCGCCGAGAACTCGCGCCAATATCCGAAAGCGGCCGGCAAAATTCGCTCGCCCCTGCATCGAGGGCGCCGTGGCCGACGCCATCGACGCCGTCGCCGAACAGCTGTCGGCGTTCAAGAAGGAGATCCGCGGCAGGGGCTTACACTCGTCCACTTTTCGGCTCAACGTAAGCACAATTTTTGGGATACGTTGGGTGCCTGATTTTCCCTCAGTCTATTAGACAGGGGAACACGGGGAGGTGTCACCAAAACGGCTTAAGTTGAGCAGAGAAATGGACGAGTGTAAGCCCCTGATCCGCGGCCGGACCGCGGCGCAGGAGGCCGCCACGGAGCGGTCGGCGGGGTTGCTGGAGGAGGCCATCACCCGGTCGGCGGCCATCGCTGAGCAGTGCCGCGCCTCGGTGGGGCGGTGCAGGTTGACCCCAGGTTGACCCCGGGTTGACCCCGGCATGGCCGTGCTTGGTTTCAGCGCTTGAGACTGAAATATGATGAAGCGCTTACAAATTTTGCTTTCAATGTCAACTTGCGCCACTACACCTGGGTGGGGGTGGCGGCGGCGTCGGCGGAGCGCAGCGGTGCCGCGGCCGACCACTCCCAGGCAGGGCGGAGCAGGTTGACCCTATCAAACCAAATTTGAAAGCGCTTGCAAACAAGCGCTTGAAACTAAAATATGATTGACTTCAAGTTTCGCTTCCAATTTCAATTTGCATCTCTACTCCCAGGCGGCGGCGGACGGCGCCGCCATCGCCGCCGCGGAGGCGTCCGGCACCGTGCAGGAGGTGACGCGCTCCACGGGCGTGGCGGCGGCGGCGGCGGCGGCGGCGGCGGAGGCGGCGGCGGCGAGCAGGCGCGCGTCGGAGGACGCCGTGGGGGTGGCGGCCGCCGCGGTGAAGGACTCGGCGGCGTTCACGGCAGCGATGCGCGCCGCGCTGGACAGCGTCGCGCTCACCGGCGGGGCCCACCCCTCGCCCCCTTATCTTGGTGCACCTGTGCACACCTGCTGCATGCTCCTCCTCTCTGGCCCGGCAACTCGTTCCCTGAATGTTTGCTCGAAGTGCATCCGTGTACCCTACACTCTTGCCGCATGCTCCTCTCTTGGCCTGGCCACTGGGTCCCTGACCGTTTGCTGCCAAGTCGCCAGACCCTACGCACAGCTTCGGAGGGAGCCGCCGCCGCCTCGGCCGCCGTGGACGCGGGCGCCGACTCCATCACGCAGCTCAGGCACACAGTGAAAGGGGCCATCGGCGAACTGCGCGAAGACGCCTCATCAGTAATGCTCGCGGCGAAGGCACAAAAGCACGCGTTCACCCACGCGCACGACGCAGCGCGGATGGACCGGCGGCGCGCCGCCGCCGCCCTGGCGCGCGCCGAGGACGCGCAGAAAAACGTGCTGGCGGCGGCGGAGCGCAGGTCGGGCCTGACACCCACTGCGCACCACGTCATCCAACACATTATGAACCCTCGTTTCTCGAGTTCAACCGCGGCCTATGACGTGGCGAGAGATACTTACCCGTCCCTGAGCGGAGGGCGTCGCAGATGGTTGGGCCGGGCAGATGCTGCTTCTCACGTCATTGTCATCCAGCGCATGTGCATGGTGAGCCCCCGATTCTTGAGTAAAATGACATCGTATGACGTGGCGAGCCATGTGTACGAGACCTTAGGAGATGGAGGAGGACGTGTGGGGGCGGCGCGAGGCGGCTGAGCGTGCCATTGTGACGCTGACTGCGGAGCGCGCCGAGCTGGCGCTGCAGGTGTCGGCCAGCTCCGAGGCGGCGGCGGCGGCGGCGGCGGCCGCGGCCGCGCTGTTGAGGGAACAGTCCGAGGCGCCGCCCGCCACGACGGCGGCGCCGACGATGACGACGGCGGCGACGGAAACGACGATGGCTGCGTCGACGACGCCGACGACAACGGTGGCGCCGGGGGCGGCGATGACAGGGGCGGCGGCGGCGACGGCGACGGTGGATGGAAACGCCGCCATCATTCGAAGGTTGACGCCCGTGGACATCGACACCGCCCCGGCGGCGTGGCCCCCGCCCGGTCCCGGCCGCGGCACCCTGGCCCTCCCCGCCGTGGCCCCGGCTGGCGGTGCGGACGACGGCAGCATCATCAGCGTGGACACCAGTGTGTCCAGTGTGGTGGATGCCCCGGGCGAAACCGGCAAAACCCCCGCGGCAGGGCCCGCCTTCCAAACATACCTAAACCCTAGACCCTAAACCCTAAACCCTAAACCCTAAACCCTAAACCCTAAACCCTAAACCCTAAACCCTAAATTTCCAGCTCGACTTGAGCATCTGTGAGGTACGAGAATGCCAATGACATATCTCAAGAGGTTTCAGTGATGACACGGCATGAAGCGCCAGCTGGAAAGTAATTTACCTATTTACGCCCTAATCCCTAATCCCTGAACCCTAAACCCTAAACCCTAAACCCTAAACCCTAAACCCTAAACCCTAAACCCTAAACCCTTGTTGGGCCCTGGGCGGGGGAGCGGCGGCTGCGGTACGTGAGCCGCGTGCTGCGGGAGAAATCCAGCGAGTGCGATCACCTGCGGGCACAGCTGGCCGACGCGCAGTCCGGCCTCATGGGTCCCACCGCCCGCGCTGGGGAGGCAGACGTCGACGTAGACACGTTCGTGGATGTGGGCGAGGGGGTGGAGACAGCTTCGGGTGTCTCCGCGCCGGCCTCGGTCGTCACGGGGTCGGTCAAGTCGGTGTCGTTTGCCATGGAGGCGGGCGGCGGCGGCGGGGCGGGTGGAGCCGGGGCAGGGCCTATCGCATACTGCCTGCCCCCGCCACGTCATCCAACCCTCGTGTATTGAGCGAAATGACATCTCAATCATGTGACGGGGTAATTTCTGCCTGGCTCGATATCGCCCGCCACATCATCCATCGCACTTTGGACTCTCGTGTATTAAGTTGAATGGCATCCTGAGACATGGATTAAGGATTCATACTTAGTTGGCCGTAAGCCGGGGCGTCGGCGGGGAGGATGAGCGGGACACCCAACGCGTCGATGGACTGGGGGTCGCCGGTGGAGAAGGCGGGGATGACGCCGGCGCCGGCGGCACCCAGGGCGGCGGCGGCGCACGGGGGTGGGGGTGGCGGTCGCGATGCGCTCGTGGCGTTGGCGGCGCAGCGGCGCGTTCCCTCGCTGCTGAACGCACCATCACGCGACTCGCGAGAAGGCTTGGTGGCGTCCGAATTGGCGGCGGCTATAGCCCGCCCGGCGCGCTCTTCGTCTGACCGCGCGCAAGCCGCCTTGCTTGCCGCGGAGGCAGAGCCTTACACCAGTTCCCTCATAATACTCGTTCACATGGGAGCACTGGTTTAATGTAAGCAAACAGTCACCTCATAGTGTACCCATGCACACGGGTATACTGGTGTATTGTGAGCACACAGTGAGGTTGAGGTGAGAAGAAGAGGAGTGTGAGGCCCTATGCGGAGGCTATCGCGGCGCGCGTTGGCGGGCGGGCGGCGGAGGCGGCAGCGGAGGCAGCGGCGGAGGCTGAGGAGGAGGCCGTGATGGAGGCGGCGGAGGCGGCGGCGGAGGCGGCGGCGGCAGCTGAGGAGGAGGCGGCGATGGAGGCGGCGGAGGCGGCGTATGATGAGGACCGGTACGCTCCAAGCAAACAGTCGGGTGAGGCGGCGGCGGCAGCGGGGGTGGGGCAAACGGCAGCGGCGGCGGAGGAGGAGGACGAGGAGGAGGAGGAGGAAGATGAGGACCGGTACTCTCCGAGCAAACATTCAGAGGAGGCGCTGAGCCCGAGTGGCCGGGGCGCCTTTATCTCCGGCGCCTGGCAGCGGCCGCGCACCGGCGTCGGTGACACCTCTGTCATGGTATGGATCAGGTGCTTACACCCCTCCACTTCTCGGCTTCACGTGAGCACTTCTTGTTGGATACGTTAGGTGGATGCAGGGTTTCACTGAAAGGCAACCGCTCAGGTTGAGCTGGGAAGTGGAAGAGTGGAACCACCTGGTGTGGGTTGCACACTCCGACTAAACGCCTGTGTGTGCTGTGCGGTGATCTGATCACGCGCTCCTGCTTCAAAAGTGGTTGCACTCTCACCTGACAGGACATCGTCGGCGCATGTGACCCAATGCCTGTGTGTGGTATGCGGTGCTCTCACCACGAGCCACAGCCAATGTGATGTGCGGTGCTCTCACCATGCTCTAGTACGGGTACGCCGGTACACTACGAGGAAATGTTATTGAGGCAGTGATGTGTTCCGGTCCCTACGTGATGTCGATGGCATCGATCATGTCGTACGAGTCGCCGCCGCCGCGCGACGCGGGCGCGGGTCACCTCATCGCACGCGCCGGCGGTAGGAGCAAACATTCGCGGGCGGTGGCGGCGGCGGCAGCAGCGGACGAGGAGGAGGAGGAGGAGGAGGAGGAGGAAAAGGAGGAGGAACATCTGTGCGATACGAGCAAACAGTCATGGGCGGAGGTGACAGCGGAGACGGCGGTGATGGCGGCGGCGGCGGCAGCGGAGGAGGAGGATCGGTACACTATGAGCAAACAGTCAGGGCCGGCGGCAGCGGCGGCCGCGGTAGATTCTCCGCCGCACCGGCGACCGCCGTTGTCCGGTTTGGGAATGAGGCTCACCGCATCGCCGCTCATGTCACCCGCGAAGCCCTCTCCGTCGTCGTCTGGTTTGGGAATAAGGCTTACTGCATCACCGCTCATGTCGCCCGCGAAGTCGTTCTCTCCGTCTTCGCTCCGGCTCCCGACCATCGCCGGGGAGAAGGCGGCGTCGGCAGCAGAGGAGAGGGACCTGTATACTGTGAGGAGACGGTCATGGGCGGCAGCGGCGGCGGCGGAGGAGGAGGAGGACCGGTACACCATGAGCAAACAGTCAGGGCCGACGGCGACGGCGGTGGGGGCGGATCCTGAGGAGGAGGGCCGGCACACTCTGAGCAAACAGTCAGGGCCGGCGGCGACGGTGGCGGCGGCAGCGGAGGAGGAGGAACACCGGTACACTATGAGCACACAGCCAGGGCTGGGGGCGGCGGCGGCGGCTGCTGCGGAGGAGGAGGAACTGTGGAGCACACATACAGGGCCGGCGGTGGCGGCGGCGGCAGCGGCGGCGGCGGCGTTGGAGGGAGAGGACCGGTACACTATGAGCACACAGCCAGGGCTCGTGGCGGAAGCGGCTGCAGCGGCGGCGTCGGCGTTGGAACTTTCTGTCGCGGAGGAGATCGACGACGAAGACATCATGGAGGCAACGCCTTACCCACGTTCCCATTTCACCTCAACTTGAGCTGTTTTGTTTCTGAAACCACTCAGGGTATCCCACTCAAACCTCGACGATTCTAAGCTTGAGCTGAACAGCAGAGTGAGAGACGCCTCTACACACGTGCATGATGAGGCACCAGGCTTCCACCCTACCTTCGCGCGTGGCGAGCACTGGTTCACTGTGTACGGAGGCACAAGGCTGTCGTCCTGGCCCCTGTAAACCGGGAACAGGATCACCGTTGTGAGGCCCTGCGCGGCGGAGCTAACGTGGCGGAGCGGGGACGACGGCAGCATGAGCGTGGGCGCCGCCACCTCGCCTGCGCCGGGTCCCGCAGAGGATATGTCGTGGCGGAGCGGTGAAGACCTCGATCTGGAGGGAGCAGGCGCGGCGGCCGCGGGCACGACTGCGGCGGTGGCGGCGGGCGCCAGAGCATCGGCGGCGGTGGGCGAAACTACGGCACCGGTGGGGACGGATTATTTGTTCTCACAATTCCCTCAAAGTGCGGCATCGGAGGAGGCGGCGGCGGAGGCGGCGGCGGAGGCGGCGGCGAAGGCCGCCGCCGTGGCCTCGGACGTGCTCCAGGCGTTCGATGACGGCGACTCCGACATCGACAATGGTCTGGACTCCACGCGCTCCATCGCGGAGGTGGGGACGGCGGCGGAGGCCGAGGTGGAGGCGGCGGAGGATTCGGCGGCGGCGGCGGCGGAGGCGGAGGCGGGGGCGGCCGAGGAGGCGGCGGCGGCCGAGGCCGAGGCGGCGGCGGCCGAGGCCGAGGCGGCGGCGGCGGCGGACCCCCTGGTGCCCCGCGGTGGCCTTGGCGGAGGAGGAGGACCAGCTCACGGCCGCCGCAGCTCGGGTGGCGGAGGGGCACCGGTGCACTCGGAGCCAACAGGCAGCGTGGCGGCGGCGGGCCGGGAGACCCCAGCGACGGCGGCGGAGGGGTTTCTGGCGACGGGGCGGGAGCCCCCGGCGTCCCACGGCGGCGGAGCAGCTGGCATGGGCGTGGCGTACGGCGCGGCCGGCGCCAACCCTAAGACCGTCGCGCTCGCCGCCGCCGAGATGCTGAAGAAGCGCAGCGGCGGCGGCGGCGGGGGGGGCAGGGGCAGCGGCGGCGGCGGCGGCAGCAGCAAGGGCGGCGGCGGCGGTGGCGGGCGCGGGGCGGGGATGAGAGGTTCCTCAGGAGGTCCGCGCCGGCCTCCAACCTAGGACACATTTGGCGCCAAATTGGCGCCTGTCACTTAACATTGTTTGAAATCTTAGATAGCGTTCTCGCCGCCGAGGACATTTGTGACATAAATACAGACAAGGATAGCCCTCGCCAGATAGCCAACGTGCGTGACGGCGGAGGCTTGCAGAGTGACGGTTGGGCGGGTCCGTAGGGCCTGACGGTAGAATCGTAAAGCATAATCACGCGGCACCGTGGCAGTGCGGCGCTAACATGACAAGCAAAGCGAGTACGCGTCTGCGGCTGTGCGCACGATCTCGCTATGTAGTAGCTTGCTGATCTGTTAATACATTAATACTTCCCGCGCATCGCAGGTCTATCTAAATGTCATCAAACACGGAGTAGGGGATGTCGAATAACTCGTCAGAGTAGGGGATCGCAAGTAACTCGTCAAATTCACGCTGGTCGTTCTCGAAGTCGGCGTCAATGTCAAACACGCCCAACCCGTCGAAACCGTGCGATCCGCTTCGTCCAACGAAGGATGGCGGCGGCGACGACGACGGCGACGGATTCGGTTCTCTGTCAGCAAAGTGAAACCACAACTCATCGAGGTCGACCTCAGGAGCTTGCACGGAAGTCGAGGTAGACTCCCCGGACTGACCCTCGAAGTGACACTCGGAATGACCCTGCTCGGAATGGCCGTCGGGATGACCCTGCTTGGAATGACCCTCTGAATGACACTCAGAAGGACCATCGGGGAGAAACTTTGGAATGATGATGGGCTGGGATGGCGCGATTAGGTGCGCGATGAGGTGGGTTGGAAGTTTCTTGAAGATCTCCGCCGGTGACCAGAGCCTTGCACTATTTCCATTTTATGTTTGACGTTTGTACTAGCCATCTTGGAGCCATTCAAGTCAGTGTCAGGTTTAGAATCTAAACGCAGTTTCACCCTGTTCCCCCGTGACAACAAAGAGGCGATTTATATGAAGGATGTACAGGTTCGAAGGCCCGGCTCACATTTGAAAGGGAAATCTAGGGAACTCGATTCGTTGAAAAGAGAAATATCCGCCAAGCATAAATCAGGACACGATACTGAAGTGGTAGAACTACCATGGACAAAGAAACTGTGAACCAGCATTGTAAGGCCCTTGCCGGAGATGTTTTGAACAACTCCTTCAGTCGTTGCACGGTGCACCCGAGGCGGTCCAGCACCTGGAGGTCGAGCACAAAGTGCCGCTTTGTAGGGACAAGCACATATTGCCCGCCACGTCATCGACACGCATTGTGCATCCCTGTTTCTTGAGTTATGTGAGAAAATGCATCCTATGACGTGGCGAGCAATACGTGCCTGGCCCTACCCCTTGTCTTTTTTGAAGAGTGTGCTGGCGTCGGCGTGCGAACTTGCGGTGGCGCGGGATAGGGCCCGGCAGATATTGCTCGCCTGGTCATAGTATGTAATTTCAAAACTCAAGAAACGAGGGTTCAACATGCGTGTCGATGACGTGGCGGGAAACTTGCCGGGGAGATATTGCTCGCCACGTCATAGGATGCTATTTATCTCAAGACACGAGGGTTCAAAATGCGTGTCGATTACGTGGCTGGCAATATTTGATGACATGGGTTGTGCGGGCAATATTTGATTGTCCCTGCCGGGCGATGCAGTGTGGAGGAGGCACGCGAAGAACTTGGAGACGCTGGGATGCTCGTGCCAGTACGCGCCGCGCGCTAGGGCCGGGCAGATATCGCTCGCCACGTCATAAGATGCTGCCGTTTAACACAATATTAGTTGGTCAGGAGGGTATATTATTAAGCACAAGAAACGAGGGTTCAAAATGCTTGTCCATGACGTGGCGGGCAACATCTGCGCTAGGGCCAGGGCAATGTTGCTCGCCACGTCATATGATACCGATTAAGTCAAGAATCGAGGTTTAGAATGCGTGTCGATGACGCTTGACATGGCGGGTAATATGAAATATCTGCCAGACCCGCGGCCCTGCCATCGTGAAAGGTGGAGCCGAAGATGAGCTTCAGCAACATGTCATTGCGACCTGTTGGTATTAAGCGCGCGGGCGGGGTAGAGAATAACGACACACGTCAGTGACGCCAAGGGAAGGCAGCGATGGGCTGGTTGTGAGGGCGCTGGCGTCAGTCGACTGCAGGGGGGCGCGCCAAAGTGAATGAGGAGGCTTGCGCAAAGACATGGACAGGCTGACAGGTGGTTTCGAGCAGGAGAAATTATAGTGAAAAAACGGCCCCCGCGGCGAGCAGATGCGGGCTGGCTGAGCGCCTCGCAGGCGGCGGCGGTATTTCGAGTGCGCCAGAGACTGTGTCTCTCTCGCAGCAACAGACGCATGTGGGGGCGTTTGCGCGGATTCGGCGCGACGGCGCCTCGAGCGCGCATGGCGACGACGAGTTAACGATGGCGTCTGGAAACAAAAGAACACTCGACTGGTGGAACGCTTGCGCACCTTTGTAGCACTCGAGCACGATTCCGAAACCCAGAGCGCGCAACATCGCAACGACCATGAACGTGATATCCCTGGAAGAAGAAACGAGCAGAAAGCGATAAACGACTGGTGTAGTCAGCACCTCAAACAAAGATTCACGCGAGAGCGTCCCACAGTTGTACGAGTAGCGACAGCGTCGGAAAGCGAACGTGCTGGGACTGGTTCGCATCTATATCTTCGCACAGAAATAAATTACATCTTTTGGGGACGTGCCTTCTTATGTTGCACGGCTTGGTCATGTAGTGTTTGCGTCCGCGGGGAGCGCTCGGCATCTTGTGGCGAGTCGAGAGACGTGCGGCGACGGTTGACGAAGCGTGCGCGGAGAGTGCGGATAGCACGGGCGGAGTGATGCGCGTCGAGTTATGACGTTCCTCTGAACCGAAACCGACTGCCCACTCCCAAAAAAATGAAGAGTGGAGAGATTCGACGGTCTATTAACTCATGATTCCATTTGTGGCAAAAGTGGTGGCAGAGCTCGGCCGTTTTGTGGCAAAGCAGTTTTTCACTGGGTTGGGGTTACTTTAGGGTAGGTAGTCAACTGAAACCCTAAATAAACAATCGTTGCGTGATATTCGCAAGCAACTTGTTGACGGTTGAGGGTACACAACGAGTGTCGCGTCAGCGCGGGCCGCTGGGGCTGGGTGGCGCGCGACGGACGCGGGCTCGATGCAGGTCGATGCGCTGAAGGCGGCGCTGAAGCAGCGCGGGCTACCCACCACGGGCCTCAAACCCGTTCTCGCGGCGCGCCTATCCCATGCTCTGAACCCGAAGCCGGGCTCGCTGGCAGACGATGTCTCCGTGCCATGCGGGGAGGACGGGGTGCCCTCGCCGGCGGAGTTACCGACGTTGGGGAAATGGCTGACTGATAACTTGAGCAGCCCAGATGCCGTGCT
>Ga0307489_10003285_pt1 | contig 10738 bp, 12 predicted proteins | sample SB12metaG_FD_202247 | JGI IMG/M metagenome (GOLD analysis project Ga0307489, IMG submission 202247) | Sea-ice brine microbial communities from Beaufort Sea near Barrow, Alaska, United States - SB 1.2 | ecosystem: Environmental > Aquatic > Marine > Coastal | place: USA: Alaska | collected...
CCTTTTTCCTTTTTCCTTTTTCCTTTTTCCTTTTTCCTTTTTCCTTTTTCCTTTTTCCTTTTTCCTTTTTCCTTTTTCTTTTTCTTTCTCTTTCTCTTTTTCTTTTTCCTTTTTCTTTCTTTTTTTATTTTCTTAATACTACTTACTACTTACTATAACTAATAACTAATATATTAATTTAATTTAATTTAATTTAACTTCAATAACTATATTCTAATTAATAATACCACACGGCGGTATAATTATAAAAAAAAAATGAGATAAAAAAACTCAAATTATTGATGAAAAAAATCAGATAGAAAAATCAAATGAACATCACATGTGAATTAATTTGAATAGAGGTGTATGGTATGGGAGGACCAATTAGAAATTGACAGCTGGATTCACGTTTTTATCTGCCACGTGTACACGAGGTCCGGTCCGCCCTTTCGTTTGCCGTTTATTTTGCTTTCATTTTACAGCTGTATATGACAAAGTGCTGAATTTATCACATGTGGTGGGCAGGAGTACATAGTTTGCTGTAAAATAAGCTGTGATTCGTCTGTGATTTAATGGGGCCACGGACGGCTCAAAATGAAGGAGAAAGTCCCCGATCTCCTTAAGTGCTATAGCTGTGATTCTTCCCTTCGAACGAGTACCCCCCCCTCAATTCACTGTACCTACGAAAATACCGAGAGTTTCCATTCACTGTACCACGAAAATACCGAGAGTTTCCATTGACTGTACCTACGAAAATACCGAGAGTTTCCATTGACTCCCCCGTGAATTTATTCAAGGATTTACCCAAGATTCCCATTTAGCTCACAATGAAGAGGGGGGGTGCTCAGAGATGTCTAAAAGGAGCGAAAAATTCCCCGATCTCCTTAAGTGCCATTTTCGATATTTTGCCGATTCAACCTTGGGAATAGTACCCATCAATTCCCACCGATATGCCGATATAGGCGGGCAGAGTACCTATCGATTCCCAACGATTCACCGCCTTTCACCGCATTTCACCACCTTTACTGCCTCGTAAGAGTATGGGCACGCAACTTTCATACCTTCAGCTTCATGCCACCGCCGGTTGCGTCATTTGTGTCATGTGTTGAACAGGGCCTCGAGATGTTCAAGCTCAGCGATGCTGAGTGTAAGTACATTGTCTGTTCCATTCATATTGGTCACTTGCTATCGATAAGCTTATGCACATGGTCGGTTCACCTTGGCACGTGTCCTCAGCGTAACCAGCTTGTATGTTCAAATCGACCACTGCTGCCCGCAAGCTAGACTTGGCATCTGACTGCATCGTCCGGAACTACCCGACGGGCGGACGGAGATCGACGATGTCGGACGGACGGGACGGACATCGACAAGTGAAGAAGGGTTGGGCCCACCGACAGACCGCTGAGCGGAGTGTCCAGACGAACAAGTCGCGCGCACCCACCGGCGCCACAAATTAAACTCACCGACTCCACTTTGGGGGCACGACTCCGGAGTGGTAAGATTGGCGCCCGAGCACGGGTCGCCCGGACGCCCAGATTACATGCTTCATAACATGTCGTCATGAACGACGCGCATCGATGGACGAGTATCCATCTCTATCATGGTGGTCGTCCTCCTCACGTCCATCGAGCATCGACGAAGTCACAAACAAACCCCGGTTTGTCTCCTCCCCTCATATCACACTACAGTACACTTCGTCGACACGGGGGGCACAGCGAAAGCGAAAGCCTAGCGCCCCCTTATGCACGCGGAAGCGTCCCTCTCTCCCTCGCCAGCGCCATAGTCAGCCCCCGCTCAACCTCCCTCCTCAGATGCACATGCACACTATGGCTACGTAAGGGGCAGGCAATTGCTTGGAAGTGTCCCACCGGTAGATCCCCAACACCGCCGCCATCAACACAGCCGCAACAGCATAGTGCATATGCACCCCACCACCATAATACCCCTCACGTGCCGCGCAGGAAGCGCACACCCTCCTCCGCCAGCACCTTGACCGCCTCCTCGTCCCCCATCGCATTGGGACGGGCAGCTGTTGCATGCCATGTCATCCAACGCATTCTGAACCCTCTTTTCACATCTCAAACGACACCATATACTGTGCCGTATGCTGGCCCATTGCCCGCCACCGACGTCGTCCAAGGCATTTTGAATCCCTCTTTCATGAGTCGTAACGACGCCATACGACTTGGCGCGCAACGTCTCTCGCCACGTCATCCAACGGATAGTAAATCCCTTTTTGCTGTTAAATGGCATCCTATGACGCGGCGAGCAATTCTGACGGTCCCTACCAGCGCAAAACTCCCAAGCCGCCCGAGCTCCGGGCTGAGCTTGGAGCCGTCGATCTTGAAGTACACCGGCGTGAGATGCGTTCCGATAAGCTCGCAAATGTCCACGGGCGCGGCGCCTGGCGCGCACCCCAGCGTCACTTCATACCGCTTCCGCAGCGCCTCCCCCAATCAGGGAATGATTGATAGTGCGCGTCACGTCATATGATGCCATTTAATGCAAGAGATGAGGTTTCAACACTTGGTTGATGACGTAGGATTCCATTTAACTCAAGACACAAAAGCTTGACAAGTGTTTGATGACACGGCGAGCACTATCCATGAGACCCTACCGCCAGCTCTTTGTTCTGGTCCAAGTCGTCGCCTACGAAAGTCACCAGGCGCGCCTTAAGGTAGGCCCCGGCATATCTTGTTATTCACCACGTCATTCGTTAACTCTTGTTTAGTGTACTAACTGCACCTTGGAATGTGGTGAGTAACATCTGTCAGGTGGGCATTGATTTGGGCGGAGAGTAAGGCTGCAGTGAGGATTCAGACGGCGCATCACGCAAAGAAGGCGACACGGAGTGAGGTGGGAATTCGGGCATATAATGCGGCTGCTGAGCAGATTCAATCCGCGCATCGAACAAAAGTCAGGACGCTCAGGGCCGTGCCTTGGGCGAGAGGAAGCGGCGGCGAGCGCCATCCAGCGTCTCCTCGGGGGAGGGGGTGAAGTTGAGACCCGCGGCGGAGGCGGCTTTCTCGGCCATGGCTGCCAGGGTGGGCAGGCTGCTGAACAGCTGCTCGAAGGCGTCGCCCCCCGCCGTGCCCAAGGGCCTAACAGAATAATGCTCACCACGTCATGTGATGCCATAAAGCTCAAGAGCCGAGGGTCTACAATGTAGAGGATGACGTGGAAGGCATTATCTGTCAGGCCCCGCCGCGCCCGCCGCCGTCTCCGCGCGCTTCTTCAGCAGCTCCTTGGCGAATTTCTCAAGCAGGCGCACCGAGCAGGAGGGCCATTGAGTCCAAGCACTCGGACCAAAATTTGAGCAGGACTCAAATTAGGGTGAACGCTCTTATAGACGCGTGGAGGAGGTGGATGAGATTCAACAACGGTCGATTGCTTGTTCCCAACAACCACCCTGCCGAGTCGGCGGCGGTGGCGTTGTTGAAGGCCACGAACAGGTGCCCCGCGCGCTTGGGATTGACACCAAATCCCCTCTTCCCTTCTGCCTCGCCACCCCCCGATTCCTTCTCCTCCTGCTCGCATGAGGCAATAAGCTGCAGCTTGCACCCCAGGCTGTGCCCCACAGCGAACACCGGCATGACGCTGGGGTCGTACCCCTCGCGCCCGCACACCGCCGGCTAGGGGCTTACACATGTCCACTTTTCAGATAAATTTAAGAAATCTTTGTATGCCACATTTGGGCGCTTTCTGTCAGAAGAACGGCTCAGGTTGAGCTGAGCAATGGACGAGTTGAAGTTCCAGGTACGGCACAGGTTGAGCTGAGAAGTGGACTAATGGAAGCGCAGACAACGGCTCAGGTTGACCTGAGAAGTGGACGAGTGGAAGCCCCTGCCGCGCCCCACGCCGCGCCCAGCAGCCTCTGGCACTCGGCGCTGATCTTGGTGTGGTTGGTGCCCAGCTCGTACGGCGTCGCAATCATCACCACCCCGGCGTCGTCGCACATCTGCGCGAGGAAGGCGTCGTACGCGATGTGCGGGTAGCTGCCCAGCACCGCGCCGCCGATGAAGTGCACCACACCCCACGCGCGGCCGGGCGGGGTGCGCACCCACGCCCCCGCGGTAGGGCCTGGCAGAAGCTGCCCACGAACGTCGTGGACACGCAGTTGAAATCTCGTTTACTGTGTTCAACGGCATCCCACTGAAGTGCCTGGCCCATTGCCCTGCATATCATCGACACGTAATGTGAGCCTCATTTGATGAATTAAGTGGCATCCTATGACGTGGCGAGCAGTATCTGCCAGGCCAGGCCCTACCCCGCGATCTCTTCCCACCCGTCCCCGCGCCCGCCTCCGGGCTGGTTTTTTCGCTCCATCTCCACCTCCTGCAGGCGCGACCGCAGCTCTATCGCGGCGCCCACGGAGCCCAGGCTGTTGGCTCCGAAGCCCTCCACGGAGGGCATCTCCCAGATGTCTGCGCCTCCGGCCGCGACCACGGCCGCCGCCCTGCGCCGCGCCGCTGTGGGCGCGGGATGGGTCTTCGAGTCAAGACTGCGGTTGCTGGTGCCTGAGGGTGCCTTGCCCATGCGAGGGACGCGGCGATTGCCGCTGGCACCGGTGAAACACCGTGCCGCCGCGGCGGGCGCCGCCAGGGCAGCCGATGAAGGCATCGCGGTGTTCGGTGTCTCGTTGTGTGACTGCCGCCTGCGTAACGTTGTGACGGTCACATGGGCGCTCGGAGACAGTTTCATAGGGTGCCCAGTGGCCACGTCGACAAGTTCTTATCCGGGTGCCTACCTGCTCCTCGTCGTCACATATGTTCCGAGTGTGAGGAGGCGGCGCACACTTCGCCGCGCACGTGGAGCGCTGCATACTTAATTCATCTGCCTGCAATGAGCTTCGCCCTGAGCTTCGCCCTGTGCGGCACCGCCCGCCCTCTGCCCGCCCGCCCAACCAGGGTGCGTCCGTCCCTCCGCCTGCCCGTAATGTGATTCAATTAGCCCGTACTGTGACTCAAATATAGCCCTAAGATTCACGTTTTAAAAGCGACTGACCCTTGCCCACCTTGAGCATCAGCGTGGCGTGGTGGGGGCGGCGGCGGATACGACGCGTGATAGGCACGCAATACCATAACGAGTGCCATTGGTATGCGTACGCGCGATCGCAGGTCAAGCGCGCCAGGTTTCGGCCCCGTCCCTCCTCCTTCAAAAGGTGTTTGGATAAAGTAATCAAGTCCGACGGATCGACAGCGACCGCCGCCGCCGTCGCCGCCGCCGCCGGACGGAGTCGCGTCTGCTACCACTCTCGAGCCCTCTTCCTGCGCGGGTTGGATGAGCGTTGATCGTCAGCGAGCGGGTCAAGTCGCACTAGTTACGTGTGTGAGATTCAACAGCTGGGGCAATCCAGTGCGCGATCCTGGACTGGGACTGCGATTCGCACTGGTAGACACCAAAAGGATGGGCCGCGGCAACGTTGCCCACCTGCGCCGCCAGCCGCGCAGCCCGCTCTGCCAGTAGCGCTTGCCATCTCCACACGTCATGCCTCCCTCCCTCCCTCCTTCCATGTTCCCGTTCCCAACCACCCGACTGACTTGTAAAGACGTATCCTCGGATAAGTACTGACTTATAGTTTTACACCCTGCCTCCCTCCTCGTAGCAGGCGGCCGCCCCAAAGCGCCTCGCGCGCCGCGCCGCGGTCGTTGTGCGCGCCGCTGATAAAGAGGACGAGGCGGAGGACAGCCGTTCGTACCGCGGCGACGGCGATGTAGGGCCCCCAACTAGCTACCCCCTTCCTGACCCCTACATAGCCCCCGTATACCCTGTCTATGCCCCCCAATATACCCCATATTGAACCCTCATTTACCCTCACCCTAATTTACCCTCACCACCGTCACCACCTTCGAGATGTTAAAGCTGAGCTGCAGAGGAAACGTCTTGTAAGACCAGGGGGGTGTGCGGCGAGAGTGTATGGGTACACCGATACATGTACACTATGAGCAACCTGTGAGGATACTACGCGCGCCGACCCTTTTTACCATAATAAATCTGGGGACTGAGTGGCGAGTAGCTGATCTGGCGACTCGGGCCACAGAGCCGGTTGGCCGATTCTTCGACCTTTCGAGTTAATAACCCGTCAAACTGACCTTTTATGAGGGCGTGGCGATTCGACCCCTCGGTTTCTTATTGTAAAGAGGGTCGGACCGTGTAGTAGCTGCAACGGGAACGAGTGGCCAAGCCAGAACAGGGTGGAGGATGCGGCGGTTGTGTACCTGTGTACGGTTACACCGGTACACCATGATCCAACAGTCAGGGAATGGAACGCCGTGTCAGGCCCGGCGCCGAGGAGAATTCCGACGAAGGAGGATTTTTGGGGAAGTTCGTCTCCAACCTCCCCAGCGGCAGGGCCTGTCGTGGCGTCCCCTCATTGTTCGCTCATAATTATCTGTTGCGGGTGAACCAGCCCACCACGCGCTAACCCTTTAACCAGCAAAAACTAGGGTACGCTAACCCCTCCTCTTTTCAGTTTCAGTTCAAGATCGACGATCTTGAGATGAAATCACTGCGCTCTAACCCTTAACCTGGCGTCAACTAGCCTAGGCTCCCCCCTCACGAGAAGTAGCTCAGTTCGGCAGGTATAGGTCATAGTGCACCCTGTACACCGTCGCTGCCGCCGTAGGCAAGCTGTCAGGTTGAGCTGTGAAGGGCACCGGTGTGTCTGGCCAGAGTGACAAGATATGATCTGGTCATCCTGTCCACAAGAGTACAAGATGACAGTATCGATATATAATTTGACCTTAAGATGACAGTACCGATATGGAAGATCTCAGTAGTGATATGGAAGATCTCAGTAGTGATATGGAAGTTGACGGTAAGATGACAGTGCGAGTATCGAAATGGAGATGAGAGTATCGATATGGGAGGTGCTCGTATCGATATTCGATATGGGATATATTGTCACTCTTTGTCTGGCCCTGCCCCCTGGCCGCGGCGCCAATGCGCCCGAGTCCTACAACCCGCGCCCCAAGAGCAAGACATTGGACGAGGGCCGGTGAGGACGCACCGATGCCAAAATTTTCTCACTTGCACTGGTGGAAAGTACCGCAGTGCCTCACAGTTTCAGGGGAGGATGCCTCGAATTTAACAGTGCCGCTGGACTGAACCACACACTTTTGGAGGTGGATGCCTCGCACTTTTCTCTTCGAGTAAGTACCAATCTGGATCTCTCACTCACGCGCGTCAGGACCATCGCGGATCGCCTGTGCTGGACATTGGCATCGGCGGCGACAGTGGCAGCAGCGGCCACACGGCACCAGGTTCAGACGAATCTCTTCATGGACGGTCCAATTGGGCCCCCTCTAGGAGTCTAAGTGGGGGGTTAAATGTAGTGTTTTGATGGAAGACTTGAAACATAGGACGGACACATATACCGGGCCTTGCACGGCGGTTCCTCCGCCCCCCGCCGGAGCGCTCGGGCGGGGTTTCCGAGAGAACTATCAGGGGCGATGACTACGAGGTTGTGGACGGCTCAAACTTTGGCAGGGCTAGATGACTGGATTTTATCCTCCGCAGGTTTCCAGGGTACACCGTATGGCAATCGCCAATTCTCGAGTAATAGACGGTCGAATCGCCATATTGTGCCATTGTATGGCAAATCTGACTGTCTATTTACTCGCGTCTTCCAATTTGAAGTGCGTTGACCGCCATTTGGTGTATCCTGAAAAAGTGCGGGGTCAGCTCGTCTGGTGTCTTGTGCCCACACTTCGACTGTTTCGTCGAGTAGCTCGCTGTGTACGACGCAGGGCTGGCCAAGCCCTGCCTCTAAGTAGGACCAGGCGCGCAGCAGGGTCAGTTGAGGGTCAACACGTTGTAGTACCCGGCGCTAAGCAGGGTCAGGTGTGGGTCAAAACGAGTGTTCGAAAGCTTGGAATATAGTCTTGGACGAGTCCGATGCTGCCAAGCGCACGATTGGGGCAAATGCCGCGCGTCAATCGAGTCGACGCGCGCATCCTGGGCCAATTCGTGCAATCAGGTTTTATTTTGCGAGTCCATTCCAGAACGCACCGGCCGAGCCGACCGACCATTTTCAGGGCCTTTTTCAGTCATTCAACCCTCGGCATTGTACCACATAAGGTTCATGTGAGCTACCCCTCAGTTTCTTAGAGTAGAGGGGGTCGGACCGGTTAGTACCCTCTTTCTGGAGTTGAATGGCATCTGATGACGTGGCGACCGTTATCTGTCCGACCCTCAACTCAGGCGTCGGCACGCTCGTGGGGCTGTTGTTGGTAGGGGCACATCAATGTGCTAGTGCTCAATGCGTCGTGCACAGCATAGTGCACCGGTGCTCATCTCATCATGCACCGCGCAGTACACCAGTGCTCGCCATATCATCCACAAAATAGTGCACCAGTGCCCCCCTCATCAACCACCGAGCAGTGCACCAGTGCTCGCCAAGTCATCCAACAGATAGTGCACCTGTGCTCACCTCTTCATGCACCGCGCAGTGCACCAGTGCTCACTGCGCCGTGCACCACATAGTGCACCGGTGCTCACCTCATCATCCACCTCGTAGTGTACGGGTACGAGTACGCGCCGAGTCATCCAGCAGAGCTCAAAATCCTCCTTCATTGAGTTAAATGGCATCGTATGACGTGGCAAGCTCCTGTCTGACCCTGCGCGCTGGGGGTGGCGGCGCTGGGCGGCGTGTACCTGACGGTGCAGAAGCTGGGCGAGGCGGGGCCTGACTGTTTGCTCGTAGCGTACCGGTGCACACTCGCCGCATCCTCGTCCCTGGTTTGACAAAGCGTGTTCCTTTTAGCTATGCCTCACTGTTTGCTCATAGTGCACCAGTGCGCTCCCTCTCCAGCTCAGCCTCACCTTCTGCTCATAGTGCACCAGTGCCCTCATACACACTTGCCGAATCCTCCTCCATGTCCTGACACAGCATCCTGACTGTTTGCTCTTTGCTTAACCCTTCACATTCGCAGCATCCTCCTCCCTGGCATGAAGCAGCGTCCTGACTCTGCGATCATGGTGTACCAGTGTACCCGTGCATACTCGCCGTTTCCTCCTTCATGGCCTGGGCACTCATCTTATTATCCGCCTGCCTGACTGTTTGCTCATAGTGTAACGGTGTACCCGTAAACATTCGCCGCATCCTCCTCCTTGTCCTCCTCCTCCCTGGCCTGGCCACTCGTCTCTTGTCCAGCTCGGCCTTACTATGTGCTCATAGTTTACCAAAGTCCTCGTACACCCTCGGTACCACGAACATGCTTTAGGTCTGGGTTGGCGGATTCGTGTTGCGAGGTCCAGGAATCCACCCGAATCCACCCGAATCCGACCTCGACCGAATCCGTCCGGATCCGGAATCCATTTTGACAGAGTTGAAATGCCCATACAGACTACAAAATACGCCAAGAATTCCCCCTGCGGGGCTGCTCAGAATCCACCCGAATCCACCGGAATCCGACCCTCGACCGAATCCGTCTGAATACGGAAACCGCAACCCAGCGGTAGGTTGAGCTTCCACGGGGATGAGTGTCAGGCCCTGAAGATAGGGCCCGGTAGTGAAGGCAGGGGCAAGCAGATATTGCCCGTCGTGTTATCCTAAGCATGTTTACCCACATTTTCTAGACTTAATTGGCGCCCCGTGACGCGGTGCAATATGAGCCAGGTCCTCGCATCATCTTCCGCACGTTAGACCCTGGGGTACTTTAGTCAATTGGCTATGACGCGGCGAGCTACATTTGCTGGGCCCTAGGTGAAGGATGTGGTGCGCATGCGGGCGACTGACCGCGTGGTCCAAGATTAAGAGGAGAGTCAAGGGTTTGAGTACGCATGCATTTGTGAACGCAAGCATCATCAGAGCACGACAGTTCCGGTTTACTAGTACGATTTCAGTTTTGCTTTATCAATCGTAGTACGCAGTTTTGCCCACGGTACTAGAGCCAATAATGATTCGATTGGGGTCTCCCCCTTTTTCAAGGTGAAAATACACAAAAACTCAACACGTGTTGGAAAACAATTTTGGGAATACCGGAGAAACTCGAGATCACACTTGTTAAGCACGTGACCACACGTGTTCTGCCGTCATTCACACAAATAAAGGTGTTGGCAAAAGGGTAAAATCAGTACATCCTCCTTCGCGAGTCGTGGTAAACTACTGGGGGCAAAACTGCGCGGATACATGATGCCCCATCGTATTGTAACATTCTCGTGAGATGCCGGCGCAGCAACACTCGCGCCAACTAGGAGAACCAAGTGTATATAACGTGTCCATCTTATGTTTCAAGTCTTGATGATCAAACCCCTACAGTAAACCCCTCATTGAGTCCACTAGAGGGAGCTCAATCGAAGCGTCCATGAAAAGGGCCCTCTGCACCTGGTGTCATGTGGCCGCTGCTGCCGCTTTCGCTGCCGATGCCGATGCCCAGAACCAAGTGTAAGTGCGAGGTACTGTGACGCATCGGGTGGTGACCACGCTACGAGCTGATATGTCTACGGCATACATTAATACAGATACGCAGATACTGTGCCGTTGGTATTTCTGAGCCCGTGGGCATTTTGATTTCCTCCAATCCGTCCCCGCGCCCTCCCCAGGCTTGAAGGTATTTCTTCGCTTTCTCGTTACAGGTGTCGAAATGGATGCAGTATTAGACACTGATAACATTACGAAACCAGTTTTTCTGGCAACGTTTTGGCCGTGGCTTTACATCGATCACGCGACCGGGGACTGGTCGTCTCCCCGCCGCCCTGCCCCGCCGCCACCGCGTCTAATATTACGATTATGAGGCAACGTCATTATCGTGTCAGG
>Ga0307489_10003286_pt1 | contig 10735 bp, 8 predicted proteins | sample SB12metaG_FD_202247 | JGI IMG/M metagenome (GOLD analysis project Ga0307489, IMG submission 202247) | Sea-ice brine microbial communities from Beaufort Sea near Barrow, Alaska, United States - SB 1.2 | ecosystem: Environmental > Aquatic > Marine > Coastal | place: USA: Alaska | collected 2017-05-06
CACAGGTTGTTCTTGGAAACACTTACCATCTTTTCGTCCGTCCCGGGCTAGAGGTGATTCGTAAAATCGGTGGATTACACCGCTTCATGGGGTGGGACGGCCCCATCTTGACCGACAGTGGAGGCTTTCAGGTTTTCTCTTTGGCCAAGCTGCGGCGGATAACCCCCGAGGGGGTTCATTTCCAAAACCATCTTGATGGTTCACCCTGTTTTATCGGTCCAGAGACATCGATGGAAATCCAGCAGACGCTGGGTTCGGATATTGTCATGGCCTTTGACGAATGTCCCCCCCACCCGTGTACCCACGAGGAGGCGGCTAAGAGTCTAGAACTCACCCTTGGTTGGGAGCGCCGCTGCCTTGATTGGTGGGGGGCGCGGAATGAGTCGGAGGAAAGACCCCTTCTCTTCGGTATTGTCCAGGGGTCGAGCTATCCAGATTTGCGGGAGAAATCGGCCAGGGAACTGGTGGCTATGGGATGGGATGGCTACGCCGTGGGAGGCGTTAGCGTGGGGGAGCCAGAGAAGGAGATGATGCAGGCGGTGGAATATGCGGTGCCGCATTTGCCTTCAGCTTATCCGCGGTATGCCATGGGTCTGGGTACCCCACCACAGATGTTGGAACTGGTGGCGCGGGGTATCGATATGTTTGATTGTGTCTTGCCTACCCGGGTGGCTCGCAATGGAACTGCCTTCACCGAAACTAAGACGCTCAATCTGAAGAATGCTTGCTTCACCATGGACGAAGGTCCCATTGAAGAGGGGTGTACTTGCTACGCTTGCGAGAACTTCTCCCGCGCCTACGTCAGGCATCTGGTGAAGTCGGAGGAAATCCTCGGACTTCGTCTAGTATCCCTGCACAACTTGCACTTCTACTTAAACCTGATGGCTCGCGCCCGAGCAGCCCTGGCCGCGGGTGAATTTGAGATTTTCCGCCGACAGTTTGTCGCCGGATATCAACCACATAAAGCCTGAGGTGACTGCTCAGGGATCTTGCTGGACGTCGCGGACGTAGGGGTAGCGAGACTCGAAGAGCAGCTCGGGCGGAAACTCACTGTAGCCACTGTTGATCCACTGCACGTTGCTCCGGTAAGGGGGGGCGTAGGTTCCCTTGCTTGTTGGAAAAGGGAAGAGCAGGGTTTCGTAGATTCCGTAACCAAGTCGGGCAAAGGTGCGGCCCATTCCTCGGACAATGCCGTAACTGAAGGCGGCGTTATTCCCGTCGAAGTAGTTAACCGTCATCATCGAGTTGGGTAGCTCGGTGATGCCGAAGGCGATATTTCCGAGTCCGCGGCCCAGTTTGCGGGTCGGTCCCTCGTTGGAGGAAGGGGGTTCTTGGATGTCGGCGTGTGCCAGGGAGGCGAGCGCAAGGCAGGCGGAAAATAAAATGAGGGTCTTCACAACAGCAGACCTACCATCTTTCTCTTGGCTATGGCAAGCGCGAGTCGTTCAGTCTCCCAGTTCAACATTCCAGCAACCCACGTCAACAAAGTGCTTCCAGCTGTCGTGAACGGTGGAGGAGTAGGTGAGGTGAATAAACGGGCGCCAGCGTGGTCGGCGAGGTTCCTTCAATAACCGCATATTAGCTTCATGAGGAAGGCGATTTCCTTTGCGGGTGTTGCAGGCAATGCAGGAGCAGACAACATTTTCCCAAGTCGTCTCGCCCCCTTTTTGACGGGGAAGGACATGGTCAAGGTTCAGCTTCTGTCGGTCTAGGGTGCTGGCACAGTATTGGCAGGTATGATGGTCGCGCTCGTAGATATTTTGTCGGGTGAATTTGACCTCTTGGCTGGGAAGGCGGTCGAAGACTTGGAGAACAATCACGGTGGGAACGCAGATACTGAAGCGAACGGAATGTACAAACTCCGATTCCGGTTGGGACTGCGAGAAATTATACCAACTGGTGAAGTCGTGGGTCCGATAATTGTTGTCGGGGTCGCGCCACACCACTTGGGCGTGTTCCTGATAAAGCAAGGTGAAGGCGCGCCGAGCACTGCAGACGTTGACCGCCTGCCACAACCGGTTGAGTACCAGCACATGCCTGTCGAGCAGGGATTCCATAGTTTCGGTGCGGGGGGGACCGTCGACCGGTGAATATTGAAAATCTAGCGGCCTCTCTTGCAGCTGTCAAACTGGTGAGGGGACTTTCCCGAGCGATTGCAATTTACCTAGGAAGTCCTACTCTTGGAAGTTCGATGAAATTTGCACGGGTTTTTATGGTGGTGACGATTTTTGGGCTCTGGGCGGTTGCTCCGTTGGCCGCTCAGGATGGCGTGGCGGGAAACTTCTTTACCGCCTATCAGGAATTTCAAAGGGGGGAGAGACTTGAGCGTGAGGGACTAAACGAGGATGCTATCGCCAAATTTCGTTACGTTGCCGCCCAGCTAGGCCAATTGAAGGCCAAAAATCCGGACTGGCAGCCGCTGGTTGTTGATTTTCGTCTCCGCAAAACCCGAGAAGCTATCGTGAGGCTCGAAGGCTCTCTCTCTGACCCCACTTTGGGACCTCCACCTGATTTGGCTTCGATGGACAGCTCGGAAGACATGCTTCCTCCGGTTCGACCGCCCCGTCGGGATGGTAAGTTCTCTGCCCCGACAATTTCTATTTCGCCGGGTACTTCGAGCAACCCGCCGTCTCGCTCTCCCTCTCGTCCGACGGCTCGGACTCCCTCCTCGGGGCGGGGCAACCGCGAGAGTGACTCTCTCCGGCAGAGGCTCGTGGTCGAGCAGCAGCGCAGCACTGACTTAGCGAAGCAGATTAAGCAAAGCGAAGCCGAGTTGCTCAATGTCAGCATGGAGCTAGAAAAGACCAAGACCCTGGCGGTTGACCTAGGGACCAAAGTCAGCCACCTCGAAGCGAGTGCTGAGGCCGTTTCTTCATTAATCCCGTCCGGCACCCCTGAGGACTCCAAGCGACTGGAGGATGCCTTAGCGGCAGCAGATTTGGAAAAAGAGCAACTGACGGTGCAGATGGAGGAGAGTGCAACGAAAATCAAAAAACTTTCAGCTCAACTAGAAAGCACTCGCAATGATACGGAAACAGCCAAAGCCGAACTGGCTGAGGCCAAGGCAGCCTCCGAGCGGGCCGTGGCTGATTTGCAGGTTGCTCAGACGGAAACCAAGGAGGCCAAGGCGCAGACGGGTGCACTCGAGGCTGAGCGAGACACGGCGAGACAAGAAGTTGAGACCCTCAGCGCCCGTGTATCCGAACTCGAGGCCGAGCGGGGAGATTTGATTGTGGCCCGTGACACGGCGCAGGAGCAGGTAGCGGAGGCGCTATCGGCTTTGGAAAAGAACGCTGAACTGATCGAAGCAAACCGACAACTCGAGCAAAAGCTCGAGTTAGCTTCGAGACAAATCGCCGGGATGGAAAGCGACACCACGGCTAAGGTAGAAATGATCGCTAGTCTGCAATCGGCTTTGGACTATGTGCGCGAACAACTTATTGGAGCCCAGACCCAATTAAAGGACGACCGCCAAAGGTTCGACAAATTACAAGCGGTCAATGATCAGCTGCTCAGTGAATACGACAAAGTTACTGGGGCCCTTGCCGCCGTCAAACTTGGTGATGTCACGGCCGCGGATGCCAAGCTCCTGCAGCAGGAAAATGAAATTCTGCGTGGTATCATCATGCGACAGATCAAGTCCCAGGCGCGACGTGAGCAGGCTTACCGCTTGGCCCAGGATGAGATGAACCGTTTGGAAATCCGTTCGGACACCCTCAACGACAGAATTAATGAATTAGCCAAGCCGACCTTGGAATTGAGTGCTGCTGAGTTGGAAATGCTCAAACGTCCTCTCATCACCTTGCTCGATCCTGATGCGGCCAAGATGACGGCTCAAATCGAAATCGTAAGGCCGCAGATTGAAGGACTCCAATCTCAGGCACCCAAGGAGGAATTTTCAGAGGAGACTCTGCCTTCTTCCGATGAAGGTTTTTCCACAGCGGACGAGGACACGGCAGAGATTGAGCCGGACCCTGATTACGAGGAGTTGGATGAAGCGAGCTCCCCCAACCCTGAACTGCCGCCCGAATTACTTGCGCTGGTCAATCAGGCCCGCGACCAATTTATCAACGGCGACTTTGCCAGTGCGGAAAAGCTCTACCAAGAAGTCGTCGAAGTGGAGCCAAACAACGTGGTGGCTCTGGCTAATCTCGGGGTAGCTCAATTCCGCCAAGGCAAATTAACCGCGGCTCAGCTTGCCTTGGAAAAGGCGGTGCAGGCTAATCCGCAGGATGCCTTCTCCCTCACTACGCTTGGTGCCGTTTTAATTGAGCAAAATAGGATCGATGAAGCGGTCACTATCCTTGAGCGGGCCAATCAGGCGATGGCGGATGATCCAATCACTCTTAACTACCTTGGGGTGGCCTCCAGTCAGCAAGGGAAATTTGGCCGAGCCGAGGAGTCCTTGCGTCGCGCTATCACGGTTCAACCAGATTACGCCGAGGCTCACTTTAACTTATCCGTTATTTACGCCACCGCAAAACCTCCGTCCATTGCCTTAGCTAAGCGGCACTACGAGAGGGCGCTTGAACTTGGGGCCAGTCCCGATAGGCGGCTCTCCGCCATGCTGGAAGCCGGATCGGGAAGCTAAGAGAGATCGGCATCGCTGGGGAGAAGCTTTCCTCAGGGATGGCTGAGGAAACGGCGGCGAAGGTTAAGGCGCAGCTAGAGAAAATACCCTCAAGCTAGGAGGTGCTGCCACCGGCGCACGGGGGCAGCTGGCTTAGCAGTCGGCGCTTTCGCAGGCAGCATCGACACGATCAGCTGCTGCTTCAAGTTGGGTCATGATGTCGTGGAGCGCTTTCCACGATTCTGCGATATCTGGTCCCCATTCGCCTTCCAAGCCTTCCAGCTTGGTATTGGGTGAGGGGTGACAGGCAAGATTCTCCTCAATCAGGCACGCGACAGTTCGCAAGGCGGGACCGTGGTACGGGAGATGTAAATCAAGCTGGTGAGTCAAGGTGGACGGCTTCGTCATGGTGAAACCTTTTCATCGATTGCCCGGTCGCGCAAGGGGAGGAGCTAACTATTTTTATTTTCGTTGCACTCTCATCAACTGGATCGGATCGATGCCTTCTAGGTTGGCTGCCGTGGCATCGGCTCCTTGCAGGGCTTCAATCGGTTCCGTGGTTGCTACCCCCAGCACGGTCATGCCAGCCCGGCGAGCTGCCTCAATTCCTACGAGGGCGTCCTCGATCACGAGGCAATCGAGGGGCGGCAGACCAAGGCGCTCCGCGGCGAGGAGGAAGATAGCCGGATCAGGTTTGCCATGGATTACTTCTTCTCCGGAAACAATTACCTCAAAAAACTTTCGCAGATCCATGAGGTCGAGAAGGAGGTCGAGGTTGGCTCGCTCGGTTGAGGATCCAATGGCTCGCCTGATTCCTGCCGTTTGCAACAAGGCGAGCAATCCGCGCACTCCAGGGAGGGGATCAATCCCCTCTGCCCGGACGAGAGAACGGTAGATTTCCTCTTTTTCTCCAGCTAGGGAAGCGACCGCTGCCGCTTCGGTGGCCCAACCGAGATCGGGGATAATGACATTATTTTTTTTGCCGAACCCCTTCTTAAAGTGGTCCCCTGGCAGAGACAGCTTGCGCCGCTCGGCAAGGATTTCCCAACTGCGCTCGTGATGGGCCGACGAATCAACGACGACGCCGTCCCAGTCGAAAATAACCGCTCCTAGGCTCACAAATCGGCGTCGGTTACGGCACCGCTCGAAGCGTTGCTCACGCTGGCGGCGTATTTGGCGAGGACGCCGCGTCGGTAGGCCGGTTTGGGCTGTTTCCACTTGGCCTGACGTCTCTCTAGTTCTGCTTGGGAAACATCGAGGGTGAGTTCGTGGGTTATCGCATTGATTTCGATGGGATCGCCATTTTTAACCAAGGCAAGGAGTCCTCCCTCGAATGCTTCCGGGGTGATATGGCCTACGACAAAGCCGTGGGTACCACCAGAGAAGCGGCCATCGGTGATGAGCGCAACCTCTTGGCCGAGGCCTTTGCCCATGACCGCGGAAGTAGGTGCCAGCATTTCCCGCATCCCGGGACCGCCCTTGGGGCCCTCGTAACGAATGACAACCACGTCGCCCTTTTTGACCCGTCCACTAAGAATGGCAGAGAGGGCGCTTTCCTCGGATTCGAAGACGCGTGCTTTGCCTCGGAATACTTCCCCTTCCTTACCGGAAATTTTTGCTACGGCACCACCGGAAGCAAGGTTGCCGTAGAGGACGACCAGATGGCTCTCTTTTTTGATGGGATTTTTCAGCGGTCGGATAACCTTTTGCCCTCTGGGATAGGCGCGGAAGTTAGAGAGATTTTGCTTAAGAGTTTTACCCGTGACCGTAAGGCAGTTTCCATGGAGGAGACCGGCGGCGAGGAGCGTCTTCATCATCGGAACGATTCCCCCGATGGCCACGAGTTCAGACATAAGGAACTTTCCGCTGGGCTTGAGATCAGCGAGGACCGGCACCCGTCGGCCGATCTTGGTGAAGTCATCAATGGTCAACTTAACCTTGGCGGCGTGAGCCATCGCCAGCAGGTGCAGTACCGCGTTGGTTGATCCCCCCAAAGCAATAATTACGGTGATGGCGTTTTCGAAAGCCTCCCGGGTCATGATGTCGGAGGGGAGAATGCCGCGCTGGAGGAGATTGAGTACCGCGGCACCAGCGTTCTGGGCGTCCTTTTTTTTCTGGGTCGAAACCGCTGCCTGGGCCGAGCTGTTGGGTAGGCTCATCCCCATGGCTTCGATCGCCGAAGCCATCGTATTGGCGGTGTACATTCCTCCGCATGATCCGGGACCAGGAATGGCGCAGGCCTCGATTTTTTGCAGCTCCTTGTCGTTGATCTTGTTGGCCGCCCGCTGGCCCACGGCTTCGAAGACAGAGACAACGTCGAGGTTTTGGCCATTGAGGCAGCCGGGCAGGATGGTGCCGCCGTAGACGAAGACAGCCGGACGATTGAGGCGGGAAATGGCGAGCATGCATCCCGGCATATTTTTGTCGCAACCACCGAGGGCGACGAATCCGTCGAAACCTTCGCACCCCACCACAGTCTCGATCGAGTCGGCAATGACCTCACGAGAGACGAGGGAGTACTTCATTCCCTCAGTGCCCATGGAGATGCCGTCGGAGATGGTGATGGTGTTGAAAATGGTTGCCTTGGCACCGGCCCGATTGGCTCCACCGGCTGCTTCTCGAGCTAGCTCGTCAAGGTGCATGTTGCAGGGCGTGACCATGCTCCAAGTTGAAGCGATACCGATCTGCGGCTTGGCAAAATCTTTTTCGCGGTAACCGACCGCGTAAAGCATGGCCCGGCTAGGCGCCCGCTCAGGCCCATCGAGGACAGGCGATGAGTAACGGCGGAGTTGAGGTTTTTTACTACGTGCTAACTTTTTGCTCACCCCTTGAGATTAGCGCTCCAGAGGGTGCGCGTTAAGCAGAAAGCGCACTCACCCACCTCCTGCGGCGGAGCGAATGCGTCTCAGCTCTTCCTCCAACTCCGCCTGCTGGACCTCGCTCAACCCAGGTGTCTTCAGCGCTTTTTCCAGAGCTCGTAGGGCGGGGCGGGCCAATCCTTGGCGAGCGTAGGACTGCCCGAGATAGAGCTGGTAGAAGCCAGTGTCGCCCCCGCGTCCATGGGTTAGATCAATCAGCCGTTCCAGCAGGGCGGACTCTCTCTGGTAGGCGTGGGCCGCGCTAGCTGTCTTAGTCGCCAGCCAGAGGGTACCGGTGTTGCCGGGGTTGAGCTCGACGGCGCCCTGAGCTGCAGCGTAAGCGTCATCAATCTTTCCGGCACGGAGCAGGGCCTCGATTCGGACAAGCCAAACCTCAGCTGAACTCGGGTCGAGTTTCATCGCCCGGTTGCTTTCCTCCACCGCTTCCCGTACTTCACCGAGCGCCATGAGGATACGAGCACGGGCCGCTGCGGCGGGGGCCGACCGCTCGGCATGGCGGACGGCGCTCTTGGCCAGCTCGCCGGCCTCCGGCAGGGCATAACCAGCCAAAGAAGCCAGAGCCGCCGCGGAGAGGAAGGCAGAGCGATTGGCTCCACCCCACATATCTTCGTTGGCTAGATCTTTGGCTGGCTCGGTGCGGAAGATTTCCTCCCTTGGGGCCCGGATGAACATTAGGCCGGTGGCATCAACCGCCTCGAGGCGCCAATCGGGCGACTGACCGAGGTGGCGGGCCAGAGGGGCGTAGTCTGATTTGTCTCCGAGGAGCCAGACGGCACCGTAGCGCACCCGGCGGTCCTGTTCTCGCCAGAGTCGTGGCTCGCGAGCAAGTTGAGGCAGTTCAGCCACTGGGGAACGAGGAGGAAGTGGGCCAGGGAACCTTGCCATGGCTAATCCTTGAGGATTGATGTAGGTGAGAACGTCAGGGGGCAGGCTTTGGCGGGTCAGGGTTGGCTGAGCCACGGCACGGTTCATTGCTAAGCTATACCATTGGGGCCAGGCGGTCAGGATGGGCCCGAGAAGGAGAACGCTGGCGGCGGCCAAGGCTGTGGTATTTATCCACCACCGGAAATGAAACCCGGTCTCGCGCAAATGCTCTCGCCCGATCGTCCAGCAGGGAATCATCCAAAGAGCACCGGCCCAGAGGTAGGCGGTTTGGCCGAATGAAGCGGCGGCAAAAAGCAGTGCCGGGGCTAGGGCTATCCCGACGTTTCCGCTTTTGCGTGAGGCGCTCGCGGCGATTCCGAGCATGATCAAACTGGCTAGGAGGGCGACGACAGCGGCCGTACCGAGGGGGGGCTGGGGTGACCAGCGAAAGAAGATCCAGGCTTCCGACCAAACCGTCCACCCTCGGGGGGTGAGGCTAGCTGCCACCGCGGCCAAGGCGGCACCTCCAAGAAACTGAATCCGGCTCAGGTGTGAGGTCACGCTGGCTAAGGCCGCCACGACCAGGGGCAACGCCCCCGGTGAAAGCCAGACAGCAAGCCATGTCGCACCTGTCGTGCCCAGAAGCGTGAGATAGGCCTTGTGGTGAATCCTTAAGGCAGACCAAAGGGAGACCACCAAAACGGCCACACCGAATCCGGTTAAGCCAACTTGCGGAGAAGAGAGGGTGACGGCTAGGAGTGCGGGGAGGAGAGGGAAAAGCCCTCGCCAAGATTTAGCCGGCACCGCCAGCAGCCAGAGGAAAAGGGCAAACCAGATTACCGCGACATGGGTATTCTGCCAGCCGCGTGGACCGGCGAGGGAGAAAGTCGCTTGAATGAAGGCGCCGAGTGGGGCGAGGGGCGCCCACAGTGATGGACCTGAAAGTTTCCAGCCTCCGGCGATCTCGGTCGGAGCTGTGCCCAAGGTATCTGGTCCACGTAGCGCCACCAGTGCTCCGAGGAGGAGGCAGCCCGCCACCGACAAAGCAATGGCACGGCGCCAGCCACCAGCTGATCTGTTATCGCTTTTCATTGGAGGAGATCATTCCGATGCATCGAGGCATTTGGCAAGAGCCTCTTGTTCCTTTGCCCAATCGGGTTTAATTCTCGTTCATGTTCAAAATCCTCGGCACACTTTTATTTATGTTATCTTTTCTAGGCCTAACCACACCCGCCGGAGCCCTGGCCGTCGGAGATTCGGCTCCTCAAGTCGCCGCCCTGGATCAGGATGGAACCGAAGTCAACTTGGCTGAGATTTACGCTAAAGGGGCGACCCTTGTTTATTTTTATCCTAAGGCAGACACCCCTGGCTGTACCGCTCAGGCTTGCTCGCTCCGTGATGCCTTTCCCCGATTCACCGGAAAGGGCTTGCAAGTTGTTGGGGTAAGTGGCGATTCGGTCGAGGGTCAGAAAAGGTTTTCTGAGAAATACGATCTGCCTTTCACTCTTTTGGCTGATAGTGATTCGGTAGTGGCCAAAGCTTTTGCAGTGCCAACCATGATGGGCTTCGCCAAACGCCAATCATTTCTAATCAAGGATGGGAAAGTTGTTTGGATGGTGGAAAGTGCCAAGACAGGTGACCACGCCAAGCAAGTGGAGGCGGCGCTCACTAGCTTGGGTCTGGCTGAAAATCCTTGAGTCCCTTGTTGGGCAAGCTAAGATTCTCACTTACCTCAAGGGTTGGTAGCTCAATGGTAGAGCAGTGCCCTTTTAAGGCATTGGTTGTGGGTTCGAATCCCACCCGACCCATCTCTTTAAAATTCCGTGGATCTTTTTAAATAAAAGGCTCACGGTTTTTTCTTTGATGGTGGCCGAGGGACCGATCAATCACCCTGCCACTTGCTTGGTCGATGCCCTCGGTTGATTGAAGCAATGAAATGGCAGAGCAGGTTGGTCAGACTGAGGAAGGAGCAGACCGAATCCTTCCGAACCACGAAGTTTAAGAAGTGGCAGAAAGACACGACGCCAGCCACCTCCATGCTCTGTGTCGATGCTACCGGGCAAGCTTAGCTCGTTTGCCCACTTGCTTGCCACCCGGAGTACGGCTTTTTCGGATGCGGTCGGCGGATTAAGCCCGAGGCTTCGTTTCCGTACCAGCCACTTTTTCAATTGAGGATTACGGCTGCTTCTGCCGTGCCCAAGAGTGGAGGATGTTATCGTTCTCTGAGGTAGAACTGAAGCTGGTAGGACGTGGTTGGCCTACCGGGGCGAAGCCAATTTTGTAACCGTCTTTTCCCAAGGAGTAAATCCCGAGCATCACCTCCTTGTTAGTTGAGGTGAAATCCACTTCTTCTGGAGTTTTTTTGACTTCGAGCTGGAAGGTTCCGGCTCTGCTGCTGACATCCTCCGCCGCCCCGAGAAAC
>Ga0307489_10003287_pt1 | contig 10734 bp, 13 predicted proteins | sample SB12metaG_FD_202247 | JGI IMG/M metagenome (GOLD analysis project Ga0307489, IMG submission 202247) | Sea-ice brine microbial communities from Beaufort Sea near Barrow, Alaska, United States - SB 1.2 | ecosystem: Environmental > Aquatic > Marine > Coastal | place: USA: Alaska | collected...
CGGACACCGCCCTTGACGGCGAACATCGGCGAAGCGCCCATAGCGGCGGACATCGTGGTAGTGGGGTGGAACCGGCGCGAGTGAACTGCGGGGGTGACTACGGTGCGAGTCGTCGACGCGTGGAGTGGCGGTGCGCCGGTAACCGTCTCGGGTCCTGCGATCGCGACATTTTCCTAACCATTTTACTCGGCTGCTCGCTGACGCGGCCGGCCGGACCCATGACCTACGTGTCCGATTCTGCGAGCTCCAGCCAGCGCAGCGCCACCTGGCTGAATCTAGCTGGTTTAGGGTTTTCGATACTCATCTCGTAGGGTTTGGGGGGAAATAATCCAAGGGGTGTTTCAGTTTTGTTTGAGGGGTGTTGGATGGGGGGGAGGTGCAAGGCACAGACCAACGCGGGTCTCAAGACGTCTCGCCGCCCACGATGCCGCACGCCGGGGGATCCTCGTATCGGGGCCCAGCGTCGTCATCTGAGCGCTCCAAGCCCGCGCCTGTCACTCGCCGTGGGCTGCCGCCGTCCGAGAAAAAGAAAACAGTGCAATTGTCTTCTGGCAGCGAGTCGGATGGGGAGGGGGAGCCGATGGCGCAGGGGCGTTCAAAGGCAGCGGCTCCCCTCCCTCCGGCGGCGCGTCGCGGGGCTCACTCTCCGTCGGCGTCCTCCGGGTGGACTCGCTCGGGCGGCGAATATTCTACGTCTGAGACCGAGGCCGGAGAAGTGGCCGTGGCTGAGGGCAGAATTAGGTCTGTGCCATCCGAGTCTGAGACCGAATCGGAGGCTGAGGAGGCGTCGGAGGCGCGCGGGCGCGCCGCGGGATTCCTCTGGCGCAAGGGCGCCGCCTCGGTCGCCGCGGCCCAGCACATTCAGAAGCAACCCGGGTTCCTGCGCCGCATGTTCACCACACAGGAGAGCTCCTCGGATGAATCTTCCGAGGCGGAGGAGGAGAAGGAGGAGGAGGATGTGGAGGCTGGCGTGCGGGGGAAACGCAGTGGAGGCGGCGGTCAAGGCGCTGGCGAGGATCGCGCGGGTCTGAAGGGTCGCGAGAGCGAGAAGCGTGAGATGGATCGCGACAGCTCGAAGAAGGTGAAGGTGAGCAAGCAGACGGCGCCGGCGCCGGCGTTACGCGCCGCACGCCAGGCTGTCTTCGGCGAGGATGCTGCGCGGGGGGTCACCGCCGCCGCCGCCCCCACCCCCGCCGCGGTCGTCCGATCCTCCTCGTCCTCCAAGGAGGGCGAGCGCGCGCCCCTCCTCACCGGCGCCGGCGCAACCGCCTCAACGCACGACGCCGGGAGTTCCCGCGCGCCCAACGGCAGCGGCGGCGGCGGCAGCCTCGGCCCCTTCGCGGTGGTCCCCGCCCCGAGCGGCGCGCTGAGCAAGAAGCCCCGCATCCCGCTGCTCGCCGGCCCCGCGTCCCCTTCCAACGCCGTCCGCTTCATAGCCTTCTCCGTCCTCGCCTTATTCGGAGTGGCCATGGTCACCGTGGGCGCCCATTCCACTTTCTTCAACACGGCGCCGGGTTCCCCCGACTCCCCCGGCCCCGAAAGCCTCAAAGCGTCCGACGAAGCAGATTGGTCCAACAAGGACCTCGCCCAATCGGACCGCCAGATCGCGGACGCCGTGGCGAAGGAGGCAAAGACGTGGGAGCCGCCGGCAGCACCGCGCTCGGAGGCGGAGACGAATCCGACGAACGTGGTGGGCCGCATCGAGGGCGTCACCCCCGCCGACCTGCGCGGCTTGGTAGGGCTCCGTGGTGTGCGCCTGCCATTTAGGGTTTAGGGATGACACCTGACAGGTGGTTGATGATGGCATCGCATGACGCGGGAAGCGTTATCGGTGGGACCCGATGGACGGGTGTCTGATGCGGTGGGCGAGGCGAAGCACGACGAGAAGGACGCGGAGAAGGAGCTCGAGGCGGCCGGCGTGGCGGCAGGGGCTGACGCCTGTCCACTGTTCAGCTCAACTTGAGCCGTTTCTGAAACAAAAGCACACCCTAAACAAACCTAATACCACCTACCAACCCCTAAACACCCCCGAAACAACCCCTACCTGCACCCCGTGTCATACAGAAGGCGCTCAAGTTGAGCTGAAGAGTGGACGAGGGTACGCCCCTGCGTGGCGGTGGACCAGCCCGCGGCGCCGGAGCCGGAGGTGGAGGCGCAGATACCGACGGAACCGACGGCGGCGGAGGTTGATGCGGCGAAGGCGGCGGAGGCGGAGAAGGCGGCGGCGGAGGTGGCGGCGGCGGCAACGGCGGCGGCCGAGGCGGCGACGGCGGCGACGGAGGCAGCGGAGGAGGAGGCGGTGGCGGCGGTGGGTTCAACACCGGCAACGGATAGCGCCCCATCCAACGTCGTCGACCCCACCGCCAGCTGGGCGGTAAGGACCAACACACGCAAACAACGCTCACCACTTCAGCATCATCCGCCCGCCATGCGCCACATTCAAAATCTGCGTTTGTTGAGTTACTCGTTACTCGTTACACGGTATCCTATGACGCAGCGAGCAACATCCACCAGGCTATGGCATCTTATGACGCGGCCAGCAAAATTCAGCTGGCCCTGCGGGGAGGAGCAGCAGGAGCGTTTTGGAAAGTTCGCGGAAGCGGAAGCGGCGAGGAACGACCGCATCGCGGCCGAGGCGGCGGAGCATGAACGGCGCGTGGCGGAGGATCAGGCAGGGGAGGACAAACACCCTCGCTGTGGAAGCATTCCAGTGCATTATTCACAGGGCCCCGTAGAAGATGACAGTATCGATATGGAAGATGACCCGATACTTGAGAGGAAGCACTCGACCGACGTTGAAGCTCCTCCTCCTCCTTGCGTCTGTGTTAATGTAAGGACATTTACCCTTAGGGTAAGCCATGCTCTGATCTTGGATCGATGACTTGTTCTCAACGACCCTCCTGTTAGGCGCGGTCGGTGGCGGAGGCTGAAACTCAGAGGTGAGGACGAGCATCAGACGCAACGCTCGCTACATCAGCTGATAACAGTCTAGTAGCATCATCGCATGATTATCACAAACCGAAAGTGAGGTCGTTACTGGTAGTCGCAGTTTGATTCTTCGTTTCTTGAGTTGCACGACGCCCTTGGACGTGGCGAGCATGATTGACTTGGCCCTGGCAGGTGGGAGGCGGCTGCGGCGGCGGAGCGGGATCGGGTGATCGCGGCGGAGTCGGCGGAGCGTGAGAAGGTGATGGCGGCGGAGGCGGCGGAGCGGGATCGGGTCACGGCGGAGCACGTGGCGGCGGCGGAGTCACAGGCGGCGGAAGATGCGGCGGCGGCGCAGGCGGCGGCGGAGGCTAACGCGGCGGCGGAGGAGGCGGCGGTGGCGGATCGGGCGTCGGCGGATTCGGCGGCGGATTCGTCGGCGGAGGGGGAGGCGGTGCCGTCTTTGGGGACGGATACGCCGGCATGGGCGAGTGCGGCGGCGGCGATGGGGACGGAGGCGACGGCGGAGACAGAGGCGGAGGCGGGGGAGGGGGCGGAAGTCGTGGAGGCGGGGGAGGGGGCGGAGGTGGCGGAAGCTGGGGAGGGGGCGGAAGCGGCGGAGGCGGAGGCGGGGAAGCCGGTAGTGGAGGTGCCGGACGACGTCCCCGCCGGCGCCGCCGTGCACCGTGAGAAGGATCCCGAGGCGGGCACGACGCGCCACAGCGCATCGCACCATAGTGCACCGCACCGCACCGCTCCACGAGCAGGCGCACGGAGGGCGGGCGGCGGGGGGGATTCCTCCTGATAGTACAACTTCCTGTGTATCGACAGCATTGCGTGAGCTTGAACTGAGAACCAGCTCTGGTGGATGGGCGTCGCTTTATAATGCTCACCGTGTGAGTGCGTGCCTTGGGAATCGAAGAGCGATTTTGTAGATGTAAAGAACATTTTTGAGAATACGAACAATGTGTTTCCTGTTAAAACTCTGTATTAGAGGAACGTGTTCCTTTAGTCTGCTAAACCCCGTCCCTCACGCGCGCTGCGACTTGGACTCCACCCGCACGCAGGGGCTTACACTCGTTCCGATTTCAGCTCAACTTGAGCTCTTCAGTCCACCGTTTAACCCAACTTAACTTATGTATGTGTCCTGGAATTTCTCAAGTTGAGCTCTAACGTGAACGAGTGTAAGCCCCTGCCCGCACGCCCGCGAGCCCCGCCCCTGTTTTGGACGCGCCGTCCGGCAGGAGGTCCAGCGGGTTGATGTAGTACAGCTGCAAGGACATGGAGGCCGTGATGATGCCCAGTATCAGAGCCTTACACTCGTCCACTGTTCGGCTCAACGTAAGCGCTTTCTGTGGGATAGGGGGTGCATTTAGGGATTGCTTTACGGGGTGTTTAGGAGGTGTCAGGTGGTGTTAGGGGGTGCCTTGGGTGTATTTTGTGTCAGACACGGCTCAGGTTGAGCTGCAAAGTGGACGGGTGTAAGCCCCTGCCCAGGATGAGCTGCAGATTGGGCGCGATGTCAAACAGGAAGATGGACACCACCATGGTGTAGCGGCGCAAGTTTGAAATTGAAAGGAAAACTTGAAAGCAGTTCATCATGTTGCAGTTTCAAGCGCTTAGTTCCAGGCGCTTTCAACGTGGGTTTGATAGGTTCAACCTGCATTGCCCTACCATGGTGACGAGCATGGCCATGGAGGTGGAGTACACCTTGACGTAGCGGCGCAAGTTAAAACCGAAAGCAACGTTTGAAAGCGGTTCCTTACATTTTAGCTTCAAGCGCAGAAACCAGGCGCGCTTTCAACGCGGGTTTTGATAATGTCAACCTGCACCGACCTACCTTGACGATGGTATCGGCGTACTTCATGATCCACGATACCAGCAGCCCCGTGAAGGCCAGGTTGTAGTGGCGCACGTTGCAATTGAAAGCAAAGTTTGAAAGCAGATCATCACATTTTAGTATCAAGCGCTGAAAGCAGGCGCGCTTTCAACTCGGGTTTTGATACTGTCAACCTGCACCGCCCTACCAGGTTGCACACCACCGCCCATGTCACCGCGAACCAGGGTCGTTAAAACACGCACTCGACCGAGATCGGAGCCTGACTAATGCCTAGTCTGTGGGCTAGTCACGTCTGGTGAGCTGAAGTTTGGTGATTTTGGCCAAAAGTTAAAAAGACTTTTGGTGAACATTACCAAACGCCTACTTACTACGGGTAGTACGAGACACTATGTATAGTACGCTTTACAGACTAGGCACTAACCTTCAGGGTGAGCACTCATACAAGCGAGCGGATCATACGGAGGAGGAGGAGGAGGAGATTTCACGTCGGTTGAGTGCCTGATGTCAACACAACCCCCCTACCGCGTCATACCCACGCAGCAGCACGTGCGGCCACAAGCTGAAGCCGTGAACGAAGCCGACGTTGACGTCATCTACCAGCAGCCGCGCCGCATTGAACACCACCCCGAAACAGGGGCGTACACTCGTCCACTTCTCAGCTAAACTTGAGCCGTTTCTAACACAAAAACTACACACAAAAACTACCCCACAAACGCCCCCTAAAACACATGACACCCCCTAATCCCCTCCTAAGTAACCCCTGAACGCACCCCCTATCCCATGGAACGCGCTTAAGTTGAGCCGGAAAGTGGAGGAGTGTAAGCCCCCGCCCCGAAGCTGTACAGCTGCAGGTTCTGCCAGTACAGGTTGTCGTCGTTCATCTTCATCAACTTCTCAGTGTACACCCCACGCTTAGGGTCAACCAGATGTTAACCGCCACGTCATCGACACGTATTCGAACCCTCGTTGGTTAACCAGATGTTGACCGCCACGTCATCGACACGTGTTTGAACCCTCGTTTGTTGAGTTCACCGCCAAGTCATCGACACGTGTTCGAACCCTCGTTTGTTGAGTGTGTGCTCAGCAGCGTGTGTCAGTCTCTTCCTATCATGTTGATTAGAAGCTCATTATCCGCCCTGGAACGTGTTGTTCCGTGGGTTTCACGAACATGGGTATCGTCACTCACAGCGCCGTTATCCTGGGGGACCCTCCCCCTGTAATGGGTATGCGATGTGTGTTTATGGGTGTATTGGGGATGTATTAGGGGTGCATTAGGGGTGTGTCAGGGGTGCATTAGGGGTGTATGAAGGGTGCATGAGGGGAACAATGGCATCCTAAGACGTGTTCTTCGTGACATCTGCTGCGGCCCCACCCGGCCAGGGCGCTGAGGCACGCGCTCAACACGCCCAGCGCGTAGCCCATGATGGGCGCCGCCACCCAGGGGCTTACACTTGTCCACTTTTCGGCTCACCGTAAGCACATTTTGTGGGATACGTTGGCTGGATAATTTCCCCCCAGTCTATCCGACAGGGGGACACGGGGAGGTGTGACCAAAATGGCTTAGGTTAATATGAGAAGTGGACGAGTGTAAGCCCCCGCCGCCAGCCCGCTCCCCGAGCACCCGATCTGCGACGTCGTCGCGCCGATCATCAGCAGCCCCAGCGCCATCCACTGCAGCTTGTTCAGTTGCCGCTTCAGCATCACCCGGAACCAGGGGCTTACACTCGTCCACTTTTCGGCTCAACGTAAGCGCTTTCTGTGGGACAGGGGGTGCGCTCATTGGTTGTTTAGGGGGTGTTTAAGGGTTGTCAGGGGGTATTAGGTGGTGTTTAGGGTGTATTTTGTGTCAGAAACGGCTCAGGTGGAGCTGAGAAGTGGGCGAGTGTAAGCCCCTGCCCGGAACAGAACCCCCGTGGTGACGATCTTCAGGTTACCCAGGATCTGATACGTCGCCGGGTCCACGTACTTGAGCGTCATGAACTGCACGTTGTTGTGCACCAGGCAGCAGGGTCATTGAGAACAAGCACTCGAATCGAGATGGGAGCACGCCTTCCCTTCAGCGTGAGTGCTCATACAAACGCGTGGAGGAGGAGAAGGAGGAGGAGGAGATTCAACCTCGGCCGAGTGCTCGTTCTCAGTGACCCCCCTGCCAGGTAGATGAGGGAGGGGATGGGGTACAGCATGGTGCTTTTCCAGTCGCGCGTGATGATGGTCCCCGAGCTGTAGCGCCGCAAGTTGACATTGCAAGCAAAACTTAGAAAGCAGTGTCATATGTTAGTTTCAGTCGCTGAAATCAGGCGCTTTCAACACGGATTTCAACACATTTCAATTAGCACCGCTCTGCCTTTGGATCCGCGGCGATCTGGCGCGACAGCAGCAGCGCGGAGGTGATGAGCTTGATGAGCTCCGCCAGCAGGGGCTTACACTCGTCCACTCTTCAGCTCAACCTGAGCCATTTCTGACACAGAATACACCCTAAATACCCCACAATACCCCCAAACATCTCCTAAACACTTCTCACGATCCCCCAAAGAACCCCTGAGTGCACCCCCTATGCCATAGAAAGCGCTTACGTTGAGCCGAAAAGTGGACGAGTGTAAGCCCCTGCCCGCCAGCAGCGGCACCGCGCAGGAGGGCCGTTGAGAACAAGCACTCCAACCGAGATATGAGCGAGACTTTCCACTTACCTTCAGGGTGAGCGCTCACACAGACGCGGAAGGAGGAGGAGGATATTCGCCATCGGTTGTGTGCCTGTTCTCAACAACCCCCTGCCGTGGCGAAGTTGTACTTATAGACGGTGCCGGTCTTCGACGCCGTCGTCAGCAACCCCTGAGTCAATGCAAAATGGAAGTCGCGTGAGTAGAAAGTAGATGCCGTCAGAGGTGGGAGATGGAGACGACAAAGGGGCTCGCCGCTGTTGCTCGGTACGTCAGTCAACGCATTTGAAGCCTCGTATCTTGAGTTAGATGGCATTCAATGACGTGGCGAGCAACATCCGCCAGCCCCTGTGCCAGGCCCTAGACGACAAGTGAGAGTTGCGATTTTCGTTTGGTGCACGACAGACGCCATTTCGTCGTGGGGAGGAGGGTGCTTGAGTGTGAATGTGGGGTGGCGCGTGGCGGGTGGCGGGCAGCCAGCGGGACGCCCGCGCGCGGTCGTTCGAACCCTCGTTCCGCTGCCCGCGCCGCCCCTACCGCACCTCGCCTGAATCAAGCGCGCCTGTTTCCTTTTTTTCCCTTTTCTGATTTTCGTTTCACCAGCACACATGTCGCCGAGGGCCGGGCGGCGGTGGGGGCGGCCATGGCGTCGTAGCGCGCACCTGCGAGCTCGTGGCGATGGTCAGCGTCGCCGCCACCGCCAGCTTGCGGTAACCCGTGATGGCCATGACGCGCGACGTTCGGTCACCCTCGTAGGAGGGTCATCGAGGACAACGACAGAACCGACGTTGAATGGACGACAACCGCACTCGTGGTTCCCGCCGAGGGTACATGCTCATACCACGGTCTGGAGTACTCCACCACGAACCGAGACACGTACGACAGTATGCGCATCCACCCTGAAGGTACCTAGAAGTCATGTTCCGTTCTGCGTTCGAGTGGTTGTCCTCAATGTGCCCCCCGCCTCTCTCTCAGTCCCACTCTAGTCGCCAAGCCTTGGACACTTGGAATGTTGGCGATGGACGGAGGTCGGGGTGCTGTGAGAACGCCGCACGCCGCGCGGGACTCGGTGCCTGTCCTTCAGCCGGGCTCGCAACGGACACAGTGCGATCAGAGGGACACGGCTGCGCGAAGTGAGCGGGTTGGTGGAGGCGCCGTGGTTACCTGGCGGGCGCGAAACCCTCTGCCCCGCCCTTCCTTATTCCCTGCCTGACTGGACCGTATCCTAAGCCGTAAGCCGGATCCGCACCCGTATAACTGAATAACCGCCCTACTACCGGTCACCTCGAGGCAATGCTTCGCGCGCCGGAAAGATTAGTGGTGTTATCAAGCACACTCGTGCGCTCCCCGAGCCATCCCCCGACGCCGCCGTCAACCCTCACGCACATATCGGCGCGCCGCGCGAGGCACCGTCAACTGACCTCCGCGGGCGGCCCCACTGCAGCAGGCAGCAGCCGCACCCTCCTCACCGATTGTGACCGACAACGCCACAACACCGAAAAAGGCACTCCACTAATCCATGCCCGACACCATTGTGGCGCCCTTTGCGGATGCGGCACCGCCCGACAACCCGGACGCCGCGCCCGCGCCGCCGCCGGATCTATCCTACCTCAGCAAGGGCCGATACGGCGCCCGCACCGAAGGTGAGCTCCGCGCCATCCGCCAGGCCGCCCAAAACCCAAGGAAAGCCATAACACGTGGCAGAAGAGATGCCCCAAAAGACGCGCCGGGAGTCCAGGACGCAAAACGACGCGCAATTCAGCGCCACACTTTTCTGGGGCGCGGGGTTGGGCGCCGCACAATGCCCCGATACGCAGCCTCGACGACTGCGGCGCTCCACCTCACCCTCCTCCTCCTATACCCACTCTTCACCCTTTCACCTTTTTACTCCAGTGCCACAATGCGATCTGTGCGCGACTTTGAATGAGCGACCCACGTCTACACGTGTGCTGACGTCAATACAATCACCCCACCCTTGCCGCGACGCAGTGAAAAAGTCGGTTTCGAATTTGGGGTTGGGCAGTGGGTCTGGTTCCGGGTCCGGCTCCGCGTCAGGCCGGCCGGCCGGGCCAAGAATGAGCGGCGGCAAATCGCTGAGCAAATCGCTGAACACGTTCAACACCAAGTACAGCGGCAGCGGCAGGGGCTTACACTGGTTCACTTTTCGGCTCAACTTGAGCGCATTTTATGGGATTAGGGTGTGCGCGTAGGGGTTGTGTAGCCCGTGTTATGGGGGTGTTAGGGGACGTTTCGAGTGTGTAGGGTGTTTTTTGTGTGTCAGACTTGGCTCAAGTTGAGCTGAGAAGTGGACGAGTGTAAACCCCTGGGCAGCGGCAGCGGCGGCGGCGGCGGCGGCAGCGGCAGCCGACCGGCCACTCGCAGCGGCGAATTCGGCATGAAGTCCGCGGGACCGTACGTGCAGTACCAGCAGCAACAGGCGGGGACAAATGAGTCATGCTCGCCTCATCATACACTCTGCGTTAAAGCCTCGTTTGTTGTTTTGAGTGCCGCCCTGATGTCACATTGCGAGCATCATGTACTCGGCTCTACGTGCAGCGGTCGCCAAGGTACATGCCCAGCCCGCTGATCGTGCAGTCCGTGGCAGTCGGCGAGGACGCGGCGGTGCCGTCGCTGCCGCAGCCGCCGGTGACGATGCGGGGGATCCGCCGCGACGCCGAGGCCGTCACCGCCGGGGCCGGTGCCGAGCCGTCCGCCGGCGGCTCCGCGGCAGGGGCTTACACTCGTTCCGATTTCAGCCCAACTTGAGCTCTTCTGTCCACCGTGTAACCCAGATTAACTCATGGATGTGTCCTAGAGTTGCTCAAGCTGAGCTCTAACGTGAACGAGTGTAAGCCCCTGCTCCGCGGCCACTGTCCCACATCCCACGCTGCCCGTCTACGAGCCGCTCCTACCCCCGACCGGCAAGGCCCGATATCACCCACGTGACGGTTTGCCTATAGTAATACCCGTGCACCTCCCCCCTCCCTCTCCTTCCCCCCCTCGGCTCAAGGCCTGGTATCACCCATGTCAGTATGGTCGTTTCGTTCACCCACCGGGAAGCACAAACCACTCAGGACAGTACTCGTACTACATGGGGGAGTTATTTTGCTAATGAGGGCCGTTTGTTCGATACCGGACCGTTGCGAGCGGCGGAGGGCAATACTCGGCCGCGGTGAGGGCGCAGCAGCACGCGCAGGCCGCGGTAGGGCGGTGCAGCTTGACCCTATGAAAGTCACGGTGAAAGCCCCTGGATCGAAGCGCTTGAAACTGAAATGTGAGGAACTGCTTTCAAATGTTGCATTCAATTTCAAC
>Ga0307489_10003288_pt1 | contig 10732 bp, 14 predicted proteins | sample SB12metaG_FD_202247 | JGI IMG/M metagenome (GOLD analysis project Ga0307489, IMG submission 202247) | Sea-ice brine microbial communities from Beaufort Sea near Barrow, Alaska, United States - SB 1.2 | ecosystem: Environmental > Aquatic > Marine > Coastal | place: USA: Alaska | collected...
TCCTCCTCCTCCTCCTCCTCCTCCTCCTCCTCCTCCTCCACGCGTGTGTATGATCCTTCACACTTACGGTAACGGCATGCGCCGATCTTGATTCGAGTGCTTGTCATCAACGACCGTCGTGCCCGGCTTGGAAAGCGGAGCGACGAACGACGAAAGAGGGAGGCTGCTGCCCAAGTTCTATCCCGGCGCGAACGAACTCGGCGAAATGAAGCGGGACAAATTCGAGGTAGCGCCGTGCAGGTTGACCCTATGAAACCCAACTCGAAACCGCCTGGAACTACGCTCTTGAAACTGAAGTTTGATATACTACTATCAATTTCTGCTTTCAAATTAAACTTGCGCCGCTACAATGAGGTCATTGCTGATGCCATCAAAGGCGTCACCAAGCGCAGCGACGTGCAAGTCGTGGACAAGACGCTGGCGGGTACGGCCCAGCACGTGTTGCCTGCCACGTCATCCGACGAGATAGGCCGATTTCGGTATATCGCCTGGGTGAAATGCCCATACAGAGTTGTGGCCAAAGCATAAGCGCTCCGCGCTGGAAGGCGGGCGCCAGGTTGAATGCCCACACAGAGTGGCGGACAAAGCGTTAGCGCTCTGCACGGGAAGTGGGATACCGAAACTGGCCTGTTTGCACCCTCGTTTTGTGATTCAACTGCCAGTGAATGACGGGGCGAGCAATACGTTTCAGGCCCTGTTGGCAGGATTCGAGAAACCGCATATCACCAAATCGCTCAAGCGTAGCGGCATGGCCATCCCTTAGTCCTTTTCACGCTTGAGCTGTAAGCCGTTTGTCCCTGGAACCACTTGAGTTATCCCACAAATACCTCAAAATTAAGCAAAGAGCTTAACAAAAACTACTTAGGTGAGGCCCGAAGTAGAGGGTTCGCGGGGTGCAGCACCATCGCGATGCGGTCGGCAGGCCGGTGCAGGTTGACCCTATCAAACCCATGTTGAAACCGCCTGGAACTAAGCACTTGAAACTGGAATGTGATGAACTGCTTTCAATTTTCGCTTTCAATTTCAACATGCGCCGCTACACGGAGAATGCGTTCATCGACCTGGTAGGGCGGTGCAGGTTGACCCTATCAGACCCACGTTGAAAGCGCCCGGAACTGAGCGCTTGAAACTGAAATCTGATAAACTTCTTTCAAGTTTTGGATTCACATTCGACTTGCGCCGCTACAACCTGGACGATTTCACCGCTCTGCGGCAGGGGCTTACACTCGTCCACTTTTTGGCTTATCGTGAGCACTTTTGAGGGATACGATGGGTTGTTTCTTGGAGTTTCGGTGACAGAAACGGCTCAAGTTGAGCTGAGAAGTGGAGGTGTGTAAGCCCCTGCACTGCGGTACCGCGTACGGTCGGACGGACGCAAGTACATCGTGTCGTTCCGGACGGACAACTGGCACAACCAAGGAATTGGTAGGGTAAAGTAGACAGTGCTCGCCACGTGAGGGTGCTATTTAACTCAGTAGACGAGGATTCAAAGTGCTTTGGATGATGTGGCGTGCAGTATCCCCCAGGGTTGCGTTCACGAGCGTTGGATGATGTAGCGAGCAATATCCACCCGGACCTGGTGCCTAGTCTGTGGGCTAATAACTTCTAGTATGCTGGAGTTTGGTGATTTGACCAAAAGTCAAATGACTTTTGATGGAAGTCACCAAACGCCTACTTACTACGGGTAGCACGAGATACTTTACATAGTACGCCCTAAAGACTAGGCACTTGGCATCATCAAGGGACGAGGCTCAAAGTGCGTTGGATATCTGTGGCGAACAATGTCCGGCCGGCCTTCGGCAGGCCCTGAACCCTAATCCCAAAGCCCGAAACCCTGAACCCTAAACCCTAAACCCTCGGCAGGCCCTCGGCAGCGGCGCCGGCGGCGGTAAGGAGGACCTGTGGCAGGCGTTCCTGTTTAGCCCGGAGGACCAGTGGCAGGGGCTTACACTCGTCCACTTTTCAGCTCACCCTGAGCCGTATCTGACACCAAACACACCCTGCCCACCCCCTACTACACCCTAACACCCCCTAACACCCCCGAAATAACCCCTAAACAACCCCTATATGCACCCCCTATCGCACAGAAAGCGCTTACGTTGAGCCGAAAAGTGGACGAGTGTAAGCCCCTGACCAGTGGGCGGATATCATCATACCGATAAACCGTTTCCTCAAGACGTGGCGCGGGATGGTTATGGCAGGGTGGTGCATGGCTGGGTTGGCGTTTCCGGATTCGGACAGAGTCGTTGGAAGGTCGGATTCGGGTGGATTTGGGCAGATTCGAGGTACTTCGCAGAGGAAGTTTGGCGTGTTTCATAGTCTGTATGGGCATACTGACCCTGCAGAAATGGATTCCGGATCCGGACGAGTTCGTTCGAGGATCGGATTCGGGCGGATTCGGGCGGATTCCTGGACCCGGAATTGGAGTCCGCGAACCCAGGTGCATGGTGCCCCCAGGTTGACCCCAGGTTTATCGCGCTCGGTTCCAGCGCTTGAAGCCCTTAATTATGATGAACCGCTTTCAAACGTTGCTTTGAATCTCAGCTTGCGGCGCTACATTTTGGATTTCCATGAGGAGCCAAACTTGTCTAAGGCAGGGGCTGGGCCGCTCCTCCCTAAACCCTAAACCCTGAACATTAAACCCTAAACCCTAAACCCTGAACCCTAAAACCTTGGCCACTCCTCCACTTCTTAGCTCAACCTGACGTGAGCCGTCTTTGTAACTGAAACCACCCGACTCATTGCTCAAATGCTGGGTTGGCTGATTCCATTCCCGGGGTCCAGGAACCGCCCGAATCCGCTCGAATCCGACCCTCGACCAAAACCGTCCGAATCCGGCATCCGTTTCTGTATTGTCAAAACGCCCATACCGACTGTAAACCACCGCAAAAAGATCCCTGCGGGGCTGTTCGGTATCCACCCTCATCCACCCGAATCCGACATTCCACCGAATCCGTCCGAATCCGGAAACGCCATCCAAGCTCAAGTGTGCTCACGTTGAGGTGACAAGTGGAGGAGTGTACGGCCCTGGTGCCTCCTTATACGCGCGGAAGCGTCTCTCTCTCCACTCGTCCACTTCTCAACTCATCCTTAGCCACTCTTGTAAATGAAACCACCGGACGTATCTCTCAAAAGCGCTTACGTCGAGGTGATGAGTGGAGGAGTGTAAGGCCCAGGTGTAAACCCTAAGCATTAAACCCTGAACGCCGAACCATGAACCCTATAACCTAAACCCTAAACCCTCAACCATAAACCCCAAACCCTAAACCACAAACCCTAAACCCTAGGAGTGTAAGGCCCTGGTATTGGGTGGTGGGGATGGGGGCAGGGGCTTACACTCGTCCACTTCTCAGCTCACCCTGAGCTGTTTGTGCCACTCAAAATACACCCTAAATGCCCCGTAAACACACCTTAGAGCCTAAACACCCCCTACACACGCCCTAAACACTCCCTGAACCTGCCATTAATTGCCCCCTCAACACCCCCTATCTCACAAAAAGCTGCTTACGTTGAGGTGGAAAGTGGACGAGTGTAAGGCCCTGGATGGGGGTGGCCATCGCCGGCGGCGGGGAGGTGGAGCCCGAGGGGCCGTTCCGCCTCGAGATCGCGTCCATCACGGGGCTTCACATGTCGGTTGATGAAACAGAGACGGCGAAGCGGACGGCGGCGGCGGCGTGGGGCTATGTGGCAGGGGCTCACACTCGTCCACTTTTCAGCTCAACTTGAGCGCTTTGTATGGGATAGGGGGTGCGCGTAGGGGGGTTGTGTAGCCAGGGTTAAGGGGGTGTGAAGGGGACGTTTAGGGTGTGTAGGGTGTTTTCTTGTGACAAACACGGCTCAAGTTGAGCTGAGAAGTGGACGAGTATGAGCCCTTGCTATGAGGAAGCCCCACCACACCTGAGCTTCCTGGCGAGTTCGGATCCAGAGCGACCCCTGGGTAGGGCCTACGCAGATCGAGTGGGGGGGGCAAACGGGGATTTGAATTTGCATGAGTTAATAGCCGGTCGCTCATATGAATTACAGTGTAGATCATACTGTCAGACTGTACACGGTAACTTGAAAATTGTATGGGCGGGGGTCTATTAACTCAACGATCGTGACCAGACCGCGCCACGTGCCATCCCTATTTTGAACCCCCCACCAGAACTGCGCAGGCGGAGCAGGTTGACAGTTTCAAAATCCGTGTTGAAAAAAACTTCGCTTCGGTTTTAGGGCTGGAAACTGAAATATGAGAAACTGCTTTCAAGTCATGCACTCAAATTCGACTTGCGCCACTACACCGGGGGTTGCTGCGACCGCTGGCGTATGGCAGGCTTGAGCCCTTGGTGGGTTGGTACAGGCTGACCCTATGAAATCCATGTTGAAAGCGCCTAAGACTAAGTACTTGAAACTAAAATATGATGGACTGGTTTCAAGTTTTGCTTTCAAAATCGAGTTGCGCCGCTACACCTTGGGCACGGCGCCGCGCCGGCTCGGGGCGGGGATTGTAGGGTGGTGCAGGTTGAACCTATCAAACCCATGTTGAAACCGCCTGAAACCAAGCGCTTGAAACAACATGTGACGAAACGGTTTCATACTTTGCTTTCAAATTCACTTACGCTGCTACACATTGGGCACGCCGGTGGGCGGGGATGCGGAAAAGCTTGGGGGCGGGGGGAATGACGAGATTGAGGCAGGGGCTTACACTCGTCCACTTTCTCAGCTGATCCTCAGCCGTTGGAGGTCTGATAACCCAAGAAACAAGTCGACTCACACACGACTTATCACGTGCCAACACTCTGTAGCAGGGGCTTACACACTCGTCCACTTTCTCAGCTCAACATGAGCCGTTTCTGCCACAAAGTACACCCTGGACACCCCCTATTATCCCCTTATACCACACCAAACCCCCTAAGCAACCCCTAAATGGACCCCCTATTCCGCACAAAGCGCTGACTTTGAGCCGAAAAGTTGACGAGTGTAAGCCCCTGGTTAGAGGCGGGTCTGGACCGGAAAATGCGCAAGGTAAGGCGGTGCAGGTTGAACCGATGAAATCCAAGTTCAACGCGCCTGGAACTGAGCGCTTGAAATTTGAAACTGAAATAAGACAATCTGCCTTTAAGATTTGCTTTCAAAATGATTTTGCGGCGCTACAGCAAGGGCCAGGACCTGCCGCGGTGGCTGGGCAGGGGATTACACTCGTCCACTTTTCAGCTCAACCTGAGCCGTTTCTGACACACAAATACACCCTACATTTCCACCTAACACCCCACAACACCTCGTAAACACCCCCTAAACAACCCCTAAATGCACCCCTTCTGCACCCTTTATCCCATAGAAAGCGCTTACGTTGAGCCGGAAAGTGGACGAGTGTAAGCCCCTGTTCCTGGGCACGGGGCGGAACCCGGACGAGCCACGCACGGGTTTGAACCCCGACATGGAGGTAGGGCGGTGCAGGTTGACCCTATCAAACCCAAGTTGAAACCGCCTGGATGTAAGCGCTTGAAACTTAAATATGACAAACAGCCTTCAAATATTGCTTTCAAATTCAACATGCACCACTACACCCAGGGGCCGGTCGACAGCCGCCCTAAACCTGGCGAGAAGTGAGTGGACGGGGCGTGAATAGTTCTGGGTTGCCGACTTCCATATTTGGGGACCTGGAATCCGTCCGAATCTGACTCTCTACTGAATCCGTCCGAATCCAGAACCCATTTCTGTAGGGTCAAAATGCCCAGACAGACTGTACAATACAGCAAAAAAAAGCCCTGCGGGGCTGTTCCTGCGTGGCTGCTCGGAATCCATCCGAATTCGACCCCCTACCGAATCCGTCCGCATCCGGAAACGCCATCCCAGGAATATTTTGAATGAACACACTCATCCACATCCACAAGGACACGGACACGCGATTCGGACCCATATCTTTTATATCTGTTATGCATCTAGTCCCTGGTCTGTAAGCCGTACTTGTACACGTACGGTGGAGTTTGGTGATCTGGCCCAAAGTCAAATGTGTCTTGGTGAGTCAAGATCCTGTACTACGAATAGACCAGGCACTAGCTAGCTCTGTCTAATTGTTGTAATCACGTTGTTGTGTGCTGTTAATTCTGCACTATCGTCGCTATCCACTCTTCACAGGTTTCCCTCCGTATCCGTGTGCTTCTCAGATCCGTATCCGTATCCGTAACCTTCACAGATTACCATCACGATGATGACAGTGAGGCAATAGCGCGGTCGACAGCATCAGCTGTCCCCGCGCCCGCGCCGCCGCCGCCCTCGCCCCGCCCACCCCCTACGCCGCCTGACCCACCTTGACCCCCTGTGGTACTGCCAGCTGTGATGACATCCTCCAGATAGGGCCAGGCGGAATATGCCGGCGTCACTTTCGGCATAGTAGGCAAATCGAGAATTCCGGCATAATGCCGCCGGCATTATGCCGGAATTGGGAATTTTCATGGGCCTCTGGGCGTTTTCTGGACACTGGCCGTTATCTAGGTACATGCAGGCCTTTTTTGGCATTTCTCATGTCTTGCCTGCGCGTCGTTGGATTGTCAGTCGGCATGATTGGGCGTAAGGCTGAATTCCGGGAGCTAAGCATAGGGTATTTGGGGAAACGAATAAGCATATTCCGCCTGGGCCTACCTCCAGTCCCATCTGCCCCAGCTCCTCCACCGCGTCGCGGTCCTGCCGCTGCAGGTTGCTCTGCTCGTGCATCCAGTGGCGCACGTCTGAGGGCGTGCACGCGAAGGTCTGCATCTGCTTCAACCCGCCGGGCAGCACCCGCTGCCACTTTATGTGCGGCGTCGTCGCGCCAGTGGCGCACATTGGGATCCAGCCCGCCTCCAGCATGGCACGCTGCCGCTCTCGCGCCGTTGAGAATATCTTCCAGTTCGTGTCGAGAATGTACCCCGGACCCTTATCCCGCTGCTCGGAGTACAAGGAGGCCATCTCGCAGGGCCAGGAGGAACATGCCGGCATTACTTTCGGCATTACAGGCAAATCGATAATTCCGGCATACTATCGAGCATTATAGGCATCGTTATCTGGAAATTATGGCCGTTTTCTGGATACGTGCGGAACTTTTTGGCGTTTGTCAGCTTCTTACCTGCGCGTCTTTGGGAATTATTTGGCATGACTGAGCATAATTGTGCATAATCCGAGCATAATAGGCTGGATTTGGGGAAGTTAACATAGGGAATTTCGGCAAAATAATAAGCGTATTCCGCCTGGGCCTACCATCTCGCGCTGGGTGGGCGCGCGGGTGCGGCGGTCCGCCCGCGGCCCGCCCACGGCGTCCGCCGCGCCAAGCACCGCCGCGCGCGTCTCATCGTCGATCTCCCCAAACTCGTGGTAGTAGGTGGTGCCGCCGCCGTGGAACAGGGGCTTACACTCGTCCACTTTTCAGCTCAACCTGAGCCGTTTCTGACACAAAATACACCTTAGACAGCCCATAGTCCCCCCTGCTGACTCCTAAACACCCAATGAGCAACCCCAAAATGCACCCCCATCCCACAGACAGCGCTTACGACAAGCCGAAAAGTGGACGAGTGTGAGCCCTGCCGTGAAAGCCCGGCCCCGTGGCCTGGCTGCGCGCCACCGCGTCCAGCCCCAGCTGTAGAGGCGCAAGTTGAATTCGAAAGCAAAACTTGAAAGCCATGTTTCAGTTTAAAGCGATTAATTCCAGACGCTTTCAACATGGGTTTGATAGGGTCGACCTGCACAGCCCTACCCAGCACCGCCTCCTTGCTGTAGCGGCGCAAGTTGAAATTGAAAGCAAACATTGAAAGCAATTTAGGATATTCTAGTTTCAAGCGCTGACCGCATAGGCGCTTTCAACACGGGTTTTGATACTGTCAACCTACACCGCCCTACCTTGCGGGCGATGTCGCGGGCGATGACCTCCACGCGGCGCCGCTCCGCCTCCTCCACGGCGGCCACGGCGGCAAGAGCGGCGGCGCGGCTGGCGACCTCGCAGTTGGGGCACACGCCGCCGGCCCACTGCCAGGGGTTTACACTCGTCCACTTTTCGGCTCAACGTAAGCACATTTTGTGGGATACGTTAGGTGCATGATTTCCCCCCGGTCTTTTAGACAGGGGGACACAAGGAGGTGTGACCAAAACGGCTGAGGTTGAGCGGAAAATTGGACAAGTATAAGCCCCTGCCCACTGCGTGCACCGCTCGCAGCGCACCTCCGTGGACACGTGCGCCGCCGCCGGGAGATCGAGGTCGTCGGCGGCAACGTCGGTGGCGGCGGCGGCGGTGGCGGCCGTGGTGGCGGCTCCTGCTTTGAGAAGCGAGAACGCTCCCCCTCCCCCTCCTCCTCCTCCTCCTCCTCCTCCTGCTCCTGCTCCCCCACCGCCGCCGCCGGCCGCAGATTCCCACTCGTGTAAGCGACCGAAGTCGATGACATAAGCGCTGGGTTTACCCCTGCCCTCAGCCCTCTCCTTCTCCCGATCTCTATCCTCCCTCTCCCTCTCCCTCTCCCTCTCCCTGTCCCTCCGACTAACTCTCTCTCGCTTCCCGCCGTCCTCAACCTCCTCGCCCACCTCCACCGCCGCCGCCGCCGCTGCTGCCGCCGCCGCTTTCTCCTTCCGTTGCGGCGGCGGCTTCTCCACAACTGCGGCAGCAGCATCGTCGATGGATTTCTTGCTGATGCCGAGCAGCCCGCGGCGAAGGTGGTTGCACTCCACGCTGTAGGGGCGAGCGAATTGTGCCAGCAAATGTCTTCAGAAATTTGGGCATTTCCGTGGCAACGATAATTCCGGAAATTTGGGTGGATTCTCTGGATTATGTCGGCAGGTTCACGCCAGATTTGGGCGGAGTCGGGCAGATTGAGAGATCTTCGGGTGGATTCGCGAGGATTTGAGCGCATTGTACGGAATTTACTGCGGAAATTTGAGGGGTTGGCAGCGGAAATGCGGGAAAGAACTTTGGGGGGGTGCCATTGGCAAAATTCGCTCGCCCCTACCATGCAGCTTCTGTCGGAGTCCGCGTTGAGAGCTTCGCACTTGGGACACGCCCACACCCCGGGGATCCCAGAGCCCAGGGTCTTACCAAAATCCTGTCGTTCAGCTTATCGTTTCGCCGTGAGTCCCGAAAACCACTTGACTCATCGCACTTCATCCCAATTGATACGTCAAAGATATTCGTGAGCCAGCTTTAGCAAGTAATAGGCCGATTTCGGTATTATCGCCTGAGTGAAATGCGCATACAGAGTCGCGGACAAAGCGACAGCGCTCCGCGCGGGAAAGCGGGCGCCAGGTTAAATGCCCGTACAGAGTTGCGGACAAAGCGTCAGCGCTCGGCGCGGGAAGCGACACACTGAAATTGGCCTAGTAGGTGAGGCCCTACCGGCGGAATCTGACTCGAACAACCCGCCGCTGCTGCCGCCTCCGCTGCCGGCGCCGCTGACGCCGCCTCCGCTGCCTCCGAACGTGGCGGTCGTCGGGTGCTTATACGCGGGCGCCGGCTCCATTGGCGTGTCCTCTTCAACCACGGTGTAGTGGCGCAAGTTGAATTGAAAGCAAGATTTGAAAGCGGTCTGTCGTATTTCAGTTTCAACCGCTGACACCTGGCGCGTTCAATCGAGTAGCACATGATAAGATCACAGAGCAACACACAGCGGCATTGAGTCATATACGCCATCGCTAATGGTGTCTTATTCCATGTGTGCAAATACGGGTTTCAACCTGCACCGCCCTACCACAGTCGGTGGCATGCGCCTGGGAAGCCTGGCCCCGCCGCCCCCGCCCCCGCCCCCGCCGGCCCCGGATGACGGCGTTGAGAACATCGACATCGGAATCAATCCAGTGCCCGGCGCCAGGGGCTTACACTCGTCCACCTTTTGGCTCAACACAAGCACATGTCGTTGGATGCGTTGGGTGCATGATTCCCCCCCAGTCTATTAGACAGGGGGACACGGGGAGGTGTGACCAAAACGGCTGAGGTTGAGCTGAGAAGTGAACGAGTGTAAGCCCCTGCCTGGCGCGCGCTTCACCACAGCCGGGGAAACCCCAGTTGTAGCGGCGCAAGTTTAAATTGAAAGCAAAGATTGAAAGCGGTTCATCACATCTGAGTTTCAAGCGCTGATACCAGGAGCGCTTTCAACTCGGTGTTTGATACTGTCATCCTGCACTGCCCTACCCATTGGCGGGGGTGGCGACGGAGGCGGAGGCGGAGGCGGTCGTTTCCTCTGCCGAGTAGGTTGTCGCTGTGTAGCCAGCCGCCGAGGAGCCAGCCGCCGTGTAGCCAGCTCTTCTGCCGCCACCCAGGGGCTTACACTCGTCCATTTTTCCAAGTGATCCCAAGTGATCCCATTTGATCCCAAGTGATCCCATGTGGACCCATATGATCGATCCCAAACCCGCGCCGTTTCTGACACATAATACAATCTAAACACCCCTGAACACTCCTAGCCACCACTGTAGCACTCCCTAAACACCCCCAAAACAACCCCTCAATGTACCCCCTATCTAACAGAAAGCACTGACGTTGAGCCGAAAAGTGAACGAGTGTAAGCCCCTGCCGCCACCTCTTTCACCACCTCTATCGCCAGCTGTGTCGCCGGCGGTTTCGGTAATTTTACCTTTAGAGAAGGCGGCTCCAAGCGCCTTCATTGAGAGCAAGCCCCGGCGTTTGGCCCCGCACGCTCCGCACTCCAACATCCCTGCCATTAGAGTCAGAAACAAAATGCTCGCGTCGTCATATTGTAGGATGCTATCAACCGCGAAAACCGTACATGCGTTTACACCA
>Ga0307489_10003291_pt1 | contig 10727 bp, 9 predicted proteins | sample SB12metaG_FD_202247 | JGI IMG/M metagenome (GOLD analysis project Ga0307489, IMG submission 202247) | Sea-ice brine microbial communities from Beaufort Sea near Barrow, Alaska, United States - SB 1.2 | ecosystem: Environmental > Aquatic > Marine > Coastal | place: USA: Alaska | collected 2017-05-06
GGGCGGCCTGTCTCGACCTCTCGCATTGCCGGGCCCATCTGCCAGCTCTGTCTCCGCTGATTTCTTGTCTTCGATTTCGAAAGGAAGAGCTCTGGTTTGGTACGTATGCCCCAACCTCCGCTGGGTCTCTGACTCGAATAGGGAAAACGATTTTTCTCAAATTGATGCAATGACGTTTACGAGACAACATGACCGTGGCTAGTCATATTACGCATTTGTGATCGTTACTGGTAGCGAGTTTTTCTTCCCATAAAATCGGACTTGCCGATTTTGTTTGCAGAGGTCGAGTTGAAGCAAACAGGTGCCCTGATCGGGCAACCGCTGCCGAACGAGAAAGCAACGATTTAAAAGGGTTGAAACAAGTTTGCCAGTAAAATGGCTCAAGCTAAGGCCAGAATCTGGCCGCGACTGTCTTCTGTGTGCCGAATTCTTTCAACCGCGGGTCGGGCAACTTGTGAATACTCGTCGACGCTTGGCAAGACCTTGGTAAGTCCACCTGGCAGACCTTGAAGTTGTGAAATGCTCTTGTGGTTGGTGCTTCACGCTCCCCCCCCCTCCCCCCTCTGTCGCATCTCGTACTGAAACCATGCCCCCCCTCCACCCCCGCGCGCAAACGGCGTCAAAAGAGGGGAACGGGGGGGGCCTTCATGTTAGCGTGAGAGGAGACGGTGGGGGGGGGGGGGGGGGCAACCACCAAAGCATTGCACGCTAACACAACGCAATCCCCCTCTCCCGTGTGCAGACAGCGGCGAAAGAGGGGGCGCGCGTCAAGCGAGTGATTGCCTCCCTCCGCCTTCGCATGGAGCAGGTGCACCCCCCACAGTCATTTTGTCCGAAAGTCATTTAACCTGAAAGTAGCTTTGCCCTATTTTGTTTTCATTCACCCGGTCCCTGGAGAGGTGAAGCTTGGACCAGCAATCAATTGGAGAGCCATACGTCTTTCGTGCAGAAAGAGCTCCAGAAAGGCTTCACACCCTACAGCCTTCACGAAGTTTGAATTCGCACCCTCAAACCTTTACCCTACGTGCAAGAAGGGCTCCAGCAGGGCTTTGCAGACTAATACACGACCGTCTCAATTGAAAACTTACATGTTTATGAAAATCTAAAAGCTGAAGGCTGAACTCCACCACCTGCGTGCAGCGAGGGCTCCAGCGGGGCTTTGCTGACTATTACACGGCCGTCGACGACTTGCTGCATCGAAGGTCCTCCCAAGTTTGGATACGAGTCTTGCTGTCTTGACTGGCCAGCAGGGTTCTGGCCTTTCGTACGAGTCGAGCACGTCGCACATGCGCGCTTGCTTCACCCCATGCAACCGTCTTCAAGCCAAGGGGGACGACCTGAATGGTTATGACTTTCACCTGAAATCCACGGCCAGGCAACTGGCTTTGACTGTCTTCAGTCCTCTATTCGCTCGAGGGCTCCGCTGCCGACTTGAGAGGTCTGAATGATTTTTACCTGACACAACTTAGGTTTAAGGTCTTTAATAGGAAAGCAATGGCCGGAAACAGGGCATGGCTTTCTTACATATTTTTTGGCAGCTCGCTGGCTCAAGCAGGGCTTTGCAGATTGCATATCGAAAACGCAGAGTTCATTAAGTTGGTTCGAGGGAATTTGCTACTCAGAACGATCTTGATTAGTAATATTGATGTCAAGGTGTTCCAATTTGATTGAAACCAGGTTTATGTTTTTAGGTATTTGCAAATGAGATAATGAGACTGCCGTCAGACGACATGTCCCACCGACGCTCTCATCTCACAGCATATATCCATTAATTTTTCTTACAAAGTCAACTTCCCCACGATTCGTCAACTTATCGTTTACTAATTACTTATTGAAATATTAAGTCGATGGTTTTGTGGGAGTGTTGACTATTAAAAACCAACAGATAAGTGCATGGTGTCAAATAAGGTCTCTCCCACGCCGAGTGGGAGGGCACCAACTTACAAGGTTGTAGGGACGTGTGTCTGAATCATTGCTGCAGCCAAGGCCCGAATCTGGCCTTGCCTGTGTTATGCGTGCTGATTTTGCTGTAGACTATCAAACGGCCGCTAATAACATGCTGCACCGGCGGTGGTTCAGCAGGGTTCAGGGTTCAGTAGGTTTTAGGATTTGGGGTTGAGGTTGCAGGGTTTGAGGGCTCACTTTCCCCGAGTGAATCTGGGCACGTCATTGTCTATTTTAAGTCAGGGTCTGCAGAACACATTGACCCGGTCAGTCCGCCTACTTCTAAATGTATTGAATGGCGAGACCAACTGTACTCTCTCAGAGCTAGCTTTCCTCCCCCGCGCACATCGCGACGGAACCCACAAAAATTTCTCAATGGCCCATAAGTCAATAAACTATGTGATCCTACGGTAGGCAATGCCGTAGGGACGTAGGCTGGTCCTATGCATAGCCTGAAAACAATCTATTTTCCAGGTCCCGAATTCCTGCCGCGCACTGATGCCGTCAATCCCAAATCCTCAAATCTTAACCGTAAACCCATAGCCCTCAACTCCAAGCTTTAAACCTGCAGCGCGAAACCCGAAACCCAAAATCTAAAATCCGAAACGTCAAACCCGAAATGCGAAACACGAAACACGAAACGCGGTGCAGAGCGCTGATCGCAGCGACGCTCTTCGCGTGGAGCAACCAAGCTCTCCTCAAAGCCTTCCGCAAACTCGAGGTCCGCTGCCCACCCTTCTTTTATTACTCTCGAGCCTAGAGTTGAGTGATGCAGAAGTCTATGGGCCTTGAATTTGAGTCCTCCTCGGAAACGCTTCACAATTGTGCGAACTTATTGTTCGTAAATCAAAGCTGTACCGAACGGTACAACTCTCACTTCCAGACTGGCAACCAGCTTCTCTTCAAAGCATTTTGCACACTCGAGGTCCTCTCACGAGCCTAGAGGGGACAACTTGATTGGTTATGGACCTTTACCCGAATCTGAGACCAGAATCTGGTGGTGACTGTCTCATATATGCCATATTCACTCAACAGCAAAGCCTCCCATGAACTCGAGCTGAAACCTCGAAACCGATGGAGCTGACACCAATACACTCGTGATCTTCATCACTTCTTCGAGGCTCCGCATTGAATACATTAAGATCAGGACTTCGTACAAACGCCGCGTTCAACAAGCGTCTGAATCAAATTGACAAGGCGCCGATTGACTGGGTCAAAGCTCGACAGAGAATCATCGCTCCCGTTGAAAATGGAGGTGCCCTGCTTTGTCCCAGTAAGGACACCTGTTCGGGTCCCGAAGCTCCGGGGGGCTCATCCGTCAACCCTCACGGGATCTTCAAACCTTTGATTCGTCTTGAAAGAATCTCTTTTTAGAGAGGTCTTTCAAGGTCAATCTCAAACCTGAGATTGGTCGATTCGGTCTTTTCATGAGAGTTGATGGATCCATTACCGATTGAAACAGTGTTGCCGCCACTGACTCGGGGAGGATTCCGGGTGAGAGAGACAGTGAGAGAGAGCGAGGGGGGGGGAGAGGGAAACAGAGAAAGAGAGAGAGAGAGAGTAACACAGAGGGTGAGAGGCCTCAACTTCCGACCCCGCAGTTGAAGCTCCAAACATCCAGGGTACTGTTCCACTAGGCTGATATCTCTTCTCGATCGATCGATCGCAGAAACAGGCATCCGACACGACAATGGTCACTATTCAAAAGAGAATTGGATTAGATCTTTTCAAAAGAGAATTGAATCAGATCTTTTCTCGAAATGAATTTAACCACATGAAGTCTTCAATATCACTAGTGAAGAGCATGCTGTGTAGTGAAATTCATTGCCAGCAAAGTTTGTTGTGATTCCCTTCTCATACAAGATCGTCCGACCTGGTGTCGAGTAGAGGCAAGATGACTTCAGCACACAAGACAAAAGACATTCAAGGCTAGACTGTGGCCTTGGCTTGAGCCATTTTTTTGTGGAACGTCTTGAAAAGCTTTAAATATGTGCCTCGATCTATGTGCAGGAAAAAGCTGGAGACAAGAGGATGGTGCGCCAAATCATGATGGATGCGCGCACCATGCGGCTGCTGCACGTGGAACCCTCAACCCTCAACCCTTCCACAAACCCTAAACTCTCATCCCTGAACCCTGAACCCGAAACCCTTAACCCTCAACCCTCAACACTGAACTCTGAACCTCAAATCCTAAACCCTCAACCCTAAACCCTAGATCCTCAACCCTCAACCCTCAACCCTAAGCTGTACATCCTCAACCCTACATCATCAACCACTAAACCCTAACTAAAGCCTGGACCCTCAACCCCCAACCCTAAAGCCTAAACCCTCGACCCTGGACCCAAAACCCTGAACTCTAAACCCTAAACCCTAAACCCTAAACACTGAACCCTGAACCCTAAACCCCATACCCTGCACCCTAAACCCTAAACCCTGAACCCCGCACCCCAAACCCCAAACCCTGAACCGTAGACCCAACACTCTCAACAAAAAAACTTGAACCTCAAACCCTGAACCCTAAACCCTACACCCCACACCCTGATGCCCCAACCCCTCAACCCTGAGCCTAAAGCCCTGAACCCTGCAACCTAAACCCTCAACCCCAAACCCTGAACCCTACATCCCTACAACAATACATCAGGTGGTCGCTGCCGGGTTCCGAGCGCTTAACGAGAACCGTACCCAAGCGGTGCCCCCCCCCCCCCCTATCCGCACGGTTGATTTCAACCCTTCATCAAGCAGAAAACTTGCCTCACGCAACTATTTTCAGGGCCTGATGTGGTGCAAATATGGTCACGTTACGGTCAAATTTCGACCCAACGACACCCTCGAACTCCACCGAGTGTTCGTGCTTCCTTTGGTTTGAAAGCGCGTTCCCTTGGTGAGTCTCGCGCACGCCGGCTGCAAATCCCATTGAACTAGGGGTTCAATTTAAAAACTATGTGATGCAGGAAAGCTTAGTACCCAGCATGATCATTACTAGTAATATTACAGCATTCGTGTAGTGCAGTCCATTAAATCAAAGTTTTAAATTGAAACCCTTGTTCTGTCAAATTGCTCCTGAACGATCGCGCCACTGGCGTGTGTCGTGTCCTCCCTCATTACATGTGTGTGTCTCCTCCATGCACAGGCGTGTATTCTCAGCACACCCGAGTTTTTTTCTTCTCAGCTCATGCACGGCCTTTGCGGAACACACGCGGCTGGATCGCGTTCTTCCTGAACACACCTCCGGCGTGCCTCAACACCCGGTCATGTCCGCTTCGGCCTTCTATTCGGTTGTGAACACACTTGACTGTGTCGCGTCCTTCCTTAAAACACATGCATGTCTTCCTCAACACACGTGGGTGCTTCCACAACACACACCCAGGCATCCTGCAGGCACATGCACCTTTCCTCGACACACACACCTGTCTCCTCAACACGCAGTCGTGTCCCGCAGGTATTCATGCGGTGCATTATCGTGCTAGTTTCATCAAGACGAGGATTCATCGTGAATACGGTTCTCAACAGGATTTTGAGCAATCCCGTCAGAAATGGGGCTAACGGAAGCAATGCCCAGGGCAGGAATCGTATTCATGATCAGTACTCGCTGGAATTAAGTTGTAAACACACTCACTCGGCTGTGGCACGGTGTTCCGCATCACGCTTGCGTGTTTTCTCAGCATCGATCGGTGCGAGGACATGTCACGTATGCGGAGGTCATGACTCCATGATGAGGAGATCGCAAGTTGTCTGGATTCCCTGAGAAGGTGCGCGTCATGCGCATCATCGCGGGCATGCGCATTCGCCCGTACATCCTCTGCCTTTTATTCGGCCGTCCACAGACCAAATCGTGACTTGCGAGCCCCCCTTGTTTATATCACAGGTCGCCGGATTCCGGCTTGCACCAGTACAAACCAAGGGAACTGGACGCGGCGATTTGATGCCACTCTGAGGGCTGGTGTCCCGCAGATGCGCATGCGGCAGATCTTATATAAAAAGAGAATCAGATTAAAACTTTTCTGGCGATGAAGATTACTACACAGCATGTTCTCTACTAGTAATATGAAATCATTTGTGCTGCAAACTTCATTGCCAGAAAGGATTCAATTTAGTTCTCTTTGTGTGTAAGATCATCGCAAGCCTGCGTCATCTGCCTTGTTTTCAATCGTGGACAAAATCGGTTGGGCCGCGTCCTCGCTTGACACACCTCCTTCCTTCTTCAAAACACATCCATGTGTCCTCAACACATACGCGTGTGTCCTCACCACCAGTGAGTGTCTGCGCAATACCCGGTAAGGGACGCTGGTGAACATGCGACAGATTGTCGCAAGGTGCGCATCTGGCAACGGAGTCAACAGTCCTCACCACCCCCGTGTAAGGGAGTCGCGACCTGACTCCCTTGTCACGACTCCGTTCTTCTTCTTCTTTATTACTGTCGAGCCTGAAGTTGAGTGATATGAAAGACTGAGAGCCTTGTATACAAGCCCTCCTCGGAAACGTTTCAAAATTCTGCGAAGCAGTTGTTCCTGAATCGAGAACATCCTGATCAGGTGCGAATGCGGCGAGTGATCGCGCGCGTGCGCATGCGGCCTTGCGTCCGCTGCCTCGAGGCCTGGTTCGACCTCTACCAGCAGAAGATCTACGCCATGCAGCGCCAGATGGCTGGAGCCTCGCCGGCCATCGCCAGGTCTCAACCAACAATGTTTTTCATTGAACTTATGACGTGAGACCATATTCCTACGGCGTCCAAAGAGGGCTCGAAATGAAGGATCTACGGGAGGTTTCAACCGCTCTCGAACGAACTCGGCACATGTAAGACAGTCAAGACCAGGTTCTGGCCTTGTTTTCTGGGTAAGAGATCTCAAACCCTTTTAAGGAGTTCCCTCTCCGCTCGAAAACGGCATCGGAAATAGCTGGCGTCTTCCCGGCTATCACCGGGTCTCAATCACGCAGGCACCTTCGAAGGTCAATTAGGACACCTTACAAAATTCACAACGCCCTAAGCAAATTTGCCCCTAACTGATTGACAAACGGCTCCAAGAACGAGGCACGGATGACACTCCAAGGGCCCTGCGACCACGCACGGTCAACGGATACTCAACCTCTTGGATTCCAGGGTCGTTGTGCGGACTACAGGGGTACATTGCTCATAAGAAAACTTCCACCCCCATAGGACCCTCCTAGGACCCTAGGCATAGGCCTACGGTAGGGTCCTAGGGGGGTGCGTTTTGCTGTCAGTAAGGAACTTCTGTAGGTTGACTAGGCAGGATACTCGCGGGCGCTGACAGGACCTCGCAGGATACGATGAAACCTTCTCCCACCAAATCCATCCAAGCGAAAGCTTTTAAAGGGAGGTGTTCCAAGAAAGTTCACTGCTGAAATGCTTTATCATAATTAGTATGGTCAACTCGTGTAATAATTTCGGTGAAAGAGACACATTTTACAAAGATTTTGGGTGGATCCAGATAATTGGAGGATGGAAGGTGCACCCGGTGTGAAGCGGTCCACACGATGGGATACGCTGTTCTCGTTTCTCTCCGATTGTGGGGTATCACGTGACCAAATGTGCACCACACAAGGCCGCAAAGTAATTGCGCGATGCAGATTGACTTCCTATCAAAGGTAGCCAACCGTGAAGATGGCGTCGTTGCCTTGCGCAACCATGGCCGTGGGGATGCTACCTGGTGTCCGTGGACAACACCACACCAAGCGGCGTTGTTCGTAAAGGCGCCCTGAACCCTACACCCTCCGTTCTGAACCCGAACCCCTGAATCAAAAACCTTAAACCCTAAACTTTGAACCCTCAACTCTCAACCCTGAACCCCAAAACCTCAACCCTTAATCTCAAACCCCAAACCTCTGGATCGTACACACCCTACACTTAGTCCTCAACACTAAACACTAAATACTGAACCCAAAACCCTGAACCCAAATCCGCGGCTGCAGCTTACCGCAGCGCTCCATGGTCGAGGCTCTCTCCATGGCGAGTCTCTACTATTCCTTTTCCCTTCGATTTGTGGTTGTCGGTGTGCACCAGCCATCGATTGTCACCTCCAGCCATCTATTCTCCCGGGCGACTTGCACCAGTCATCTATTCTCACTTCCAGTAATCAATTTTCCCCCACAAAATCCTTAGGAACCTACTGTATCAAATGCCGTAGGGTTGTCCAAGCCCTTTTTTAACCCCAATAGATTCAACAATGGTGGCCGTCGGAGTGGCCATGTTGTTGTGACGACAGGATCACTCTCTCCCAGCATTGTCCTCTGTCTCTCTCTATTTCTCTCTCTCACCCACTTATTCACGCACTCTCACTTGTTCTAACTCTCTCTCGCCCCTTCCCTCTGTCCCTCTCTCTCTCTATCTCCCACTCTCTTTTTCGCACACACACACACACTCTGTCTCTCACGCACACACACTGTGGGCAACAGGTTTCTGAAACGCGCCATGGTGGAGGCCTTTGAGGAGTGGTCATCATACACCCGCCAGGTAATCCACACCTCCTCTGACTACTTCGCAGCAATGTAAAGCGGCTCCGAGGAGGGCTCGTATTGATGGCTCACTGACGTTGGTATCACTCGACTCTGGGCTCGAGAGTAATGAAGAAGAAGACGAAGTTCGTCCTTTATTTGGTAATCCCGAACCTCCTCCGGTTGCACATGGCGTACTCGGTCGCGTCCAAACAAGTCATCATCCAACGTTGGGTTAGGTCATCTTCCAACATTAAGTCAAGTCATCATGTAATGTTAGGTCAAGTCATCATCTAAGGTTGGGTCAGGTCATCATCTAACATTGGGTCAAGTCATCATCCAACGTTGGCTTAAGTCATCATCTAGTGGTGGCGTTCTACCGCTGCACAGGAGGTGCTGCTTCTTCTTTTTAAACCTCAAACCTTCTGTCAGGTGATAAGCTTACTAACTTCGCTAACGATGGCGTCCTGCTGCTGCAGTATTCAATGTCAACTTCCACATTTCGAAACTTAATTTATCTCCGTCTCGAGAGTCAACATCTCTGGCGTCTTACAAATCAATTTTTCTCTGGTCTCACAGGAGGTACGGCGGCGTGCGGTACTCAAACGCCTCCAATTTCGGTCAAACCCGCAACATCAAGTCCTGAATATATCTGAAAATCTCAAGTCCTGTCCTATATACACCCCGAACCTTAAGTCCTACGAAAACCCTAAACTTCAAGTCCTGTGTATACCCCAAACCTCAAGTCCTCTATGAACCCTGAACCTCAAATCGTGTATACACCCTGAATCTCAGGTCCTATATACACCCTCAACCGCAAGTCTTACATGTACCCTGAATTTCAAGTCCTTTGCGCACCCTGAACCTCAAGTCTCACATACAACATGAACCTCAAGTCCTGCATAAACCATCAACCTCAATTCTCATACATACACCCCAAACTTCAAGTCCTACATAAACTCTCAATCTCAAATCGTATATACACCTCAAACCTCACATCCTAAATAAACTCCAAACCGCAAGTCCTACATGCACCCTGAACCCCAAGTCCTTCATACACCCTAGACCTCGAGTCCTCGTTGGACCCCAAATCTCAAGTCCTACCTAAACCCCGAACCTTAAATCCTACATAAACCGTACACCTCAAGTGCTAGACCCTCAACAGTAAACAACAAGCACTAAGCACTAAACACTCAATAATAAACACTGAACACCAAGCCCTGGACCCTCAATGCCGGCGGCAGGATGCAATTCGCATGTTGGTTTTGTACTTAGTCTTGCGAGTTAAGTCTTGAGTCTTCAGGGACTAGGACGCAGGGACGAATCCTAAACACTCAATGCAAAACGCAGGATGACGCGCCTGTGTGCGGCGGGACCAGATCGGCTTTTTCGATTGTACATCGATAGATAGATAGATACATAAATATGTAGATAGACATAGATAGATAGATAGATAAATACATACATACATAAATAGATAGATAGATAAATAGGCATAGACCTAGATATAGATAGATAAATAAATATAGATAGATAGATAGATAGATCGATAGGTAGGGTTTCGGGCCGGATTCCAGCGAGCGCCAGTACAAGTCATGGATCTAGAGAAGGCGATTTGATGGTGTAATGGCAGGATGAAGCACGGGTGCTGCGAAACATGCCCAGGTTATGAGGTTTTGAGGTTGTGTGCCCCTCTGGCGCACGGGTGTGCAGTGATTGGTGTTTGACCACACACTAAACACTGAACAATGAACACTTGAGACGATGAAGCTCAAACACTGATCTCTCTCAACACTAAATAGACTTGATAGGATGAAGATAATGAACTAAATATACTAAATAGACGCAAAATGATAAACTCGACAGACTGAACAGGATGAAGAGACAAAATGGGATGAACTACATCTACTTAAAAGACTGAATGGGATGAACTAAAAAGACTGAATAGAATGAACGCCCAACAGGATGAAGCACGGGTGTTTTCAATAGGATCAAACACTCAATCCCACCAAGTAGGATGAACAATGAACAGGATGAAGAATGAACAGGATGAAGCACGGGTGCTGCGTGGTGGCGATCCGCCACTGGGTCGAGCGAGTGGACGCGGAGGCGGAAGCGCGCCGCGTCCAGGTCAACTCCCGTCACCAAGTCGCGTTTTAAAGGTTTCTAACTTCCACTGACACTCACCGGAATCCGGCGGCGTGTGCAACGCATCAAGTCACTGGACAAGGCTGATCAGATGGCGCTGGGTCGAGCGGGTGGACCTCGAGGCTGAGGAGCGTTCAGGTACCCCCTGCATACACGCCGGCCGTGTACAGAGATGCCTCGCTCAT
>Ga0307489_10003292_pt1 | contig 10723 bp, 22 predicted proteins | sample SB12metaG_FD_202247 | JGI IMG/M metagenome (GOLD analysis project Ga0307489, IMG submission 202247) | Sea-ice brine microbial communities from Beaufort Sea near Barrow, Alaska, United States - SB 1.2 | ecosystem: Environmental > Aquatic > Marine > Coastal | place: USA: Alaska | collected...
GCGGTTGAGGCACGCCTAGCCGCCATCGCGCCGCGGCTGAACCGCGGCGTGGCGTCCACACAGGGGCACCTGATGGCTGTGGCGGCCGCCGTGCGCGACGTCGACACCCGCGCCGCTGAGATCCTGGCCGAGGTGGGGCGATGCAGCTTGACCCTGGGTTGATCGCACTCGGTTGCAGCGCTTGCAGCCTACATACCATGCATACTACTGAAAACGGTCCCCTCTACCGAATGGCCAGTAACTCGTGCGCGTATTTCCCTCCTGCTAACCAAGCTGAACGTGTTATTATCCTTCGGAATTTTCGGGAAATGGTGTCCCAGTGCATTTCTCTTATAAAACAAGTGCGCACACGATGTAGTCCTGCAAATTTGATGAACTGCTTTTAAATGTGTCTGTCTTTTTCAACGTGCGGCGCTACGCAGAGGAGGAGCGCGTGGCGCGCGTGTGCGACCAGGTGGCGCGGGTTCGGTCGGACGGCGTGGCAGAGATGACAACGGCGTCAGATAAGTACGCCTCGGCGATGGAGTCACTGGCGGCAGTAGAGACTGCGGACCTAGATGAGCTGCGTTCTTATCCCACGCCTCCGGGGCTGGTGCGGATCGTGATGGAGGCGGTGCTCCTGCTCATGAATGGCGAACCCGGCAGGGGGGTCATTGATAACGAAGGCCCCAATTCATAACAAAAGAAACGGAGTGTGGGTATGGGCAAATGCGATGAACGGCCCTGGGTATGCGTTGAATAATTTCCTCCTCCTCCGCGCGTGTGGGATGAGCAAGCACCATGCAGGTCTGTCGTGCTCATGCGGTTCAACCCTCGTTCATCATGACCCTACCGCCGGGCGACTGGGACACCGCCCGTGCGTTCCTCACGGGCTCCGCCCCGTCCGCCAAACAAGCCCGCGCCGGTGCTCTGCCGCTACTGCAGCGCCTGAAGAAATATCGCAAGGATGCCGTGGAGGACGACACGGTGCGGAAGCTGCAGAAGTACGTTCGCGCGCAAAACTTCACGCCCGCCGCCGTGCAGCAGATAGGGCCTGACAGACAGCTCGCCACCTCATAGGGTTACATTTGGCACCCGGCAGATATTGCTTGCCACGTCCTTTGTTGCCTTTTGGGGGCTGGCAAATATTGCTTGCGACGCCCCTGGTTGCCATGTTGGGCCAGGCAGATATTGCTCGCCACAACGTAGCTTTTCAGTTCAAGAAAGCAGGGTTCCAGATGTGTTGTGCGACGTGGCGAGCAATTTGAGTCGAGGCCCAATTAGCAGGTGTCCATGGCTGCGCGCTCGCTCTGCGAATGGGTACTTGCAGTCGACGGGTTCGCCAAGGTGCGCGCCGCCGTAGCTTTTAAGGAGAAGAAGTTGGTTGAGGCAGACGGCAAAGTGGCGGCGACTCGCTCGGCGGTCGCAGAGAAGCACACGGCGCTGGCGGCGTCCCGGAAAACTTTAGCGGCGCTAGAGGAGGTAGGGCCTGGCAGACGCCGTTGACATTGCCCCCCACGTTATCGACACGTAGTGGAACCCTCGCGTTCTTGCCAGGCCTGGTGGGTGACCTCCGCTTCATCGACGCCCATGTTGAACCCTCGTCTGTTGAGTTCCATGTCATCCGCTGACATGGCGAAACCCTACACCCCACACCCCACACCCTAAACCCTAAACCCTAAACCCTACACCCTGATTCCTAAACCCTAAACCCTAAACCTGGCGAGCAGAATGTGCCGGGCCCTAGGAGGACCCTAAACCCTAGACCCTAGACCGTAACCCCTGATTCCTAAACCCTAAACCCTAAACCTGGCGAGCAGTATGTGCCGGGCTCTATGAGGAGGAGCATGGCGACGCACGCGGTGACATGGATGCGCTGGAGGAGTCTCGCGCCGAGGCCCAGGCAGGGGGGGTATTGAGAACAATTACCTGGGTTGGTGACTTCCATATTTGGGGTCCGGGAATCCGTCCGAATCCGTCCGAATCCGTCCGAATCCGACCCTGTAGGGCAGTCACCCTGAAGACGATCAGGGTGCATCTCCTCCTCTACCTCGGCTTCCTCCGATGGTCTGTATTAAAATCTTTTGTAGTCACCCTAAAGGTAAGTCATGCTCCGATGTCATATGAATGCGTGTTCTTAAACTCAGAGTCGGGTCTGGCATCGAAGATATGGTACCGAATCCCGTTCGACCAATCAGAACTGTCCATTTCGAGAATCCCACAGACCCCCTCGCCGAAAGTCCGACCAGGTCGCCATCCTTGGGTAAATAGACCCTCGATTTCGAGGAGATAAAAAGGACTAGTCCTTCCTACATTGAGTTTAAGGTGAGTCATGCTCCGATGTCATATTAATACGTGTTCGCAATGACCCTCGTGCCAGGCACAGCTGGAGCACATTCAGTCGTTAGTGCGTAGTTTCGAGCCGCAGCGGTGAGGCCTTTTCCAGCTCATCTGCATGACGTTTGTTCGTGGTACCACTTGATTCATCCCGCTTATAACCTCCAGGGTACCCAAGTTGAGTTGGAAAAAGGTAAGCCCCTGAGTTAATTTCCCAGCTGACCTGTATGCCGTTTGTCCCTGATGCCTCTTGAATCATTCTACTCAATACTTCAAAGGACGAGAAAGTACTGATGTGCGGCCCTGAGTTCTGGCGCCGCTGGGCCGACTCGCGGCGGGACGTTGAGGCGGCGATGGCGAGCGTTACAGGCGACAGCTTAGCCGCCGCCGCCGCCATCGCCTACCTCGGGCCGTTCGACGAAGCCTACCGCGCGCGCCTCACTGCAGAGTGGAGCGCGGTGCTGGCGCGGTAGGGCGGTGCAAGCTGCAACGATGCATCCCTTGTTAGACTCACCTGCAATCATGCGCTTCACATCAAAACATGGTCAGCAGGTGTCAATTTTTGCTTTCATTTTCAACTTGCGCCCGTATAGCGCGGCGCGGCATCGTTGCCGACCCGGGTTTCACGCTGGCCGGATACTTACGTCGTCGCCACGCCTCTGCTGCGCTGCCGCTGCCCCCTGGCGAACGCTTGGACGCACCGCTGACGGACTCGCTGCTGCTAGTGCTCAATGCTGCGAAGCCGCCACTACTACTGGACCCCGAGGGCGAGGCGCCGGGGTTGATGCACCGTGCCATATCGGTAAGGCGGTGCAGGGTGACCCCGGGCTGATCAGCCGACCACGCTTGGTCTCAGAGATTGAATGTAAAATATCATCAACTGCTTCCAAGTATTGCTCTCCATTTAATTTGCGCCTCTATATGTCGGCGTCGCAGGAGGCGGCGGCAGGGAAGGCGGAGCCCACGCGCGGGCGCTGGAGCAACTTGCGAGCGGCCGAGGAGGGGGCGGTGGAGCGTGCGTCCACCGCGCTGCAATCAGGGGCGAACGTACTGCTGTCACTGGACGGCGCCGTCAGCCCGCCATCGCCGGTAGGGCCTCGCAAATATTTAGGTTGCGTGACGCCTGCATCTCTCCTCTTCATATATCTCCTCTCTCTAATCCTCGCATGCTCCTATGCGCTCTCTGCTCTCCGCCTTCTTCTCCCAATCTCTCATCTACCCTCCTCCCTTCCCCCAACATCACAGGAAACCATTCAAGACAATAACCTACGGCTCAAAATGTGTGTCAATAACGTGGCAGTCGATATATGCCCGGCCCTACTCGCCGGCACTCATCGCCCTCGTCGCGCGCTCATCTGGCCCGCCGCCGCCTGACAACCATCCTGACAGGCCCGCCCCTGCCGCCACCGCTTCCGCCGCGCCGTCGCCCGCGCCGCCGTCGCCGTCGCCCGGCCCGAGTGGCGCGCCGGCCGCCGGCAGCACCGGGATGGCCTCGGTCGCGATTGTACCTCGTGGCATGCTGGTGCTGCACTTGCGCGGTAGGGCTTAACGGGCATTGCTCGCCACGTCATAGGTCGCCTTTTGACTCAAGAGGGGACGATTCAAACGGCGAAAGCGTTGGAGACAGGGCCTAGCAGACATCGCTTGCCCCGTCATAGAATGCCATAAAACGTGATACACGTGGATTCAACATGATTTGAATGACGCGGCGGGCGAGTGCCTGGCAGAGATGCTGCGCTCCACGTCATAGGATGCCAATTAGCTTACTCAACTATGGTTCGCAACGCGTGTCGATGCTGCGGCGATCGGTATCAACGCGGCCCTGTTGCGCGGCCCCAACCCCCGTGCGCCGGATGCCCTGGCGCCTCTATGCTCGCCTGTGTTGTTCCTGGCAGGCGCAGCGGGGTTGGAGGAACGGCTACTGAGCTGTATCACCCAGCACGTGGCGCCCCGCACGGAGGAGCACTTGCGTGCTCTGGACCTGCGCATCTCAGCGGACGAGCAGACCTTCGCTGAGGTGGAGAGCAAGGCAGGAGGGTCCTTGATAACATCGTCTCAAACGGAGATTGGAGCATGATTTGCCTTCAGGGAAATCGCTCATACAGACGTTTGTACTCGGTGTGCGGTAGCCGATTGACCTGTGAGGATTAATTAACACACCTCTCGATTTCGGTTTGTCGTCAATCCAACGTCGGTCGAGATGTTCATCTCTTCGACCCTCCTGTAAGGTGACAGCCTTTGTGGCGCGTGGCGGGGAGAGCGCGGCGGTGTGGGACGACAGTGCGCTGGTGGACTCCCTCGTCGCGTCCACAGTGGGTCCCGCCACATGTTGCTGTCTAGAGCGTTCAACGCATTTTAACCCTCTTTGTAGGAGTCAAACGGCTTCCTGTTATGTGGAGAGCATTATCTACCTGACCCGTCGCCTGTCACGACATCGATTCACGTTTCGACGCCGCATTTGTCGAGTTACATTGCATCCTATGACGTGGCGAGCATTACCTGCTTGGCGCAGAGCTCGTATCAATTTAATTTTTAGCCGTGGCTCCATCTCAGTACCTTAGTCGATTCAACTAGACTAAATCTTTTGAAATGATTACCTGCCTGGCCCGACTCCAAGGCGTCCTTGGAGGGACTCCGCAAGCGAGCGGCGGCGGCACGGGCCGAGCGCTCGGCGGCGGCAGCTCGCTTGACGCGCTATCGCGGCATTGCGCAACTAGCCGCAGTGCTACACGTGCTATGCCGCGACCTGGGTGCTCGGGACCCGCGCTACTCCCTGCCGTTTGTACAGCATGCTGGTATCTTCAAGCGAGCGCTGCAGCTGACAAAGGTAGCCACCAAGGGTACTTCAGGGACCGGCCAAAGACCCCGGTCGCGCGAGAGGCTCGCGAATGTGGGGCTCACCGACACTGCCGCCGCTGCCGCAGCCGCCGGCTCGACTCAGAAGGGAGGCAACGCCCTCGCCCCCGCCACTGCCGCCGCCGCCGTCGCTGCGGATGATGACGAGCTCGGGGGCCCGGACTCTGAGCCACCGGCGGAGGAGATGCGTGAGCTCGAGCTTGCTACACTTCGCACGCAGGTCTCCCTCGTGGCAGGGTGGTGCACGTTTGAGGTTGACAGTAGGATGATCCCCAGTTGAACATGCTTTGGATGAGCGCGCCGATGACAAACTGCTTTCAGACTTTGCACACAAACTTAACATGAGCCACTACATCGAGGGCCAGCGCCTCCCGTTGGCACTGCGAGAGGCATTGCACGTGCTACTAGCGGCGCGGGTGCTTCTGACGGCGGGCGTGCTGGCTCCTGCAGAATGGGAATTCTTGGCTGCAGCGGGGGGCGGCAGCGCCGGCGCAGAGAGCGGCGGAGGGTCACTCACGGCGAGCACATCTGCACCGTGGCCGGGGCCGGCGCTAGCGCGCAGGGCAGCGAGGCTGGAGGTTGGGGCTGGCAGATGATGCCTGTCACATCATTCTCTACATTCTAGACCCTCGTTTCATCGAAGCTAATGGGCATTCATCGACGTGTCGAGTTTGTTTTCCAGGCCGTAGCTAGAGGCGGCGTACCCCACGGCGGCATTCGAGGGACTAGCAGCTTCGCTGGTGGATCCGCAGGAGGCGCCGACATGGCGCGCGTGGCTCGCCAACCCGTGCATTAGTGCCACGGACGATAAGCCAAACGTGGCGGCAGCCGCTGCGGCAGCGGCGACTGCGGCGGCGGCTTTGGAGGCGGCGGCAGATGCCACATCGTCGGCAGGGGCTTATACTCGTCCACTCCTCAGCTGAACCGAAGCTGCTTTTATCACTGATGGACTGACGCCACGGAACGTATCCCTCAAAAAGTGCCTAAGTTGAGCTGAAAATGTGGACGAGTGTAAGCCCCACGTTGTCGGCGCCGGCGAAGGGGAAGCAGTCACCGCAGCCACCCGGCGAATGGGAACTGCGCCTGGGATCTTTCCACCGCCTGGTCTTGCTCCAAGCGCTAGCGCCGACTGGATTCGCCGCGGCGGCTGCAGCTTTCGCGGCGCCGTTTGTGGGTGCCGAGCGGGGGGATGCGCAGCACCAGCTGCTGGCCGCCGCCGCTGCTGAGGTAAGGCTGCTTACATCATGCACGCCGCGTCATGCAACAAGTCAAATCACGCCTACCACGTCATTCAACAATGTCAATTTATTCCCTGCCCCTCCATCCAACACGTTCTGAATGCCTGCCTCATCATTCAACACGTATGTCACACGACAAGTGTATGTACCTGGCTCTGCACCGAGGCGGGGTCGCAGCGCCCGGTGCTCCTTCACTCCACCCCCGCCGGAGAGGACGCTGCGTCAGCGCTGACACATGCTGCGATCGTCCTGGGCCATCGGCAGGCGCCGTCGTTCGTGTACCTTGGACAGGGAGGCTTTGCGGCGGCGGAGGAGGCGGTCCGCCAAGGGCGGCGCGAGGGCAGCTGGTAGAGCAGCCTGGATTGTATTGCTCTTCCTCCTTCTCCTCTCCTCCCTCTTCTCTGCTCTTTCCTCCCTCCTTCCTCCTCTCTCCTCCCTCCCCTTTCATCCCTTCTGCCTCCTCCTTCCTCCTCCTCCACCTTTTCCTCCGCCTCTTCCTCCCCCAACACCCCTCTCATCCTGGTCCCAACCTCTCCTCCTCCCCTCCTGCGACACTCTCGTTCCTTGTGTTGATGTCTAATGAAGTGGCGAGCAATATCCGCCCGGCCCTGGCAACTGGGTGGTGCTCATGCATGTTGAGATGGAGCCCACTTGGTTACCTCGTTTGAGCGCGATGATGATGCAGGGGGAGGCGGCGGTTGGGGCGGCGGCTGCGGGCTTCCGCGGCACCCCGCGCGACGCTCATCCAGGGCATGTGCTCTGGATTTGCTGCGCCTCCGACGCCATCCCGAGGCTTCCGCCGGCAGGGGGGTATTGAGAACAAGCAGGCGACTGACGTTGACTCTCCGCCCCCTCCTCCTCCTGCTCCTCCTCCTCCTCCTCCTCCTCCTCCCCCTCCTCCTCCTCCTCCTCCTCCTCCTCCTACTCCTACTCCTTCTCCTCCTCCTCCTCAACCTCCTCCTCCTCCTCCTCCTCCCCCTCCTCCTCCTCCTCCTCCTCCTCCGCCTCCTCCTCCTCTTCTTCCTCCCGGTCGATTTTATTCATATCGACCCGCGTGTGTGTATGACCATGAGCCCTGAAGGAATATCGTTCTCTGATGTCGATTCGAGTGCGTGTTCTCATTGACCCTCCTCCTCGGCGCTCATCACGGCGTGTTCGCTCGCAGCGCTGGAGCCCCCGGCGACGGTGCGCGCAGGCTTGCTGCGGTGCCTGGCCGTGGCTGCTGCCGCGGAGGTGCCTGGCTTTTTCGGCCCGCCGCCCGCCGCGCCCACCCGCGCCGCCGCCGACGCCGCTATGCGCGACCTCGCCGGTTGGCAGCGCCACGTCATGGGCTTTGCGCTCGGCCACGCGGTGGCCAACTTGCGGCAGGGTCGTGCAGATTGCCTCCAGGTCTTACACCCGCCACGCCATCGACACTCATTTCCATCCCACGTTTGCTGAGTTGAGTGAAATTCACTAACGTGGCGTGCATGTGTTGAAAACTAATGGCCGCCAGGTCACCGACGCGCGTGATGAACCCTGTTGTCTTGTGGTGCATGACCCTAACTCAAGGCTCAAGCCCCAGCGCCCGCGCTATTCCGACATGGACTTCCTGTGCGCCATCGAAACCTGCCGGGACGCACTCGCGCCGGCGCCGCCCAAGGACGTCCCCAAGAAGGAGGAGCACCACCACGGCGCCGGGCAGGAGCAGCAGGAGGAGCAGGACGACTTCATTGGCGGCACGCTGGACTATCGCTCCCTCACGGAAGACCTGGCAGGGGGGTTGTTGTGACTCCCGCTACCCCACATGCCCCACATGCCCCACACATACTCCTCACCCCCCTCACACACCCCTCATACATCGCTCATATACCCCTCACACACCCCTCATACATCACTCATACACCCCTCACACACTCCACACACACCCCTCACACACCCCTCACATACCCCTTACACACAGCTTTTACACAGCTTTTACACCCATTATACACCCCTCACACACCTGTAATACACACCTCACACATGCCTCATACACCCCTCACACACCCCTCACACACCCCTTACACACAGTTTCTACACGCATTATACACCCCTCACACACCTGTCATACACCCCTCATACATCTCTCATACACCCATCACACGCCCCTCAAACACCCCTCACACACCCCTCACACACTCATCATACTGCCCTCACACACCCTAAGCTGCCCCTCACATACCCCTGCCTGACCCTCCTGCGAGGTGGAGGGGTGCTGGATGGCGCGGCACCCGCAGACGCGGACAGAGGCAGGGGGGTTATCGAGGACAAGCACTTTATCTACATAACATCTCCTTCTCCTCCTCCTCCATGGGAGTTATGATTATTAAGAACAAGCACCCAACCGAAGTTGACTCTCCTTCCTCCTTCTTGTGAGTTATTCAGGACAAACACCCAACCGACATTGAATATCCTCGTCCGCCTCCGCGCGTCTGTATGACCATTCACCCTCAACACCTCGAGGTGAGTCATATTCCAACATCGGCTCGAGTGTGCAAAATCAACGACCCTGCTGCTCGGCGGCGGCAGTGCTGAACAAGTTCATCTGCCACGACGTGCTGATGTCCTCATACGTTATTCCCCCTCCGGAGGTAGGACCTGCTAGATGTTGCTTGCCGTGTCATCGGCACGTATGTTATTTCTCGTTGCTCGATTTCATGGCGTGTTACGACGTGTTAAGAGCTATATCTGCCAGACTCTACGAGACGGATCTGCTGAACGCGCCGGGCGCTGCAACGGGAGGTATACCGCGGGGCGCTACCCTGCAGCAGCTGTTGCGTTACGGCGAGGCTCTGCAGCCGCTTGATGATCCAGCTGCTCGGGCGGACGCGGTGAACGCCATAGCGCTGCCGGAGGTGGGGCTTGCCAGGTGTTGCTCGTCACGCCAGAGAATGCCATGTAACGCACGAAACGCGGAATCAATTGCCTGATGATGACGTGGAGGGCGATATCTGCCAGACCCTGGCGAGGGTTGGAGCTGCGCCGCCGGTCTCGGGGATCCTCCGCAGCGTTGTTGTCGCGGCTTGCAGGGCTCTCGGCCTTCCCCTCGGGATCACCCCCTGCTGCCGCCGCGGAGTCCTCAACTTCCTCGCTGACAAGTTCCCCGTCGTCTGCGGTGGCGGCGCGTGGCGGGCCCGCAGCGCGGCTGGCCGAGACGTGCGTGGCGCTAACAGCATGGCTCACTCCGTTAGTGGAGCGGCTGGTCGAGTTGCGGGAGTCGTTAGGAAGTGCGGTGGGCGCACCGATGGTTGGGCCTGCGATGGTCGGCGGGAAGGGTAGTTTGCGTGCGATGCTGTGCGCGCTGCTGCGGCCGGTGTGGGCGTCGGAGGCAGGGGCTTACACTCATCCACTTCTCGGCCGAGCCTGAGTCGGTTTCGTCACTGAAACCACCCAATGTATCCCCCAAAAAGTGCTTACGTTGAGCTGAAAAATGGATGAGTGCAAGCCCCTGGTCCGAGGCGGCGGCAGCGGCGGCGGCGGCGGAGTGCGCCTTGATGGAAGTGCGCGACATCACGCGCCTTGGTGTCGCCGCTGCCGCCGCGGCTGCTGCCGTGCGCGGCGGCGGCGGCTCAGGTCGGACCGTGGCGGTGGCCGCCGCGGGCGCCGACGCCGCACATCTCGGATCAGTTGCCGCCGCGCTACTCTCAGGGTCATCCCCAATTGGCTGGGCACCAGCGCCTGCCCTGGAGGGCCGGCCCCTCGCGCAGTGGCAGCGCGGACTAGAGGCGTCTATCACCCTCCTGTCCTCAATCGCCGACCCTAGTGATCCAGCTTCGGTTCCGTGGTCCTTCCGCCTCTCGGACTTCGCCCGTCCCGGCGCGGTGCTTGAGGTAGGGCCTGGCTGAATATTGCTCGCCACATCATGAGGTGCCGTTCAAGTCGAGAGACGAGGGTTGAACGTGTGTTGAATGACGTGGTGAGGGTGACGTGGCGAGGGTTTATCCGCCAGGCCCTGGCTAGAGGCTCACCGACTGGCCGTGGCTCGGTCCCTGGGAGTGAGCCCAGAGACTATTAAGCTAGTAGGCAAGGTGGAGGAGGCGGCGGAGAGTGGCTCGGATCTGGCGGGCCCGCCCAAGCGCTGCGGCGTCGCGTGCGTGGGTCTAGTGCTACACTCGGTGGGGCCTGGCGGATACTGCCCGTCACCCCATTTTCAATTCATCATTTTGATAAACCTTAGACACGATATGCTACTTGACAACACATTTGAGCTATGTGGATTTCTTTCCAACAACTACACTGTCGACTTACTCTGTGGTGACCGCGCTGCCCTCACACCTCCCTACCCTGTATAC
>Ga0307489_10003293_pt1 | contig 10723 bp, 15 predicted proteins | sample SB12metaG_FD_202247 | JGI IMG/M metagenome (GOLD analysis project Ga0307489, IMG submission 202247) | Sea-ice brine microbial communities from Beaufort Sea near Barrow, Alaska, United States - SB 1.2 | ecosystem: Environmental > Aquatic > Marine > Coastal | place: USA: Alaska | collected...
GGACTCCACAGCATAAGTACAACGAAGGGATTTCGCACCTTGGCGCGGCCGCTGTCGACACTTCGTCCGCCATTGTTGCTCGCGCGTCATTCTCACAAAATCACCACTACTCAAAAAAACGGTTCAGTCGTATCAGGGGTAATAATACTAAAATATCGGGGTGGGGCAGACCCCTCCTAGAGGGTGAAAAAACCCCCCTCAAACATTTGCAACCCGGCGCGCACTACTCGACGCACCTGCGCCCGTACGTGAACGCCTCGCCGCCCCCCGACGCCGGCAATCATTCGGCGGAAGGGGCTTCAAGCCATTTCCGCGGCCGTCGGGTGGCGCGCGACTGGCGTCGCACTCCATTTGGCCGCGCTTTTGCAGCGTGTTTGAGTCTGATTCCTCGTGTTATCGACACAGTAGGGGGAAACGGAAACGAAATGGGGGGAACGGCAGTGTTAGCACCGCGCCACATGCACATCACCGAACGGTCGAGAGCGCCGCGCAAATGTCGTGACATGTCACAAGGGGGCACATCCGACACGCCGTGCGCCGCGCCGCAGTTTGGCGCACGTCGCGCTGCCTGGCCCATTTACCCGCGCAGACCTAAAACTCAATAACCTGTAGAGATATCGCTTTTCGTTGAAGACTTGTTTGATCTGATTCCTCGGCCTGTGCCCGCTTGCGCCGCGCCGCATGCTCGTATCTGAGCGGGAAGAGCGCGGCGCGAGGTGTACACTGACTAATTCGGGGGTTGTGCGTCCCATACGCCGTGCGCCCACCCGCGGTTCTGGGGGAGTCGCGCCGTCCCGGCCCGTTTCGTCGCCCGTGCCGTCGGCCCGGTTTTCAGGTTATTACGTTTCTGACTGTATGGCTGTTGCAATTGTTGTCTTTCCCGCATATGACCGGATGACCCACCCCGACATTTTAGTATTACTACCCCTGGTCGTATTCAGGAGATTGATTGGCGAATCGCCCTGCTGGCTTACGATGAGCGAATCAAAACGCTTCGTGGCTCCATTGAATGCGAGGCGCGACGCTGTAACCGCAGGTGCATACAATAATGCTGTACCGGTACACAAAAACACCTGTGACGCCCCCCAAAAAACTTGTAATCGGATAGCCAACGCGTAACCTGCGGATAAGACATGTCGCCAATCAGCGTGCGGTAAATTGGGATACCAGGCTTTGGGGTTGAAAGTAGAGGGGGTCGTGCCGCGTAGCACAAGTAGATGACGAGGCGCAGTCGACGAAATTGAATGTGACGCTTGAAAGCAGTCTACCAGATTTTAGTATAAAGGTATAAATTAAATATTAAATAACAACAATGAAGGCTGGCTTGGTTTGACAATATTTCAGTCTGTTTCTTCACCATACTGGTAACAGGTGGAACGGGCAATACAAAAACGAAAACAAATACTTTGATAATACCAGCGGGAGCAGCCAGGGACAAGAGACAGAAACGTCTCTTAGGTCTCAGCGACTGGGTACGCTTTGCACGAGAAGCGGCGGAAGCTGCGCGGCGGTCCTCGCCCCCAGGGGCCGGCCCCTCAAACTTCAACTCGCTCGAGTACGGGGACCAGGGTGATAGCCTGGTGCCTCCGTATACTCGCGACAGCGTCTCTCCCTCCCTCTCTCTCTCTCCCTCCCTCGCTCTCTCGCTCGCTCTCTCGCTCTCGCACTCCCTCTGTCGCTCGAGTGAGTCACCTGTGATGCGATCACTTGGCCGTGAAGTCGATGTCCTCCTCGCGGCCCATCACCAGGTGGTCCGCGATCAGCGCGTGCATGTCGATCTCCGCCGGCAGCTGCGCCAGCACCCAGGGGCTTACGCTCGTTCACTCCTCAGCTCAACCTGAGCCGTTTCTGACACAAAATACACCCAAGACACCCCCTAATCCCCCCTCATACCCCCTGAATACCCCTAACTCCCCCTGAACAACCCCTAAATGCACCCCCTATCCGATAGAGAGCGCTTCAGTTGAGCTGAAAAGTGGACGAGTGTAAGCCTCTGCCAGCAGCTCGGCGATGCGGTGCGACTCGCTCTTGGTGCGCTTGAACCACGGTTTAGCGGCGCAAGTTGAATTTGAAAGCAAAAGTTGAAAGCAGTATATCACATTTTAGTTTCAAGTGCGTAGTTCCAGACGGTTGACATAGGCTTCATAGGGTTAACCTGCACCTCCCTACCACGGCAGAAACAGATAGCGCACAAAGTACACTTCGCACACCAGAATGAGCACCAGAGTGCAGATGAGTATGATCTGGTCCCGCTTCGCCGGCGCCAGCACGTCCTCCGGGTAAAACCCAGCCCAGTATCGTCCAATGTATGACAGTGTGGTCGTGGTCCTTTGACCTCATTCGGCGGCACCCAATGTTACTGGTCCGTTTCTCGATGCACGTCTGACCCAGTGCTGTCGTTGTAGTCAATGCACCTCTTATGGCGGCACCCAATGTGGTCATTTTGGGGGTTTAGGGCTTAGGGTTTAAGGTTTAGTATTTGGGGTTTACGGTTACTGTACCCCAAACCCTTTCTCAATGCACGTCAGTGTGGCCATGTCAACTCGTACGGCGGCACTCGACGCAGTCATTTTCTTGACGCACCAAACACCTCGACCGTTTGATGACATATGACACATGACACATGATACCCCCGGGGCCCCACCTCCAAGTACAGGTGCGTGTTCTGCGTCAGCCCCCCGCGCAGGTCATACTTGCCCGCCTCCAGGGAGCAGGGCCAAACAGAAAATGTGTTCGAAACATCAGGTGGGTGGCGTTCAATAGGCCGATTTCGGTACATCGCTTCTCGCGCCGAGCGGTTACGCTCTGCCCGCAACTCTGTATGGGCATTCATCCTGGCGCCCGCTTTCCCGCGCGGAGCGCTGAAGCATTGCCCGCAATTGTGCATGGGCATTTCACCCAGGCGATAAACCGAAATCGGCCTATGAAGCAGAACGAGGACGGGGGCCACGGCGAAAGCCTGGTACCTCCTTATACACGCATAAGCGTCTCTGTCCCTCTGTCCCTCTCTCTCTCTGTCTCTCTCGCACAACAGGCTGAGGGTAGACGAATGCGTAGTTTCGACACTTTGAGCAGTTTCAGACCAGGCCGCACCCAGATGAACTTGAAGCGGGTGTTGTTGAGCGTTAGGCCGATGTCGGGCTCTAGCTTGGGGCTTAGGGTTTATAGTTTAGGGTTCAGGGTTTGGGGTTTAGGGTTTAGGGTTCAAGGATTTTTCAGGCGGGGCCGCACCCAGATGAACTTGAAGCGGGTGTTGTTGAGCGTGAGGCCTGTGTCGGGCTCCAGCGCCAGCAGGTTGCACTCGTCGCGGAACGCCTTCACCAGGTTGTCCAGCCCGAACGTTGTGAGGTAGTAGGAGTCGTGGCCGAAGTCCACGCACGGCGGGGTGTGGTGCTGGGCCACGAGGCGCAGGCACCCGTGGTCGAACAGCAGGGGCTCGTGCGCGGGGGAGGAGTACAGCGACCCCGACAGCTTGAACCGCCCGCCGCCGAGCAGCAGGTTCTCGTACGACGCGAACATCTCCTCGGTGACGGCGTGCAGGCGGCCCCGCAGGTACTGGCGCTCCTCCGCGGTGGTGCGGTTGCCCAGAGGCATGTGTCCCGGGGAGCCCGCCATGACGAGGTCGTTGGCGTAGAAGCGCGCCGTGGTGGCCAGCACCTCCACGCGCGCGCCCACGCCCAGGCTGCGCAGCGCCGTATCCATCTCCTACAATGCAGTGCCGCAAGTTGAAATCGATACCTAAGTCTGCAGGCAGTTCATCATATTTTATAGTTGACTTCAAGCGCTTAGCTGTGGGCGCTTGCAACATGGATTTCATGGCTTGAAGCTGCAAGCTGCACCGCCTGACCTGGAACTGCACGAAGCTGAGAATGAAGGAGGCCACGGTGATGCACCCCCAGGCCACGATCGGCAACAGGAAGGGGTTCAGGTTGGACCCCTTCGGGTCAATCTTGCGCCCGGTCTTGGCGAATTTCCTGGAGGCCGTGGCGGCTGTGCTGCGGTGGGACCCTTCGGGGGCCACCTGCCCCGGGTCAGGGGCTTACACTCGTCCACTTTTCGACTCAATGTAAGCGCTTTCTGCGGGATAGGGGGTGCATTTGTGCGTTGTGTAGGGGTTGTGTAGGGGTTGTTTAGGGGGTTTCGGGGGTATTAGGGAATGTTTAGGGGGTCTTTTGTATTAGAAACGGCTCAGGTTGAGCTGAGAAGTGGACGAGTGTAAGCCCCTGCCCCGGGTGACGGCGCTTGCCCATGCTGATCAGCGCCAGGGCGCCCGAGGCGATTTCCTTCCACCGACCTATCCCTGAAGGGGCGTCAGAGCCGTGCGAGCCGCGCGCCAGCGCCGGCGGCTCAGGCCTGACTGACATCAAACACAGAAACGATTATTACTGAGTAGTGAGTTCAGCACACACAAAGTGAACGCCTGTGAGGCGATGTGACCATAGAGAGTGGGAGAGAGAAAGAGAGAGAGAGACGCGTCAGCATATATGAGGAGGCACTAGGCTTCCGCGTTGGCCCCCGTGGCCGTGATGTGACCAGATCATACTACTCTCTGGCGTGGGCAGATAACATCGGGCTTACCGGCGCTCCCTCCTTCACCGGCACTAGGGCGGTCATCATACCGCTCGGACCGTTCGCACCGTTCACATCGTCAAAGCTTCTCCTTCGGGGCCCGTCAAAGCTGCTCCGTCTGGAATCGCTGCCTTTCGCAAGAATTCCGCCGGGAACCAGGGGCTGACACTCGTCCACTTTTCGGCTCTATGTAAGCTCATTTTGTGGGATACGTTGGGTGCATGATTTTCCCCCAGTTTATTAGACAGGGGGACCCGGGGAGGTGTGACCAAAACGGCTAAGGTTGAGCTGAGAAATGGACGAGTGTAAGCCCCTGCCGGGAACCCCGTGCGGCGCGAGCGTGGCCTCCGCCGCATGGTCGCCGCCTGCCCGCTCCAGGAGAGTGACGCTGCCGCGCGCCGACTGGCTGTAGCGGCGCAAGTCGTGATTGAAAGCAAAATTTCAGACCAGTCTATCACATTTAAGTTTTAAGCGCTGAAACCGTAGGCGCTTTCAACACGAGTTTTGATACTGTCAACCTGCACCGCCCTACCACGCCCGCTCCGTGGCCCTGCTCCTGCTGCACCTCCGGTTTCATCTTAGCGGCGGCGGCGATGGTGGCGTCATCGTCGTCGTCATCGTCCTCGTCGGAGTCATCGTCGTCGCCCGTGCTGATCTTCTTGGTGGCGAGCTTGAGCACGATGGGGCGCGGGATGGACACAAACACGGTGTACAGCCCCTGCCGCCAGGGCCCCGCACGGGCGGCGTGTGCCGCTCAGGTGACCGTTACTGTTGGGGTTTAGGGTTTAGGGTTTAGGGTTTAGGGGTGACCGTTTTTGTTGGTGCCAGTTTGTTTGGCACGAGGGAGAGGGAGATGTATATATAGAGATATAGAGAGACGCTTCCCCGTGTATAATGAGGCACCAGGCTTTCGCCCTGCGGGGCCCCGTGTACGTGTATCTGGTTGTGGTGCAAGCTTGTTTGGCACTAGTAAACGGAGTGGATGGGCACAAAAGAACAACATTTCCAGCACCGCACCGCACCGCACCGCACCGCATGGTGAATGAGGAATTTAACGTTTAGGGTTTAGGGTTTAGGGTTTAGTATTTAGGGTTTAGGGTTTAGGGTACAGGGTTTAGGGGCTAGGGTTTAGGGGTTAGGGGTTAGGGTTCGGAGCCCACCAGGCGCTCGTCGGACACCTTCTGGAGCAGGCGCCAGAAGTGGAAGAGCACGGCCAGGAACACCAGGATGTTGAGGGTCAGCACGGCGGTCAGGATGCCGCCGGTCTTGGTCCTGTTGTCATCAGCTTCCCGTCTCTAAGGCCCGCTGCATCAATCACATGCACGCATTTGGTAAATTGTCCATACAGGTTTAGGGTTTAGGGTTTAAACCCAGAGTTGACATCCGCCTCTCGTCTCTAAGGCCTGGTGCATCAAACACATGCACGCATTTGGTAAATTGTCCATATTGAGTAATACAGAGAGATGCTGCCGCGCGTTGACTTGCACCGGGCTTTCGCCCTGGCCACCATATTGGATGGCGTGCTGTTGGGTCAAATGACAATTCTGACGTGGCTACGCACTCTTCCAAGGGGGCTTCAGATGGCGCTAGGTTTCGAATTGAAAACCCTGAGTCAATAGACGGTCAGGTCAGGTTTTAGAATCGGCCGTCTATTATTCGTGAATTGGCGACCGCTATTTGACCCCCATGAAAGACTGCTGCGGGACGACACAGCGGGCCTCACCGCGAGCTGCTGGTCCAGTAGGTCGCTCATGGCGGCGGCCAGACGCTCCACGCCGTTGCGGATGATGAACCGCCACTCGCCAGGGGCTTCCACTCGTTCACTTCTCAGCTCAACTTGAGCGCTTTTATGGGATAGGGGGTGCGCGTAGGGCTTGTGTAGCCCGTGTTAAGGGGGTGTTAGGGGGTGTTCAGGGTGTTTAGGGTGTGTAGGGTGTGTAGGGTGTGTAGGGTGTGTAGGGTGTGTAGGGTGTTTATATGTGTCAGACACGGCTCAAGTTGAGCTGAAAAGTGAACGAGTGTAAGCCCCTGCCACTCGCGCGACGTGCTCACCTCCTCGCTCTCGCTGATGTCGTGCACCACTCGCCGGCAATTCATGTAATATTCCTTGGTCGCGTCCCAGATTGTAGCGGCGCAAGTTCAAATAGACAGCAAAATTTGATACCAGCTTACCACATGTCAGTTTAAGCTGAAAGTAGGCGCTTTCAATACGGGTGTGAAGCCCTTTGAAGGTGCAGCGCCCCACCAGAGGCTCATCTCAGTCTGCTGGAACCGCACGGGCTCCGCGTCGATCCACTCCTCCACCTCGCAGGAGGGTCATTGGGTTTAGGGTCTAGGGTTTAGGGTTCAGGGTTTAGGGTTTAGGGTTTAGATAACACATTTAGAACAAGCACTTGAACCGTGATCAGAGCACGACTTAAGGATGAACGCTCATGTAGACACATGCGCGGACTCGGTTCAGGGCCGAGCGTTTGTTCTCAATGACCCAACTCGTTTGCGAGGCAGGAGAGTCATTAAGAAGGCAGGAGGGTCATTAGAACAACAAGCACTCGAACTGAGATCGGACGTGCCCGCATGACTTGCCTTCAGGGTGAATGCTCATATAGACGCGCAGATGAGGAGGAGGAGATTACGAGATTCAACGTCAGTCGAGTGCGAGTGCTCATTCCCAACAGGCCGATTTCGGTATATCGCTTTCCGCTCAGAGCGCTGACGATTTGCCCGCAACTCTGTATGGGCATTCAACCTGGCGCCCGCTTTCCCGCTCCAAGCGCTGACGCTTTGCTCGCAACTCTGTATGGGCATTTCACCTGGGCGATATACCGTAATCGGCCCACCTGGGCAATATACCGAAACCGGCCAATTACCCCCCTGCCACGAACGACGTGTCTTCGAAGCGGTGCTTGACGCGGTTTCCGGGGTTGCCCAAGTACAGCACCCGCCCCAGCTCCTCGATCGTGTCGGCCTGCCGCAGCATCTCCTCCTTCGTGTATCGCCGCAGGTTGAATTGTAAGCAAAGTTTGGAAGCGGTTCAGCTACGCTTTCAAGGGCTGAAACCAGGCGCAGTCAAATTAGGGTCAACCTGGGGTCAACCCGAGGTCAAAATGAGGTCATCCTGGGGTCAACCTGTGGTCAACCTGGGGTCAAACTTGGGTGAAACTGGGGTTAACCTGGGGTGAACCTGGAGTGAGCCTGGGGTCAACCTGGGGTCAAAATGAGGCCAACCTGGGGTCAACCTGGGTCATCATTGGGTACCTGGGGTCAACCCTTGCAGCTCCCTACCTTGGCTAAATCGACAGAGATGTTGACTCGGCCCGCGCTGGCGGCGTCCAGCATGCGGGCGTCGATGGAGGCGATGGGCACCGCCGCCGCGAAGAACCCCACCGTCACGGGCTTACACTCCTCCACTTTCTGGCTCAATGTAAGCGCTTTATGTGGTTTATGGGGTGCATTCAGGGGTTGATCAGGTGTTGCTTAGAGTGTGTTTAGGAGGTGTCATTGGGTATTAGGTGGTGTCTAGGGTGTATTTTGTGTCAGAAATGGCTCAGGGTGAGCAGACAAGTGGACGAGTGTAAGCCCCTGCCCACCGTCTCCACCTTGTTCACGATCGCAACGTGCTGCAACGTCACGCACGGCCCAATACCCATCCACTCCACTATGCTCATTCACCTATCACCATGTCCTCGTTACTCAACATGCATACAGTCACTCTGGTCACAGAAACTCAGTGTCGTCGACACTAGTGCCGTTTATATCCTCAAACCCGAGGGTCTGTTTACTCATGAGTCGTAACCCGGTAGTCGGATTTTTGGCGAGTCTGTCAATGAGAATTTCGAAACGGACAGTTCTGATGGGTCGAACGAACTTCGATACAACAACTTCGATACCAGACCTGACACTCGACTGACCGTTGACGAAACGCCTCCGTTAATAAGATATCTACGAGTAGGCGTCGCAAGAATGAGGAGCAGACAGGAGCGTAGCTCCTATCTTGATACAGGCTGTACTAGTAATTCCGATATTCCGGGACGCCATACCGAGAGGACCTGCATGACGCTGAATGCCACGATGTAGCCCACGGTGAGCGCGCCGAGCGCGTACTTGACGTGCCTCTTCAGCATCTCCATCGCCCGCCGCGCCTCCGGGCTGCTCAGGAGCCGCAGGATGCGCCCCGATTTCTTCGCCGTGCTATAGCGGGGCAAGTTGAATCTGAAAGTAGAACTTGGAATGCGCTTCATCATATCTCAGCTTCAAGCGCTGAAACCAGGCGCGATCAACACGGGTACAACCAGGGGTCAACCTGCACCGCCCAACCTTGGTGATCTCCTTCTTCATTCTGGCCTTGCGCCGCTCCGCCGCCTCGAGCCAGGGGCTTACACTCGTCCACGTTGCAGCTCAACCTGAGCCGTTTCTGACACAAAAGACATCCTAGACATCCCCTGATACTCCTTAATACCCCCTGTCACCTCCTAAACACCCCCTAATTGATCCCTAAATGCACCCCTACCCCACAGAATGCGCTCAAGTTGAGCCGAAAAGTGGACGAGTGCCAGCCCCTGCCTCGAGCTCCTCCTCAGACGTGTTTTTAGACGCCGCGTCGTCTTCCCCGCTCACCCAGGGCACGCGCGGGTCCCCAGCGTCGGGCAAAGCCGCGGGAGCGGCCGCTCCCGCGGGCGACGGTTCGTACGCCTCGTACGCCGTTTCGGGTCGGAGCTGATCGGGGTATCCGGGGTCACTGCCGGTGTATCCGTGAAGATCCGAGGCCGTGTCGTACATAGACGGCTGGTGCTGGTGCTGCTGGTGCTGCATCTGCCTGGTGCCAGGGGCTCACATTCGTCCACTCTTCAGCTCAACTTGAGCGCTTTCTGCGAGATAGGGAGTGCACTTAGGGTTTGTCGAGGGGGTGTCAGGGAGGTGTCAGGTGTCATTAGGGGGTGACTAGGGTGTATTTTCTGTAAGAAACGGCTCAGGTTGAGCTGAACAGTGGACGAGTGTAAGTCAGGCCCTGCCTGGTGCTGCTGGTGCTGCTGGTGCTGAGGAAGCGGACCACCTTGGAGGGTCCGTCGGGCACGCCGTCGTCGGGGGCGGGGGCGAAGGCGGGTCGCCGGGGAGGGGAGGCGGGGGCGTGCATGGCGGCGGCGGCGGCGGCGGTGGCGGTGGCGGCAGCGGCGGCGGAGGTGGCGGGGCAACGGCCGGCGGCGGCGGTGGTGGTGGCCGCGGTGGTGGCAGGGTACCCGGCGGCGGCGGTGGCGGCGGCGGCGGCGTCGGCGGCGGCGGCGGCGGCGGAGGGAGCTCGGCGAGGGGGGACGCGATCGAGAAACGCGGGGTACCCGGCGGCGGCGGCGGCAGTGGTGGCGACGTTGGCGGCGGCGGCAGCGAGCGCGGTTCCCTGCGCCACTCCGTTCATGGCGGGAGCGGGGCCCTCCGCCACCCAGGTCATGTCGTCCTCGAAGCTCTCGCACACCGGGCCGGGGCCGTGGCCAGCGGCGGCCGCCTCGCTCGTGGCGGCGTCGTCCTCGTAGTCGGAGCAGTCGACGACGCCCCAGGCTGGAGGAATTCCTCGAACACCTGGAGGAATCGCGCTAGCGCAGCCCTGAGCGGCGAGGAAGGCATTGGCCTCATTAGCGTCCAAGGTCTGCGAGCTGGCAAACGGACAACCGCCGCCGCCGCTGCGCTGCGCCGCTTGGAGCGCCAGGGGCAGGCTGCCGGCACCGCGGGACGCCATGAAGGGGCACCCACCACCGCCATCCGCCGCCGCCGCCGCACCCGGCGACATCGACGCCGTCCGTGGCGGCGTGGCACCCAGCCACCCACCGAGGCGGCCGCCAAAGCTGCCGAAGCCGACTGGGCATTTGCCACCCCCTATGCGCGCCGGCGACGATAACGACGACGACGACGACACAGCGCCGCCCCCGCCACCTTCGTACGCCTCCATGACGGCCCCCCGGGGCCCCGGCGCCGCGGCCGGCGCCTCGCCACCCTCAGCCAGCAGCTCCTCGACAACCGCATCCACAACGCGCCCGGGCCCCGACGCCGCGGGCGGCTCCTCAGCCAGCGTCGCCAGATCAGACGGTTGCCGCGCGGCTCTGGCGAACAAGCACCCGCCGCCGCCATCCGCCCCCGCCTCCAGGGCCTGACAGATAACGCTCGCCAC
>Ga0307489_10003294_pt1 | contig 10719 bp, 12 predicted proteins | sample SB12metaG_FD_202247 | JGI IMG/M metagenome (GOLD analysis project Ga0307489, IMG submission 202247) | Sea-ice brine microbial communities from Beaufort Sea near Barrow, Alaska, United States - SB 1.2 | ecosystem: Environmental > Aquatic > Marine > Coastal | place: USA: Alaska | collected...
CTGCCACAAGATCGGAAAAGCAAAACGTTCGCGTTCTGACCTCAGAGGATGTGGCGCAGAGAGCCTTTTGGGGATCGACGAGTCAACTCAAGAAAAGGGACTAAGAGCAAATCGACCCATTTGGTACGGGGACTGAACTGCGTAGTCAGTGGGCTCGGCATGAGAATAGGAACCCTGAGGCCTCAGAATGGGATCGATCGAGGCCCCAGAATCGACTCTGGCAGTCCCACGAATCTACGAAATTTCGTCGAGACGGGCTCCCACTTTCGTATGGCCAAATCACGAAGTCTGCCAGTGCCGATCCCAACACGAATTGCTCGTACGAAAGCTTTCGTATGGGCAAGTCGAATGCGCCCGATCCCTGCGCGAATTGCCCATACGATCGCAAAGTGGGAGCCGTCTCGACGAAATTTCGTAGATGCGAGGGACTGTCTGGGGCCTCGCCCCATGTAAAATAACTCGAGAATTAGACAGTCGAGGCCCCAGAATGCGCCCCATATACAATGACTCAAGAATTAGCCCAACGAGGCCTGAGAATGGAGGAATGCTTGGCTTTACTTGGCGGAATCGGAAGTTGAGTAAAAGCGAAAGCCCGCAGAAAAAACCGTTCAGGAAGTTGTGTGCACCCCTCGCTCGTTGTCGTCGACATCGCGTCGGCCCCTGTTCCCCCGCCCGCCTTCGACGCGGTTTGTCGCCCCTGCGCGGTATAACCCTTGTCGCCTTGTCCCATGTCGCGTCCGCCGTAGCCGATCCGCTCGCCACTGGCGGCGGCGAAGAAGCAAAAAACGATCTCTGTGCCCGCCGACAGCGACACACGGGTTGTGAGGGAGGATGGCAAGGGTGACACCGTGGTCCCCACACGACGGCGCGCGCCACGCGCGGTTGAGAGCGGGGCCGGGACACACACGCATGTCGGAACGCGAGGACCCCTACCTTCAGAGTGCGTCAGGCAGCCCTTCGCGGGCTGCCTGCTGGATGCGACGCTCCCTGAAAACCAAAAAACCAAAACGAACCCGGGGCAGTTTCGGTGGGTTTCGGACGCCCGTCGCGCACGGCGGGAGCGTTCACGGCGGCGGAGAGCCGCGTGGGCTACTGACAATACGTCGGCTTCCCTCGCGTCCGTGTCTGGGTGGCGCGAACGCCGCGTGCCCGCGCAAAGTCAAGATTCAGCATCGTAGCACCGCACCGGTATTTTTACCGGTAAAAAGATCTTGGGACAATCTAAAAACCTCCATTCTCGGGCCTCGTTGGTCTGATTCTCGAGTAGTTTTGTGTGTGGCTCATTCTCGGGCCTCGCCTGTCTGATTCGTGGGTTATTTTATATGGGGATCGATCCTAACTCAGTTAAAATTCGATTCTCGGGCCTCGATCGATCCCATTCTGAGGCCTCAGGGTTCCTATTCTCATGCCGAGCCCACTGTCAGCCCACTCACGGCCCGTCGCGTCGGGATGTCCACCAAAAAAGATTGCAAAACGCAAAATTAACTCAAGATTCACTGGTTATCTGGAGTTGAGCCTTATTATTATCATACTGGTACGATAGTGGTATGAGGTGGGGCCTGACAGCCTGATCTGACCGGAACCGCGAGTCGATAATGATTTTATGCCTACCAGCACACCCTTTGCAGGTCCAAGAGGTGCCATAACAGATAAGTGTGGTTAGAGATGTGGTAGCGAGGCTGCCAACCTGTCCGCGCTTTTGGGGAATCGTCGGAAAAGATCGGCCGTTTGCTGGAAATCCAGAGTGCCCACCCCTACGAGGCAGGGTCAGCCTAAAAAGTACATTAGCGCTCGGCGCGATATGATGGATTTGAAAGGTGGTCTTTTTTGTTTTTGAAACCAAAATGACACTTGATCGCAGTTTGCCAAGTTGACCCAAGATCGGTTGATCTAAGGATTCGCGATGCGAAAGCGCATCTTGAACGCGAATTGCCCGCGCCGTCGCGCGCGCACGCGCCGTGGCGAGCGCGCGGGGGGTAGTTTTGAAGGGCGTACCTCACGGTGAACGGGTGTCCGTCGCGTGTTATGACGATCTTGAGGATGAAATGCCGCGAGATGTGGCCGACGCGCGGAACGGACACCCACGTACAGTGACCGCGCGGACCGTCTGAAACCGAATATCGTATTTTCAAAGCGAGACTCCTATCAACGGCGCGGGCATTTGACCGTATGTAAGGTTGCATCCTATAGGCTGACCCTGCCTCGTACGAGGCAGGGTCAGCCTAAAAAGTACATTAGCGCTCGGCGCGATATGATGGATTTGAAAGGTGGTCTTTCTTGTTTTTGAAACCAAAATGACATTTGATCGCAGTTGACCCAAGATCGGTTGATCCAAGGATTCGCGATGCGAAAGCGCATCTTGGACGCGAATTGCCCGCGCCGTCGCGCGCGTACACGACGTGGCAAGCGCGCGGGGGGGGCTTTTGAAGGTCGTACCTCACGGTGAACGGCCGTCCGTCGCGTGTTTGGCGATCTTGAGGTCGTTCGGTGAATTTGCCGCGAGATCTGGCCGTCGCGCGGAACGAAAGGGTGCGTACAGTGACCGCACGGACCGTCTGAATCCGAATATCGTAATTTCAAAGCGATACTCCTATCAACGGCGCGGGCATTTGACCGTAAGTGAGGCTGACCCTGCCTCGTACCGCGTGTGGACATGTACATCGAACGGTTGACATTGCATTCCCGCGCGATCAGATGAAAATCGAAGATGTGTACCGGTACACGTCCTGTCGCCATACAAAAAGCCCTAACCACACTTATAGCACCTCTTGAACCTGCAAAGCCGGGTCGGTTCAGGCCTCGAGTGGTCTCTACAGCAAGCTCAATTTCTGTCATTTTTTGTGGTTTTCTTGATCGATTTTGGTTGTTTGATTGACTCAACAGGTTATGGGCCGCTTGTGAATTAGACCAAGATCGACAAGTTAGCAAAAGGAGTTGTCACGCAATTGCGTGAGTTCGAGGGCGTCACGCACGCACGCTTGGCAGGCCTCGATGGCGGCGTCGCCGGGAGGTACACAAAATTGTGGCTGGGTGGGACGCCGGATAAACTCCCGAATTTTCGGGTTTTCCGAAAGCATGCACGCGGTTCGCACATTTAGGGCGTTCGCAAGGGTGCGCCAGTGAATGCTTCGCGTTTCTTCGTTCTGCCGGACTGGGCACCATACGCAACTGCGACGTGCAAATGCCCACGCGCTTGGCAGGCCGCGATGGCGGCGTCGTCGCGGGATAAACAGCAAAGCGGCACGGTAGGATGCCGCGAATACTCTTCTATATTCGTTTCATCGGAAACGGCGCCGTGCTCGCGGGCGTCAGCGCGCGTGCTGGTCCGCGTCGCCGCGCGGATGCGCCATTTCCTCGCTCCAAGGAAAGTGTGGGAAACGCCGGCCCAGAGCGTCTTTCAACTGAAAACACCGACGCCAGTTTGGTCATTTTACCAACTGCAGGCACTCCGCTCTGGCACTTGGCCGATTTCCGACATTTTTTCGAAACGCGGGAGAAAACGAAGATTCGCACGAAACCGTTTCGCACGGGACGCGCGACGGCGACGCGACGCCGTCGCCAGGCGGAGGCGCGGTTGGCGTTCCATTGCGCACACTGCGTCGGTGAGCGATTCAGCGAACCGCCGCCGCGTTTGGTCCCCGGACGCCGCGCGTCTTGCGTAGATCGTGTGCCGTCAGCCTCCAGAAAAAGCTGTAGAGACCACTCGGAGCCTAAACCGACCCGGTGTGAGTACTTTCAAACTGTAGTAGTGCCTATCAAAATGAGTACGTATTTAGACCTATACCGTATACCTATTCCGCTATATCAGCCGAAAATTCCTTGGTCTAATAACTCAAGAACGGAAATTACTGTTACGCTGCGCGCTCTGCGCCAACGACTTCGGTCGCCTGAGTCCGAGAAAACGCTGTTTACAGTGGTGATTTGCGGAGAATGACGCGCGAACAAAGGCGTACGAAGTGTCGACGGCGTCCACGCCGAGGCGCGGAATCCCTTCGTATAGTCATGTCGTGGAGTCCGTGCGGGTCGAACGGCGAGTATCGCCGCCGCCGCGTCGTTCGGGCGCTTCCCCGTTTCTTGAGTCATTTCATCAGGAAGTGACGGTCTAAATGTGAGCACCGCTCCGCGGCGCGGCGGCAGCGAAACTCGCCGTTCGATCCCCACGGACTCCACGACATGACTATACGAAGGGATTCCGCGCCTCGGCGCGGCCGCCGTCGGCACTTGGTAGAACATTGTTCGCGCGTCATTCTCGCCAAATCACCACTCAAAGGAGCGTTGTCTCGGAGTCAGGCGACCGAAGTCATTGGCGCTGGCGTCAGTGAAATAGCGGAATAGGTCTGAGGACATTTATGAGAACTTTTGCCCCCGCGCACGCGAGGCGCCCCCACGCGGCGCACGGGCGCACGGCGCGCGCGGGGAGCTGGGGGCGCCTCGGCAGGACCCCCGGGTGGGGCCCCAGCGCGCGCGCCGGGTCCTTGGCGTCTCACACGCGCCGCGCTGCGCTCCATCCTCGAGCGCTGGAGGGGGCCAGTGCCCATTTCCTAACAAATTGCCGGCCTCTCGGCCGGCGCCAGCCGGTCGACGCGACGACGGCGCTTCCTGCGGCTCGCCGGCGCGTCGCGCGCGTTTTTCGGGGTGTTTCGGGGAGTTCCACCGAAGCACGCCTCCAGCGGTCCCCCACAGCTCGACCCCGCGGCTCCCCGGGGGTACCCTGTCCATTCCTGGCAATTCCCAGGAAAGCTGAGAGGGCGTTTAGGTCAGCACACCGATTTTGGGCTGATTTACCCTGCGACCCCATCTCCGCACGTGCGCCTGCCACGCGCGTCGCGGGCTGGCGCGGTTCGGGGCGCGAGTTGATGCACACCTCCTCGCGAGTTTCCGGCGCGCGAAAACTTCGTTTCCGCGGCGTGACGCGCGCCTCGTCGCGGCGGCGTGGGGGAATTTGCGTCTGATCGGGTGTTTTCAGCCCACTCGCAGGCACGGAAGCGGTGCAGGGCGACCGCCGCCGCCGCGGCGTCACCTTTTGAGGCGGGGGACTTCCTGTACACTTGTATATTCGATGCATGACGAAAGCTCGCTGGTGCCGGTGCGATTCCGACGGAGCTAGACGCACGCTCAGGGCGTGCCTTGAATGAGTGTTTTTTTCGTGCAAAAACATCGGTCACAATTGACAAGACAAGATTCAGGTTGCTGCTCAGATGCTGGGAACACGCAGCTGCACAGGTAGCTAGCTCGCCACTAGCTTTTGTCAATCACGCGCCAGGCTACCAGACTATCATCCACGCTCATGCGCGCGCTCCTCCCCGTCGCGCGGGGTTTTTCGGGCCCACACTTGCGCTTGACTGTACGACGCCACCCACTTTTGAAACAATGGATGCCCTCGAGGTTCGTGGTTCGTTTAGCGCGGGGCCGGTGCTTGCGCGGCGTACGGACTGTCTCACGCTCGCCGCTGATGGTGGTGAAGATCCGCCGCCAGCACCCGCTCTAGTCCTCTCCAGCGCGCGTGTCATCCTCGGTGTTGGCCAGCAGCTGCCCGGCCAGCAGGTCGGCGAACTGGTTGGTGGTCAGGTTCTCCATGGCGTGCGGCTCCGCGAGGAAGTGGCCCAGCGGCACCGACTTGCGTTGCACGAAGGGCAGGTTGGGCAGCCCCCCCAGCGCCGTCATGCGCGGCCGCCAGGGGGACATTAGCTCGTCGTACACGATCGTGCGCGAGGCCGTGAAGGACAGGCTCGGCAGCCGCCCCCGCCGAGGGGTGAAGGTGGGCATCTGCGTGAATGTGGGCACCTGCTCGTCGCGAGGGCGCTGGCGCGAGTGTTCGGGCGACGACTGGGAGGACATTGCGCGTTGTTGAATGAAGTCGCTCTGCGTCCCAACTTCAGCGAACAGCCCGAACCTTGGGGCGAGAGGTTAAGAGGGGTGCCGTCGTGCTGCTACTCTACGGTAGTTGTTTGTAAAACATAAAAATCGCGACGATTGATATTTTTGACAGGCTTGATATTTTTGACAGGCGGACAGGAGCATTCGTCTTCTGACGAGCACAAATCAATGCATGCACCACGTCGCAAGGCGGCGCGGCATGTGGTCTCGCGTTCGTGCCTTGCGGTGTTGATGCCTAACTGAGCGTGTGGACTGGACTGCATTCTATTACAGTGTGGGCTTTAGACTATAAGCATCATCGTCGCGTGATTCTAAAAAGTGAAGTGAAAACAAATGCTACTACTCGTATAAAAGCTCTCGTGCTATGGACTGCCCGCCCCCCAACACACGGACTGCCCGCCCCCCGACACGCAGAGTGCCCGCCCCCCGACGCACTACCCGCCCGCCCCCCGACACACTGCCGCCCCCCCGACACACACACTGCCCGCAACTGACGCACTGCCCGCCCCCCGACACGGGACCGTGCGACCCGCGCCGCTCAGTTGCGCTTGTTGTGCGCGGGCCCCCGGGGAGCGTCGCGGTCATACGCCGCGAGTTGCTTCTCCTCGGTCGCGGTCATCTCGTACCCTGGACGTTGTTGGCCGCGGGGAGGAGCCCCGAGCCAGCGCGCGTGTCGTCCTCGGTGTTGGCCAGCAGCTGCCCGGCCAGCAGGTCGGCTAACTGCTTGGTGGTCAGGTTCTTCATGGCGTGCTTCGCCGGGAGGAAGTGGGAGCACAGCAGGTGCAGGTCCACAACCTCGATGCCGAGGATGGTGGTGAAGAATCGCCGCCAGCACCCGCCCTCGCCATTGTGCACCCACGCCTTCTCCAGCGCCAGCTGGTACTGGCGGCGCTGGTTGTGGTTGTCCACCTTTGGCGACACCTCGTAGTACTGCTACGTGGCCAGCGAGCGCGGCACCTCGCGCTGGCAGTAGTTCCCGCAGAAGTCGCGGAACTTGGTCAGGTACGGGTTCCCCTTGCTGTAGCGGCGCACGCTGAAATTGGTAGCAACGTTTGAAAGCGGTTCATCACATTCCAGTTTCAAGCGCTGAAACCAGGCATGCTTTCAACTCAAGTTTTGATACTGGCAACCTGCACCGCCCCACCGTGCGGGTGCTGAAGCCGCCGGTGAAGACGAAGCAGACGCACTTGTGCGAGTTGTAGTTGTGGCCCACGGCGACCAGCGTGTGCTCCTTGCCAGGCTGGTTCTTGAACTGCGCCGTCAGCACGAGGGACGTGCCGCCGGGCCAGTCCTTCATGTTCCTCTCGATGAACGCCTTGGTTTAGCGGCGCAAGTTGAAATTGAAAGCAAAGTTTGAAGGCGCTTCATCACATTTTAGTTTCAAACGCTGAAGCTAGGCGCGTTTCAACACGGGTTTTGATACTGTCAACCTGCACCGCCCAACCTTGGGGTAGTGCTTGTGCGCCGTCTTGACCGGCCCGCCGAACTCCTGGCGGGGGCCGGCGAGCCCGGTGGCGTGCGCGTCAGCGGTGGTGCAGGAGACGAAGTAGGAGTCGCCGAAGGCAACCTGCCCGTCGCCAGGGGCTTACAATCGTCCACTTTTTGGCTCAACTTAAGCGCTTTCTGTGGGATAGGGGGTGCCTATCGGGGTTATTTAAGGGGTGTTTGGGGGCTGTTTGGGGGATGTTTGGGAGAATGAGGGGGCGTGCAGGCTGTATTTTGTGTCAGCAACAGCTCAGGTTGAGCTGAAAAGTGGACGAGTGTAAGCCCCTGCCCGTCGCGCACGTCGTGCACGTCGCAGGCAGCGCGCGCCGTGCTCGCTCCCAGCTCGGCCGCCTCCGCCGTCTCCACCCGCCGCGCGCTGCCACGCCCGAGGCGAATCGCGCACGCGCCGCAAACGCCGACATCCTTCGCGTGCGGCGCGGCCCGCATGGCGTCCGTGCCCTTCTGGAACTCCAGGTACAGCATGAGGCCCACCTCCGCGTCGCACGCGCACTTCATCTCCGTGCCGAGCGGCTCCGGCTTGCGCATCACGAAGGACAGGTTGGGCAGCCCCCCCAGCGCCGTGGTGCGCGGCCGCCAGGGGCTCATCAGCTCGTCGTACACGATCGTGCCTGAGCCGCCGAAGGTGTACTGGCGGTTGAGGTTGAAGTCCTCCGCGAAGCCATCGGCGATGTCCCACCAGCCCTCGGTGTCCATGCCGGGCTTCCCCTCGCTGTAGCGACGCAAGTTGAAATTGAAAGCAACGTTTGAAAGCGGTTCATCACATTTTAGTTTCAAGCGCTGAATTCAGGCGCGCTTTCAACTCGGGGTTTGAAATTGACAACCTGCACCGCCCCACCTTGCAGTACCCCGCAGCCACGAAGATGTCGTGGAAGCGACCCTGCGTCATGTGCCGGCCGAAGTCGGGCGGCGCGAGGAAGCCGCCCTGCTTGGTGGTGTCCCACAGACGGCTCCCCTGCGCGTGATACAGTGCGCAGGTCAGTCAAGAGCACGCTGTAGCTGTAGTAGTGCGGCACTACAGCTCGTTTGTGGGGTGTGTGTGTGTGTGAGACAGAAGAGAAGCTTCCGCGTGTATAAGTTTGTAAGGAGGCAGCAACGCGTTTGCGGGGGTGCGCACCTGCTGCGCGCAGAGGCCCCCGGCGATGACCAGACCCTTGAACACGAACCACTCCATCACCGTGATGGGCGTCCACTTGGCGTACAGGTCCGCCATGAACCGGTTCGCGCGGTCCACGTCCGCTGCTGGGTCGCCGGCGTACATGTGCTTGAACAGCCCGAGCAGCATGAAGGTGTGGTCCCAGCTGAAGCCGATGACCAGGGGCTTACACTCGTTCAATTCTCAGCTCAACTTGGGCGCTTTGTATGGGATAGGGGGTGCGCGTAGGGGTTCTGTAGCCCGTGTTAAGGGGGTGTTAGGAGGTGTTTATGGTTGTTAGGGTGCTTTCTTGCGTCCGGCACGGCTCAAGTTGAGCTTAGAAATGGACGAGTGTAAGCCCCTGCCGATGACCTTAGCCTTGCCGCAGACGTCGCGCGCCGGCGCGTGGTGCTCCTGACAGACGGTCCAGGTGGTGCCGTGCGCGTCCGTCTTCACGTTCTGCAGCGCGGCGAGCTGGTCCTGGGCCGTCCGCAGCCTGGCTGCAGGGGCTTACACTCATTCACTTTTCAGCTCAACGTAAGCGCTTTTCATGGGATAGGGGGTTCGTGTAGGGAATGTGTACGGGGTGGTCAAGGTGTAGAGGGGGTGTCAGGAGGTGTTTAGGGTATGTGTTTGTATCAGAAACGGCTCAAGTTGAGCTGAGAAGTGGACGAGTGTAAGCCCCTGCCTGGCTGCGTGTTTCTCCGCACCGTCCAGGGGCGGCTCGCCCACGACGTCCTCCTTGTCGCCGTCCTCCGGCTCCGGCTCGCCGTCGGCGTCGTCAAAGTCCTCCTCCCACTCCTCCCCGTACCCCCCCTCGAAGTACTCCCCGCTCTCCTCGTACTCGCCGTCGTTGAACGTCGCGTTCACGACCTCCGTGTCCGAGCCGGATATGTCGTCGTCGTACTCGTCGAGCCACATGCCCATGTCCTCCTCCTCACGCCTGCGAGAGCAGGCAAAGGGGAAGCGAGATGCGTCAGGAGCCGAGAGAGAGAGAGAGAGAGAGACGGAGAGAGACAGAGAGTGTCAGGCAGGGAGGACCCGGGTATCGGCGCTCGCCCCCGTCGTCGGGTGGCGGGTGGCGGAACGGCTGCAGTCCGCTGCAGCCCGCGGGCGGGCAAAACCAGCGTTCGGAACGGCGCGGCAGCAGAGCGCTCCCCCCAACCCTAAAGGGAGGGAAAAAAAACACCCGAGAAAATAACAACAGCGTCGCTCCCGAAATGAATGAGGCGGGAGCGCGTGTGTGACTCACCGTCGCGCGGTCGGCGAGCGCGGGCCGGTGCCCGCGCCGTCCTCCTCGACGGTCAGCTTGCGCGAGACCTCAGTCAACACCGTGACGCCCTTGGAGTCCGCCAGGCAGTTCGCCGCGTCCCATTTCACCTCCCACTGCTCCTTTTCACCTCCGGACTTGACGACTGTGCCGTACACGATCTCGCGGTGGCGCCTCGGCTTCCTCTGCGCGTTCGACACGCTTCCAATCAGCACGGGGGGCGCGTCGCCCTCCGTCTCCGCGCGCTCTATCAACTTCCCGCAGAGTTGCGAGACCCGGCAGCCGGCGCGCACAGCTTGGCCTTGGGCGCCATCGAAAGAGTCGCGGTGAGATCCGCTCAAAGAGGCTGAGTCAGGAGGGCGGCATGACGCCGCCGCGCGCGTGCAGGGGCGACGCAGAGCCGGCAAAGATTTTGCCCACGATGTGTGGGACCACTCCCCGCCCTCGCGCGCGCCGTCGCGGTTGCGCCGGCGCGAGTAAGCGGCCGCGTCGCGCGGGGGGATGGGATGAGGACATTTCAAAATATGTGTTCTCACAAATGTCCTCACCAGTGCCCCAACAGAACCCAGTACTGAACTTTTTGACCCAGAACTGAACCGAGTGACCGGGCGACCCCGCGGTTCTGACAGAACCAGACACGGGGGTTACTGCTACGCAGATCGGTTGGGGGGCGCAAACGGGGATGGCGCGAAGCGCGGTACGGTCACCATTCCTGACCTTGCGCCATAGGCAAATCATGTTGATCGACCCTGAGAATCTCAGGGTCGATCAACACGGGTTCATCGGCGCCAGGGACGTGTTCAACATGTGACCAGATCCGCGAGTCGATAATGATTTAGCTGACAATGGGTTTGAAATCTGATCATTTTTCAGATCAGCCTTTCAAAACCCAGAATGAATTCCAAAATTATCAAATCAGCCTTTCAAATTCCTC
>Ga0307489_10003295_pt1 | contig 10719 bp, 18 predicted proteins | sample SB12metaG_FD_202247 | JGI IMG/M metagenome (GOLD analysis project Ga0307489, IMG submission 202247) | Sea-ice brine microbial communities from Beaufort Sea near Barrow, Alaska, United States - SB 1.2 | ecosystem: Environmental > Aquatic > Marine > Coastal | place: USA: Alaska | collected...
TCGCTCACGGTGTACCGTTGTAATATACACACTCGCCGCATCCTCCTCCCTCTCCCTTCCCTGGCCACACGATCCCTGACTCTTCGCTCATGGTGTCTCGTACCCGTGCCCAACTACTCTTACACACAGGCCGCATTCTCCTCGGCGTCCAGGCCCGCGGGTCTCGGTCCACGGCGCTTGGCTCGAAAAGCGTCCAGTCCGCTGGAGCCGCTTGCCCAGCATCATACCGTCAAGACCGTCCCCTAATACATCCCAAATGCACCCCAACAATAAATACAGAATACACTCCTCATACACCCCTCACCTCATACACCCCTCATACTTAACACCCCTCATACACCCCTCATACACCCCTAACACACCCCTCACGTACCCTTCATTTAACCCTACTAGGCTCTTAATATACCTCTAACACACCCCTAACACACCCGCAATACACCCCTAAACACCCCTCGTACATCCCTAATACAGCAGCCGCGCCCGGATGGCGTGGCAGGGCACATCGTGTACCGGCGTGGAGAAATGGATATCCTGCGGTTGTATGAACGGCGCGTCGCCATCGTTCTCGCCTGCGATGCGCTATCGGCCGGGACGTGAACATCCTGGGGTTGCATGCACGAGGCGTACCGCGGCCACCGCAGTCGCCTCCGCTGATTCCTGTCACAACAGATTGAATGTTGCTTTCCTCGCAGAATATTTCCAATCGACCGTGTCAGCGCACCACTTCTAGTCAGTACCGGCGTAGCAGAGTTCCTCATTATTTATATTGTAATTGCTGCACAACTGAGAACAGCTCGAGCTGCTGCGGTGGGAGAGTCACACGCGACGCGCGCTGGTAATAAACCTTGAACCCTAAACCCTTTGAAACCCTACAATGTTTTCGTTTTTTTGGACAGTTTGACCGAAACAAGTGGCAGCTTTTGGAAGCTTCGAAGCTGAAACGATGCGTGCTGGATTGAAGTGGAGAACGACACGTGGACGTGTTGCAGTTTTGATAGGGTAAAGGATAAGACTACCGCTGAACAGGTCCGTTGTCGATGAACTTATTGGTTTGAAATGCTCATTTGACCCAGCACGTTGATCGGATCATGGCTTACGTGTCAAATCGACTGCCGCGTTCAGCGCGACGTGGCAGAATCAGAATCTTTGGCCCCTGTCGTGACTCACCAGATTATCCGCAAAGGTCGTGACCCTCCGCCATTCACCGTTCACGCGCTTCACGCGTCGACGGCAAACATGATTCTTTGCGTAACCAATGCAGTGGCGGCGGCGGCGGCGGCGGGTAGGGTGTCGGGCGGGGCGGCGCGCCCGCGGTGCGGCAACAACGGGGCGGCGGTCAGACCGCAATGCCTCGTTGGTAGACGACCACGTGTTTTGTCGCTCGGGGGCGGAGGCTGGGGTGGGGAGGCTTCCGGCCTGAGGGACGTGGCTCGGCGGCCTGACGTCGCGCGGCGGCGGCGGCGGCGCGACGTCCTCTCTGCCATCATGAGCCAGGACGAGGCAGGGGGGCTGTTGAGGACAACGACTCGAATGCAGAACGGCTCGTGGTGGCCAGACCGTCGCAATGAGCGGCCCGAGTGTGGTTATCCATCCTATCAACGTCGGTCGAATCGTTGTTCTCAATGACCCTCCCGCGAGGAGGTGACACTAGACACGCCGCAAACTGCGCCCTCCAAAGAGTGGCACGCCGGAACGGACGTGCTAGCAACACCAGCGGCGGAGGCGGAGGCAGAGACGGAGCCACCTCCCACGAAATCTACGTCCTCAAGTGCAAGTATTGTCGTCGAGGCCGAGGTAGAGGACTCTGTCGCCGCGGGCGCGGGTGGGGGTGGGGGTGGGGGTGAGGGTGAGGGGGGTGGGGGAGGGTGGTCGCCCGGCGCCATCGCCGCGGGCGCGTTGCCGCTGCTCGGAATCGCGTTGCTGGCGGGCGGCAGCGCGTACTTCAAGGCAGGGGCTTACACTCGTTCACTTCTCAGCTTAACTTGAGCCGTGTCTGACACACAAAAACACCCTACACACCCTAAACACCCCCTCACACCCCCTTAACACGGGCTACACAACCCCTACGCGCACCCCCTTTCCCATGAAAAGCGCTCAAGTTGAGCTGAGAAGTGGACGAGTGTAAGCCCCTGCTTCAAGGATGACATTGCCGCGGGTCTCACGTGGTTCACCGCCTACGTCGAGGACCTCGGCCCCTCCGGCTACGGTACGCCCGCCCAGATATCGTATAACTCGCCACGTCATAGCACGCCTTATAACCCTACACACAAGCGTTCCAAACGCGTGCCGATGACGTAGCGGGCATTGGCCTGGACATTGCTCGCCGCAGGATGCTGTTATACTGAAGAAATAAGGGTTCAGAACACATTGTTTTACGCGGAGAGCAGTATCTGGTACGGCCCTAGGGCACGCGTTGTTCATGGGATTGTACGTGGCGCTGGAGGTGTTGGCGGTGCCTGCCATACCCCTCACGGTGTCCGCCGGTGCCATCTTCGGGCAGGGGAGCCCCGGCACACATCGCCCGCCCCGTCATCGACACGTATTTTGAACCCTTGGTTGTTGGTGTCAAATGGCTTCCAAGAGGCAAACGGCGTCCTATGACGCGGCGAGCAGTATTAACCGGGCCCTATGTCCAGGACGGTGAAGGGCACGGCGATGGTCAGCGTGTCGAGCGTGGCGGCGGCAGGGCCTGCCAGATATTTCTCGCCACGTCTTCCAACACATTTTGAACCCGTGCTTCTCAAGTCAAACGGCGTCGCATCCAGGACGCGGCGAGTAGTACCTGCCAAGCCTTTTGCCCGCCACATCGTCGGCACGCATTGTGAGCCAACATTTCGTGAGGTAATTGGCATCCTATGACGTGGCGAGCAGCATCTGCTGGTCCCTAGATGGCGGCAAGCATCTCATTCTTCCTGGCGCGCTACCTGTTCCGCGAGAAGATCCTGGAGATCGCCAAGAAGAACCCCAAGTTCCAGGCAGGCCTTCCACTTCTCCACTGCTCGACTCAACCTGATCCGTTTTTCTAACTCGAACCACCCAACCGGCCCAACGCATCCCGCTCAAAGTGCTCGTTACAAGTTGGAAAGTGGAGGAGTGTGAGCCCCTGCCCCCTGACCTAAACTCTAAACCCTAAACCCTAAACCCTGAATCCTAAATCCTAAGTACTAAACCCTACGCCTGTGTGAGGCCCTGGTTCCAGGCCATCGACAACGCCATCGGCGAGGACGGGTTCCGCGTGGTGGCGCTCCTGCGGCTGAGCCCGCTGCTGCCCTTCGCCCTGTCCAACTACCTGTACGGCCTCACCTCCGTCAAGCCCCGCCCCTACATCCTCGCCAGCTGGCTCGGCATGCTGCCCGGGTAAGCAGGTCATTCAGAACCAGCTCGATTACTCGAACGACGTTGAATACAATTACTCCTCCTCCTCCACGCGTTCATATGAGTATTCACCCTGAAGGTTGAGCACTCGACCGACATTGAATACCCTCCTCCTTCCGCGGTTCCGTAAGGGCATTCACCCTGAAGTTAAGTCATGCGTGCTTGTTCGATGTCGGTGCGAGTTGTTTTCAAGGACCCTGCCGTTGGGACGTTCGCGTACGTGTCGGCGGGCACGGTGGGCAAGGCGCTGATGGCCGCCAACGACGACGGCGGCATGGAGAATATGACGCGGTTGGCGGCGGCCGGGGGGCTCGGCTTCGCGGTGCTCGGTGGCAGGGCCGGGGCCGCAGCAACACTGCATGCTCATAGTGTACCAGTGTACGTGCGTACACACTCGTTACCTGACTGCGTGTTCGTAGTGTACCAGTGTACTTGACGGCAGCGACAACGCGGTGGTGATAGCAGGCATGGCCTAGAACTAGTTCCCTTCTCCGTTTCCAGCAAAACTGCCAGTCGTTAGTCCCTGAAAGCACCTCAACTTTGAGTTCTGTGAAAGTGGAAGTTGGAACGTTCTGTATGGTCCAGCAGCTTCGTTTCGATGCCGAACCAGGCGCTTAGTTGAATATTTGGAAGGCGCCTACGTTGAGCAAATTAGGCAACAGAGTCGGGCCCTGGTTCGCGGCGCGTACGTCACGCGCCTGGCGTCCAGGGCGCTCAAGGACGTGGAAGAAGAGATGAACTCTATCGATGAAAACAAGGAGTGATGGGAAGGCACCACAGGCTTTCGCGGGGCGGCAGGGGGCAGGTCGGGAGCGAGCAGTGATGGGTTGGTAAGCGGGGGTGGGAGAGACGCTTTCGCTTGTACAAGGAGACACCAGGCTTTCGCCCTGCCCCCGTCAGCGATGTGATAGAGAGAGAGACGCCCGCGCGTGTTGAGGCGGCACCAGGCTTTCGCCCTGGCCCCCGTGGGTAATGTGGAAGAGGCGGCGTGCGGGGCTTGGTTTGGGGCCTATTACATTAAGAGTTGGGGCGCCGTTTACACTCATAGTTTGGGTACAAACAACGACGAGGCCAGGCGCCAGTGATGTGATGAGTAGGGGGGTGGCGTGAGCGCGCGAGGGGGGTTGGGGGGGCATTATGAGTACGAATGCACAAATGGGCGGGGGGGGGATGGTGTGAAGTCTCTAAGGAATCGCAGTGCCGCTGCCGGCACTGGTATCTTGGGAGGACCAAAGCAAAATACACAACGCAAAATATGCTGATAATCGCCACACAGAGAGACGCTTCCGCGTGTATCAGGAGGCACCAGGCTTTCCCTGGGCTCCGTGACAGAGTGAGAGAAAGACACAGACACGTGTCTGCTCGGCAAAGGAGGCACCAGGCTTTCGCCCTACGAGCGCAGCCCCTGTGTGAAAAACCACACATTGTAATAACATGCGTAACTCCAGCAAGCGTACACGCAATCTGTCTCTCTATTGACTCAACCGGCAAACACTCGCCGGCAGGCCTCGCGCCTCTACCTATCATCGGACGGAAGAGAGAGAATGACTGCAGAGCTACTAAATTAATTACAACTCACCGCTAGCTCCAATTTGACTACCCTAAATTTACTATAATACCCCTCGCTTCCTGTTCACATTCTCACCAGGGGCTTACACGTCCACAACTCAGCTCAACCTAAGCCGTTTTGTCACTGAAACCAGCACACCAACTACCGTATGCCGCAGAAAGTGCTCAAGTCAAGGCGAGAAGTGGAGGAGTGCTGCGCCCGTGGTTCACACAGAGTGGCGCCCCCCGAGCAGAGCCTCACCCTCCACCCCCCGGCCGCCCAACTCGCCGCCCGACCGCACGCGGTACAGCCGCCCGACCGCAGCGCTCACCATCGCCCGCACGCAGGGTCTAATCTGTGTGGTTTCGTTACTACATAGTATTTGATCGTTAGACATGCAAAAAAATGATACGTAGGGTCAGATGAGTAGCTCGATGAACAGTGTGTTTTCGTTGCCACGTCGTGTTTGCTCGCGAGACTCGCAAAGTGTACGAAATTCATACGTATAGCTCACAGGTAAAACATGGAAATAGAAAGCAAAGTTATTGATGACGTGGCGAGCAGTATATCTGGCCCTACCACCATGACCCCCGCGGCGAACCCAAAGCCCACCAGAATGCCCGCCACCTCGTACGCCCCGTGCGTAACACCCCGCGTCAAACCAGCCCCAGCCCCGGCCCCGGCCCCGGCCCCGGCCCCAGCGTCCGAGCCCGCAACCTCCTCCGAGGGTGCGGGCGTTTCGCCGCTGCTGCTGTCGCGGCCGAGGTCCGCCCCGGCGCTGTAGTACTTGGTGCGGTAGGTGGAGCCCGGCACGCACGACGCCGAGCACCAGGGTCATTCAGAACAACCACTCCACCGACATCGGCGCACGAATAACCTTCAGGGTGAATGCTTATGCACACGCGTGGATTCGGAGGAAGACATTGAACGTGGGTGGAGTGGTTGTTCTCAAGACCCCCCCTGCCTCGGTGGCATTCGCGTCCAGCACGGGGTACACGCTCTCGAAGTACATCCCGCAGCTTAGAGTCACTCACACCAAACTCTCCACGTCACACCATGCAAACCAAATCAAGAACCAAGGGTTGGCCACGTCGTATGATGCAAGTAAACTCAGGAGACGAGGTTGCAAGCGCGGTGGGCGGCGCGGCTCCGCGCATTCTGGCACGCATTCGCATGATGCATCTGTCCCTGCCGCAGGTGCCGAACCCCTCGTCGTCCACCGTGTGCGCCCCGCGCTCCAGCATGAAGTACCCCGCCGCGCAGGGACTGATGCAGAGTGCAAGCAACGTCACAGGATGTCATTTGACTCAAGATACCAGGGCTCAAAACGCGTTTGAAGACGTGGCGAGCACTGCCTGTCCTGGTTTAGGGTTGAGGGTTTAGGGTTTAGGGCCCTACCTTCTCGCCCCAGCTCTCACCAAAGCTGTTCTTGAGCACCCAGAATTTCATGAGGCGACCGTTGAGCGTGGCCTGCCCCCACCCCGTCACGATCACCGCGTGATTTATGGCCATGGTGCCCGCGCCGTCCGTCAGGGGCGTAACACTCCTCCACGTTTCAGCTCAACGTGAGCGCTTTCCTGGGACACGTTAGGTGATTTCAGTGACAAATACAGCTCATGTGAGGTGAGATGTTGAGGAGTGCACGCCCCTGCCGTCCGTGTGCGGCGCCGGCGGGCAGTCCTCCGCGCGGATGACCCCCGAGGCGTACAGCTGGAACATCTTGTTGGCGTTGATGCCGATGGGCAACGGATAGGGACAACGGCAAATATTGCTCGCCACGTCATCCAACGTGTTTCGATTCCTCGTTGATGAGTTACACGGCATCCTCTGACGTGGCGAGTAAACGCTGCCCTCCACGTCACCAAACCGCATCTTGGACCCTGGTAAGATGGCATCCTATGACGTGGAGAGCGACATCTGCCGCGCGCCTACCACCGGGTGGCGCGACACCGCCTCCATGAGCGCCGCCTCGCCGCGCTCCATGTCGAGCTCGCAGTAACCGAAGACGCGGTCCTGCAGCGCCAGGTCGGCCGGACAGTCACCCGCGGTGGCACCTAGGTTGCTCTCGATGGCGTCAAGCAGCATGTTCTCCTCCGCCGCCGGTTCCCCCATCGGCGCCTGTGACGCCTTTCGGGCGCCTAATTTGGCATCGTCTGCATCCATGTCGGCCGCGGGCGTGGCGGGGATGGGGTTGGCGGCAGCGGGGCCGACCGCGGTGGGTTGGGGCTCGGCGGTGCCGAGGGCAGCGGTGGAGGTGGCGGTGGAGGTGGCGGTTGTAGAGTAGGCGGCGGCGGCGGGGGAGGATGTGTGTGCGGCGAAGGCGGTGGCGGCGGCGGCGGCGGCGGCGGCTCCGGCGGCGGTGGCGGGCGCCACGGTGGTGAGCGCGGCGGAGCGCGCGGCGCCCAACTTCTGCGCCGCCCGGTGGAACGCCGCCGCTGTGTACGGCCGCCCAGATATTGTTTGCCATGTCATCCATCGCACTTTGAACCCTCGTCTCCTGGCACCCTATGATGTGGCACTCTGAATGTGGCACCCAATGATGTGGCACCCCATGATTGGCACCCCATAATGTGGCACTCTAGTAACACCCAATGGCACCCTATGGTGTGGCACCCCATGATTGGCACCCTATGACGTGGCACCCTATGTGGCACCCTATGTGGCACCCTGATATGGCATTCAATGATGTGTCACCCAATGAGTTGCATCCTATGACGTGGCACCCTACGTGACACCCAATGGCACCGTATGATGTGGCAAAGGATGAGCCGGCGGCCCTACTGCGGTGGCGAGGCCGCCGTTCTCGTGGATCCACTCGAAGGCCGTGAACATGTTGCCGGTGTGGCACCCGCTGTCGTAGTTGTCGCAGTTTATCAGCTGCTCCGAGCTCAGCTCCACATCGCAGGGTCCTTCACAGCAAGCGCCCCACCGACATCGGATACGCTTACCGTAAGTGTGAATGCTCATGTACACGCGCGGAGGATACGGAGATTCTGCGTTAGTGGAGTGGTGGTTGTCAATGACCCCCCTGCCACGTGGCGCCGGGCGGGGGGCCCGGCCCCGGCCCCGGCCCCGGCCCCGCCGCGGCCGCCCCCCCCGCCCCCCTGCCCCCCGCGGATCACCGCTTGTGCCTCAATGGCGTCCGTGCTGTAGCGCCGCAAGTTGAAATCGGAAATAAAGCTTGAAGCAGTTCTTCATATTTTAGTTTCAAGTGCTTAGTTGCAGGCGCTTCCACCACGGGTATCAAGCCCTTTGAACTCACGCCGCCCCACCGTGGAAGTGTAGGCCCAGCACGACGCGCAGCTACTCTGCTGCGTGTGTATCTTCCCCTCAAGCCCAGGGCCGCCGACGCTGTCGCGGGGAACACGTCATAGGATGCCATGTAACGCAAGCAACAAGGGTTCGAAATGCGTGCCGATGACGTGTAAAGCAATGGGCCTGGCAGACATCGCTCGCCGCATTATGCATGTCACGTAACTCACGAAGCAAGGGTTCCAACCGCGTTGGATGACGTGGCCAGCAGTATCATGATGTGCAGGGCCCTACCATGACCTGCGGCACCTTGGCCCAGTCGAACGCCGTCGGAAATTCCGACACCTGCTTCGCGCGCGCCGCCCCCATGTTGTAGCGGCGCAAGTTGAATTTGTAAGCAAAACTTAAAAGCAGGTAATCATATCTTAGTTTCAAGCGCTTAAATCTAGGCGCTTTTAACTTGGGTTTGATAGGGTCAAGCTGCACTGCCCTACCATGTGCGCCTCGCGCGCCACCGTCACACCCCCGGGCACCGCCGCCGCCACCGCCGCCGCCGCCGCCATGGTGGTTGCCGCCGCCGCCGCCGCCTCCGCGCGGCAGGGGCTTACACTCGTCCACTTTTTGGCCCAACGTGAGCGCTTTCTATTGAATAGAGGGTGCAATTAGGGGCTGTTCAGGGGGTGTGTAGGAGGTGTGATGGGGGATCAGGGGGTGCTTAGGGTGTATTTTGTGTCAGAAACGGCTTAGGTTGAGCTGAAAAGTCGACGAGTGTAAGCCCCTGCTGCGCGGTACAGCTTTTCAGCGCGCTTCTCCCGCAGCGAGTGGCGCTGCTTGTACCTGAGCTGGTTGCGCGTGAACTCCTCCACGGACTTGTCGGCGAACTGCGTGTAGCCCAGCTTGAAGGTGACCCCCGGCAGCGCGTTGTGCGCGTCGATCGTCGCCTTGTTCTCCAGGAACGTCAGCTCCCTGAACACACGAGGGCGAGGCGAGCGGGGTTGGAGGAATGATGTGAGCAGGGGGTGGGGCGCGGGGGGAGGAAATGAACACGAGGATACACGGGTGCCGGTAACGGGGAAGGCAGCAGGAGTAGGGCCTGGCGGAAATTGCTCGACGACGTCATCCATCGCACTTCGAACCCTCGTCACTTGAGTGGAATGGGACCCTATTACGTGGCAAGTAATATCCGCCGGGCGCTGAGGGTAGTCGAGCTGATGATGCTGTTGAGGTGTTTGGGTGCTGAGGCTCTAGGGGCGCTGGGGGTTTGGGATAATATGGAGGGGTAGGAGGAGGAGGGGGAGGAGGAGGAGGAAGAGGAGGAGGAGGTGCAGGAGGAGGAGGAGGGACAGGAGAGCTGCCTGACGCTGTTGGGCTGTTGAGGTGCTGGGATGATGGGGTGCGGGGGTGTTGAGTCGGGGTGTGACCTGCGCAACGCCTCGGCGCACGGCCGGTCCTCGGCGATCCGCCCGGGGCAGTACTGGGGGAACTTCTTGTGCGCGCGGACGAACGCGCGGAACTCCTCCGCCACCTCCCGGTGCACCTGCTGCTGCTGGATGTACTGCCCCTCGCAGGAGGGTCACTCAGAACAACCACTCGACCGACGTTGAATGGACGATAATTCACACTCGCGGTGGGTCCCCTACCTGAGGACACACACTCATACGAGTACGACGGTCTGGAGTACTCCACCAGGAACCGAGTCACGAACTGGTACGTCGGTATGAGCCTCCGCCCTGAAGGTAAGTGGCGCAGGCACGTCCGGTGTGCGTTCGAGTGGTTGTCCACATTAACCCCCCTGCCACGGGGCCCGGGCCCACGGCGGGGACCGCGGGGTTCGGCCGAGGCAGCTGCCCGCCGGCGCCGGTGCCCTCCGTTATCCCGGTGTTCACACCCTTGACGCCCAGGCCCGCCGCCTCATCGCCGGGTAAGGCGCCGCTCACGGCCGAGATGCTCAAGACGCAGAGCGCCGCGACCGCCACCGCGAGACCCCGACCCCCCCGCTGCGGTCCAGCCATCTTTTTATCTTTCGCGCCCGAATCTTGTCAGAATCCGAACACCGGTATTTTCAACGACCCCCGACGTTGAGCCGGGTGTCGCTGCACGCGGCTCATGTATTACTCGCCGGTTCGCCCAGCACGACACGAGCCCTGCGTCGGGCTGCGGTTTAAACTACTGCCCGTCGCGTGGAGACGTCTGACAGCGTCGCAACCTAGACGAGTAAATGGAACGCTCGCACGTGTTGATTTGACCGGTGATTCCGTTGGTGTTACATTTTACGCATATCCGATGGGGGGTGAGGTGTTTTAAGAGTCGAGTTTTGAGAGGATAGCATTTAGCGGAAAGGGAAATTGTCGCGCGAAGCGCGAAAAAAAATTCTGGGCCGCGCAGCGCCGATTTTTTTTATACGCCCCTCCAAAAACGTCGTCGTCCCCGTCCACTGCGACACCCGCGCGCGGTGCTGCCACCCGTGAGGCTGGCAACCCGCGACCGCTTTCCAAGCTCGAAAGATTTCCCCCAAATCGCCGACTGCCAGGCCACACCTAGCC
>Ga0307489_10003296_pt1 | contig 10715 bp, 14 predicted proteins | sample SB12metaG_FD_202247 | JGI IMG/M metagenome (GOLD analysis project Ga0307489, IMG submission 202247) | Sea-ice brine microbial communities from Beaufort Sea near Barrow, Alaska, United States - SB 1.2 | ecosystem: Environmental > Aquatic > Marine > Coastal | place: USA: Alaska | collected...
TGCCACTGTAGCAGCCACAGCAGCAGCTTCCGGCGGCGGGGGCGGCGGCGGTGGCGGCAGTGGTTTGGGTTTGGGTGGCAGGAGGGCAAGCTCCTCGTATATACGCAGCGACGCCCACGCGTCAAGCGCCGCGTACCGCCGCTGCTCAGGACTCAGCGCCGGCGCCTCCCAGTGTGTAGTGGCTCGCCATGAAATTTAAAGCAAAGTTTGAATGTGGCTCATCTCATTTTGGTTCCAAGCGCTGAAACCGAGCGGGGCCAACCCGGGGTCAACGTGCGAAAGTGGTTTGTCATATTCTGGCCGCAAGCGTTGAAAGCAAGCGGGCTGAACCCAGGGTCAACGTGGAGACAATTAGTGCCGCCCTACCAGTCGCTGATGCGCTGGTCCGTCGGCTTGGGTAAACGCCGCGCCAGCGTCCACTCCACCCAGGGGCTTACACTCGTCCACGATTAGGCTTGACGCGCGCACTTTTTGTGGACATTTTGGTTTATTTTATGTAGTTTCCGTGAGAGAGAAGGCTCGGGTTGAGCTGAGAAGAGAGCTAGGGAAAGACCCTGCCTCCACCAGCGCGGCGAGGGAGAACGAGCTCGGACCACCGCTGGCTCCGCCGCTTGGTAGAGTCATCACAAATTGCTCGCTTGTTCTAATGTTGGTCCCGTGACCATATCGGTGTCGTCCTGGTTGGTGCAAGACCAGTGCAAAGACAGGGGGGCAAGTGAGGATCCAACCTACCTCCGCTCCTACCGCCTCCGCTATTGTCTATCCGGTCGGCAGCGAAGTCCCGGAGCTCGACGATGCCCATAACTGCAAACCCGAAATCGCGCTTGACCTTGTGCGAGTCGCCCCGGGCGCTCACGCCCGTTTTCATAATCGTACCGTCTTCGAGCAGCGCACGCAGGGCGGGCGTGATGCCGCCGCGGCACACTCGCAGCAGCGCACACAACGGGCGTGCCGGCGACTAGGGACTGACGAATAGCGTTCGCCATGTGATAGGATGGCAGTTGACGCAACAAAAGAGCGTTCGAAATGCGTTTCACGAGGTAGTGAGCAATCTCTGTCTAACAGATAGTGCTCGCCACGTCACAGGATGGCATTTTATGCTAGAAACCAGGATTCGAAATTCGTTGCACGACGTGATGAGCAATATCTGTCGCATGGAGCTGGGGCAGGGAGGGACATGGAAGGGAGAGTGAAAGGGAGAGTGAAGAGGAGGGATGTTGAAAAGAGGAGGATGGAGAGAGATGGGCAGAGGAGCGAAAGGGAGGGAGTCCCCACCGGCGGTGGGGGCCGCACGCAGCACTGCATCAGCGACGTGGGCCGCTCCCCGCGCCCGGCCTTGAACGTCACCACCCATTCCAGGTCCAAGCTGTAGGGGCGCAAGTTGAAACTGAACGCAAGATTTGGAAGCGGTTGTTCACTATCAAGCACTCAAACCAAGTATGGTCAACCCGGGTTCATCCTGGGGCCATCCTGGGGTCATCCTGCGGGTCATCCTGGGGTCATCCTGGGATTACACCTGCACCGCCCTACCCAGCCTAGCACACGCGAGTGCCCCGGTGTCGCGCATATCGCCCGCAGCCGGTGCACCATCACGTCGATCTCCTCTGCACTCTCAGCGACCACAACCTCGCCCTTGTACCAGGGCCAGGACATGTTTATTTTTCTTCTACAGGTGGCACTTTGCAGGACATCCCATGTGTTCATTTTGTCTTCAGCTGGCCATTTGCTCATGAAACCACTTAACATGTCCCAATCAACAATTCAATCATGCGCACATGTGGAAGGTCGAGGATGAGCTGGAAAACATTTATGTGAAGGGAGATGTGAATGCCCTGCCCCGTACGTGAGGTCCGGGAGATTGTGAGCACCCCCCCCAGTCTTCTGCTTCGCATTGTTATTTGCCACCTTGTTTTGGTGCTGGTGCGTCGTCGTCGTCGCAGCCGGCGCGGCGCGGTCGCCGCCGAGCGACGGAGGGAGCCGTCGTTTGCGCGCAGCGGTTGCCCCTGCGTCCGCTCCTCCACCTCCGGCTGCCCCACACCCTCCTCCTCCCCCTACCCCTTCCCCCTCCCCTCCTCCTTCACTACAGTTCTGGATGGGTCGCAGCACCTCGCCCGCGGGGACCCCAACCCCCACCGAAGGTAGAGGTTTGGCCACCACCGCTGCCGCCGCAGCTGCCGCCGCCGCCGATGCCGCTGCCGCCGCTGCCGCTGCCGCCGCCGCCGCCGCGTCGCCATTCTCCTCCGGCTCGCCGCTGTCCTTCTTCGGCTCGACGTCCATCGCGACACACGTCTTTGCCATGGTATTGCATGGTGCTTTCCCCGATGCCACCCCCACCCGTACGATACCTCCCGTCCCCACCCCCTGCACCCCCGCCTCACAACTGTTATTTGCCGGCAGCAGTGTCCCGTACGTCAGGTCCGGGAGAATGTGTGCACCCCCAGAACCCCCGACCTTCTGCATCGCGTTGTCTGGGCCTTTGTTTTGGTGCTGGTGCGTCACACCAGGCCTCGCCTTCGTCCCCGCTCCCGCCCCCGGCCCCACACCCGGTCCCGCCCCCGCCCCCGCCCCCTGTACCCCAGCCTTACAGCTGTTCCTTGCCTCCCCCTCCCCCTCCCTCTCTCTCTTCCTCTCCACCAACGGAAGATCCTCTCCTCCACTTCGGTTCTGGTTGTGCCGGGACATCTCGCCCGCGGGGACCCCCACAGCATGCCCCGCCCCCACCGCCGTCCCCACCCCAACCCCCTGCATCTCGGCCTTACGGCTGCTCTCCACCCGCAGTAACGCCTCCCACAACTCGCCAGACACCTCCTCCACATCGATGCCTGCCATCTTCGTGCCGCGATGGCTGCTGCCGAGAATCCGAGATATTGTTGTCCTTCCCTTGTCACGGTTGAACCTTCAACGCGGTGGCGCCGGGGCCCGGGCGCGCGGATGGCGCTGACGTAACCTACTCACGGACAGCGGCTACGCGGAGCGGCGGGCGACGGAATGCCAAAGTGACGCGTCTCGTTTGAGGCGTGGCAGATGTGTGGAGCGGGGGGGATGGGTGCCCAAGTATTTTTTTGGCTGTTGACGTTGAAGGAAGTTCAGAACTCAAAAGTCTCGCAGCGTTGCGGCAAACCTCGCGTCTAGAAGCAGGAATCGTGATGTTTGATCGCAGTGGCGGGTCGAGAGATGCGCGCGTTTCCGACACCCTGCCAAAGGAGTGCGGGGGGTTACGCGAAAGCGGCGCGCCGTTGAGAGGAAAGGCACCGGAGACGCAAGGCTGTTCAAGAAAATATTATTTCGAATGTATGCGCAAATCCGAATGGGGGGCGCCGGATCTGCGCCGGCCAGACCGGTCGGCCCCCACGTTAACGAGCACGATTTCACGGCGCGCACCCTTACACAAGTACGTATCGCTCGACGGGCGGTTCGGCGGCTGAGGGTCAGCGCCCGTGTTGCCGAGAGGCGCTGCGACCTGCCGTTCTCTGGCTGTACAGCCGTTCTCTGCAACGATGGTTTCGTCACGCGACAAAGACGACGGTCCCCGAGGCACGACTTCTTTGGCCGCGGGGTGCCGTTCCGAGGCATTGACGAGCGTTCCTCACGCTCGACGCCGCCGCGCGCCCGCGCCCGCGTCGGAAGCGGCGGCGCTACTCCTCCTCGTCGTCATCGTCGTGGTCTCGCCAGCCGGTCCTATGCGCATGGCTTTCGCCGCGCGCATCACCGCTGCAAGCGCCTGCTTGAACGTGGGCGGTAGCCCGGCGATAGACCTCGCCGACTACTCAACTATCGGCTGCGGCGCGGCGAACGACGACTCGGCGCTCCTGAGCGGGTGGGTTATGAACAACACCGGATGCGCGGCCGACGTCGGGGAGGCCGGGCCTCACGCTCGTCCCCTCAATGTTCCCTAGTACACACTCGCCGCATGCTTTCGCCGTTCCTCACCGCATTGCTTACGCTCGTCCACTCACGGTTTCCCTTCACACACGCTCCTCCCTGGCCTATGACACCCCATAGCACCCGTTTGACACCCCTGCACCACCCTCACGCCACCCCTGTGACACCCCAATGCCACCCCTATGCCACCCCTATGGCACCCCTACGCCACCCCTGTGCCACCTCTATGCTATCCCTATACCACCCACCCCTATGCCACCCCTGTGCCACCCCTATGCCACCCCTATGCCACCCCCGTGCCACCCCTATGCCACCCCTATGACAACCCCGCTTCTGCTCAACTTCAGCACCTTTGACCTTTGAGGCAGCACACTTCAAACTGGGGTCGGGGACGAGCGGTGGCCCTGATTAGGCCTAAGATACAAGACGATCCAGTGGTTCATTGACGGCTTCGAGCAAGGTCATTGAGAACAAGCACTCGAGCTGACATCGGAGCATGACATTTACATCGAACGGTGCAACCGATTGCAAGGCCCTGGAACCTGGCGATCAACCGGCGCATGGTGAGCCGGTGCGTGAGCCCGGTGGCGGTGACGGTAGGGACTGGCAGACATTGCTCGCCACGTCATCGAACGCAATTTGAACCCTCGTTTAATGAGTTAAATGACAGCGTATGACGTGATGGCAAACTCAATCTTTTACCCTCGTTTATTGAGTTAAATGCAATCCTATGACGTGGCGCGCAGTATCTGGCATACCCTAGATGATGGGTTGCGAGACGGACTACACGGCGTACGTGGAACTGGGTGGCACCATCGATCTTTTGGCGAATCACAGTGTGCAGTGCCCCGCGGGAAAGGTAGGGCCTGAAGGATTGTGCTCGCCACCTCATAGGGTGCCATTCAACTCAAGATACAAGGGTTCAAAGCACGTCGGATGAAGTTTCGGGCCTGGCGGATATTGCTCGCCACCTCACAGGATGCCGTTTAACTCACGAAACGGGGGTTCAAATGCGTTTGATGACGTGGCCAGCAATACCCTTCTGATGGACTGCGGACACAGATCGGCGGATATTGCAGGCCACGTCATAGGATACCATATATCTCTGGAAACGAGGATTCAAAATGCGTTTGAGGATGTGGCAAGCACTTTTCTTCAGTCCCTACTGGGAGGCCCTGAAAAGCTGGCAGGTCGAGAGGTGGGTTAGTGAGAATGGTGAGTCCGCGCCGGTCGTCTCGATAGGCTTACAGCGGATCGGCAGGCGCAGGCTGCAATCTTCACAGCGCGGGAGGCAGGGGCTTCCACTCGTCCACTTCTCACCTCTACCTGATCCGTGTTTTTCACTGATACCTTGCACCCACACAACGTGTCTCGCAGACAGTGCTCACGTCAAGCCGAACAGTGGACGAGAGTAAGCCCCTGGTTTGCGGCAGCTCAGCACCAAGTCTGAAGAGGGCCGGCGTAATCTCCAGTCCTCACAGAGCAGGCGTGGGCGGCGGCTCAGCGCCGAGAGCACCGTGGGGCGCATCAAGTCCGTTTGCTGCGACATCCCAGGCTACGACGCGGGCGCTGAGGGCGAGTGCGTTGCCAACTTGACGGCATGCACTGACAACGGTAAGGACTGACGTATGGTGCTCGTCAGGTCATACGATTCCGTTTAACTCAAGGAACGAGGGTTCAAAATGCGTAGGGACTGTTGGATGGTGCTCGACACGTTATATGATTTAATTTCACTCAACGAATGAGGGTTGAACATGTGTTTGATGACGTGGCGAGCACTATCCATTAGCTCAAGAAACAGGGAGCTCAAAATGTTTGATGACGTCGCAAGCTCTGTCCATCAGTCCCTAGAAAATGGGTCGCTGGAGATCTTGCACCAAAAAGCGATACAATGCGGGGACGACAGGGTGCTCTCGGCTTTTGAACTGGAGGTTTGCCCATTCTGCGACCCCAGTGACGGTTCTTGCACAGAAGGTAGGGCAGTGAAGGTTGTACCGATGAAACGCATTGTGAGAGCGCTTGGATATATGCTCTTGAAACTAAGGTATGATGGACCGCCTTCAAACTTTACTTTCAAATTCGACTTGCGTCGCTACACAAAGCAACACGGATGAGGGCGAGATACGAGTGTTGCCGCTCGGAGTTGACGGTGTACAGTTCCCCGCCTACCGCCATCAACATCAACCTCGACCTCGACCAGTCAGCAGCGGACGCTGCGGCGGCGGCAGCGGCAGGGTCATTCAGTCTTACACTCGTTCACGTATGCTGCTTTGTCCCATAGGGGGGGTGTGAGTAGGGGAGAGTGCATTAGGGCGGTGTTATGAGTGTGTGAGGGGTGTTTTTAGGGGTTGGGGTGCATTAGTGGGGTGTAAGGGGTATATGAGGGGGGTGTTGGGGGTGTCTGACCTGACCTGAGTACTTCAGTTTAACTTGATATATAACGATTGTACGACACTGAGCGGCGTCGGCGTTGGCGGCGGCAGAGGCGGCAGCGGCGGCAGCTGCACCAGTGTGCAACGACACCGCTGCGCCTACCGTCAGCATCCGATTCGACGTGTCGCCCAAGACGTACCTCACGGAGTTCCGCGCTATAGTCGCCTTTTCGGAACCTGTGTTGGGCTTCAACGCAGCAACTGCTCTGAGCGTGTCCGGCGCCAATGTCACCTACATCGCCACGGTCACGTCGCCCTTTCCGTGCAAGCCATCACTCAACGGAACGACCACTGCGGTGTTGTGGCTGACCGGGGCCAGTGTTGGGGATGTGACGGTGGGGCCTGCCCACGGCATCCCGTTCTCGGCTCAACCTGACTGCAGATACACCAGTACACTAAACTGTTACATAACACTGGTACACTGCACTACACTGGTATACTACGAGTAAACATTCAGGCTGTGTGTCAGGCCCCCCGTGACGGTGACAGTGGCTGGTAACGTGCTGCCGGATGCGTTCGGAAACGTGCTGTCAGGTGCGGCGTCCAGCGCGGTGACGGTCAAGACGCAGCCGTCGGCGGCGGTACAGACGACGGCGGTAAGGCCTGGCAGATGTTTTCCTCCACGTAATCTTACGCATTTTGGAGCATCGTCTTATCGGCAGTACGATGAGTACAGCGTGTATCTGGACTAGTACCGGGTCTGTGGGATAGTAGCTTCTAGTCAGCCGGAGTTTGGTGATTCGGCCAAAAGTCAAATGACTTTTGGTGAAACTCACCAAACGCCTGCTTGCTACGGGTAGTACGAGATACCATACATAGTACGCTTTACAGAATAGGCACCAGGAGCAAAATTCCCAGTGTGCTCCTCGCTTCCAGGCGGCCTTGCTCTTTCAACGTGGCGAGCAATGGTTGCCCGGCCATAGATGACGGCGGCGACGTCAGCGGCTGTGGGGGCTACTGTGGGCGCTGCGGTTGCGGCCTCGGTGGCATCGTCCGTCGGAGCCTCCGTTGGGGCGTCCGTAGGGGCGTCTGTGGGGGCGAGCGCCGCTGGGGGAGCTGCCGGGGGAGCAGCGGGCGGCGCCGGCAGTGGCGCCGGCAGCGGAGCGGGCGGCGCCGGTAGGGACCGACAGATCTTGCTCGCCATGTTATAGAATACAATCTGACTCAAGACACGAGGGTCTTAAATCCATTGGATGACGTGGCGGACAATATCTGCCAGGCCCTGGGAGCTGGGGGATCTGGCACGCCTCCTGGCAACGCCATTGCGTCGTTGTTGGGCCACGTGCAGACCTTCACCATCACATCGCAGCTGTCGATCAAGGCCATGCCTGAGGCAGGGCGGTGCAGGTTGTCCCCGGCTTGACCACGGCTTGACCCTGGCTTGACCTCGGCTTGACCCCAGCTTGACCCCAGCTTGACATCGGCTTGACTCCGGCTTGACTCCGGCTTGACTCCGGCTTGACCCTGGCTTAACAACGCTTGGTGTCAGCGCTTGACGCCTTTATGTGATCAATCGCTTTCAGCTTTGCTTTCAGTTTCAACTTTCGGCGCTACACCAAGGGATTCGCGGCCATTGGCGGTAGTTTGGCGTGGGCAAACTTCCAGGCAGACTGCCTTCCGTGGCAATCATGTCCGACCACCTCAACCGCCACCGCCGCCGCCGCCGCGGTGGTTGCGACCAACACGACCTCTTCCAGGAGGCAGGGGCTTACACTCGTCCACTTTTCGGCTCAACATGAGCGCTTTCTGTCGGACAGGGGGTGCATTCATGATTCGTTTAGAGGGTGTTTAGGGTGTTGTAGGGACCATTAGGGGGTGTTCAGGATGTATTTTGTGTCAGAAACGGCTCAGGTTGAGCTGAAAAGTGGACGAGTGTAAGCCCCTGCCAGGCGGTTGCTTCGGCGGCGGGCGCTGCTCGCGGAGGTGTCGGTGTCGACCTCGGCAGGGGCTTACACTCGTTCACTTTTCAGCTCAACGTGAGCCGTTTCTGACGCACTAAATACACCCTAAACACCCCATGATACCCTTGAACACCTGCTAGACACCCCCTACATGCACCCCCTATCCCACAGACAGCGCTTATGTTGAGCCGAAAATTGGACGAGTGTCAGCCCCTGGACCTCGGTGTCAACCTCCGTGTCGACCTCGGTGTCGTCCGAAGGGCAAGAGGAGCTCGTGGTTGGGCGGTTCACGTTGGGAAACTCAAACCCCACGTTGACAGCGCCTATGTTTTCAGCGCTTTAAAGTAACATATGATAAACTGTTTTCAACGCTTTAAACTGAAACATGAAAAGCTGCTTTCAAGCGTTGCTTTCCATTTCGACTTGCGCCCCTGTATCGTGGATTCTGTCATCAGCAGTGCATTTGAGGGGGTGGACTCGTGGGACGCATTTTCGGTAGGGCGGTGCCAGTTGTCCTCAGGTTGACCCCGGGTTTACCATGCTTGGTTTCAGCGCTTGGAAGCTACAATGTGATGAATTGCTTTCCAATTTTGCTTCCAATTTCAACTTGCGACACTACATCGCGGCATCTCTCTTCTGGGTGTTTGTGGTGATTGGGGGGGTGTCGTTCGTCCACATCGCGATCGTGTGGGCCATTGGCAAAACCAAATGGAATGTTCCAGGCCTACTTGTGTTTCCGCGCCTCGAGCTGATCGTGTGCACAGCCGCCGTGCCAGGCAGGGGGGTCATTGAGACCAAGAATTGGACCGACGTTGAACCGATGAACGTGACGTCGGTTGAGTCTGCAAGTCTGTATACGCATGTGTCACACAGAAGGCAGGCATGCACTGATCGCTTCGAATGCTTGCGCTCCATGGCCCAGCTCCCAGGTGTGACGCGCGCAGCAGTGCTGCTAATCTCCACGGGCGACGCCGCCGGCATCGCGCTTGGCACCATCGTGCTCGTGTCCTTCCCGGTGGCATGGCCATTTGCGAGCAACGTGTCGCATGATGCCGTTTAATTCACGAAACGAGTGTTCAAGTGCGTTGCATGCTGTTGGCCAGATCTGGTACACATGAGGCGAATGATGCGGCGAGCACAGTTGCACTGCGTGGTGTTTGTCTTCGCGTACACCAGTACACTATGTTGTGGGTGACGTAGCATGAAACGTCCACCAGGCCCTTCCCAGTGGCAGTGCTGTCCTTCGTTTTCTTTATTGTGCGCCGCCGCGTCATCAGCGGCGAGTCCGTGGTGCGGTGGGCAGGGGCTTCCACTCGTACACTTCTCAGCTCAACCTGAGCTGTTCTTGTAACTGACCTTACCCAAAAAGTGCTCACGTCAAGCCGAATAGTGGAAGCCCCTGGCCGCCGGTTCCAAACGATGAGAAGCGAAACGGGTTCAAAAAGTATCTGCCTCGCTCAAAAGGCGAATGGCAGGAGCACGAGGAAAGCAAAGCCAAGGGGCGGTTCGTGGATGGATACGGGATGTTGTTCGAGGATTTCCGCGCGTCGAGCCGCATGCACAAAGTGCAAGACGCCGGTAGGGTCTCGCATTCGTCCACTTCTCGTTCAACGTAAGCACCTTTCGCCCACTTTCCTGCTCGACGTGAGCACCTTTCGTGGGATACGATTGGTGACTTCAGTGTTGCAGTGACCCAAAACGTCTCAGGTTGATATTTTCATCAGAGGTTTTCGCTCGTCCATTTTTCGGCTCAACGCAGACACCTTTTTTGAGATACGCTGGTCGGTTCCAGTGCTGCGGTGACCTAAAACAGCACAGGTTGATGTTTGTATGAGGGACATACACTCGTTCACTTTTCGGATCAACGTGAGCACCTTTTGTGGGATACGCTGGGTATGGGTGGCTTCTGTGTGTGTGTGACGATAAACGTCTTTGGCTGATCTGAAAAGTGGACGAGTGCAAGCCCCTGGATTTGGGCGAGGTGGAGGCGAGGGGCGGAGGCGAGGCGGTAGGGCGGTGCAGGTTGACGGTTTCAAATCCCGCGTTGAAAGTGCCTTAGGTATCAACGCTTGAAGCGACAATGTGATGAGTTGCTTTCAAACTTTGCTTTCAAATTCAACCTGCGCCGCTACAAGACGGAGGCGGCGGCTGCTGGCATGTACGTGGAATCCAGGGAAGGGACATTCGTCAAATGGATGAATAGGGCGCTATGCCTCACCACCTCGGCGCAGGCGCAGGCGGAGGCGGAGGCGGAGGCGGCTGAGAACGCGAGGGCTGCGGCGAGCTCGAGCGAGGAGGGTGCGGCTCAGAGGGCGAGGGCGGGGCCGGGGCCGAGGGCGAGGCCGGTGGCGGGGGCGGGTCAGTGGGACCCGGCGAATGGGAACGTGGACACCGCCGGGGCTGAGGAAGATGAGATTCGAATCAGCTCGAAGCACTGGGGCTTGAATTCATTCGATGACATGGAGACATCAAAGCCAGGGCCAGGACCGGGAGCAGGGCT
>Ga0307489_10003297_pt1 | contig 10713 bp, 17 predicted proteins | sample SB12metaG_FD_202247 | JGI IMG/M metagenome (GOLD analysis project Ga0307489, IMG submission 202247) | Sea-ice brine microbial communities from Beaufort Sea near Barrow, Alaska, United States - SB 1.2 | ecosystem: Environmental > Aquatic > Marine > Coastal | place: USA: Alaska | collected...
TATAGGGTTTAGGGTGTAGGGTTTAGGGTTTAGGGTTAGGACACTGCGTCCTCCAAGGAGTGGGGTCAACTATATCATGATGGTGGGTCACGTTCATGATGTTTCAGACCCTCCTTTGATTCCCGATGAATGTACAATGAACGTTAGTAATCTCGGAGGAGGAGGAGGTGACCAATGTGTACGGCTATCAACGTGTAAAGAGGAGGATGTCAATGTATACGGTTGCACTATGATATGAGCAGGAGCTCAATGTGTGAGGGTACACTATTGTTTGTTTGGTTGCTTGCTTGCTTGCTTGCTTGCTTGCTTGCTTGACTGGAAACCACCCACATTCCCATTTGTTTGGGTTTGTTTCATGGGGGTCTGGTTGTTATTGTTGTCTGTCCGAGTTATAGGTATGGTGTTTTTGTCTGTCTGTGGGACCCCTTTTATTAGTTGTTTTATTCACCCCTTTATTTGTGATGCGACCCTACCTTGGGCGGCTCGAGCGCCTTTCCGAGGAACCCGGCGATGCCGCCGCTCATGCGCTGGAGCTGGATCTGAAGGCACAGCCCCTCCAGCGGCACGCGCTTGATTTCCGGCAGTTGGTGTTCCTCGAACACCTCGTCGTGCGTGAGGCGGGTGTACAGGCGGAAGCAGCGGCCGGCGCTCACGCGCCCGGCGCGCAGGAGCTTACACTCGTCCACCTTTCAGCTCAACGTAAGCGCTTTTTGTGGGACAAGGGGTGTTGAGGGAATGTTTGAGGGATAGTTATGGCGCAGGTGGATGGGGTGGTTAAGCGATTAGGGGATGTTTTGAGTGTCAGAAACGGCTCAGGTTGAGCTGAGAAGTGGACGAGTGTAAGCCCCTGCCGGCGCGGCCCCGCCGCTCAGGGGCTTACACGCGTTCACTTTTGAGCTCAACTTGAGCCGCGTCTGACACACAAAAACACCCTGCACACCCTAACACCCCCTTAACACGGGCTACACAACCCCTTACGTACACCCCCTATCCCATAAAAAGCGCTCAAGATGAGCTGAAAAATGGACGAGTGTAAGCCCCTGCCGCCGCTGCTTGGCACTCGCGCGGCTCACCCACTGCTCCAGCAACATCGCCATGCTGTAGCGGCGCAAGTTAAATTTGAAAGCAACAGTTGAAAGCGGTCAATCATAATTCAGTTTCGATCGCTTAATTACAGGCGGTTTCAACTTGGGTTTCATAGGGTCAACCTGCACCGCCGTACCATGCGGCTGTTGGGATCGTACCCGTTCTCTTTGCACTTCCCCGTGTCCACGACGTAGACAACGTCGTCGATAGTAATCGATGTCTCCGCGATGTTAGTGGCGATGACAATCTTGCGGAAGGTGCCCGGAGGGTGGTCAAACACCACCTTCTGGTCCGCGGTGGACAGCGTGGAGTGCAGGCCGATGAGCAGGGGCTTACACTCGTCCACTTTTCGGCTCAACGTAAGTGCTTTCTGCGGGATATGGGGTGCATTTAGGGGTTATTCAGGGGGCGTGCTGGGGGTGCTAGGGGTTAGCAGGGGATGTTTAGGGTGTATTCTGTGTCAGAAACGGCTCAGGTTGAGCTGAAAAGTGGACGAGTGTAAGCCCCTGCCGATGAGGTACTTGCCCCCCCCGGTGGCGCGGGCGATGTCGGGGTTGGCCATGCACGCCTCGTTGCAGCGGCGCAAGTTGAATTTGAAAGCAAAGTTTAAAAGCGGCTCATCATAATCCAGTTTCAAGCGCTTAGATCCAGGCGCTTTCAACGTGGGTTTGATAGGGTCAACCTGCACCGCCCCGCCTCGTGCAGCTTGGCTATCTCACCCCACCATCAGGGTCATGCCACCATGGTACTCCCACGTTTAGGGTTTAGGTTTAGGGTTTAGGGTTCAGGGTTTAGGGGCCACACACTTAGTAGGGAACACGCTGTGCATCGGCACGCACTAGCGCTGATTTTCAAAACCATGGACGAAGTGCACCTTGAGCGACATGGAGACGCTCAAGATCCAGACCATAAAAGACCTGGAAACCAAATCGAAGAAACGTGAACATTTCAATATGATAAGAAGCGCGTATACTCTGTACCGAGTGAAGAGCTTTCATAGATACGCACAACGCGAACACATGGTACACCGGCACACACATTTGTAGGGAACACGTAGTGTACCGACACACACACAAGAGAACACATAGTGCTCAGCGCGTGGAGCATCATAAACCATGCATTGTTTGAGGGTTTCGGACTAGGGTTTAGGGTTTAGGGTTTAGGGTCTAGGGTTGAACCCTAAACCCCACCAGGCCCGGCATGAAGACGAGGATGGCGCCCGGCTCCATGGACGTGCAGATGTGTTGGAGCAGCTTCGTCGCCAGCTCGTAGTTTATCACCGATTGGTCCAGCACGCGGATGGCGCGCTGCACGCCCTCGGTTTAGCGGCGCAAGTTGAATTGGAAAGCAAACTTCGAAGGCCGTTCATCATATTTTAGTTTCGAGCGCTTAGTTTTAGGCGCTTTCAAGATGGGTTTCATAGGGTCAACATGCACCGCCCTGCCTCGGTGTACCCGCGCTGCGCCAGGGCGCCCATGAACTGTTGCTCCTTGGCCGCCATAGCCGTCTCCTCCCAGGGGCTTACACTCGTCCACTTTTCAGCTCAACCTGAGCCGTTTCTGACACAAAATACACCCAAAATACCCCCATATGGCCCACCACACCTCCTACACACCCCCTGCACAGCCCCTGATTGCACCCCTATTCCACAGAACGCGCTCACGTTGAGCCGAAAAGCGGACGAGGGTAAGCTCCTGCCTCCTCCGCGCCGGCGCCGCCAAACTTGTTGCGGTCGCCGCTGTTCAGGGGCTCATACTCGTTCACCTCTCAGCTCAACCTATGCCGTTTTGGTCAAACTTCCCCGTGTCCCCCTGTCTAATAGACTGGGGGAAAGTCATGCACCCGACGTATCCCATAAAACGTGCTTACGTTGAGCCGAAAAGTGGACGAGTGTAAGCCCCTGCCGCTGTTGCGACCGGCGCCCTTCTTGCAAACGTCCGACCCCGGGTTCGGCTGGTACCCCGTCACCTGCATCCAGTGCCGGCTGAATCATGCTACTCACATTGTGACAAAGTGCGTGAAACCACTTACAACAAGTGGTACTCAGTCGTCCAAATGGAGCATTCTGATTGGGCGAGCGGGACGACTTAGCACTAAGTCTCACTAAGTGTCTAAGTGGTTTCACGCACATCGTCATACATGCCGACATCTATGTCGATATACCAGGGTTATGAACATAGAGATGCAAGTTAAAAATGCGAGTCACGTTGTAGGATGACGGCATTAAACTGGGAAACGGGGATTAAACATGTGAGAGGTGACGGTACTGGAGCCTGCGCCTGCCTGTAAGATGTCCTCGAGGTAGTGCTCCTGCACGGGGAAGGTGAAGCCCGGTATCTGCGACACGGCGGCGCCCTTCAAGCAGGGGCTTACACTCGTCCACTTTTCGGCTCAACGAAAGCGCTTCCTGTTGGATAGGGGGCGCGTTTAAGGGTTTACAGAGGTTATCTAGGGGGTGTTAGGGAATATCAGGGGGTGATTAGGGTGTATTATTCTGTCAGAAACGGCTCAGGTTGAGCTGAAAAGTGGACGAGTGCAAGCACTTGCCTTGAAGTAAGCGCTGAAGGCGGCGGCGTTGAGGGTGGCGGACATGAGGATGACGCGCAGGGTGGGGCGGTGCGGCAGCACGTCGCGCAGCAGCACCAGCAGGAAGTCCAAGTTGTAGCGGCGCAAGTTGAATTCGAAAGCCAATTTGAAGCAAAAATGAAAAGCGATTCATCATATTTTAGTTTCAATCGCTTAATTATGGGTGGTTTCAACATGGGTTTCATAGAGTCAACCTGCACCGCCCTACCGAGTCCAGCGACCGCTCGTGCACCTCGTCCACTTCCTAGGGACGTTAGGGTTTAGGGTTTAGGGTTTGGGGCTTAGGTTTAGGGTTTAGGGTTTAGGGTTTAGGGTTTAGGGTTTAGGGTTTAGGGTTTAGGGTTTGGGGCTTAGGTTTTGGGTTTACGGGCGCATAGTGCTACTCGCCATGTCACAGGATGCCATTGAAGTCAATAATTCAGAGGGTTCACAATGCGTTGGATGACGTGGCGGGCTAGGGTTCATGGTTCAGCGTTTAGGGTTTAGGGTTTAGGGTTTAGGGCAACATCTGGCAGGCCCTGCCACTACCACGTGGGAGACACCCGCCAGTAGCGGGTCCTCGGACAGGCGGCGGAGCAGCACGCCCGTGGTGACGAACAGGATGCGCGTGGAGGAGGAGGAGACTGACTCGAGGCGGATCTTGTATCCCACGGATTTGCCGATGGCCTCGCCGCGCTCGGACGCCACGCGCCAGGGGCTTACACTCGTCCACATTTCGGCTCAACGTAAGCACATTTCGTGGGATACGTTTGGCGCATGATTTTCCCCCAGTCTGTTAGACCGGGGGACTTGGGGAGGTGTGACCAAAACGGCTTAGGTTGAGCTGAAAACTGGACGAGTGTAAGCCCCTGCCACGCGCGCCGCGACGGACGTGGCGCTGATGCGGCGCGGCTGGGTGCAGATGATTGACGTGCGCCCGCCCTCGCCGCGCATCACGGCCTGGTTGTAGCGGCGCAAGTTGAATTTGAAAGCAAAATTGGAAAGCGGTACATCACACTTTAGCTTCAATTGCTTATTTCCAGGCGGTTTCAACTTGGGTTTCATAGGGTCAACCTGCACAACCCTACCTCATCCAGGATGAACTGCGGCAGCTGCGTGGTCTTCCCGCATCCCGTCTCGCCCGCCACGATGGTCACCTGGTGGTTGGCCACGGCTTGCAGGAGCTCGGCGGTCTTGGCCCACGACGGGAGCTTCATGCGCTGCGCGATAATTTTCTTGAGCTCGGGCGTGGCGTTGGGGGAGTAGCGGGCGTTGAGGTCGTCGAGCATGCGGCCGCTGTCGGCGATGATGCGCGTGTCGGCGGCGGCGGCCTGCTCGCAGGGGCTTACACTCGTTCCCATTTCAGCTCAACTTGAGCGCTTCTGTTTACCGCATAATTCAAATTAACTCATGAATGTGTCCTGGAATTGCTCAAGTTGAGCTATAACGTGAACGAGTGTAAGCCCCTGCCTGCTCGGAGGCGGCGATGGCGGCGGCGGACCGCGCCGTGCGCTTGGGGCTTACACTCGTGCACTCTTCAGCTCAACGTAAGCGCCTTCTGTGTGACAGGGGGTGCAATTAGGGGTTGTTTCGGGGGTGTTTAGGGAGTGGTAGGGGGTATTAGGGGTGTTTAGGGTGTGCTTTCGTGTCAGGAACGGCTCAAGTTGAGCTGAACAGTGGACGAGTGTCGGCCCCTGCCGTGCGCGCCGCCGAGTCCGCCTCGTCGCGGACCGCCGTGGCCGCCTCGTTCACGGCGTTCACCTTCGCCTGCTCCTCCGCCAACCCTCGGCGGCGCGTAGGGCCGCTTGCATTGTGCTCGCCGCATTATAGGATGGCATTTCAGAGGCAGACAAAAAGTTTTCGCAACGTCATAGAATGGCATTCGACCTAACAAGTGGGGTGTGGCGAGCGTTATTCGGGTGCCCCCACCGGCGCTCCGTCGCCGCGGCCCGCTCCTCCGCCGACGGCGCGTGCGTGGTGGGCCGGGCGGCCATTCCCATGCCGTCGTTATTCTCATACGCGGCGGTGGCGGCGGCGGCGGCGGCGGCCTTCTTCTGTCCGCCCTTGCCACCGCCGCCCGCCCCCGCCGCCGCCGCCGCCGCCGCCGGAGGCTCGGCCCACGCCTCCATTGGCGGAGAGGCTGATGGGTCCTCTCCGGCGGCCAATCGCGCCTCGCCCGCTGCCTTCTCCCGCGCGTTGATCTCCATCATCTGTTTCCTGCGCGCCGCAGCCCGCTCCTCCTCGGACTGCGCCGCCTCATTGGCCAGCGCCAGCTTGGACAAGGTGTAGCGGCGCAAGTTGAATTTGAAAGCAAAATTGAAAGCAGTTTATCATATTTTGGTTTCAAGCGCTGAGTTCCTGGTGCTTTCAAATCGGGTTTGATGGGGGCGACCTGCACCGCCCTACCAAGGAGCGCGAGAGGTGCGCCCCCTGCCCCCCCGTGCCGCCGGCGGCGCCCACCGCGGGTCCCACCGACACCTTGCCCTCGTTCCGGATAGCCTCCCGCCAGGGGCTGACACTCGTCCAGGTTTCAGCTCAACCTAAGCCGTTACCCGACACAGAATACCCCTTAAACATCCCTTAATGCCCCCTAAAAACCTCGTCAACAACCCCAAACAACCCCCATACGCACCGCACCCCCTACCCACAGAAAGCGCTTACGTTGAGCTGAAAAGTGGACGGGTGTAAGGCCCCTGCCTCCCGCACCGCCTCGACGGCGTCGGACACGTCGCTGCTCTCGCACCACTGCAGCAGCGCGGCGAGGAACGGCTGTCCGACCAACCCCGCCGCCGCGCGGTGCATCGCCGAGTTGACCGCCGCCGCCTCCTCGAAGCGCAGCGTCGGGTGCTCGATGTAGCGGCGCCAGCTGTAATTGAAAGCAAAGTTTGAAAGCGGTTTATCACATTTTAGTTTCAAGCACTGAAACCAGGCGCAGTTTGAACTCGGGTTTTGATACTGTCAACCTGCACCACGCCACCTTGAAGAGCATGGTGGGCAGCTCGAACGGGTACATGTCCCGCTGCGCCAGATTGTAGCGGCACAAGTTGAATTTGAAAGCAAACCTTGAAAGCAGTTCATCATATGTCAGTTTCAAACGCTTAGTTACAGGCGGTTTCAACGTGGGTTTGATAGGTTCAACCTGCACTGCCCTACCAGGTCGATCTCCAGCTTGGCCATGTTGTAGCAGCGCAAGTTGAATTTGAAAGCACATCTTAAAACCAGATTGTCGTATTTTAGTTTCAAGCGCTCAGTTCCAGGTGCTTTCAACTTGGATTTCATCGGTTCAACCTGCACCGCCTTACCATGTACTGGTTGGCGCCTAGCTGCACGATGCCGGGCACTTCGAATTGCAGGGTGGCGCGAAGCTGCGCGGGGGTGAAGCCGCGCGGCGCGTGGTTGTCGCGGGGCAGCGCGGCCAGCTCGTCGCGCTGCGCCGTGCGGAGGATGTCCGCCACCGCACCCTCCGTCATGCCGCTGCCGGCGCCGGCTTGGTCCAGCGCGTCTTGCGCGGCGAGGAATGCGTCGGGTCGGTCAGGCCCCAGAGCGGCGCACAGGTCGGCGAGCGCGCGCCACTGGTCGCCGGCGGAGGCACCGGCGGCAGCGAGCGCGGCGGCGGCGGGAAACCCGGCGAGGAGCAACGCGCTGGCCGTGGCTTTGGTAACCGGGTCGATTCCATCGTCCTCCTCCGCCGCCTCCGCCGCCGCGCCGCCGCCCCTGCCGCCGCCCCTACCCCCTCCGCGCCCGCCGCCGCCGCCGCCGCCGCCGCCCCCGCCCTTCCCCCGCTTCTTGCGCTCGGCCTGCGCCTCCTCCTGGAACGCATCCGGCAGCGCGCTCTCGTCCACGTTCAGAATCAGCCAGTCCATCGCACGCGAGTACCGCCGCCGCTTCTGCTCGTTGAACCCCTCCCTGCGCTTACCACCTCGCAGACATCGCTCGCCACGTCATAGGATGCCATTTGACTCAAGAAACGAGGCTTGAGGCTTCAAATGCGTGTTGATGACGTGGCGGGCAATATCTGTGAGGCCCTGCCGGCGGTCGGCCTCGATCTGCACCATGGCGGCGGTGGCGGCCATGGCGGTGCCCACCGCGCCGGCCGTGAACCCTTTCTTCTCCAGCTGCTGCCACGCCTCGTAATAGGATCGCACCCTCGTCCGCTGAATTGTTTGCTCACAGTGTACCGGTGTACCTGTGCACACTCGCCGCGTCCTCCTCCCTGGCTGCTCCCTGGCTCACCCTCGTCCCGATGCTAAGCTTAACTTGCTCAACTTTGGGGTGTAGGTTGGGGTACACTCGCTGTGGTCAGGGATGAGATGACTCAGGTTAAGCTAGCACAGCTGCGAGTGTGAGGCACTACCTTGCGCTCCACATCCTCGGGGTCGACGTCCACGCGCGCGTCCGACAGATCCACCGGCGCGTCTCCTCCCCCGCCGCCGCCGCTGCCGCCGCTCATCCCACTGAGCAACCCGCTGACGAGGTTCTGATTGAAGGCGGTCATCGCCACGCTCTCGGTGGAATCCCCGCGGCCGCCGCCGCGGCCGCCGCGGCCCCCGTCTCGCCCCCCGCCGCGCCCCCCGTCGCCGCCGCGCCCGCCGCCGCTCTCGTTATGCCGCGCCTTCTGCTTCTCCGCCTTGGCAATCTCTGTTTTTTTCTTGCGCTCAGCCATGTCGCGCTGCCCGGTCTGGTGCCCACCGCCGCCGCTGCGCCGCCCCCCGCCGCTGTTGGGACCAGCGCCGCTCCCCATCTTGACTGCTTGCGCGACGAGGTCCAGACGGTTTGTACAACGACCGCGCACGATCTCTGGCGGGTCCGCGACTCGCGTGAGACGGCACGCGCGAAGCTTTTTATTTGCGCCGCGGTGGTGTTCTGCGCGGATCCTATGGGGGGTCTACTGAGTGGCCACACGGGGACTGTAGTGTGTCGTGCGTGTGTCTACGTATGATACCGATGACAGATATGTTTTGAGAGAGGGCGCGTCTTTGGAGCAGAGAAGATGACAGGGCGTCTGGCCGTCTGCACGTTTACCGTTACGTAAAGGCATATCCGCCATTGTGCTTGACCAAAGCAGAAGCATCAGTTTTGGTTCCGTGACCAAAGGGAGGGAGAACCGTACATACCGCAATATGCAGACACCAGTCACGTGGGGGTCGTTGCCATATGTCATCGCGGGAATCTGCCCGCACGTGCGCCCTTCTTATTGGCCCTCTGTCGGAGTATCCGTCGCTGCTCGCTGGTTGCGAATTTGTGTCAGCTGTCACGTTTTAGCTCCAGCATCATGCACCTGGGTCGCTGTCATCCCATGACTACACGCACACCCCCACAACATACGGCGCCACACGCACGAGCGGTATCGTAAAACACCGCGGCGCCACCCCCAGCCAGTCACACAAGCAGCCCCGCCCCCGCCCCGGCGCGGCACGCGTATCCCAAGGAGGGCCGAGGCACCTCAGCAAGCTATGAATCATGAAACCGCACCCGGTTGGATGGGGGGACCGGGGGGCATGGGGCTGGACGTGCTGTACCAGTACCAGTACCTGTTGGGGCAGGTGGCGGAGTACCGCGCGATGGCGTGGCGCGCGGCCAACAGCCGACAGCGGAGCGCCACGGCGTGGAACGCCGTCGGCGCGGCGTGCATCACAGCGCCGCCGCCGCCGCCGCGGGTGTCCGACACGGTGAGAAAAAAAATAGACTCCCTTGGGACGCGCATTCTCGAAAAAAATAGACTCCCTTGGGACTCTCGGGTTACGGCGCCGTCTCCCTTGACGTTTGGCTGACGGGCTAGCTCGGGTGCTTCCGCAGGTCGCAAGCGAGGAGAGCGCGGGCGAGGTGATACGGTTGGAGGTACCGGCCGGCGACCACGTGCCCAGCTCCGTGGAGGTCCTGGTGGCGCAAACCCTGCAGACTCTTCGATACGGTATGTCGAGACGGTTATTCCCACAGAAACCCGCGGCACGGTTCAAGTAATCCGGGAAGCGGGGTGACAACCGAGCGACGGCGATGGTATCCCCCGCCGCCGGCTCCGGGCCGCTGTCTCACAACTTGGCCGAGGCTGCGTCTCCACACCGCCGCCGGTCCGTGCATAACGCCGCGCGTGTATACCGGCGCGCCCGATCCCGGTCAGTTACGGGAAAGTTGTTCAAGTTGTGCGAATAAATTATCCGAAACCGTTTACCGTTCGAAACGTTTTTTTTTTGCTCCTGGGTTTCTTGAGTTGTAGACCGTCGGATGGTCTCGATTCGCGGCAAAATGTGGAACTCTCGAGACCATCACCTCACTTTGAGACCAAAACTAAAAAACCGCGCACTCTTCAAGCGTGTCTTCGCAATCAGGCGCCGAGTGGTGCCAGTGTTGCACGCGAGGCGCGCGGGGCGTGGCTTGCCCCGCGCGCCCCACGACGCCCCCGGACGTCTCCAGACGCTCCTCTACGCTCCCTGCACGCGGCACTGACGCCGCCCCACCCCCTCCCGCCGCTCCTGCGACGCGTGCAGGGTCACCTGACCACGAGGCTCATAGTGCACCACCTCTTCCGTGCGCCGCAGCTGGGCCGGGCCAGTCGGTGGGGCCGGACATATGGCAGACACACCAGTGCTCGCCACGTCCTTGAATGCCCTTGAATAGAGACGAGGGTCCAAACCGAGGTGTATGACGTGGCGAGCAGTTGTACACCCGGCTGAATGACGATTACCCTCGCCGCGTCATAGGATGCCACTTTAACGCAACAAACAGGGGGGTAAAGAAATGCGTGTCGATGAAGTGGCGGGCGACATGTGCTTGGCCTTACCACTCATGGATTGCCGATGCCACATCAGCCAAGAAGCGAGAATACAAACTGCGTGTCGCTGACCTGGCGGGCAACATATGTCCCTACCAGTCATAGGAGGACGCCGTTTAACTAAAGGAGTGCGAGTCCATGTCAATGACGTGGCGGGCGATATGTGCTTGACCGTAGCAGCCGGGCTCCGCCTCCGACTATGGCCTCGACGAGCGTGGGGCCAGCCCCAAGCGGCAGCGGCACCTGGGCCCCGGCGCCCGGCCCGTGTCTAAATGGGTCCGCGAGGATGACGA
>Ga0307489_10003298_pt1 | contig 10712 bp, 17 predicted proteins | sample SB12metaG_FD_202247 | JGI IMG/M metagenome (GOLD analysis project Ga0307489, IMG submission 202247) | Sea-ice brine microbial communities from Beaufort Sea near Barrow, Alaska, United States - SB 1.2 | ecosystem: Environmental > Aquatic > Marine > Coastal | place: USA: Alaska | collected...
ACCCGCAGCCAGGGGGCGCGACGGCGCGGCGGCGTGATTGTTGAGTGGCGGTCGCGGCGATTCATATCACTGGTGCGCACCTCGCGATACCTGGCGGGCGCCGTACGACCCACCACCACCCACCGCCGCCGCAACTGCGGATAGCAACTCGTCAGCGTCGGTTAGTCGGCTACTCGGCTAGTCGGTGTCTTGCTGACGGGTGTATTCACACGTCCTATTATTATGGGATCGCGCGACGAATCACGACCACAAATCTTATCTTCATCATACTCAACTCAACACCACGTCGACTCCTGCGAACTCCTCACTTCGCCCCTCACCCTCCACGCACCCGCTCTGCGCGCCACCGCCGTATCGCCAGGTACGCACCATCGATAATATTCGCCTCAACCGCCACTCAACAACCGCGCCGACGCGCCGCCGCGCGCCCTCCTGCCACTCCACTCCGGTCCCCCACACCCATTTCTTCATCGAATGTGAAGAGACGGTCTCCGTGAATTCGAAGTGAAGGTGATAGGCAACCCACCTCACAACAACAGCGCGCCCCCTCTTCCGCCGCAGTCTAAAGCGCAGCCGCAGCTATGGCTTCATCGGCCTCCGCGCCCGACCTCGAAACATCCCTCGCCACCCTCACGCTCTCCGACAGTGACGACGACGGCGGCGACGACGACGACGACACGTGCCCGCTGCTCGACCTGCTCCATACCGACCTCTTTCCGAAGGAGGCAGGTGCTTACACTCATCCACTTCTCATCTCAGCTTGAGCGCTTTCCGTGGGACAGGGGGTGCACGTAGGGGTTGTTTATGATATGTACAGGAGGTGATGGGGGGTATCAGTGGGTGTCTGGGGTGTATTTTGTGCCAGCAACGGCTCAGGTTGAGCTGAAAGTGGACGACTGTAAGCCCCTGGAAGGAGGTGCTCGAGCGGCTGGACCCCACCGACCTCACCATGCTCGCGCAGGTGGGGCGGCCGTGGCTGGCGGCGGTGCTGGCCTCTGGCCTCCCGCGTTTGCCGAAGGGAGTGACGGTGCGGCTCCAGCTCAGCGATTTCTGCACTTCCGCTGAGCGGCTGGCTTGGGCGAAGGTGAACGGGTGCCCGTGGGGCATAACGTACGACTCGTATTGGACGGACCACATGACTGAGATGAGTGGGTGTTGTGAGATCGCCGCTGGGGGCGGGCACGTGGAGGCACTGCAGTGGGCGCGGGCGCACGGCTGCCCGTGGGATGAGGCGACGTGCGCTTGCGCCGCGTGGGGGCACCTCGAGGTGCTGAGGTGGGCGCGGGCGCAGGGTTGCGAGTGGGATGAGGAGACGTGTATGTACGCCGCTTGGGACGGGCACCTGGAGGTGTTGCAGTGGGCGCGGGAGCAGGATCCTCCCTGCCCCTGGGATCAGTGGACGTGTCAAGGCGCCGCTGAGGGCGGTCACCTGGAGGTGCTGCGATGGGCGCGGGAGCAGGACCCTCCCTGCCCGTGGTATGAGCGGGCAGTTCAAATCGCTGCTGAGGGCGGTCACCTGGAGGTGTTGAAGTGGGCGCGGGCTGGGAGCAGGGGTCTCCGTGGAGCTGGACAACGTGCTGTTCCGCGGCCGCTTACGGCGGTCACTTGGAGGTGTTGAAGTGGGCGCGGGTGCACGGCTACCCGTGGGACGAGGAGACGTGTCGGTCCGCTATTCATGGCGGGCACCTGGAGGTGTTGAAGTGGGCGTTGGGGGAGGGGTGCCCGTGGGTGGTCGTCAACGCCGCCACGATTGATGTGGACTTCGAAACGGGCGGGAACGAGGAGATGCTGAGTTGGATGTTGGAGGAAGGCCTCATTTATGATTCAGATCCAGAGAACCAACACGATGAGAACGCCGATGATGAGTTCTGAACATAAGCTTGTATGAGTCGTCGCGCTCAGACAATGTCGTGTGGTAGAGGGGGCTACCACGCGCAATGGCGACAGCACGAGGGATCGGGTGAGAGGCTGCCGCGCAAACCAAACCCCTACAGGGTAAAGGGTCGGGAGTCTGAGGACAGCGTGAGATGCACAGAGGTGGAGGAGTGTGTAGCGTATGGATAATTGCCCACGGATCAAAACGTTACCATGTAGCATAGAGCTCTGCCATATGTTGTAAACACAAAGTGTAACATAAGTTGCAGATCTCCATTCCGATGACGGTTTCGACAGGCAATTTGATGAAACCTGCGATGGGCACGCTGACGAGCACTGCAGTATAGAGCTCAAACGAAGTATCGGGTGATGATCAAAACGCAAGACAAGTCGCCGCGAGTGAGTAGGTACAAGTGCAGTCTGAGGACGCCGAGTCACGCTCTGCGTCCCACGGCGTGTCCCGTCATGCTACGTGCTAAGCTAAAGATCTAATATTGACACACTAAGGTTGCTTCCCGGTGAGGCGCAGCGCTATGGCGTACGCCTCCTTCCGCTTGGCCCCCAGCTCCGAAACCGCGCGCTTGGAACACTGAGAGGGGCTCACGCCCTCCCCCAACATGGCGGCAACCGCAGCCTCCAGACCATTCACGCTGTTGCCACTACCGTCTGGGACCTCCTTCCCGTCGCTCCCCTAAATGTGGGGATTGATGGATAGTGCTCGCCACGTTATAAGATTCCGCTTAATTCAATAAACGAAGGGATTGCGTTTTATAAAGTGGCGAGCACAATCCATCAGTGGCGAGCACAATCCACCAGTTCCTACCTCGATGACCAGAGTGATCTCGCCCTTGACGCCGCCCGGCCGCACGGTGAACTCCGCGGCGGCGGCGTCGAGCGTGCTCCGCCAGAACTCCTCATGCACCTGTTGCGTGTAACAAATATTAATGTTAGTATAAGTATTTGTAAACAATCACGTCAATCGTGATACGGACTCTATCCCGACTGACCGAATGTTCTGTCCGCTGGGAATGGTAGATCGGGTTGGTTAACGCTCACTATTTAACTATGTGCGCGCCTTGAGGCCCGACTAACGTTCGTGGGATAATTAGGAAAGCAAATGCGTAGAGTGGAGCCTCATACTTTGGGGGTGTGTTTGTCCTCACAGCTCCGGGGGCGCGCGAAGATGGATCCTACGAAGTGAATCGCGTACTACATCGTCGCACGCTGTTCGGAATATAAAACTCAGGGTTGTGTTTCAAGACGTAGATTTGTAATCATCGCTCCAAGCGCCCGAAGACGCGGCAAAAGGAAGGCCAACGAATTAAAAATGGCAAGGTTCCGAGCTGAGCAGACTGTTGCGGACTGTGCGGATTGTGCGGATTGTTGTGGACTGTTGCGGAATGTGCGGGCAAGGTGCTCTACGAGCAAACAGTCAGATGATACTGAGCTGAGGAGGAAGGGTGTGTGTACCAAGCACTACGCGCAGACAGTCAAATGGTACCGGGGCGAGGAGGTGGGGAGTGTGTACCGGTACGATACGATCCAGCAGTCTGGGTGCGGACGCTGTTCTCACCTTAGTCATCTCGCGGCAGACGGAGCAGCGCCGCCCGCCGCCCAGCACCGCAAAGTAGGACCTGGCAGATATTGCGTGGAACACGTCATAATATGCCATGTAAGTCAAGAAATGAGGGTTTCAACAGCATGCCGATGACGTACGGGAAAACATCTGTTAAACCCTACCGCGGCGGCGTCCTCCAACGTGGCCACCAGCTTATGCGGCGGCACGAACGCCACCAGACTCCCCGGGTACGCTGCGAAGGTCTCGAGGCGCTTGCGCCGCGCGCCGGACTTAGGCGTCAGGAACCCGATAAATGTGAAGATATCGGTGGGGAGCCCCGCGGCGACCAATGCGGCGGCGGGCGCGCACGGCCCCGGGTGAGAGTGTCAATGAGAGCAAGCACTCGAGCAGATATCGAAGCATGACAATTGCTACTTGAACAGAGATATCGGAGCATGCAAATTTTCTGGTATATTCAGGTAGAATGCTCATACATGCCGATGCAACGTCGGTCGAGTGCGTGTCCTCAGTAACCTCCCTGCCGGGATGGGAAACACTTTGATGTTCTCAGCGGCGCACGCGGCGGCCAGGTCCGCGCCCGGGTCCGCCACCGCGGGCGTGCCGGCGTCGCTCACCAGCGCCAGCGCATCGCCCATCCGCATTCGCTCCAACATCGGCTCCCGCCTCCGCATAGGGCCCGGCAGAGAACGCTCGAAGCATCAGGCAGGTGCAGGGTTGACGATGTGTGAGAGACAGTGAGACGCTTCCGAGTGTATACGAAGGCACCAGGCCTTGCCGTGAGAGAGACGCTTCCGAGTGTATAAGGATACACCAGGCCTTAGCCCTGCCCCCCGAGGATTGGCGAAATGTTGAAGGACGCTTCGAGCAATTCCTGTCAGGCCCTACCTCTGCCGCTCGTTGTGCGCGTGGTAGCTCACCAGGCGGCAGTCGATACCGTACCGCTGCAGCAACCGTTTGGTGTGCCGCGTGTCCTCGGCCAAGACTGCGTCGGCGGTGCGCAGAACACGCAGCGCGCGCAGCGTGATGTCCTCCAAGTTCCCAATCGGGGTCCCAACAAGGTACAGCCCTGGCGCCAGCAACGGGTCTTCGCCATCGCTGGGAGCCTTCCCGTTTTTGGGCGCCGCGCCGTCTCTGGGCACCTGCCCCGCCGCCGCCGCCACGTTGCTGTTGACCCAAGACACGTCGCCCGCCCAGCCGTCCAGCGGATCATCCCCCGAGTCCTCCTCCCAATCCCCCTCCTCATCCTCATCCTCCTTCTCCGCCTCCTCCTCCGTCTCAAACGCCTCCCCCGCCCCCGCCCCCGCCCCCGCCCCTGCTCCCTCCACCTCCTCAAGCGCCTTCCTGGCCTTCGCCAACGCCCCCTCCCCAACCTCCGACCCCACGCCCTCCCCCTCCCCTGCCCCCGACCCGCCCCCCTCGTACTGGTCCTGGAGCCCAGTTCCCCGGTTCCATTCAGCGATTTCCGCTTCGCTCGGTACCCGCTCCCCGTCCCCGTCCTCCTCCCCGTCCCGTCGGAACACCGGACCATTTGCTAGGGTCTGACGTATAGTGCTCGCCATGTTATAGGAGGGCGTTTGACTCAAGAAACGAGAGTTCAGTGCTCGCGATGTCAGAAGATGGCGTTTAACTCAAGAGACGAGGGTTCAAAGTACGTTGGGTGACGTGGCGAGCATCACCTGTCAGGCCCTGCCGTCTCGCAACTCCCACCGGTCGGCGCCCGCCGCGAGGTCTTCTTCGTACCCTTCGTACTCCTCGCCCTATTGTCAACCACACATAGCCTTCGACGTCATCGACATGCGTTTCGAGCCCCACGTTTATTGAGTCAGACGGTTCCTGTGACGCTGCGTCATTCAACCGGGGGCTGAGTACAGTGTACCGATGCTCACCACGTCATAAACCGCGGTTTGAACCCTCGTTTCTTTAGTTGAACGGCATCCTATGATGTAATGAGCAACATGTTGACAGGCCCCACCTCGTCCGGCAGCCCGGGCTCTTTGCCGTACACGGAGACCGCCCAACGGCTATGGTACCCGCGGACGCCACCCATTTTGTTGCGATCGTGGCTCCGTTGCCATTTGTTCACAGCCGAGGGTTCCCCGGTAACGCGGCGGTGACTGGTCGCCCACAGGCGGCGCAGCGTCGACGATGTGTGAACTGGTGCACCATGCGCACGCAGTGAGCTGGAGGGCGGCGCCGCGCTCCATCGCACCGGGCGGTGCTTGGCTGACCTAGCAGCCGCCGCCGGGTGGGCGTGGGTGGCGATGCAGTGGTAGCAGTGGGCGGCGCCGGAAGGCGTGGTGGCGTGGCGGGTGGCGGCGCCGGCCGGCCGAGCCGCCTGCGACACCAGCGCACGCCCCGCCGCGCGCGGGAGCGTGAGTGCCCTGCAGCACCACATTGGCGCTTGTTTGTATGGCGGCAGCCCGGCGCCAGGCGCGTCCTTCTGGCGATCGCAAGAGGGTTCAGGTCAGTGAAGTCAGCAGCGCTGGGGGAGGGAGGTTTCTAAGGAATGGCTGCCACGTCACGACGTCACATTTTATCCACCATTGCGCGACGACGCGCCAACTGCAGCCAGTGTCGCGCGCGAGGGGTCGCAAGTCGAAACCCAAGTCGTCACTCACACTCCGTGCATGGCGCTGGTGGCCCGCCTGGGCAGCCTGGGGCTCCGCTCCCGCTGCGCCCTCACCCGGTCCACCACCGTCGTCAGGCAGGGGCTTACACTCGCTCACTTCACAGCTCAACTTCAGGACCTTCGGGAACGCATCGCTCACGATAGAGCTCAACTTCAGCACCCTCTGGCCACGTCCACGGGTTAATTTGGATTGTACGGGGGACAAGGTAAGGTAAGTTAAATGGCAAGGGGCCAAGTCAGCTCAAGTTGAGCGGAAATGGGAAGGAGTGTAAGCCCCTGTCGTCAGGGCGGGGCGCCACGCCCAGAGCCATGCCGTCTCCCGTGGGGTGCGATGCGCGTCCGCCGCCGCAGACGGTACGCAGACCGAGCCGCAGACCGTGCCCGCGGGCGGCGCGGGCGCTAAGACGGAGCGGCGGAAGCGCGTCCTGAGCGGCGTGCAACCCACGGGCTCCATCCACCTCGGGAACTACATGGGCGCGATAAAAAACTGGGTGCAGCTTCAGGTAGGGCCGGGCTCACATTGCTCGTGCTCGCCACGTCATAGCATGCCGTGTAACTCAAGCAAGGAGGGTTCAAATGCATTCCGATGACGTGGCGGGCGGTCTATGCTTGACCCTTGCTTGAGGAGGACTTCGACGCGTTCTACTGCGTCGTGGACTTACATGCCATCACCGCGGGCAAGGCTGTGGGACTGTCTACTCATAGTGTACCGGTATACCTCGCACCCCCTCCGCCCGCCACGAAGGCTAGGTGCTATCCACTTCTCTGTCTCTAGTGTTACTGTACCGGTGTACCCCATGCCACTTCCACAAAGGCCCGGTGGCATCCACCGTCTGCTCATAGTGTACCGGCGTACCTCACCACCAAAGCCCGGTACCAATCCACCTCTGACTGTTTTGTTTGCTCATAGTGTAGCAGTGTACCCTCACCATGGGCGGGCACGACCCCGCGGAGTTGGCGGCGTCGACGCGCCAGGTGGCGGCGGTGTACCTGGCCGCGGGGCTCGACCCGGCCAAGTCCAACGTGTTCGTGCAGTCCCACGTCACGGCAGGGCCACATACACAGTGCTTACAACGAGGCGAGCACCGGTATGCCATGTGGTGGATAACGCGGTGAGCACTGGTACACTATGTGGTGGATGTCGTGGCGATATAAACTGGTACACAATGTGGTGGAGGAGGCGGCGAGCACAGGGATCCCATACACTATGCGGTGGATGAGGTGGTGTGCACCGGTACACTGCTGCCGTGGATGACGCGGCGAGCACCAATACACTATGCTGTGGTGGATGATGTGGCAAGAGTTGTTCGGCGGGCACTACTCGGCGGCGCACTCGGAGCTGTGCTGGCTGCTGAACTGCGCGACGCCCATCGGGTGGCTCGAGAAGATGATCCAGTTCAAAGAGAAGGTAGGCCTTGTACGGACTGTGCCCGCCACGTCATCCACCGTGTACCGCGGGACTACAGTGCAGGGTTTTCAATCAGTGCCAGGTACACCATAATAGCGGTCACGGTCAGGAGATGACTGTGATCCCGTCGGAGCAGGAACCAATTTGAAGAGTTGTTGAAATAAACTGCATCCTATGACGTGGCTCAATGGAAGACGTTGCGGGCACCTGTACACTCTGTGGTGAATGACGTTGCGAGCACCGGTACGCTATGGCCCCGGGCACAGGCGCGGAAGCAGGGCGAGGACGTCAGCGTGGGTCTGCTCGACTACCCAGTGCTTATGGCGTCAGACATCCTGCTGTACAACGCCGACGTGGTGCCCGTCGGGGAGGACCAGCGCCAGCACCTGGCGGGGTTTATCAAGAACAAGCACTCGACAGGCATTGAATATCCTCCTCCTCCTCCTTCTCCTCCTCGTCTTCCTCATCATCCTTCTCCTCTCCTCCTCTTCCTCCGCCTCCGGGGGGTTATCGAGAACAAGCACTCGACCGACGCTGAATATCCTCCTCATCCTCCGCGCGGTTGTATGAGCATCCACCCTGAACGTGTGTCACGCTCTGACGTCGGTCGAGACCTTGTTCTCAATGACCCTCCCACCTGGAACTGACGCGGGACATCGCGGGGCGGGTCAACAGCCTGTACGGGGGGAACAAATGGAAGAAGAGGGGGCCAAAGGGGGAAAAGGCACCGTCCGGGCGGTTTCGCGGGGGCGACATTCTGAAGGTGCCGGAGCCGTTCATCCCCAAGGCGGGGGTGGTGCAGCTTGAAACCCGTATCGAAAGCACCTGGTTGCAGCGCTTCAAACTAAATTACGATGTACTGCTTTTACGTTGTGCTAGGTACAACTTGCGCCCCTGCAAGTAGGCGGGGGCGCGCGTGATGTCTCTCACGGACGGCACGGCGAAGATGTCGAAGAGCAACCCAGCGGAGGGCAGCCGCATCAACCTTCTGGATTCGCCGGATGAAATCGCCAAGAAGATCAAGCGGTGCAAGACGGCAAGGCTTGGCGGATATTGCTTGCCCAGTCATACAATGCGATTTACCTCAAGATAGAAGCGTCCCAAATGCGTTGCGTGACATGGAGGGCAATATCTGCCATGCCCTACAAGACGGACGCTTTCGAGGGGATGGAGTTCGGTAACCCCGAGCGGCCCGAGGCTCAGAACCTGCTCACCATATACCAGTCGTGCACGGGCATGACTCAGGAGCAGGCAGGGGGGGTTGTTGAGCACACACACATAAACCCCAAACCCTAAACCCTAAAAGTATAAACCCTAAACGCTCACCATATACCAGTCGTGCACGGGTATGACGCAAGAGGAGGCAGGGGGGCTGTTGAGAACACACTCATAAACCCTAAACCCTAAACCCTAAACGCTCATCATATACCGGTCGTGCACGGGCATGACTCAGGAGGACGCAGGGCCAAGTCAAACTCAGTGTCTGTCCCAGTTGGAATGCGTAGTGGTGCGATATGAGCAACTCGTCAGACGAAAACGGGCATTGTTTAACTGGCCCGAGGAGAAATGTTTACTGGTGCACTTTGAGCAATTGGGCATTATGTATGTTGCCCTCAGTGGAATGTGTACTGGTGTAGTATGAGCAACTGATCAGACTATACCGGGCATCATCTGTCTGGCCCTGGGAGGAGGTGCTGGCGGAGTGCGGTGCCATGCGGTGGGGGGACTTCAAGCCCGCACTGACGGACGCGGTGATCGCTCACCTGGTGGGGCGGCGCAGGTTGACCGCGCTTGGTTCCGGCGCTCGAAGCCGAATGATAATAGACCGCTGGAGCTAAATTAACATGAACCGCTTTTGAGCTTTGCGTGCAATCTCAACTTGCGCCGCTACAACCTGGCGCCCATTCAGAGCCGGTATCATGAGGTGGTGGGGGAGGTGGGATACCTCGACTCGGTGCTCGCCAAGGCAGGGGGGGTATTGAGAACGCGCTCTCGACCGACGTTCAGTCGATGAACCGAGTCCGCACGTCTATGTGAGCATTTGCTCTGAAGGTGAATTATGCTCCAATCCAGGAGCTTCCACTCGTCCACTTTTCTGCACAACCTGAGACGTTTTCGTTACTGTAACAAGTGACCACCCAACGTTTCCACGAAAAGTGCTTACGTACAGCTGAAGAGTGGACGAGTGTAAGCCCCTGCCCTGCTCCAATCTCGGTTCTCGAGTGCTTGTTCTCAATGATCCTCCCACAAGGGCGCGGACGCGGCCGATGAGGTGGCGAGTAAGACGGTGGCGGACGTGCGGGACGCGATGGGCTTCGTCGAGCGCATCCGGAGGTGATGCCTCACCTGGCAGGGCGGTGCACGTCCATCCCAGGTCCACCAGGTTTGGTGTCATACTTTTTGCCACAATCATCGAGCCCCAAAGCGCTTCACATGGTGAGCTCAACCAAGCCTCTACGCACTTTCAAGGGGACAGACCTCGGTCTGTCAAGATGTATGGCCGTATCCAGGGGCATCCTAATCTAATGACGTTATATTGTGTCCCGTCTTACACACGTTCATTGAGCCCAAACGCACTCACTACGCAGTTTAAAAGGGGGGTCCAAACGGCGGTCAAGGTTCACAAAACGGGCAGTTTCCGAGAAATCTTCAGAAATCGGCGTCACGGCATTCATCGTGTGGGATCGTGGAACCGCCGGACAGTCCAACCGGCCGCACGTGTTTGAACGATCGTGCAATTACTTGAGACATTTACGAGCAGTTGTGATTCCTGTACAAATCACGTGCGAGACACGTGTGAATGTGCAAATCGTTTTTCGACTTTGCCGGAATGTCAATTCCGTCAATCTGACGGCAAGTCTACCGCCGTTTGGACCCCCCTTTCGGTGAGCATTGAAGCAAAATTATGATGAACCGCTTTCAACATTTGCTTTCGATTTCAACTTGCGTCCCTAAAATCTGGCGCCCATACGGAGCCGGTATAACGAAGTGGGGGGGGATGAAGGACACCCTGACTCGGTGCTGGCCCAAGGGGCGAATGCGGCCGATGAGGTAGCGAGTAAGAGGGTGGTGGACGTGCGCAGGACGCCATGGGATTTCGTCGAGCGTATCCGGATCTGAGTTTAAATTGGCTTCGTGTTTGTCTATAGACTGTAGTGAATTTGGTATTTACAAGTATTCTTTGTGAAATGTGCTGAGGCTGAGAGACTGCTGACTGCTAC
>Ga0307489_10003300_pt1 | contig 10707 bp, 6 predicted proteins | sample SB12metaG_FD_202247 | JGI IMG/M metagenome (GOLD analysis project Ga0307489, IMG submission 202247) | Sea-ice brine microbial communities from Beaufort Sea near Barrow, Alaska, United States - SB 1.2 | ecosystem: Environmental > Aquatic > Marine > Coastal | place: USA: Alaska | collected 2017-05-06
AAAAACACCGTAGCCCGCTTTCGGTTCCACTGCACGCACAAGACGCGACCACACCACACCACACCACCACCACCACCACCACGTACCACTGACAAACAGCGAACAATGCTGCGCTCACTATAAAAGCGCTGCTGCACCTGCACGTCCATTAGCACACGTGTATCACCGAAGATGGGCAAAGGGGGCAAGAGGGGCGGCGGCCATGCAAAGTATGCTGAGTCGATCACGGAGCGATTCAACCGCATTGAGACGACTGTCAGCACCCTCGAGAGGTTGAGTCTCGCACACATTATGGCTAACAACGCGGATGAGGTGAGGGACGCCAAGCAGAACATGCAGGAGGCACTTCATATGACCATGGAGGAACGGGCGATGCGACAGACTTACAAGACCCAGCGAGAGGAGCTTGATGCTCTGAAGGTTCAGGTCGAGAATGGCAGGCAGGCAGAGAAGAAAATGGCTGCGGTTGAGATTGCGATCACATATACCGAGGGTTTTTTTTCATCACCGGATCCGGAGCCACAGCCAGGCGCACAGCCTGCATATGACAGCTACAGTGCCGACCCTGACCAGGTGGTGGAAGCGCCGCAGGCACTAGCCCAGTCTTCCGAAACCAACAGGCAGATGATGAACAAGCTGTCTAATCCGATGCACTGAGTGTCAATAAATTTTTTTTGATGCATGTATAACAACGCGAGTCGCAATGCTGCATCACCGCGGTGTTGCACCGCCTGGTCCAGCGGTGAGTTGGTGTAGTGGTATACTGCGATGGTTTGCATTCTCTGGACTTGGGTTCGAACCCCACAGAAGGATCGCTCGTACAGTCTGGTTAGTATTGCAAGCTTATAACTTGCCGACCAGGGTTCAAATCCCTGGCGATCTAATTCGTTTTTGTCGGATTTACAAAGTCACCCACACCTTACAAACCCACCCACACCCACCTGCGCTGGGTATACACATGACACGCCGCACCTACACCTTTTTGTTGGGCTGTTTACGTTTTGGCGTCGGTTTCGCGGCAGCACGGTCTGTGAAGTAGAATGCGTCCAGCAAAGCAGCTCCGGGGAAGAGCACAGCCAGCAGCGCAGTCTGCTGGATCGTCTTCGCGAGCATACCGCACAGGGCAGCCGTCACCGTTGCGGCCAACACGCCTCGCAGGCTGTTCGCGCGCTTGTGCTGACAGTGGGTCCACGCTGTGAGGGTCGAGACAGTCACACAGAGGGCGAGGGCCTGCAGAAACTGTATGGTGTGCAGGTGGGGCGCGCTGCTGCTGCTGCTGCTGCTGCTGCTGCGCGCGCCGGTGCTGCTGCCCGCCGGTGCCTCGCGCACCAGCAGGGAGAGCAGCACGAGGCCCGTGCGGAACAGGGCCTGGGGCAGTGCAGCCGATACACGGGACTTGGCAGCGGGCACCGGCACCGCGTAGGCCTGCACAGGGGTCAGCGCGTCCAGGCCCAGCGTATGTGCATGCGAGGCAGCCCATACCGCGTGGAAAGAAGTTGCCACGACAAACACGGCCCATTGCGCCACCACCACCGTCCAGGACACAGCCTCCCAGTCATTGAGCTCACGCCACAGGAGGTGTTCTACCGTCGACGACGGCGAGGGCTCCAGCATGCTCCGCGAGAGAGTGAGGACAAAGAACGCAACCGCAAACAGTGCCGTGCACCCCGTGAGAGACCCCGAGACACGCACGTACACGAGCGGGAGGACAACGACGACTGCGAAGGCGGTGACCCCTGCACGGTCGCCGGTGTAGCGGGTGATGGCACACGCACCGATGAAGACCCATCCAGCCCGGAAGAGGCTGCTGTCTTCGACCCCCGTGCGGACGTGGAACGCCTCCGCGTTCGAGAGGATCGCGAGGTTCAGGGTGAGGGTGAGGGAGAGCAGCAGCAGCACTATGCACACGCACCAAATGTTGTGGCCTGGCTCTACGGACGCGAGTATGCTCGACGTGATGGGCGAGGCCCACAGATAGACCTCAAACCCGTCTAGGACGCATGGTGTGATGCCCTCGCTCCAGTGCCTCTCGATCGGCTGGCCGGCATACGAGGCATGCCGACCACGGTACAGCGCGGAGAAGCCCTTGTACATACCGGCACGTTTTTCTGTTCAGACACCAACGTGGTGGGATTTTATATACATACTCAGACCGACCTGTGCCTGTGCCCGCCTTTCCGGGAGGGCGGGGCACCGCCGCCACCACCACCACCACCACCACCACCACCACCACCACCACCACCACTACGGCCGCCCGTACTAGTAGGAGTCTACGACGCACCCTCGAACTGCAGGTGGTTCATGACACTCTCGACAAACTGGTCGTGTGCCAGGCTGCTGTGGCTGCTCGCGGTGGCCTGCGTCTGTGGTTGATGCTGGTACAGCTCCCGGGAGCTGCGGGTGCCGCGGGCAAGAGGCTTGAGCTTCTCGTCCCGCGAGCGGTTCCAGTCCCGCGTCGATGCTGATGCTGCGGTGTGCATGTTGTACGGCGCGTCCTCGGACGCACCTGTATGGGGGCTGCCCTGCAGCTCCTCTGCCTGCACGGGCGCACGGGCGCCCGAGCCAGCAGGGCTCTGCCGCAGCCTCTCGGTCTGCGCGGCCTGCGCAGTCCGGGATCGCTCTTCCTGGTGCAGCGTGTCGCGGTCCCTGGCGTCCATCTGCAGGAGAGTGACACGCCGCACCTGCTGCTCGTTGTTGGTGGCGAGCTCTGCATTCTCAGAGGCGAGCTCTGCGTTGGTGGAGGTGAGCGCTGTGTTGTTGGTGGCGAGCTCTGCATTCTTGGAGGTGAGCTCGGCGTTGGTGGAGGTGCGCGCTGTGTTGTTGGAGGTGAGCTCTGCATTCTCAGAGGCGAGCTCTGCGTTGGCGGAGGTGAGCGCTGTGTTGTTGGAGGTGAGCTCTGTGATGGTACTGTTCAGCTCAGCGACACGCTGCTCGGAGACATGCTGCGCCTGCGTGGCGCCCCCGCCCGCTTTGGCGATGTAGGCCTGTAGCGAGGCGTTGGTGTTTGCCAGGCGCTGGTTCGCCTGCATTGCGTTGGCCTTCTCCGCGGCCAGCAGCGCCTTGCCGTTGGCTGCCGCACCTGTATGCGACTCGATGGTGGCGTTCGCCTCGACTAGGCGGTCCGTCGCGTTCTGCAGCTTCAAGGCATGTTTGCGCCTAGAATCGACGTCCTGGGCCTGGACCCTCTCGCGGTGTTCGTGGAACGCGTGCTTGACCCCATCCCAGTTCGTCGCAGTCGCGATCCGCTCCCCCGAAGCGTGGTCGAGTGCCCGCTGCACTTTCAGCTCGTTTTCGTTCAGCAGACGCTCGCGCGTGGCAAGATGCGCCGCGTGCGCCACCCGTTCGCTCGACACGCCGTCGAGGGCCTGCTGCACCTGCGACTCGTGCTCGACCAAGAGGCGCTCGCGGGTGTCGAGCTGTTCGCAGCGGTCCCGCAGGGCGCGGCCCTGCACGCGCACAGACGACATCAAGCACTCTGCGCCCTCCGTGTCCAGGTACCGCAGGCTATCGGGCTTGAAGAAGACCATGCTCGCCGCGCCAGTACCGCCAGTAGCACCGCGCTTGCAGGCACCGCCCTTGCGGGGGCGTGTCGACCGCACTTCAAAGCACCCCCCGGGTTTGGCAGAGATACTCTCCGTAGTGCGGCCCAGCTTCACGGTTGCTGTAGCGTCACCGTTTGTGTCACCCGGGTAGTACACGCCAAGCTGTACAGCCTTGCCGTCTTTGTGTGGCACAACGTAGTGCACCTTCCCAACGGTCCACTCGGTCTCGTTGGGTACCCTCTCCGCCACCCAGCAGCCTGGGCGCAAGCTCTCGCGCGATATGTCCGTGTAAAGCCCTGCCTGCAGCACAGGCTTCCGCATGTCCGCGTCCTTGATTGTGCACAGACCGTTCGTGCGCGCGGAGCGCACCACCATCTTGGACTGCACGAGCGTGCCTTGCAGATTGTCCATCTCAATGCCGTAGCTGTATTTGTTTTGCCCTAGTGACGACGCGGTCACCATGGCAGCTTCCAAACCCACAGACGAACAGAGTCAGACGGACCTGTGCAGGACACACCACTTAAATAAAGGAGACACTACCGTGGTGTACGACCGCAGAGCCCCGGGCCTGACCATACAGCGCAACGTACCTCGTGTGTCGACGACAACTGTCACCAATGTGCCGCCACACACTACGCGTTCTGCAGCCATATTATCTCCTGCGCCTCCTGCGCTGCCGCAGCCGCCGCCCGCTGGGCAGTGAACGATGCGTGCGCTGCCTTGTTTAACTCGTCGAGTGCCCGATCGGTCCTCGTGTCGTCTTCATGCTCGAGACTGTAGCCAATCGCGCCGCTGAGTTTCTTAGCGTTGTGCTCTACCTGGAACTCGATTTTGTGCAACTCAGCCTCCCATCTTTCTATCCTGCGCTGCCCCTTGTCGGTTGGCTTACAAGCCTGGTGGCTGCGCTCTTGTGACAAAGCCTCCTCCTTTTTGGCAATCCACGCTTCGTAGTAGTCCGCTTCCAGAATCAAGTTGGGGTTGCTGATGCGTCGGTCGGACGGCCAAACGAAATCGGTGTTGCCTATTTCGATCTGCACCGGTATGTAGTTGGCTTGTCGTTTGGCTTGAACGTCAGGGAGTGGGGTTCGTGCTGGTGCGGGTGCGCGTTGTGTCCGTGGGGCCGCGATAGCATCCGCGCGTCCATATCCTGAGCTTGAACCCTCACCCACGTGATTTGGCGGGGCCGGTTGAGCTACACGACCCTGTTTGCAGTCGCGTACGCGTTTGGACTCCCTGACTTCCGAGTGCCTCTCGAGATCCGCGTATTTTTTGCGTGACTCGAGGCCTTCCTTAGCGCGCTGTGCACGGGTAGCTTTCGCCCTTTTCGACGCCTCTTTTTTGTAGGCGACACGCTCAGCTATCCTGCCGTCAAGCACCAGATCCCGCTCAACAATGGCGCTGGCCTTTGCTTCGGCCACCTCAGTGGCCGACCCCTGCCACTCGAGTTCCTCCTGTGCATTATTTTCAGACCAAAGCTTTTCCATAACATCTGACACCCTGTCAATATTCAGATGCTTCATGATCTCTTTCACTGCGTCTGGGCCCAGGTCTGATGCCTTCGGATAACCCAGCTCCTGCAAGAGGGCAGCCTTGTTATCCTCAGCCCAGTCCCGTATAGCCTTCTCATGGGTGGGGTCGAAGTTGATCATTGTGCGTGTTCCCGCACTCCACACTTTGTTCAGGTCGCCATCACTGTGGGACACCTGCCATGGACTATCATGCTCAGCCCTCCCTGCTTCTTTGTCCGTGGGGCCCGTCCCGGCATCCCCGGTAGTCTCTTCCTCGTTGATCCGATGGAGCTCGTCCCCCGACAACGATGGCGTGTTCGCCGCCCTCCCCCCCTGAGAGATTTTCAATAGCCTATCGTTGCAGCCCCCCGCCTCTGTCTGCCTCCGGAGCGACCTGATCTCCAATTTCACATACGATGCGTACATATGCTGGAAGCCGCCCAAAATGGTGGCGCGATACTGCGCTGCCAGATAAAGCTTCCAGAACAGGTCCCGCACACGAGGGTACCGGGTGTACATGGCTTGCAACTCTTTGTCTATTATGCCAATGAGCGCGACGGTTTCAGCGATATCGTCGTTCGCTGAGCCCCGTTGTGCGAGAGCAATGGTCTGCAGCCTCAGCTTACTGAACTTCTGCAAGAAATGCACAAACTCCGGCTTTGTCTTTTTAACCATATGTACCACCGCCTCTTGTTTCTCGCATATATCCTCCAAGTCGTCTTCGAAAGGAAACTCCGCCTCCATCGCTGACGAGAGCTCTTCTCCCATCTGGAGGTGTTCCATAGGGTCCCGACCCAGCTGAGTGTAAAGCATCATGATTTTTTGCATGATATCAAGCTGCTTGTCTTCGAGTACATCTAGGTCCACTACCAGTTTGTCCAGCGTCAAGAATACGACCAGGAAATACTCCCTGCGTTTCTTCATCATATACTTTGCCGTGTTCTTGAGAAACTCGCTAGAGGGTAGCACGTGTACCGGGCGGTTCATCAAAAGTGCGGGAACTGTCGCGGCGGTATTCACTGGAAGGACGGCTGCGGGTGCAACCGCGCCACCAGCCACCGCGCCGCCCTGCGGCGCGCCGGCTGGTTCCCACTCCGGATCGCCGGCTGGTGCCCAATCCGGATCGCGATGCGACCAATCTTCGTCCGCCTTATTCTCATCTATTCTGTCTGCAGCGCGTTTTCTCCCGTCCGGACCGTCGCTGTCAGGACTGGAGCCACGTTCGTCGTAGTCTTTCAACGCTAGCGGGGGAGGAGCATCTCTACCAGGAGGCATGCGCTGTGGTCAGTGCGCTGGAGGCATGCGTTGTGGTTATATACGGCATATCTCAGAACCACCACCATGCCACCCGAAGGTTGGGACTCGACACGCACTTGACGGTGATCCGGTCGTTTATTACTTATTTTTATTTTGTACATGCAGGAGGTACCACCTCGCTGCCCGCCGCTGCCTACTACGCTGTGAGCTGCGTTGTCGGAGCCCCTCATGCTATGCTGCGCAAGACATGCTCGAGACATGCGCCCTGCTCAACGCTTCCCTGCAGATGGCGTCGCACAGGTCCTTGTGAACCTTCAGGTTGTTCGACACCATGTCGCGGATGTCCGCGACAAGACTTAGTGCGAGCGGCTGCATGGTGGACGCTAACGCATGCATGAAGTCATCCTCGAACAGGGTGTCGAGCTTGTGCCGCGTCGCCGCGTCTGCCGTGTCTCGGGGGGGTGCGTTGACCGCGTACATGAGAGACTCTCTGAAGCACTCCCCGTACTGCACCAGCATCACATGCGCGGGGCCCCCCAGCGTGGCGACGAGCACCCGCACGAGCGTCCGCACCGACGCCGCGTCGATGTACATGAGACCCGCGGTTACCGCCTGGACCTTCTGCACCGCGGCCCAGGCCAGCCGCTTGCTCTCGCCGTGGGGGATCTTGTTCTCCACGAGGCACTGCGCGAGGGCCTTCGTGGTGTTCTCGACGATCTTCTTGCCCGTGTCCAACGCGAAGGTGTGCGCCACCGGTTCGCTGTCCATCCACGACTCGACGAGGGGCTTCATCCACGACTCGACGATGGACACGATGCAGCAGACCCGTGTGTACATATTGAAGCGCTCGCGCATCTCCCGCACCCGAGTGACGTCCAGGGCCAGCGTCTCTGGGAGCATGCACTGGTCGTACTGAAGGTCCCTCACGTCCGTGCACACCAGCGCCAGCACGGCGGTTGCCACGCTGTCGTGTAACACGCGATCTGGCGGCGTCGAAGGCGGCGACACTGCCGCCGCCGCCGCCTTCCTCGGGCGGCGCCGAAGATGGCCCAGCACAGACCCACTCAGCCACTGCCACGTGCGCGTGGAGCACACGGCGCCTGCCTTCCACCCCCACTGGTTGCGCAGGAGCTTGCACACGTCACCCTCGTGCCTCTGCAGCGCACTCCGCCCGTTGTAGATCACACCGTTCACCGCTCCCACCATCACACGGTCGCTGGTCTTGCGCAGGAACACGACTGCGTGGACAATCGCGTGGGCCCGTGCCTTGCTGCTCTCACCGGCCGCCCTCATCAACTCGAGAGTCGTCTTGTGGTGCAGCCGGGCCTTCAGCCGGCTGCGCTCGCCGTCCGCCGTCCGCGTGTTAGCGCTGCCCTGCCACAGCGTCATGGCGCAGTCGTAGACGGCCGTGACGAGCTCGCAGGTAGCGGGCCAGCTGGAGAGCGCGCGCGTGACCTCGCCGACGACGAGCAGCTGTCCAATGCACGGCGCGGCGCTCACGCTCCGCTCCAGGGCGCGCATGCTGGTGCACACGCCGCTGAGGGCCACCAGCAGCAAGTCGTGGCTCGGCGGTGTCGTCTGTAGTTCGGCCGAGAGCGCCATCAAGAACGCCGTGTCCACGGCGGCACGCATCTGGTGCAACATCGGGTGTTCCTCGATGCTGCACTTGCTGTCGACGTGAAACGCAAACGTGTTGCTGAGTAACATCTCGTACATCACATTCGGCACGACGAGCGGGGGCAGCAGGAGCGCAGAGGCACATGCCGACCCGGCCGCCTCGTCGACGAGGCGGCTCATCTCGTGGTCCGCCGGCGCGCCGGCAGAAGCAGCACCATACTCCGCATCATACGCCTCGCGGCTTGTCGGTGTGCCCTCTTTCCACTCTTCCTCGACCCGGGCCAGATCGTCGTACGGGCAGCCACACCGCGCCAGCTTCAAGCGTATAGCATGCCGGATGTCCGCGAGGTGCTGCAGAATCGGGGGCGTTTCGGCGATGCCAACGACTGCATGCCCGCCCGCAGCGTACACACTGAAAAGCAGCGCTAACGTGCGCTGCACGGTGGCGCTGCTCGCAGAGGAGGGCGGTCCAGGACTATCAGGGCCACTCGGTGGCAGCGATGCCGGTGCCGGCTGGGGGGAGGCGTCGGAGACGGTGGCGAGGGCGGTCGCGACGGCGGTGGCGACGGTGGCTGTGGCGAGGGCGGCGGCGGTGGCGTCATCCATACTTGACCGCTGCTTTGGACTTCTGGCCATGTCGCAAACATCCAGGAATACCACCAACTTGTACGGTGGTATTCCTGGATCCAACTTGAACGGTAAGGGCGACGCAGCCGACTTGCACGGGGAGGGTGGCGCCTTCCGCTTGGGCATAACCTTTTTTGGTTGCAGTATTTTGGGATTCTTGATACAGACACGTGTCCAACAACAACTAATAATCTATGTTACGTGACCCCGTGGATCCCAAAGGTGATTTCCTCCCTTAAGTTATGTTTTTAAAACAGACTAATAGTCAACCAAGAGACACATGTAAGTGGTCTGGTTTCCTGTCAGCAGTCACAGCGGTCAAGTATGGATGACGCCCTGCGTATGCGAAAACCGGTGGACGTTTACAGGAAAATGTCGGGTGGACGTTTACAGGAAAATGTAGGTGGACGTTTACAGGAAAATGTCAAATATAGCGGACTCACACATCAACCGAAAGGAAACGTGTCGCTTTGCCAAGCGTCTCCTCATGAATCCCTGCATAAATAAAGAGACACACCACGTTTCGTACTGGGTTGCAGAATGAATATTCAGGCCACGTGTCGTACTGTGTCAAATAGAGGTGCAGTGGATATGTAGTCAAGGGACCCCTGCAGTCAGCACAGGGACCCCTGCAGTCAGCACACATCAGCCGGCCACCACGTGTCAAGAGAGTCGTTGTCATACCCATGCCCCCATATCTTAACCACGTGTCACGAGGTTCTGTGTATCCGTGAAAAAGACAAAGAGTAACGGGTCGTTGTCATACCCATGCCCCCATATATTAACCACGTGTAAAGAGAGTCATCATTGAAAGATGCATGATGCTGCGGTCAGGTCGGAAGGCATGCGCCCTGAAATATTGACCTTGTCAGTGTTTCCATGAAGGGGTTATCATGGTCTAATGTAGATGGACCAGACACAAACCCCAAAAAACAACTTCCGTCAAAGAGGCACAGACACATCACTGTTTACAGGAATGAAGGTTTTTAGGTGGACCAGACTTCGCAAAAAAAACAACTCCCGCCAAAAATATCTTCCGAATACGTACATAAAATAACCCCTACTCCTGAAATTCGGATCCCAACCACGAAACAGCATGGCATGCATGGTGGCCGAGCGGATCCTTTTTGGCGATGTGAGTGACGAGGACAGCGAATCGTGCCTCCGTGGGGATCCCGACATGCCGGGATGGCTACTGCTGGAACTACAGCGCGATCCGCCAGCAACACCGGATCACGGCGTCGGCGAACCTTCCGCCGTCCACGGTGCCTCTCCGACCGCGTCGCACATGGCTGAAGAAGATGCGGTGAACTCGCTCGTTGCCGGTCTCACAGAACACGGTGACGGTGGCTGTGGTGGCGGTGGCGGTGGCGGTGGCGGTGGCGGTGGCGACGGTGGTGGTGGTGGCGGTGGCGGTGGCGACGGTGGCGGCGGTGGTGGCGGCGGTGGCGACGGTGGCGGTGGCCACGGTGGACCCGTCGTTGGCGACGATGGCTTCCAGGTTGAGGCGGGTGGCTGGGTGTCCTTGCGGCCGTCTGCCGGTGAGGAGGAGGAGGAGGAGTATCAGCATGATCATCGCGGACCTGCCGAGGTATTATCCTGAGCGCGAAAGTCATTTTTACGTTAAGTTGATGAAAATTAGTCAACTTACCTTTTCCTGCAACCTCAGCACGTTTGAACATCCGGCTGGGTTCTCCTTATCCACTCCATCTCCATCGGTTGCACTTTGTGCGCGCGTTAACATGATGCTGCAATCCCAGGCGAACACCGCCAGCCTCTTCCCGAACAACACCGCCAGCCTCTTCCCGAACAACACCGCCAGCCACTTCCAGAACAACACCGCAAGCCACCTCCTACAGAGCATGCTTCAGTCGCCCTTCATCCCGGCGCAGACGCAGCTCCTGCCACAGTTCAACAACTTCCCGACCGCCAACAGCGGAAACATCTTCCCAGCGTTCGGCGTCTCAGCGCCAGCGCAGCACCCAGCGGCGGTGGCGGGTCGATTTGGACAGTACCCGGCGGCGGTGGCAGGGCGATTTGGACAGCAGCCGGCGGCGGTGGCAGGGCAGTTTGGGCAGCAGCCGGCGTGGGCGGTGGCGGGGGCGGATGCGCCGTCGAGCTACTTCCCAAGGGTGGGGGGTTCCTGTCTACCGGGG
>Ga0307489_10003301_pt1 | contig 10704 bp, 9 predicted proteins | sample SB12metaG_FD_202247 | JGI IMG/M metagenome (GOLD analysis project Ga0307489, IMG submission 202247) | Sea-ice brine microbial communities from Beaufort Sea near Barrow, Alaska, United States - SB 1.2 | ecosystem: Environmental > Aquatic > Marine > Coastal | place: USA: Alaska | collected 2017-05-06
TCGCGTGGGCATCAGTCCGCGCGGCGCGGGATAACGATGCATTTTGCAATCTTGGTCGGTGGGACAGGTTCAACCGAGTCAATATCGGCCGCTGCCGGACGTGTTGCGCACCTATGGAGGGCTACAACACGCGCGTGCGTCCCTTTACCCATTCCGAGGGGCGGCTGCGCGCGCCGGGACAAGAACAAACTATCGGAGCGCGCGCGACGGGTGGTTTCGAACTTGATGGAAGGTCTTGGGTTAGTCAGCCTCGTACCGGTAGTTTTACAACCTTCAAAGCTGCTGAGGCCAAAAATTAGATAAACTCTACTTCTGCTGGCCGCGGCCCGGCGTCGAATAGTGATTTCGGCATGTGACCAGATCCGCGAGTCGATAATGATTTGGCCCGTCCAAGATCACGAGCAATGGCGGAACACACGTTAACACTATTTGCCCATACAAAGCACGAACACGCCTCAAGTTCCACGCAAATTGTCGCTGAACATCAACCCTTGTTTCACCGCTGATCCGGACTGGCCGAAAAGCCGTCGCCGCCGGCGCCGATGTTTAGTGACAATTTGCGGCGCGGTGGCGCGTAAACGAAAATGTGTATGGCGTCGTGGTGAGGAATTTGAAACGCTGATTTGGTAATTTTGAATTCGTTCTGGTTTTTTGAAAGGCTGATCTATCATCAGAATTCAAACCCATTGTCAGTAAAACCACCATCGACTCGCGGATCTGGTCATGTCGAGATCGTCGATTTTTGGCACGGGCAAAACGGGGGGGGTGTCGAAAACTGACACCCCGAACCGACCAGTTTCCGTTCCGACCGAACATTCGGACGAGTTGCAACTCCCGGATCAGTTCCCCTTCTGACGAATCACAACTCTCTAACTCATTTCACTCAACGACACGGGGATTTTTTCAGTTGTTCAGATCATATCCACTGGACGCACGTTTTTCTCGGATTCTGCGTTTCCAATGAAACGTTCTCATTTCATTGGATTGTTTTCGTCTTCAGATCCGTTCTGAATTCTTCGAACCTAAAAAGTTCGACTTTGACGATTCGGCATGTATATTATATTAGGGGGGTTTATTCATCATCAGGGTCGGGTTTTGTTTGGCGTCCGAGTAACATGGAAGGGCTGTATGAGCAAAATGGGTCATACTTTACATTCCATTCATTGATGTCTATGAGTTTCTGGCGTGTACGACTATGAGCAAAATGGTCATTTGTTCAAGCAGGGAAGCGGGAAGCCGCTGCTTTCTTTTCCTGGAGCCCGCCCGCGAACGGCGCCGAGCGCGCGCGCCGGGGTACGGTTAGTCTGTCCACGCCTCTCACATAGTACGTCTAGCCGCCGTTGAGGTTAGCGACGAACTCGGGTAGGCATCGGCCTCTGACCTTGGTTGGGCCGGGGGGAACCCAAAGACGAGCGGCGTCGCAGGGAGGACCTCGGGGAGAAAGCCGCAGCGAGCAGGGATAACTTGGAAGCCGGCGGACGCACGACGCGGCGCGAAGCGCGACGGTTTGAGTCACAGACACGCCGACGTGTCTGGCGTGCAGGAAGCGCACGACATCGGAACGCGCGGGTGGGCGCCTCGCTTGCTGTGTCGCTCAGCTAGTCAGCCTGCAGCCGCGGGCTTTCCGCCGCGTGGGGCCCCGAGGCTGTGTGTGGCCACGGTGGGCTGACAGTTATGGGTCGATACTTCAGGGTGCCGGGGGGGCGTGTGGCGACGCACCGCGGCGCGCGGTGGATGGCGGGGCACTTTCGTGGTTGCGTAGCATGCCATCAATCACAGTGTTGTCTGTGGGGCGTCGGCGGTGCGGCGGTGGTTGTGGCGCGCGCTAACGAGCAGCTTTGGTTTTCAGAGCTTCCTCAACCTTCTGTTTCATTGATTCATAGGCAACCGTGCCGAGCCGTTTTGTTTCTCAAACCTTCCAAAGGTTTCCAAGTATTTCACAATGGCAAAACAGAAATGATTTCTTGATTTCTTTTGTATGAGTATTTCACCATTCGTATGAGTATTCTGCACGGACATAGCCCCTCTCCTTTCATTAAATGGCCCCTTTATTCCTGGTTTCTAGGCTCTACTCGTAGCAGAGCTCCTCGATCATCTCAATGTTGAGCTGTTCTATCGGAATCGAAGAATTCAGAACGGATCTGAAAACTAGAACAGTCCACTGAAATGAGAACGTTTCTTTTTTTAACGCGGAATCCGGGAAAAACGTGCGTTCAGTGGATACTGTATGATCTGAAGTAGGTTGATCTACTATGCGGTCCGCGCCCCTCTACTTTAAACCTAGTCTCCGCGTCACGCGTGACGCTGAAGGCCCTCATATGATTGGTCGAGAGAGATCTACTGAAATTCGATTAGCTGGATTTTCTTGCACGGTTCGCGCCAATTCTGAACGTAGCGTGTATGGTCCCTGATTGGTCAATGGACAGTCCTGTCATTATCCATTACCATCTGTAACAATTGATTTTAGATATAAAGGTAGTAAGGGCAATCCGACCAGCCAACAGTTACCGAATAGACGGCGAAGGAGCCGATACGGCACTTCTAAGAAAACGCCAGACGCGATTAGCTGCATGTGAAGAGAAGCTTGTCAGAACACATCACTTCAAACCACACTACGTCTTGGGCGAAGTGAGCATAAACAACATATCCTCGTTCGGTCGGCGATAGCGACGGGTTATGGGTGCGTAACAAAATGCTCATCACACTTTCACGACGCACACGCGTGAAGAAGATTACCGCCAGAACGATTTTCCTCAAAAAACGGAACGAACCGGTGTCATTCCAAAAAGCACCGTTTCGCAAGAGATCAAACTCACGCAACGAATACGTAAACAAACCGCACACGGTCTTACGGAGCACTCGATATACATCAGGTGCGCAAATTCTCAAAGTTTCGGGCAAATCCCTGAGTGCCGGTACAACCAACCGCGCACTAGAAAAGCAGATTTGAAAGGACAGAAGTCTTTTCATTCAGTCAACGACAATTGAGAAGATTTCCAAGAGACTCTTCTAGAGTAGATGGCAAGCATTGTCATGGACATTGATAGCGATGACATCGCCAGTCTTTCCAATCGCATGACTCTTGATGGAACAGCTGTTGTCACTGGGCCGTCGAAACAAACGACATATGTGCCCAGATACACTGTTCCAAATACAGCCCTCGGAGAATCATTTAAGATCTACGGGGTTGAGGGCATTGTAGGTACTGAGCACCAGCTCAAGCAGGTTGTGCTCACAAACGGCTCGTATCCGTACCTTGTCAACAATCCAGGATCCGACATCATGACCTACATCACGTCAACAGGTGATACGAGTGGAGGACAAGTGCCAAAAACGCCAACTGACGTCTTTGTCCAAAGTATGGAAGCTGGACAGTCTCTCAAAGGACTATCCTTCTCCGGCAGTGGCGGCGACACCTTCTACAACATCCAGCAATACTACAAGAGAATCCATGCACTCTGCAGGGATATCCTTTCCTGATGGAAGTATTCGTCAACGCCAGAAACCATCCATTCTCCACCCTAACAGGGAAACCTCCTCAAATTGCACTATTCCCTCACGAGAGAGAGAGCTCCTGACTTTCTCAAAAGAATGCAGGGCTAAGGTGCAAATGCCTAGGTACGACCATGATACCTACATAAGAAACCAGGCCTCAATCCGGGCCGGTACAGGTGTCACAGTCTTCTCTCCAGCAGAGATCAAACTTTCTTCGTGTCGAAAAGAATCGAGCTGGAAGATTGGCGAGTGCCATCGAGTACGGCAGATTGACTAAAGTTCATGTTGACCCAGCAAACCCTGGAGTCGACATACCTGGGCAAACACCTGAGATTGCCAAATGCAACTCTCAGACGCTAGGTGAGGAAGTAACGAAGACAATTCCAGCTGTTGTACCAACCAACACAGCTGTAGCTATTGCTCTCCTTGGGCCAAATGAACACTTTGACTGTAACGACCAGCAGAAAAGGGCATCCAAAAAACATTACATTGCAGCGTTACAAGCTGTGTGCAACCTTATGCTGGCCACATTGACTGGCAACGCGCTCCAGCTGGCTCAAAATGCCAATGGAGACGCTGTGAAAGCAATTGTTATGCTCAACAAGCATCATTGCGAGCTCAGTTCTGCATACTATCAACTAAAGTATGACAAGGTCAAAGCTGTCAAGTTGGATTCAAATAATCCCAGACAGCCGTTGGAACAACTCACTGCTATGCTTGAAACGTTGAAAGATGCAATGCCTCCTATTATCACAGAGGCCATGTACCTTTGTCTGTTTGTTGACATTTTACCACGTCACCTTTACCGAGATCTCATCCTGGAATTCCAGAAGATGATGGATCAAGGTGAAACCTGTTCTCTGCAGGAAATGGTTCAAAAGGCAGTCTTCTACTTCGAGAACCAGGTGGTGAATGCTATAAAGACGAAACAAGCCCACAATATTGAGAACAAGAACCTCAAAAGATCGCAGACAGCTCACAACAAGAGCTTGAACAGTGCTGGTGTTGGAAAACAAACAGTCACATGCAAATTCTGCAACAAGCCTTACCATACTGCATCTGTGTTTCAACAATCCCAAATCCAAATCTTTCAGTGGGAAGAAACCGACTATGAAGGCAAATTAAACGCCAAGTCACAAGACAAGTGCAGGAAATGCTGGAAAATTGGACATAAAGCTGACGTCTGCAGATCAGGGACAATCTGCACAACCTGTGGAAAGGGCGGCCACACTGCTGCAGTTTGCATGAGCAAACCCTGTCCGCATTGTGGAAAACACAGGATCGGCAAACCACGATTATGAGTCTTGTTCCGGCAACGCAGGTAGCGGCGCATTCCTCGGCAACATCTGCAGGGAGATCAGCAACTCTGCTGACACTACCATGAATGTGGACGACCAATCCGTCCCTTCAGATGACCAATATGTCGACAACGACAACATGCAAGTGGATCCCAGTTTCAACGCCATCCAAATCGCTGGAAAACATGGACGGTCAAAAGAACAGAGATATGCAAACAATGACAGTGGCAGTGACACGGACAGTGACACTGACCCTGCAGCAAATTTGGTCCAAGAAATTCCCTCCACAGCATCGAAACTTGAGGCATCCCTCAACCAATGGGAATACAATCAGGCAGAACTTGCCAACAACATGATTGAAGAATATAACACAGACCAGTGGAAAAAGAAACAAGCAAGGGTTGCTGACCTGTGCGGTGTAACACTGGACAGAAACTGCGACGCGGGATGGCACCGAGTCCATCTTAATCAACCTTTATCTGCCTGTCTTTTCTCACTCAAAACGCAGGAATATACAGAGAAGGAGGTATATCTGGTAACAACCCCCAGAAAATCACAAGACTTGGAGCATGACTCTGCAGCAGGAGTACTCAGCCTCAAGTTGCACAAAAAACAACGTGAGCAAGGACTCCAGGCACAGATAGACAGTACAAACACTGCAGCATAAAAAATGCACCTATCTGATGAAGCCAACAAACACTCAAGAATCTACCAAAAACAAAGTAAAGATCATGAGTGGCGAAGCAGTTACAGCCTGACCAAAGAACATGGTCAAATATTAAAAAAACATGGCATGATCGATGCATATCCCACATTTGCACAATACATGCGAACTGGAGGAATCGATCCATACGCAGTCAAACACCATTTCGAACATGAGGACTGGAGAAAATATTGTACCAAAACTCAAAATTACAATCAACAACTGGAAGAAATTGGAAATGGATGTCATACCTTTAATTGTGAGAAAATCATCGCTAGCAACGTTATCATTGAATATGTTGAGCTCAACACACAAAAACTGCAAACACAGTCTGGACGCGCTTTTCTACCTTGATTCGAGTGCAACAGACCACATCTGTAACACGCGAGATCTTTACAGCACATTTGAGTCACACACTCAAACGTTCACAGTCCCAGGTGGTACAACAACGACTGAAGGTATCGGCACGATAAACCTGCAAGTGCTCAACTTCCAAACAGGAAACGTTGACACTATGACACTAACAAATGTGGCATATATGCCTATGAGCCAAATATTAAACTCTACTTGGGAGGATAAAAAAAAGTGAACCTACATGTGAATACGTAAAAACAACTTCTGTATTCTACATCACAACAACGTGGGCATCACATACAATCAAAACACAATCTGCTTGTGTTACCTTGCTCAATACAAACTACTACAGTTCACGTAGCTCTAAGCGTAGACAACAGGAACAAACTCTCCGTTGGGGCAAATTTGGCTACAAAAACTTCAGTGCAAGAGCCTGAGTACCAAGAAGATATTAAATTGGACACAGCACGTTTCAACATGCTGAACAACAAATTCGGTCCATTCAAAACTGAATTATTTGCTTCAAAGACAAACAATTTACTGCCTATGAATTACACAAAAGACGACGATGCTTATTCCACAGACTGGATTCGCACATCGTTCTATGGCAACCCAAAATATACAAATGATGACATATACAGGGCACTAGACAAGGCAGTATCAGAGTTCCAACACCAACCTGAAACTACCAACTTTATGTTTATCCTTCCAAAATGGGAAACAGCTAACTGGTAGAATACGTTCTTCCATTATTTTGAAATCATTGAAGAAATTCCAATAGGTACACCAAATGTGTTCACTATACCACACAGAAGTCATTTCATGAAAAGTCAAACAAGCTTTTCACCTGACAAAAGCGTGTATCTTGGTCCACTTAAATGGCCAGTGATAGCTGTCTACAAAGACTTACACACTCAAACAGGAGTGAGCAACCTCGTGCGATTACATATGAGACTAGGACACTACAATGTCGCAAAGCTCAAAACAGCTTGCGAACTGTACAAAACAGACTTCAAGGACGAAATGAATTCCAGCGACAAGTTACACTGTTGCCCATGCAACGTAACTAAAGCGCGAAGAATTGTCCCGAGTACAAATCCCAAAAGAAAATTAAGCAATACACCTACCTTCAATCACGGGGGGGACACATCAGCCAATCCAACTGAAGGGAAACTTGCATCAACAGTAACCGTATTCGGCCATCTGATCTACATGTCAATATCACTCTCAAATTCAATTACCACTATACGAGTACGGACAGGTCCGACCATCCACAGTCTGGGAGGAGACGAGACTCCTGAGGCGAACTAGGCGTTACCAACGAGACAAGCGTTTATACGAAACCCCAATAGTCCGCGAATATATTCTATAATACACACAACTCAAAGCACGTGAGAGCGAAGCTAGCGACCCAAACCACCGTTCAGCTCGGTCTTGCATTAGCAAGAGGTTATGGGCAAGTATTTAAACTCCCATCATCTTCTACTCGCGCAAAAGCGACTTCGACAAAACAACGAAAGCCGGAAACAAACCGCTGACTATTCGTTGAAAAACGTGCCGTTTCGAAGATCAAGATTCAAGTGGCGTGCTAACGCAACACAGGTACGCCAAAAGCCAAACAGCTTTTCACGTTCCCCAGATATACAGAGTTAGTACCTCCTCCGAGAAATTCGGGTGAGTACGCTCAAGAAACAAGACAACAACAGACGCAAAGGAAACAGACTCTTTCCAACAGTATTGTCAAAGGTCTTGTCAAAAACAAAAAGTTGCAAAAATGGCTTCCACGTCTCGTACAGCTGGTATGACAGCAAGCCTGGCTGTATTGGAGACTCTGAACATCGCCAGGAAGATGTCAGACGACATGGACCGCAATGCGTTCAGACCGCGCAAAATGCTGACGCCTGTCGCAGGCATTGTCGAATACAAAACCTGTGAACTTGAAGGTTTCGTTCCATCATCAAGTGAGCTTGCAAGCGGGCTCTACGAGATTGGTGCATTCTTCGACAAACTGACAGGTTCAGGCTCTGCAACAATGGACCACACTGTAAAACACACTGACGATGGACATCCTGTCGCCAAAACAGCGACGGACGTCCTAGCACAAGCTGTGATCATAATGAAAGCCATGAAAGATACAACTTTCTCAGGCAGTAACGAAAATAACGCTCGCAAATTCGAAATCTGGTATGCAAAGCTGTTATCCGCCACCAATGGTTTTCCCTTCATCCTCGAGCTCGTCATGAACTGCAGAGGACACCCGTATGGTGCTGACGATGAAATTACTCTATGGCCATTTCAGTACGCACTAGAAATATATTCAGAGCTCAGAAGAATTATGCTCCAGCAACCTCGGTTTCCCTACAAAGTGTGGATGAAAAACAAACTGCATATTGCAGATGGTACTCCCTTCACACACTTCACAGATGCGGGAAAAACGATTCCTGCAGCCGCTACAAACATGGCAAAAGGAGCTGCAGGAGCAGCGTCAGCTAATGCTGGTGACACTGCAGCACAACAGAATGCTGCAGTGGCAGCTGTACCTGCAACACCTCCAGTGAGCACAGCAGTAGCAACCGCTATGCTCAAAGCTCATGAACACTTCGAATACAGCCTACAACAACGCGATGCAGCACAAACGCTGTATCTCGAAACCAACAAAGCATTCTTCAACATACTGGTTAACACAACCAAAGGGAATGCCCTTGCTCATGTCCTAACCTGCAAAGGGGACGGATTCAGAGCGTTCCAAGGCCTTCTCAAACAGAATGTTGAAGTGTCCGTCACATTTTACATGGACAGACTAGCAAAGATACAGACATTTCGATTCAATGCGAAAGTTCACCCCAGGGCTGATGCAGCGGTTTTTGTCGAGCTGTGTGAATCCCTAAGACAATCCAAGAAAATGAACTTAGATGAGTCAATGTTCGTCATATATTTCATGCAGGCACTCCCAAGAGATGCTTACAGATTGCTGTTGAAAGATTTTTCAGACAGACTCGACGACAAAGGCGCAGACTCGCTGAGCATTACAAACATGGTGACCAGCACCATATTCTTCTACGAGACCGACGTCATCAAAGACAACAAGATCAGAGAGGCAAACAACCTCATAAACACCAAAGAAATTAAGAAACTGAAGTCCTTAAACGCAACCCAACATAAGTGGCGCGCAAAGGGAGGCAACTTACCGAGAAAGCATGTATTTTCTTGCTAATGCAAGACCGAGCTGAACGTTGTTTGGGTCGCTAGCTTCGCTCTCACGTGCTTTGAGTTGTGTCGTATTATAGAATATATTTGCGAACTATTGGGGTTTCGTATAAACGCTTGTCTCGTTGGTAACGCCTGGTTCGCCTCGGGCAGACTGTGGATGGTCGGACCTGTCCGTACACGTATAGTGGTAATTGAATTTAAGAGTGATATTGACAGCCCACCATGAATTCCGCATAACAAGAGTCTTTGTTTGTTGAGTAGTTCAGGCATTTTAGCCCTACGTCTAAACTTATTTTGTTTGTAGCGCGTGTTTGTACCTCCGCTGTTCTCCTGTGTTGCGCATTCGTGAACCCATTAGTTATTTTTCCCAACTTTGGTTTCGACTTTGAATATAAAATTACTGTGTCGTTCGAACAGTCCCTGTCGAGTGGCTTTGTAAAGATGTCACTACAGTTGAGCAAAGTGTTGACATACTTTAGAGAATAGTTTTTGAAGATTTGAACCTGTTCTCTTGCATAGTGGTAAGCCGGTGATATGTGTTTTGTTCTCTTATTTGTCACAACTTGCTCCGCCATATAGGCAGCGCCTATGTTGTCAACGTGTGTTTGCACTGGAGTTATTTGAATGTTCATCTCGCTCTGTAGGAGATTTATGAAATACATTCCTTCTTTAAAAGCATATGTTTGTGTTTTGTATTCTGCCTCACTTGTAGAGATTAAACCCTTTTCCTTCAGTAGGTGAGTTTTTGCTCGTTATTACTGATGTGTCACCCCCTTGCTTCAAGTCAGCAGTACTTCTGACAGAACCATGTTAAAGGATTACCATATAGGAATATGATACCCCCTGCTGTGGATCGACCAGTTTCTGTGTCTCCTCCCCAGTTTGAATCAATGAATATTTCCAGAGGCTGCGCATCAGGTGTTATTTTGTATACCAGCTTGAAATCCATTGTGCATTTCAGATATGTCAATACTCTTATAGCAGCCTTGAAGTGTGGTGCTGTGTAGTTTGTGAGATATCGGCACAGTAGTGTGACTGAGATTAGGATACCCGGTCTTGTGCATCTTGCTATAAATAGAAGAGCACATACCAACTGAGCGTATGGTACGTCCGGTAAATCGTCTTTAGGACCAGCCATTATATGTAGCTTAGCTTCCATTGGTGTCTTGACAGTCTGTTTTGAGTCCTTTAGATTGTATTTCTCGATTAGTCTATCGATTTGTCTGTTTTGGGACAGGTACAACCTATCGTTGTCCCATTCCAATGACATTTGTAGTATGAAATCAGATTTGTTTGATGTTGTGATTTCTACATGCTTCTTGTAGTGTTAAAAGAACCCTTTCATATAACTGTCATTATTGTGACCAACATGTAGTCGTCAACATGAACTGATATGACGAATATGCATTCTTTTGTTATTTTGAAGTAGATGCAAGGTTCTGCTTGACTCCTTCTTAGTTCGGGGTCATAACTCCTGATTATTTTGTCCTGAAGGTCGTTCCAGTCACGTCCAGCTCGTTTGAGTCCATAGAGACTTTTTAACAACTGTACTGTGTTTGATCCTTGAAACAAAATTCCTTCTGGTAGTGCCAGATACACCTTTTCTTTCAGTTTCGCGTTTAGGAAGGCTCCACTCACATCGCC
>Ga0307489_10003302_pt1 | contig 10702 bp, 8 predicted proteins | sample SB12metaG_FD_202247 | JGI IMG/M metagenome (GOLD analysis project Ga0307489, IMG submission 202247) | Sea-ice brine microbial communities from Beaufort Sea near Barrow, Alaska, United States - SB 1.2 | ecosystem: Environmental > Aquatic > Marine > Coastal | place: USA: Alaska | collected 2017-05-06
AATGGTGAAATTGTTGATTGATGCGGGCGCCGATGTCAACCACGTCGACAAGATGAGTTCTAACACACCGTTGTTAACCGCATTAATCAATCAAGATGAGTACGTTGCGAGGTTTTTGATTTCCAGGAGGGCCGATGTGGACAAGGGTGACGGCACTAAGGATTGCACACCGCTGATGATCGCAGCAGAACATGGACTTGCAAAAATGGTGGCATTGTTTCTGAACATGGGGAGCGATCCAAACTATATGGGTCGAGAAGGCCATACTGCATTGTTCGCCGCCATCGGGACGGGCGATGATTTCATTGTTGGTTTGCTATTTCATTGTTGGTTTGCTCATTGATCATGATGCAGATGTCAACCTTTGTCACAAAATTAATGGAAACACGCCGTTACACGAAGCAATCAATTCTGGACACGACTATATGATGGAGCTGTTGCTCAAACAAAGCGCTATAGATCATGACCGTGTCAACTCGGTTGATGGCGCCACGCCGCTGCATTTTGCAGCAAAAACAGGGGAATATGATTTTCTGGAAATGTTGATTCTGCACGGGGGCGACGTTAATGCCGAGGCCTTCGATGGCACCACGCCGCTGTATGTCGCAGCAATGCGCGGGGAACTTGAGTGTCTGGAAATGTTGATTCGGAACAGAGCCGACGTCAACACCAAGGCCCTTGATGGAAGCACGCCAGTGTATATTGCAGCAGCGGCAGGGGATTTTGAGGAGCTGGAGGTGTTGATTCAGCATGGGGGCGACGTCAACCCTGAGAGCGACGTCATCCCTGACGGTAACACTCTGTTGTTGATCGCGGTAGAGAAATCCAATACAAGTACCGTGCGGATCTTGCTTGATTCGGGGGCGAATGTCAACAGGGTCAACATAACTGAAAGCATATCGCCGTTGATGCTTGCCGTAGCACATAAAAAAAATGCAGACATCGTGTATTTGTTGATTAATGGGGGCGCCGATGTCAACCGTTTGAGCACAATTGGCCATAGTGCATTGTCGATCGCCATCAATAGCGGCGCTGGAACCTTTGTTGAGTTGCTCATTAAAGCGAATGCAGATGTGAACCAGATTCATAAAACAGATGTCGCCCAATTTGGCTACAATGATGGAATGACGCCGCTGTATTTTGCAGTGAGTATGGGGGAACTTGATATTGTAAAAATGTTGATTCAGCACGGTGCCGACGTCAAATTTAAGACCTTCTATGGCACCACGGCGGTGTATGTTGCAGCAGAGAAAGGATACGTCGAGTGTCTGGAATTATTGATTCGGCACGGGGCCGACGTCAATTCCGGGACCTTCTATGGCAAAACGCCGGTGTATGCTGCAACAAAGCAAGGAGCGTTTGAGTGTCTGGAATTATTGATTCGGCATGGGGCCAACGTCAATTCCATGGACCTCGATGGCACCACACCGCTGTATACTGCCGCAAACGAAGGAGACGTCGAGAGTCTGGAATTATTGATTCGGCATGGGGCCGACGTCAATTCCGTAGACCTCGAGGGCACCACGGCGGTGTATGTTGCAGCACAGGAAGGAGAAATCGAGTGTCTTGAATTATTGATTCGGCATGGTGCCGACGTCAATTCTGTGGCCCTTGATGGCACCACACCGCTGTATGCTGCAGCAGGGGAAGGACAACTTAAATGTCAGGGATTATTGATTCAGGACGAGGCCGACGTCAACCCCGAGCCCCTCCATAGCTTATTGGGTAGCACTGCGTTAGTGACCGCGATAGAGAATGAGTGGGCAGAGGTCGTCGAGCTGTTGATTGGATCGATGTCACACTTACCCCCTTGAATGTGCACGGGGGCCAGGGCGGAAGCCTGGTGCCTCCTCATACACGCTGACGCGTCTCTCTCTCTCCTTTGAATGTGCCGACATTACTATGACAGGGAGCCTGTACAAGGCCCTAGGCGGCGCTTCACTTCGCCGACGAGGATGTGATCGACGTGACGCGCAAGGCCAAGGAGCTGCAGCTGGAGCACGCGGAAGCCATGTGCGTGGACCATTGCCGCCGTCGCGTGTCGGTGCACAACGCCGTCGATTGGTTCGTGCAGGCGCACTTGCACGGTGGGGTCTTGCTTCCACTCGCCAGCTGTGGTGCCTACTCTTGAGCCTTATGTTCCCTGCACAGCCAACTGTCAGTATCCCAACGAGGGAGTTTCACTGGACAGCTGTGTAAGCTGCACATATGTGTAACCTGGACAGCTGTGTGAGCTGCGGTGCCTTGACGTGAACCCTGTCTTCTCTGCACAGCGCGATGTATCTCAACGTGGGGCTTACACTCGCCAGCTGTGGCGTCTTAACGTGAGCCCTGTCATCGCTGAACAGCTCATCGCAAAGCTCGAAGCTGCTTAAGCTCCTCAACAAGTTGAGCAGTGTCGGACCATGGGGCACGGGCTGGAAGAGACGGAGGCGGTGGCCAATGCAGGGCCCCGAATGTCGGTTCAGTCCCCACCCTTTCAATCACAACTTACAGCTGTGTCGCCCTGGAAACAAACTCAAAGGAATCCCACCTAATATGTAATACCTCTAAGTTGAATATGTTCAGCTGAACAGAAGATGAAACCACTCGTTTCCGTGCCACATATCCAAGTCCGCTGAATCGATCTGAGACTGGTAACAATGGGGACTAAAACCAATGCGTCGTGAAGGTAACCCCATGATACCTCAAAGTCGTTAAAGTTGAGCAGACAAGGGGACAGGTGTGAGGCCTCGGGCCCAGGCGTTCATCACCCACAACTTCCGACAGATTTGCGACGAGGCAAGGCCTTACCACGGTCCTCTTGGCAGCTCCACTTGAGCCGTTTTCGTGACTGAATCCGCTCAAGTCACGGCGCGTACTGCCTTGAAGATGTGTCAGATAGACGCTCACGTGCCACGATACGCTGACACGAAGGGGCGCCGTACGTGACCTTGCAACCCGTCCCTGCGCGCTTGCGTGCGGGTCAATACACGGGACCAAGGCGGAAAGCCTGGTGCCTCATCATACACGCAGACGCGTCTCTCTCCTGCACATGGCCCTGCGACCAGGCGGTGGACACGCTGAACATCCTACGGTTGTACCCTGGGCTGATGGAGGAGATCATGCTGTTGGCGATCTGAGCTGGGTGCCGCCGCGAGAGAGAGAGGAGCGAGGAGAGAGGAGAGAGAGGAGAGAGAGGACAGAGAAGACAGTCAGAGAGAGGAAACAGAGGATACAGAGGGAAGAGAGGAGAGAGAGACGCGTCAGCGTGTATGAGGGGGCACCAGGCTTCGGCCTTGCCCCCCATGAGCTGTCCCTGCGACGGCGGGGGTCAGGGTGATAGCATGGTGCCTCCTTATGCACGGGAGAGCTTCCATCGCAGTCTCGCTCCCGGTCTCTCCCTTCTCTGACACGGCGGCCTGGGTGAAAGCCTGGAGCCTTGTTACACATGCGAGCACGACTCTTCTCGCCCCCCACCACACATGAACACTAGAATGCACTTTGCTGATCGCCGGCTTCCGCGGGCAATGTCAATGTTAACGGCACAATGAACATTTGACAATATCCAGAAACATGTAAATGACATCATCTAGCTCTAGCCTTGAAGTTCACTAAAGATTTGATGAACTTAGGAATCCTGTCGAGACATTGTAATGAAGTTTGAACCTCTTATACAATGACACTGTGCGCCCGCTGCTGGCGTCACCGCGAGCCTGACGCGAGGCTTGCCTTGGTTGCGGGTTTACGGCCCGGGCGGTCGGACTGGCCAGGGTGCTGACTTTGTGCCCATGGTGCACCTGACGCCAGATGACAAGCTACCACCACTACTGACAGCGAGTGCCCGTCTAATAGTGATTTCGACATTCTCGAATCGTCGCTTTTTCGTATGGGCAAAATGGGGGGGGGTCCCCTAACGGGACCCCCCCGGACCGACCGCTATCCGTTCCGGCCGGACATTCGGACGAGTTACAACTCCCGGATCAGATCCCCTGTTGACGAGTCACAACTCCCGAACTCATTTCACTAAACGACAGGGGGATTTTTTCAGTAGCACCACCGCACCGCCACCACCACGTTACCTGACTCGACCAGTACAGTATTGGCCCACCGATAACGACGACGCCTGTTAACGACAAGAGGGTAGATTTCGCCTACCGACGACGGTATGTTGAACGACAAGGGCCTAAATTTCGAGGGTATGTGGTGCTGTTTATAATCCTGAAAATGCTGACAATGCTTCAAACTTTCTCAGAAATGTCTCCCCGTGGTCTAGTGTTGAGACATCGGTACACCATCGCGACGTCGTAGGTTCGAATGCCATATGGAGAAAGGTTTTGGCTGCGGAGCCTTACTTTTTGCTTCTTTTTTTAGTGCCTCATGCAACGACAACCTGCAGGTAAGATAACGACAAGCATACCCCGAGATTGAGTTACGTCGTCGTTATTGGTGGGTCACTACTGTAGTCCCACGGCCCTATGCCCTGTGCATGCGCACCCGTGTTCATCGTCACATCACATACTAAATCTGAGGATTCGCACTTGACCCCTGCCCCCCCACCGGATCTGCGCACAAAGTGGCACGCTCCCCCACACTCAGTGTCGTGAGCCGCGCGCACCACCACCATCCCAACGGCGCACTGCGACGCCTGACACGCACACGTCCCCGCCCCGTCCACCGCCGCCGCCACCACTCCTTCGCACACCCCGTCTCCGCCTTCCCCCGTCTCGCACCGACGAGGCCCGAGCAACATGGCTGGGATGGGCACGGAGCTCCCCTCGGGCACCGGAGACCCGGCAGGGGCTTACACTCGTTCACTTCTCAGCTCAACTTGAGCGCTTTGTATGGGATACGGGGCGCGCGTAGGGGTTGTGTGGCCCGTGTTAGGGGGGTGTTAGGGGGTTTTAGGGTGTGTAGGGTGTGTAGGGTGTTTTGTGTGTCAGACACGGCTCAAGTTGAGCTGAGAAATGAACGAGTGTAAGCCCCTGCGACCTGGCCATCGACGAGCTCGTCGCACGTGAGATTGCCAACGACAGCGCCGCCGCAGCCACCACGACGAAGATGGGCGGGGGCAGGGGCTTGCACTCGTCCATTTTTCGGCTCAACTTTAGCACTTTGTATGGCATAGGGGGTGGACGTAGGGGCTGTGTCGTAGCCCGTGCCAAGGGGGTGTTATGGGGTGGTTAGGATGTGTAGGGTGCTTTCTTGTGACAGACGCGGCTCAAGTTGAGCTGAGAAGTGGACGAGTGTAAGCCCCTGGGAGGGGGCGGCATCGACTACTCGCGCTTTGATGACATAGGCAGGGGCTTACACTCGCTCACTTTACAGCTCAACTTGAAGACCTTCGGGACACATCGCTCACGTTAGAGCTCAACTTGAGCACCTTCGGGCCACAACCACAGGTTACGTTGGGCTATATGGGGGACAAAGTCAGCTTAAGTCCAGCGGAAAGGGGCAAGGCAAGCTCAAGTTCAGCGGAAATGGGAACGAGTGTAAGCCCCTGGACATGGGCATCGATGCAGGCGATGAGAAGATGCACGCTCCGCACGAGGGCGGGGGCAGGGGCTTACACTTGTCCACTTCTCAGCTCAACTTGAGCCGTGTCTGACACACAGAAAACACCCTGCACACCCTGCACACCCCTTAACGCCCCCTTGACACGGGCTACACAATCCCTTACGTACACCCCCTATCCCATACAAAGCGCTCAAGTTGAGCTGAAAAGTGGACGAGTGTAAGCCCCTGGGCGGGGGCGCCGACAAAAAAGAGATGCAGTTCGACTTCAAACAGGCGGCGGCAGGGGCTCACACTCGTTCACTTCTCAGCTCAACTTAAGCGCATTCTATGGGATAGGGGGTATACGTAAGGGGTTGTGTAGCCCTTGCTAAGGGGGTGTTTAGGGGGTGTAGGGTGTTTTCTTGTGTCAGACACGGCTCAAGTTGAGCTGAGAAGTGAACGAGTGTAAGCCCCTGGGCGGCGGCCATGTCGCGCACCCAGCTCGAGATGCTGATTGGCGCGCGGGTCAAGTGCGCGCACCTCGTAGGGCCTGATAGAAGGATTGTCATTGAGAATGTGCACTCGACTGATACCGGGCACGACTTCCCATTCAGGGTGATGATATACTGACACGCCACAACTTACAACGGATGTGCATGAGGAGGCGATATTCGGTTGAGCACGTTGAGGCGATGCAACGTTCGTCAAGTGCTTGTTCTCAATACCTCCCCTGGCTGGCTGGCTGGCCGGCAGATGTTGGGTTCCCTACGTCATAGCATGTCCGATAACTCAATGAACGAGGGTTTGAAGTGCGTGTTGATAACATAGCGAGCAGTTGCAACTTTGCATAGACAAGTCTTGAAATGCATGTTGCCGGGCGCTACTGCATGGAGAGCGAGTCTGGGCGATTGCTGAATGGACAAGAGGGTGTGGTGACGGGCGTGGGCACCCTCGAGGAGGTAGGGCCTGACTGTGTGTGTGAGTGTGTGTGCATTCAACAGCAGACTAGGCTGACGACTCAACCGAATCACCTAGGCTATAGAACAGCATCTGCATGACGGGTAAGATGTCTGTTGGCTCTAGAGCTACCGTCCAGTAAGTATAGGTTTGACTCTTCAGGAAAGTTGACTGTGTGCTCGTATTGTACCGGTTTACCCGCACATGGTTGCCTCCCTGGCCTGGCCACTCGTTCCCTGTGGGCACACTGAAACTCATAAACTGCTTTCAACGTTTGGTTTCAAATTCAACTTGCGCCGCCACACCTTAGTAGTCCCTGGTGGGAGGCTCGGGCGGGGGTGACCGGCGGCGCGCCGTTCCGCGTTCACGTGCACATCGACGGCATGCCCGCCGGCGCTGACCAGAAGAAGCTGCGCTCCATCAACCTGGCAAGGAGGGTCTTTGAGAACTAGCACTCGAACGACATTGAATATCGTCCTCAACCATCAGTGCCGGGGAGTCATTTCAGAACAAGCACTCGACCGATGTTGAATCTCCTCCTCCTCCCTCAGTTCCGGGGGGTCATTGAGTACAGGCACTCGACCGACGTTGCATCTCATCCTCCTCCTCCTCCTCCTCCGCATCCTCCTCCTCCTCCTCCTCCTCCTCCTGCTCCTCCTCCTCCGCCGCGTGTCTGTATTAACCCGGAAGCTGCGTCCTGCACTAATATCAGCTCGAGTTCTTGTTCTCAATGACCCTCCTGCCTGGTGCGCGCCGGGAACCGCAGCGGGGAGCCGGGCAAGGTGTCGGTGCCGCTGGCCAAGGCAGGACATGACACGCCATCGCTCTTCATCGTTCCAGCGTTTACTTTAATATGTCGAATATCCCATACACTATGAGCAAACACTGAGGATGCTGTCCGAGGCCAGGGCGGAGGGATGAGGCGAGTGTGTACTGAGCACTAGTACACTGTGAGCAAAGAGTCAGGACGCCTCACCCCTTGTTCGGCCCTATACTATTGCGTCTGACTATATGAGCAAAGAGTCAGGACGCCTCACCTGTTGTTCGGCCCTGTGCGATGGCCCGTGAGCTAGTGGGCGCGGCGTTGCAGACGCAGATGACGGTAGGGACTGCTAGATAGTGCTCTCCACGTCATAGGATGCCATCTAACTCCAGACATAAGGATTCAAAATGCGTTTGATGGCGTGGCGAGCACTATTCATCAGTCCCTAAATGACGGACCCGGACTTCAGCGAGCGGCTGGACATGCGCGACCGCGTGGAGGCTGCCAAGGCAGGGCTGCCAGGTTGCCAAAATCCTCGTTTATTGAGTTATATGCCGCCCTGTGACGTGGCGAGCAGGGTGGCCGCTCTGCACCAAGGAACAGTTACGCGGGCATTTCCCCGGCAGGACAGAGACAATCAAAGGATCGGAACAAGTGGCCAGGCCAGGGAGTTGGATGCGGCGAGTGTGTCCGGGTGCGACTGTACACAGTCAGGGGACGAGTGGCCAGGTCTGGGAGGTGGATGCGGCGAATGTGTGCGGGTGCACTTGTACACTGTGATCGAACAGTCCGGGAGCAAGTAGCCAGGCCATGGAGTTGGATGCGTCGGGTGTGTACGGCTGCACTGGTACACTATTATCAAACAGTCAGCGAACGAGTGGCCAGGCCAGGGATGAGGATGCGGCGAGTGCGTGCGAGTACTCTGGGCACGAGTGGCCAGGCCAAAAATGAGGATGCGGTGAGTGCGTGCGAGTATACCGGGGGGCAAGAAGCCTGGCTGTGGAGAGACCACCGCAGCCGCGGCGATACCGCCCCCCTACAGCAGCACTTCGGATCATATTTCTTGAGCGGCGGCAGAGCGACGGCCGCAGCTTGTAAAAGGCGGTCCTACAAGACACAAAATCGGTTTTCAATTTCGAAGGTCAGTCTATATCGAGTCGTATTCTGCGTGGAGCCACGGCTTATCTGTGTGTGTCAGGAGCCTGAGCTGGAAACCGGCAATGCATTGGTGCCACGTCATATATTTAAACTAACGTTTATCGAGCCCCAAGGCGCTTCACACGGTGAGCATTAACTAATCCACTCCACCATTTCAAGCGGACAGACCCTAAAGTCTTCAAGGGTGCCACGTCAGTGGATCACGGCTCATTGGGGGGGGGGCGGGTGTGATTTTGCGAGCGTCGGGGGGCTCAAGAGCCTGGCTGCATTGAGACCATCGCACCCACGGCGATATAGCCCCCCTACATCAGAACTTCGGATCATGTTTCTTGAGGAGCGGCAGAGCGACGGTCGCAGCTTGTAAAAGGCGGTCCAACACAACTATATGGAGCTTCAGACGGGGGTCGGATGGGGATTGGATGGGGCTTATACGGGGTTCAGATGGGGGTCAGATGGGGGTTGAACGGGGTTCAGATGGGGGTCAGGTGCAATTTAGACGGGGTTCAGAGGACGTCTGATGGGTTTCAGAAAGCCATGCACCGCGTCTGTTTCCAATGCTCTCGACCTCAGCACCGGAACATTGATTTAATTTTATTGTTGATTTCGCGGTCGCGGCCCTCGCCCCAGGCGTGGCTGGAAGCGACGGACCCGAAGGTGGTCGGGCGGACAGATCCCCCGAAGGTGGTCGGACGGTGCGGGCTGCTGGGGCGGAAGCCGCCGGCCCAGGCGTGCATCGAGTCGGTGATGCAGCAGCTGGCCCCGGGCGGGGCCTCGCCTCTGTTTGATCCTAGTTTACCCATACACACCCTCCTGATACATTTCCGTGTCATATTGCAAGCCTAACGATCGAAAGCCCTGAAGTAGACCCCCAGTTTAGACCCCCAGCTTAGACCCCCAAAGGGAGTTCAACTGAAGCGTTCATGCAGAGACCCCTCTGAACCTGTTGTGGTGTGGCCGCACCTCATATGCGTATGTTCGGTTGAAAGGCCATCTAGTGAAGCCCCTATGATACTCGAAGATGCGTAGATTGAGCAAAAAAGGAGACCAGTGTGAGGCTCTGGCGCCCGGGTGCGTGGGGGACGGGACGGTGGTGTTCGAACGCTTCGGGGACGGCATCGCGGGCGCCGTGGCCGAGGTAGGGAGGAGCAGGTTGACACTATCCCTAAACCCTAAACCCTGAACCCTGACCCCTAAACCCTCAACCCTAAACCCTAAACCCTCTTCACCCTAAACCCTCTTCACCCTAGACCCTAAACTTGTGTTTAAAGCGCCAATGGTTTCAGCGCTTGACACGACAATGTCATGAACTGCTTTTCAAACTTTGCTTTCAAATTCAACATGCGCCGCTACAGAGAGGAGGCCAAGCTGGGAGAGCCGTCCACCGGCGACTGCTGCGCGGTAGGGCCTGATAGATAATACTCGCCACGTCATAGTACGTAAATTCAACTCAAGCAGCTGAGGTCCAACATTCGTTTGATGACGTGACAAGCATCATCCCAGTTTCTTGAGTTAAATAACAACCTATGACGTGGCGAGCACTATCCATCAGACCCTGCTGCGCGGTGTGCCTGGATTCCGTGGGCGGCGGTGCTGACACCATGGGGCTGCCGTGCCGCCACCTCTTCCACCGCCAGTGTCTTCAGCCCTGGTGGGGCGGCACTACTACACTCGTCCCCCTAATCCCTAAACCCTAAACCCCAAACCGCGGCGCTGACACCACGGGGCTCCCATGCCGCCACCTGTTTCACCGCCAGTGCCTGCAGCCCTGGTGGCGTGGCACTAAGTCGATCCCTGACTGTTTGCCCATAGTGTACCAGTGCACCTGTGGGCGGCGGTGGTGACACCATGGGGCTGCCGTGCCGCCACCTCTTCCACCGCCAGTGCCTCCAACCCTGGCAGGTGTTCATTGAGAACAGACCCTCGACCGACGTTGAATCGACGGACAACAACATTCGGACCGGTTTAGGTTTTAGGGTTTAGGATTTAGGATTTAGGGTTTAGGGTTCACCGGCGACTGCTGCGCGGTGTGCCTGGATTCTGTGGGCGGCGGTGCTGACACCATGGGGCTCCCGTGCCGCCACCTGTTCCACCGCCAGTGCCTCCAACCCTGGTCGGGGGGTTATTGAAACAAGCATCGATCGACGTAAAATCACATTCGGGCCGTTTTGAGGGCGAGAATAAATGCGCGTACGATGGTTGCCCACGCCGAGCGCTGGCTGACGCTTTGGTCGCAACACATCATGGGCATCGCTCTATGGGCATTGACCCCATCTGAACACCGAAACCATCCTGTTAGTTTCATTCGGTGGACCCTAGGTGGCGGCTGTTGAAGCGCGACGAGGCGAAGGA
>Ga0307489_10003303_pt1 | contig 10700 bp, 6 predicted proteins | sample SB12metaG_FD_202247 | JGI IMG/M metagenome (GOLD analysis project Ga0307489, IMG submission 202247) | Sea-ice brine microbial communities from Beaufort Sea near Barrow, Alaska, United States - SB 1.2 | ecosystem: Environmental > Aquatic > Marine > Coastal | place: USA: Alaska | collected 2017-05-06
ATCCTACTAATGCCAAAAGTTTATCCTTAACGTCACAAATCAGTCATCTAACCATTAATCCTATTCAAGAGATTCCTGGCTTCAATGACTTATCGGCGTCATTGGTGATGGGCAATCAAAACCTAAAGTTTAAATCGACAGGTGAAAAATTAGCGCTAGACTTTTCAGACAACTTTAGAGCACCTATTGAAATAGATCGTTACAATTTTGAGGCTAATGCGAGCTTGGGTAAAGCTGGCGTGCATATATCTATTCCCAAATTCGAAGCGAATAATAGTGATATTAGTTTGACCGGTCGTTTGCGATTAGATTTTGATCAGGCGGATACACCTTTTATGTATCTCAGAGCAAGTTTTGATCAGGGTAATGCGGCTAGTAAGTCTAAATATCTACCTGTTAACTTACTCCCAGCCAGCGCACTTAGTTGGCTTGACGACGGTATTGAAAATGGCGAAGTGTCGGAGGGTAATTTGTTGTATCACGGTCGACTAAAGAGTATTCGAACCCTCGATAATGAACGGTCAGGCGGACTCTATATCGACTTTCAGGTAAAAAACGCAACCTTGATGTTTGATCCTGCATGGGACACAGTGCGTGAGGCTAAAAGCACATTCACATTCCATAATCTTAGTTTTTTGGCTGATATATCAAGCGCTAGTTTTGGCCAGATTGATGATGCTTATGGACAAGTACTGATCGCCGACCTGTCTAATTCGACAATCAACTTAAATCTTTATGCTAATACTGAAATCAGTAAGGCATTGCCAACCTGGCTCGCATTGCCAATCTCGACACCCTTTAGACAAGTCGCGAGCAATTTTAAAAATCCCAGTGGACAGGTACAAGTTGAGACAAACTTGGTAATACCATTAGAAAAAATTTCAAACAGCACGGCGAAAGTTGACCTTTCATTTAAAAATGCTGGCGTCAATACTCCCGCCTGGGGTTTAGAGTTACAACAGGTAAATGGCCACTTGCTTATTACTCAAGATCAAGTTTTGGGGGAAGATATTAAAGCGCACTACTTTGATGATCCAATAACAATTAATATCAAAACGGATCAGACAAATAGTAAAACATTGATTGAGGCTGACGGTTTGATAAAGACTCCCCAATTGATGCGTTTATTGCCAACATTCATCTCAAAGGACGTAACGGGTAAAAGTGATTGGCAAGTTCAGCTGGCTATCGACAATAAGCAGATCGATGATCGCGAGCCCGTATTGCAAATTAAAGGGCAAAGTAGTCTTAAGAATACGACAATAGAACTACCGGCACCCTTATTCAAATCAGCTGAGGCCTCTCAAAAAATATCGGTCGACATTGGATTCTATGCCAACAATCTGATCGATTTTGGCGTTCGCTATGGCTCGAATATATTGGTGCAAGGCGACCTTGAATTCATTGACGACAGCTCCAAATATCAGTTGAAATCAATGGACGTTGGCCTGTCAACACCCCTGTTATCATATAATTTAAATCGTGGTATCCGTCTATATGGAGCGTTATCAACGTTATCGATCGATGACTGGTCGGAATGGTATCAGGCTGACATTGTTCAAAACAACAGGGGCCAAAACGATAACGACGACAAAAAAGGTTCAAGTAAAAGTGCATGGAACATGCTTAAGTTTGTTGACTTGAAGTTTCAGTCAGCCACGATTGAAAGGCGGCAATGGTCAGATGTAAATTTTTTGTTGGCACAGGAAGTAGACGATTTTTTGGTTGATATCGAATCGTCTCATTTCACAGGGCAATTAACTCTACCGAAACAGCAGTCTCCAGAAAACCCAATTATTGCCAATCTTAAGCACCTAAAATTAGAATCTTCAGAATCATCTGGGCCCGCCTCTTCGTTATTGCCCAACGATTTTTACAACCTAAGCCTTACTAGTAAGTCGTTGACCTACGACGACTATGAAGTTGAAAACCTGCAGCTAGAAACACGACTGGACGGTAACAAGCTCGTCATTCAAAAAATTGATTTCCAGAGGGATGCCGTCTTTTTACGCGGTCAAGGTCTATGGGAATATGAGCCGACTAACAGAACCAATGCAACCAGTTTTGACTTTACCCTTAAAGGCTCAAAATTTGGGCAAACAATGGCTGCTTTCGGCTTAGGTGAGGCAATGGATGATGGAGAGATTGAATTTGACAGTCATTTAGCCTGGTCAAATAGTTTACTTAACTTTAACTGGGAAAGTTTGACTGGCAATGCCAAATTAATTTTGAAGGACGGTGTTTTGAACGATGTTGACCCCGGCTCCGCTCGTTTGATTGGGCTGCTCAGCTTGAGCGCTTTGCCTCGTCGACTATTGTTTGGCTTTAGTGATGTGGTCGCAAATGGTTTGGAATTTGACCAAATTTCTGGCAACTATACTATTGTGGGCGAAAACCTCATTACCAATTATATGAGGATGGACAGCCCGTCCGCTAAAGTGTTTGTAACAGGTTCAACCGGATTAAGGAGCCAAGTCTATGATCAACAAATGTTTATCACCCCAAAGGTCCGTCAAACCTTGCCAGTAATAGGAAGCATTGTCGCTGGAAGTGGGGTAGGCTGGGGTCTTATGCTTTTCCAAAAACTGTTCAAAACAGTTATCGATAAAACAGTCGAAATTGAATATACAATCAAGGGTACTTGGGATGACCCCAAAATTGTCCTGATCAAAAAACCAAGAATTGAATCGGAAACATTAAACCGTGATAATTAGAATTGTTTTGCTGGTGTTGCTACTAATGCCTTTATCGCCCTCCGCTAATTCGCTGCGCATATTTACGTTGAGTGCAGACGCCTGGGCACAACCACGTTCAGGCGAGGCCATAACTCAGTATAATGCGGTCAGGTCTGCAATAAATTATTGGGAGCAAGGCATCGATTCTGCCATATTGATTCGCTACCCAGGTGAAGATAGCGGTGAAATTTGGGCAACAGAATTAAGAGACTGGATAATTTCCCTGGGAATTCCATCTGACTATTTGCAGCTAGTGCCGGGTAGTCAGGCCGCTGATGAAATTAAATTGATCGTCGGCCCACGCGACGAACTGAAATAAAATTTAGATATCCAAAGAGACAACTTATGTCGTCAATCCTACAACGGGTAACGAACCAAATACTCGAACCTACCGGTTTAACCATTAATCAACTCAACGGTTTCCTTGATGGACTTCAGAGCCAACACATCGATACGGGTGATTTATATTTTCAAACTAGCCAGCGAGAGTCTTGGGTATTGGACGACGGCATTATTCGTGAAGGTTCATTTAGTATAGAAAAAGGTGTTGGTATTCGAGCAATGTCAGGTGAAAAAACAGGCTTCGCCTATTGCGACGATTTACAAGCCAACGCCATAGAGCAAGCCGTTAAAAACGCTCGCGCCATTGCCAGTCACGGACAAGACCGAGAGACACAGGTCGCGTTAAACTCAAAGACTTTTAATGAGCTTTACCTGAGTGCCAATCCAGTTGATGGTCGTCATGCTGACGATAAAGTCGATCTGCTGAAAAAACTTGACCTCTACACACGGTCACTCGATAGCCGAATCGAACAAGTGATCATCTCTCTGTCCGGTGGTATAGAGCACATTCTCATAGCTGCAACGGACAACACCTTAGCTGCCGATATACGGCCGCTAGTTCGACTCAATGTCACCGTATTATTGCAACATAACGGTCGCCGTGAACAGGGTTCAGCTGGCGGTGGTGGGAGACATAGTTACGATAAATTTTTTGATCTTGAGGTCGCTCACGAATTTGCAAGAGACGCTGTACGTCAGGCATCAGTCAATTTAGAGTCAGTCGCAACGCCAGCGGGTAGTATGCCTGTAGTCTTAGGGCCGGGCTGGCCGGGTGTATTGCTTCACGAAGCAGTTGGGCACGGGCTTGAAGGTGACTTTAACCGCAAAGGAACCTCCGCTTTTAGTAACCGAATTGGAGAAAAGGTTGCCTCATCACTGTGTACCATAGTAGATGACGGTACGCTGGAAAATAGGCGTGGGTCACTCAGCGTTGATGATGAAGGTGTGCCAGCCGAGTGCACAACCCTAATCGAAAATGGGGTGCTTAAGGGATATATGCAAGACAAAATGAATGCGCGACTCATGGGCGTTAAGTCTACTTCCAATGGCCGACGCGAGTCCTTTGCTCACTTGCCCATGCCGCGCATGACCAATACTTATATGTTAGCGGGCGAAAGCGATCCGCAGGACATTATTAGCTCAGTCGACAAAGGGCTATACGCAGTCAACTTTGGTGGTGGCCAAGTCGACATTACCTCTGGACGATTTGTATTTTCGTTGTCGGAAGCCTATTTAATAGAAAATGGAAAAATTGGAGCTCCTGTCAAAGGCGCGACACTAATCGGTTCAGGTCCAGAAGTGATGGGAAGAATATCTATGGTTGGCAATGACCTTGGGCTTGACAAGGGTGTTGGTGTTTGCGGCAAAGAAGGTCAGTCATTGCCCGTTGGTGTGGGTCAGCCAAGTTTGAAGATAGATGAAATCACCGTGGGTGGTACCGACGGTTAAAACGTAGCCATATACAGGGTCATCTCTAAAAACAGTTTTTTTGTTCGCTTTTGTTGCGCCCCGACAACGGCGACTGGATTGTTTTAATTAGCGGCATCCCTGTAACGACTCAGCGGCGGTAGCGACCATGGGCAATGGCCGCAACCGTGGAGAAGTGCATTCCAAGAGATGCCACAAGTCAGATTTACTTTATATTTACACAATCATCTCAATAACTAGGAGAAATAAAATGGCACAAGCCAACGCGCGTCACATATTGGTTTCAACCGAGGATCAGTGCAATGATCTAAAAACTCAAATTACTGAGGGCGCTGATTTCGCTGCGATCGCAGCCGAGCATTCAAGCTGCCCTTCGGGAAAGCAAGGGGGTGATTTGGGATCTTTCTCGCCAGGCCAAATGGTTAAAGAGTTTGATACCGTGGTTTTCAACGACACGATTGGTGAGGTTCATGGTCCGGTTAAGACGCAATTTGGTTATCATCTGATCGAAATCACATCGCGTAGCGAATAAATAGAAAATGTAGAATTCAGGTCTGAGTGAATGCTTTAGATGACTTGGCAGCATTGGGTAACATCCCATTACTTTCTTGTTGAGCTAAGGCAAAACTAGACCTGACATTTGGTCCAGAAATTGCTAATCACCATAATGATTTAAGTTGATATTGGACCCTATTATTAGCTTCTGTAAATAATTAGAACTTGAATGAGTTTGAGCGATGGACATCCCCCATATTGAATCGACCCAGTTAACTATCGATGATTGTCGTCGACTCACGGGCCCATCGCTGGTGTGGGATAAAACAGGTGCAACACTCGACGTTTTGATCAAAGGCAGGGATATGGATGAACTGCTTAGATGTTGGTATAGACAAATAAACGATTTGTTGATTGCGGTTAATTGGCCATCACCTGAACTAACTCATCGGCGTTATGAGAACGGATTTAACCTGCTACTGGCGTCACCTGTCGATCAGCTGTATTCAGCTACTTTAATTCTCGAGACCGCTTGGTATTTTTGTTGCAGTGCCGTGTTGAAACATCCGGTTGAAAATCATGACCTGCTAGTTCAGGCGGTTCGGGATAGTATGCAATCTGAATTATTCCCATTATCAACCCAACTGCAGCAAGCAGCTAAAGAGCAGGCAGTTGACTTTCTGATAGATGACGAATCGATTTCAGTCGGTCATGGCGAAGGTAGTATCCAGTGGTCTATGGATGATCTGCCCACACCCGATCAAGTTAACTGGGCTACAGTTCATGATGTTCCCGTAGCGCTTGTAACTGGCACCAATGGGAAATCAACAAGTGTTCGTATTCTAGATGAAATTGCTCGAGTGGCGGGTCGAGTATCGGGTATTACGTCCACTGACTTTGTACGGGTTGGTGATGATGTGCTTGATCGAGGCGACTATTCGGGACCCGCTGGTGCACGCTTATTATTACGCGACAAACGCTTACAGGTTGCTTTCCTGGAAGTTGCACGCGGTGGCATATTACGTCGAGGCTTGCCGCTACGCCGAGCGATGGCGGCATTAATTACGAATGTCAGCTCCGACCATCTGGGAGAATATGGCGTCAACACGCTTGAAGCACTAATCGAAACTAAATTTGCGGTAAGGCAAACCTTAACAGACGAGGCAGTGCTGGTAGTCAACGCCGATGATGGCGGTATTGTTGATTACATGAGCCGACACCCGCGCAACAAAGTTTGCTGGTTTAGCCTTGATATAAACAATCCTCAAATACAGCAGCAATTTGATAGCCATGATGCTTGTAGTTTTGCTGATAAGGGTGAGCTATTTTACTTTGATGGCCAAACCATATCGTTGATCTGTAGTATTGCCAGTATTCCCATGACCATGGGTGGGGCTGCATTACACAATGTACGAAATGCATTGGGTGCAACAAGCGTTTCAATAGCAATGGGGTTTTCTATCGACAATATCCGTCAGGGACTAGTTGAATTTCAGAGCGATGCTAGCGATAACCCAGGACGGCTCAATAGTTTTGAGTTGATAAATGGCGCACGAGTCATTGTCGACTTTGCGCACAATGCACATAGTGTGGAGGCAGTTGCCGATACGGTTAAACGCTTATCCGCCAACCATCGGTGGGTAATGTGTGGTTCGGCAGGTGATCGCTCTGATCTTGATATCCGTGCTATTGCGCAGGGCGTTTGCTCGATGCAACCAGACCACGTTGTTATTGTTGAGGTTGAAGCTTACCTACGTGGACGAGCGCTGGGTGAGGTGAGTGATATTATGAAACAAGCTTGTCTGGATAACGGCTTAAACGCAAGTCAGATACATCTGGCCGAATCACCTTTGGTGGGGGTTTCTACTGTTTTATCGGAAATTTCAGCGCAAGATTTAGGATTGCTTTTGGTGCTGGACCAGCGGGATGAAGTTATAGACTTAATAAAGAAGTCTTAATTGCCTAGTTTCCTTGAGTTAAGGGTTGATTCTACCGAGAAATTCTCGATAGACATGAGGCCATTTGTTCCATTAGACAGACCATTACAGTGACTTCTACAGTGACTTCTGCCTGGTAATAGATTGCCCAAGAGACCGGCCTGATTTCGAAACTTATATTACCCCAGATTCCCAGAGTACTTTGCGGATTCAGAAAAGCCACCAGTGACTTTATCCATGAAAAAGTCAGTTGCAAAAGCTTTAAACTTACCTACCTGTTCGGACTGAAGTCAAGGCCGTATACATTTGATTTTAAAAAAAAGACCCCCGCCTGGGGAAACCCGAGCGAGAATCGATTGTGTTGTCGCTTTTTGCTAAAGCGAAATCGTCTTAAGGACTAAGCGGGACTTCAGCCATGGGTATCCGTGGTGAAGCTGCTGGTTGGGGTACTATTGATTCAGTGATGCAATCAGGGTAACCAACTTCGCTAGATGCACCTACCGAGACGTAAGACGTCGCTGAATAAAAGGCCACCACACCATTCACCATTATCCATTAACACAGAACCATCACCAGTACTGATATAGGTATGTGCCAGAATAGTGCCATAGATCTTCGCGTCTGAGCCTACCGATGTGTAGCCACCCCGAATTCCAGATAATACGGCTGTCATCGTGTACATCCACCAATTTTATAATCGTACTCGCACCGAAGGACAGTATGTCAGTGATATTGAAAATCCATTCCTCATTCGGATCGTTATTACCTTCAAGCGTAACAGTTATGCTAGCCGTTGTTGCCAGACTAGGCGCACTATAGACGCCAGGACTAAGGGTCGTGTTAGTAGTCATTGTTGCAGCGAGAAGTGTCCCTGGCCCCTTGAGGTTATGCCCATATCGTGCATTGCTAACACGCTGATTATCAAAAGTTACGCTCGGTGGTGACGTAGTATTTGTAGCAGTTCCGGTCGAAGATCCACCTCCTGGCGTAAAAGCAGTGCCGTACATCACAGTGCCATCGACTACTGCGGAGGCTCCGGTGGTTACAGCTGCGTCAGCCAAAACATTGTCTTTGTTGACGCTATTCGCGCCAAGCGTCGCAGCGGTTCCGGTTCGAATACTGCCCGTCACTAATGAATATGCGCCAGTGGTTATATAGGTGTTGGCTTGAATATTGCCATAGATTTTTGCAAGTGCGCCGGTGCTTACGTAGGTGTTGCCAAAGACTAACGGATTTCCGTCACCAGAGTCGACTACAGGTGGTTCTGGTGCTTCGATTGTACAGATTGTTGAGCAACCATCGCCACCTTCAGCATTACCATCGTCACATTCTTCTGAGCCTTGCAAAAGGAAATTACCACACACAAAACTTTCGCAGGCATCGCCCTGACCGTTGCCATTTGCGTCAGTCTGGATCGGGTTGCTGATGAGAGGACAGTTATCAATCTCGCCACAGATGTTGTTGTTGTCCTCATCATTGGTTGGATCCAATGGACAGATGTCATCATCATTGCAGATGCCATCAAAATCAACATCACTGCAGATGGGGTCGCCGCCAAAGCTTATGGGAGCGTAAGGTCCCCAAGACACCACTGCATGGTGCGTTCCGGTAAAGTCAACCGTCTTTGGAGTTATAGTAGCGAAAGAGCGAGTAAAGGTCTGAAAAAATTTAACGTATGGGTGCGCAAAGCCATCGGGATTTGGCCCCTGCCATCCACCGGTTGTATAGTCATCTTGCGTGTAACATTGAACTGTTGTCGGTAGATCAGCAGGCAAAATATAACCTGTGAAGGGATGTGCCAATGCTGTGCCACCTTCGCTGATTACAATGCTTCACAATGGCAGGGCTATTTGATTCACGGGATGATATGAACCAGCATAGAACTTTGTAACGGTTCCGACATCCTCCCAACAGATCTGTATTGTGTGAGCGCTCGCAACTGGCGACATCATTAGTGTTGCTGCCCCTATTAGGCCGGCCAACACAGAGGGTAGAGATGAATACGCTTTAAAGTGTATTCATAATCGGCCTCCCATGCCCAGCACAGTCCTGATATCGTCAGCGAGTGCAATCACATTGTCAAGTGAACTACCGCCAGCGCAATCTTCGCTTAAGACGTTAGTCATAATTTTAGCTTGTTTGAGTTCACTCGGGCTAACCCAGGCGGCAGGTGCGTCAAGTTCCACTTGAATGCTTGTTACCTCGGCATGACATGCCGAATCAGCGTAAGCCGATGACATAACAAGTGCCAGCATGCCAACATAAATCATTACTTTTCTTTTTGATAATCGATTCACCATTTATCCTGGCTAGAAAATCATACCGTTTGTTTGTAATGGTCTGATGTTTCTTAAACATGCGATTAATCTGAAGTGAGAATTTTGCAAATACACCCTGTCGAATATGCTTTAGAGCTGCAATCAGCTTTTCCTCTAGCAGAAATCGCCACACAATAGTCAGTAATTTCATCATGATTTATTTGAAGCAAAATTAAGATCATAATAATATTTATAAAAAACAGTATTTATGGATTTTCTAAAATAATTTAAGAGTCAATCTGTAAATAATTTTTACACTATGGGCCATTTTTTTGGTTTTTCCTTAATTCTGATCGAGGTAAATATATTCAATTGACCAATCAGGCGTAAATGGCAGAAATAGGGCGAATAGGCTCTTTGGTATTGCGTAGCGCTGGGGGTTTATCATGTAACCTTTTTAGCTTTCAGTTGATGGTATGTACAGATATAAAAAAACTAGACAGTGCGCGTTTGATTGGTGGGCAGGGCGGAAGAAAGTGCCTTTCAACAGCTGGCTCCTAAAAATATCTATTTGTTATTTTAATCAGCAAGGCCTAGCTGAGATGATTTTTTGATCTAATATTATTGATTGCTCTATTAAGAGGCGGTTCATTTTAATAATTGAGGTGGACCAATAAGTTTAAAACAAAAGCGGTAAGCAATATTACAAAGAATTCAAAGAGGGGAAAGTTAATGTTGTTTTAGGGTGAGGTTTCATGGTGTCAAAGGACGTTACATCATTAAATGTTGTTGCAAAAGCTTCTGAGGCTGAATTCCAAAACTGTTCATTTAACATCTGTAACTTAGAAAACTAACGACAATAACCATGCCAGACCAGTCAGTTAAATGAATAGGCTGTTTATAATCTGTTTAAGTCACATAAAAAAGCCACCTGTACTATAGATGGCTTTTTTGTTTGGTTATTTATGCAACATATGAATGGAAATATTCCACCACTATTGCATTAATGCGATTAAGATTTAATCTTACGACGGCGAACTGCACCTAAACCTAAAAGACCTGCACCAAATAGCGCCAGTACCGACGGCTCAGGTATTTGTGCAAATTCAGCCATTAAATCAACGCTGCCACTATTACCATCAATCCTAGCATCCAAGAATCTAAATTTGTATTGGCCCATATCAAGCCAGTTATCACCAAAATAGATATCTAAACGCTCTGATCCACCATTAAGGGCTGCACCTAACGCTACAGCAGTTACTGTATTATCACTTACAGAAGAACCTGGAGGGGATAAAGTAAATGAAACATCCATCTCATCGGATTCATAAAATGCCAAGTCAAAAAGGTCGATGTTAAGACTACCAAATGTTACTAGACTGTTGGTATAGCCCAAATTAAAGCTAACTGAAGTAGTGACTGGAGTTGCGGTCCACTGTAACCCGCCAACTGCGTTGTCACTGGTTATGGTTATATCTGACATAGTAATTACTAATGCTGATGCG
>Ga0307489_10003304_pt1 | contig 10699 bp, 20 predicted proteins | sample SB12metaG_FD_202247 | JGI IMG/M metagenome (GOLD analysis project Ga0307489, IMG submission 202247) | Sea-ice brine microbial communities from Beaufort Sea near Barrow, Alaska, United States - SB 1.2 | ecosystem: Environmental > Aquatic > Marine > Coastal | place: USA: Alaska | collected...
AACTCGGGATATGCCACGGACTAGGGCCCGGCACATGTTGCTCGCCGCGGCATAGGTGTACTTGTCGCCCCTAAATTAGCCTACTAAGCACTAGCCCCTAAACTAGCTTAAACTAGCTTAGTTTAACCCCCCCTATTTTGCTAACCCACTGTAGTCGCCGATACTAACCCACTACACCACTAACCACTAGCCCATAAACTAGCTTATACTAGCTTAGTTTAACTCCCCCTATCGCCAGCTATACTTAATTCGACAAGCATAGTCGTAGGGTGCCACTGCAGTCGACAAACAAGGTTCGGAGAGCGTTGGATGTCGTGGCGGGCAGTATCTGGCGGACCCTACCGCACACAGCTCCCACAAGGTGAGTGTGTCGCCGACCATGCCGGGGGGCACGCCGAAGTCGCGCTCCGGCGGCGGCGGGGGCAGCCGCCGGGAGAACCGCACGCTCGCGGCGGCGGCGGCGGCGTTGGCGGTGGCGAGGCTCGGCACGGGAGGCGCGTCGGCGCCGTAAGGCGGCGCGGCGGGCGGGCGGCCCCCGGGCATTGTGACGCCGACCCAGCGCTCCTCGCGCTCGCGGCGCTGACGCTCCTCCTCACATGAGGGTCATCGCGAACAAGCACCCGAATCGAGATCGGAGCATGACTTAGCTACAGGGTGAACAGGGGAAATAATAAATGACAGGGTAGATCATAATAATAAATGACGGGGTAGATCATTTATTATTACCCCTGGGGTGAATGCCCATGCAGACGCGCGGACTTGGTTGGTCGATTCACCGTCGGTCGAGTGATTATTGTCAAATCCTAAATCCTAAACCCTGAAGCCAAACCCTAGACCCCCCCTGCCTTGGCCGCCTCCGCGCCGCGGTCGTCCAGGACCGTGGCAAAGCTGGTCTTGCTGCGGCTGATCTTGCCCGTGCTGGTCAGGATGTGGCCGGACGACACCGCCGCGGCCAGCTGTCGCAGCACGAAACCGCGCACCGCTACCAGCTCCGCCTCCGTGTAGAACCGCCCGCTGTCGCCCCACCGGTGCTTCTCCCGCTCCCGCTCCCGAGCCGGCAGCGGCGGCGGCGGCGGTGGTGTCGCCACCGGCGGCGTGTCTCCTCCTCCTCCTCCTCCGCCGCCATCGGCCTCCTCGTCCTCGTCTCCTGCCTCCGCCGCCGCCGCTCCTCTCCCTCTTCCTCTCCCCCGGCCTCTGCCCCGGCCCCGGCCGCGCCCCCGCCCCCGGCCCCGCCCGCCGCCCCTCCCGCCGCCGCCCCCCCGCCCGCCCCCGCCCCTGCCCCCGCCCCCATCGCCCCCGCCCCCGCCCTTGGCGGCGGCGGCGTGCATGAGCAGCAGCCGCGGCGGCGGCGACAGCACTTTTGGCAGGATGTCGTCGAACGTCCCGAGCGGGTCGAGGCGCAGCGCGTTGACGGCGCGCACGCACAGGTCGAACTTGCGCTGCGCGCCGCCGCGGAACAGCGCGGCGTACTCGGGCGCGGGCGACAGCAGGCGGTACCACGCACGCTCCGTCACCACCCACCAGGGGCTTACACTCGTCCACTTTTCAGCTCAACTTGAGCGCTTTGAATCGGATAGGGGGTGCGCTTGGAGTTTGTGCAGCCCGTGTTGGGGGGGTATTAGAGGGGGTGTTTTGGGTGTTAAGGGTGTTTTATTGTGTCAGGCACGGCTCAAGTTGAGCTGGGAAGTGGACGAGTGTCAGCCCCTGCCACCCACACGCTCTGCGGGTCGCCGTAGTCGATGCACCAATCGATCACCTTCGGGAGCCACACCGCGACGCGCGTCGTCGACGCCGTCCTCCCCGTCCCCGCGGCTTCCCCTTCGTCGTCCACATGCTCCAGGGGCTCCAGCGTCGCGGGGTCCGGCACCTCGAGCCACCCGAACGCCGCCAGCTGTACGCCGCCGCCGCGCGTCGTCTCCTCCGAGCCTTCTGCACCGTCCGCGTCCATCGCGTCAACATCTTCCTCCGCCTCCCGCGCATCCCCCTCCTCCTCCTTGTCGTCGTCATCATCGTCGTCGCGATCCTCGTCGCCCGCGGGCCCAGAGCCCGCCCCGCGCCCGCGCCCGCGCCCGCGCCCCTCGTCCACGCGCTCCACGGCCTCCAGGCAGGGGCTTACACTCGTTCACTTCTCAGCTCACCTTGAGCCGTGTCTGACAATCAAAAGCACCCTACACACCCTACACACCCCCTGGCAGCCCCTTCACATGGGCTACACAATCCCTACGCGCACCCCCTATCCCATAAACAGCGCTCAAATTGAGCTAAGAAGTGGACGAGTGTAAGGCCCTGCCTCCAGGGTCCCCACGTCGTCCGCGCGGCACACCACGAACCCGTCCAGCATGCGGTACGTCAGGTCCTCCCCGGGCAGGTAGGTTCCGAAGGCCTCCGGGACGTCGTCCTCGTGCACCTCCGCGTCAGGGTGCGCGCCGGCGGCGGTGAGCTCGGGCGCGCGCGGCGGCGTCACGCCGGCGCGCCGCAGGCTGGCCAGGAGCATCGCGTGCAGGCGGTCGCACGCCGTACGCAGGGGCGCGTGGGACGGGTGCGCGTTGTACCGCTTGCAGTTGCGCCACACCTGCCGCACGTCCACCAGCGCGGCGGCGAGCGAGGGGTAACGCACCGCCACCGCCGCAAGGGGCGAGGAGCCTGGGCCGCCGCCGACTCCTCCTCCGGCTCCTGCATCCCCGCCGTCTCCGCCTCCTCTCCCACCGTCTCCGAGGCCACCGCCTCCACCCTCCCCACCGCCTGCGAGTCCTCCCCCTCCTGCTTCACCACCGGACCCCTCCTGCTTCAATATGCCGCCCACGCCGGACCCCGCCGCGTCGTCGTCCAGCACGCGCTGCAGGTTGCGCGCGACCGTGCCCAAATCCATCGGCCGCTGCACCACGCCCACATAGTCGGGGATGCCCAGAGCCTCGACGTCCACCGGCTCGTTGAAATACTCCCGCGCGGTGTCCTGCGCCATCACCTCCCGCACGGCGCCGAGCAGCGCGCGCGCCTCGCCAGCGTCCATGCCGACGCCTCCGCCGCCGCCGCCGCCGCTGCCGCTGAGGTCGACCCGGAACAAGCACGGAAAGACAGGCGCGAACGCGAATGCAGCGCGTCACTTCGACACCTCAATCAATCTCCCTCGGGGAATCGGCCTGGGGTTTGTGTTTTGTCGGTCAGATCGGCCTGACGCGACGCGGAAGAAGCCGCACAAGCAGTGTGGTGGACTGTGGAGGGTGTTTTTCACAGCTGTGGACGGATGACCGCGGGCGGTGGTGCGAGGGCACCGCTGTCGAGGGACAATGCGCGCGAAGGTTGGCCGGTTTTCCTCGAGTGGGTCAGGTCAAGCTTTGACAGCGGCGCAGGGTCTCCATGGGGCCTATTTTCGTGTCCCTGGAACCCCCCTTGGAAACGGTTTTTTCGACCCCAAAAAAGCCGATTTGGTGCAGCGGCTCGACCAATGAGAAGCCCGCTCTGCAGTCTGACGGGGCAATTTGTGGTAAAACGGGCGTCGGCGGCGTCGAAAGGGTCATTCCCGCACACCCCCCGACCTACCCTACCATCCCCACCACCGCTTAACATGGCGACCATCGTTGCGCAGCAGCTCTCCGCCGGGTGCGTTCCTCGCGGACCCGACCGGGCGCGGATAGGGCCTGTTCTCGCCCCCCAAATTTCCCTGTGTCCAAGAGATAAGCCTTGAGTCTGCTCTGCCTGTGCCATGGGGGCGTAGGCTGGCGGGGATAGGGCCGTGCGCCGCGATCGCGCGCGCCCTGTCCGTCCCACGCGCACCCCTCGTGGTCCGCGCGCGGGCGGGGATGGGGGCACTGTCCACCGCCCGTTGTCCCTTGCAGCCCAAAAGACACTGATGCATACTACTGTGCTAGTGGCGGTTGGGGTGGGGTTGGGCGGGGATCAGGACGCGGACGCGCAGCGATCGCGCGCGCGCCGTCCGTCCCGTACTTGTACATCACCTCACTGACGCGGCGTGTCCCCCGCTCCTCCGGCATACAGGCTCACCCAGCGGTCCACCACCGTGCGCCCGCGCTCGGTGGTCTCCAAGGCGACCCGCGCGGTGGCCGTGGGGCAGGGGCTTACACTCGTTCCCACTTCCTCTCACCTTGAGTTCACTTTGCCCCTATCCGCTCAACTTAAACTTACTTTGTCCCCCATATGATTCAAATCAACCCGTGGATGTGTCCCGAAGGTGCTCGGGTTGATCTGTAACTTGAGCGATGTGTCCCGAAGGTCCTCAAGTTGAGCTCTGAAGTGAAAGAGTGTAAGCCCCTGCCGTGGGGACCACCGCCGAGGCGCGCCCCACCTGGCTGCCCGGCAACACGCCCCCCGCGCACCTCGACGGCGTGCTGCCCGGCGACTACGGCTTCGACCCCCTCGGCTTCTGTGAGTCCCCCGCCCCTCCGCGCCCCGCCCCCCAATCTTGGCCTTTCGCGGCCTGTGTCGCCGCCGTCCAAATTCACAATCCCTAGAATGGCTTTTTGGGCCTACTAGAGAGAGTGCCACATATGGCGGGGAAGCCGAGTCCCAGCCGAGTCCCGGCCGTGGGAGGGGAGGATAGGGATGTGGTGGGCGGGCACGCGCCGCGACCTTTGATGACGTCGATCGCGCCGATCGCCAGCGGACTAACGCTGACGTGGTCACGATCCCTGTCAAACGGGGGCGACGCGACGCCCCTGTCCCGGCGGTCGACGCCCTGACGATTCGCGGTTGAGCCGATCGCCGCCCCCACGCCCCGGTCCCCACAGACCCTCGCGGTGGATGATTACTCCGTTTGGTTTGTCCCCCCTCGGTCGCCCCCTACTGACATTGCCCGCTATGCGTCGTGCGTTTCCCCCCCGCGCCCGCACAGCCGCGGACCCGGAGAACAAGAAGTGGATGGTGCAGGCGGAGCTGATGCACGCGCGCTGGGCAGGGGCTTACACTCACTCATTTATCAGCTCGTTTTTTATGGTATAGGGGGTGCGCTTAGGGGTTCTGTAGCCCGTGCTAAGGGGTGTTTGGGGTGTGTAGGGTGTTTTGTGTGTGTCAGACACGGCTCAAGTTGAGCTGAAAAGTGAACGAGTGTAAGCCCCTGGCGCTGGGCGATGCTGGGCGTGACAGGCATGGCGGTGCCGGAGCTGCTGACCAAGATCGGCGTGTCCGACCTGCCCAACTGGGTCGGCGCCAACACGTACGAGTACTGGACCGGCAAGGGCGAGCTGACGTGGATCATGTTCGCCATGATGAACTGGGCGGAGATCCGCCGCTGGAACGACATGAAGGTGCCGGGCTCCATGAACCAGGCAGGGATATACCTGCCGAACCAGGCGACTTTCTGAAGACGGGGGCGTTAGGCTACCCTCTTTTTGCCAGTTTGAGGCTTGGTGCGTAGTGGTCTCAACTCAAGAACGTCGATTTCACACAGATTGTGAATGGAGGGGGGGTTAGAATTCCCTAGTTTACGCTAGTTTAATGGTGAGCGCGTGATGCGGTAATTTATCCGCGACAGGTATAGGCAGGGACCACCGCACCACTGCGCCGTTCAGAACCACCACTCCACCCGACATCGGAATGCGACTCACCTTCGCGGTCAATACTCGTACAGACGCGCAGACCCGTTTCCTGGTGGCCAGGTCTTCGCACGAGCACTTAACCCACGGCACGATTGTATTTTTTCGTCAATTCACCGTCTTCTCTTGTGTGTGTTATCAAACGACCCTCCTGGCAGGACCCGTACCCGCAGAACGCCAAGTTCGGCGCCGACGACACCAACACCGACGTGGGCTACCCCAAGGCACGGCCCGCCACACATTGCCTGCCACGTCATCCTACGCATTTCAAACCCTCGTTTCCTGAGATAAAAAAACCCAACGTCCGGGAGACGTGTATCCGGTGTATACCTTGCTGTGATTGGTCGAGAGGATGACCACTCCCATAGTATTCGTACGCAGGTACATTTTACCGATGCTGCTACTGGTTGTCAGTTTGGATTGGACTGTTCTGAATGGGCGATGGCGAAACGCTTCGATTCGATTTTCGATACCAAACCCGACAAACCCGACACTGAGCTTACACGGCCACCTATGACGCGTTCCTCCCGCCACCTGCGGCGGCCTAAACCCTAAACCCTAAATCTGCGGCGGCCCTGGCGCGAGGGGCTGTTCGACCCCATGGGGTACGCCAAGGACCCCAAGAAGGCGGAGGAGCTCAAGCGCAAGGTAGGGCGGTGCAGGTTGACCCTATCAAACCCAAGTTGAAACCGCCTGGAGGTAAGCGCTTGAAACTAAAGTGTGATGTACTGCTTTTAAATTTTGCTTTCAAATTCAACTTGCGCCGCTACAACAAGGAGATCGCCAACGGTCGGCTCGCCATGGTAGGGCGGTGCAGGTTGACCCTATCAAACCCATCTTGAAACCGCCTGGCATTATGCACTTGAAACTGAAATGTGATGTGCTGCTTTTAACTTTTGCTTTCAAGTTCAAGTTGCGCCGCTACACCATGGTGGCCATCCTGGGCTGCTTCACGCAGGCCATCACAACCGGCACCGGGCCCGTTGACAACCTCTTCACCCACCTCGCCGACCCCGGCCACAACAACATATTTTCCCAGTAAATCGGTTCTGCGAGCTACTGAGTGTTGCGCGCGGCGCGACTGGGAGGGGACGGGAGATGACCAGGGGAGCAACAGTGGCGCGCGGCGGTTGTTTTGTAACGCAAGGTGAGGTGCGATGGGCGTGTGCCGTGTGGGCGTGCGGGTGCGCGCCAGCTAGGGGTTGGGGGCGGGAAAAGTTAACGTGCTGTGCTAGAAGAGTTGGAACTGTGAATATTCATGTCGCCGACTAGCGTGAACAACGCGTTCGCTCGAGAGAGGCTGTCTATGCTGCGAGCGAGCGCGGTGGACGCTGACTACTCTCGACGCTTCGCTGGATTGAAAACACCGTGCCGGACGGGAATCACAGATCGTCCTTCTCCTGCGAGAACCGTGATTGCGGGAGGCGGGAGCACTGAGTTGTGTCAGTGCGCGAGCGAAACGATGAAACACGCGAGGGGGCGGCGGTGATGCGCGATCGATTGGAATGCACCTGTCCCCGCTCGCTGCGCCATCGGCGTCTCACTTTACTCAAGTACGTGGGACTGAAACCGGTGGACGACGCGGCGGGGGGTGAATACGAGTACTGCTTGCCACTTCACCGAGTGTACACCAAGAGTAAACAAGAAACGAGAGATTAAAGCAACCGTGGTGGACGACGTGGCGGGCGGCAACTCGCTCTCACCTCCTCGGGGAACATCGGCTTGCCGTCCACAAACGCCTCCATCTTGCTCCCCTTGGTTTTGTCGCTTATGTCCACCCCCTTGCACGCGTCCTTCGAACAAACCTTTGTGAAGATCTCCGGGTCCTTCGCGTACAGCAGCGTCTCGATCTTCTCCTCGTACTCGCCGATGATGAGCTCGCACCTGCGCGGAATGGAATCGGAATGCGGAACGACGACTCAGTGGAACGACGACGACGTGAGCGCCGGAGCCGGGGCCGGGGCCGGGCGGACGGAGCAGAAAAGTATAAGCCAATCGCCGTGTGTGAAGTACTTGTGTTTGCGGTCTCACCCCTTCTTCATCTTTGGCGGCGGGAAGGCGTAGACGCGGAAGTTGTACATGTCCTTGCAGAGCTCGTCCATCGCTTTGGCGATCGCATTTTCTGCGGGGGATGGTGCCGCGCCAGGTGGAGCGCGCGTGCCGTCAGCGCGCCATTCAAGCAAGTCTGGGCCTCTCGGTCCCGGTCCAAAAATGCTTTTGGCATTCGCCTCAGCACAAAGAAGCGCGCTCCCAGCCGGGAGCGCGGCGCCACCCGGCCACGACATCGTTGCATTCTTCCCCGCCCAGCCCCGCACCTCGTCCGAACTTCTTCTCCGTCTTGCCCACCACGCTCGCCAGCTCCGTCAGCGTGGCGTTGCACGCCTCGCACAGCATGTTGCGGTCCTCGTGTTTCGGCAGCTTCGCCTGCGCCGCGGGCACCCACGCGAGCATGGCCAGTATCAGCGCCACGCCCAGCACCATGAGTGAGGCGGCAGACACCGACGACGCTCTGCAGCCGCGGAGCGCAGCCATGACGAGGGTTGGTGGGGCTTCGGGCGCGATGTGGGATCGAGGACGCGCTGCGCGGTGGAGAGGGGGAGCATACCGGGGGGGGTGGGGTCGGTTCAAATTAGGTGTTTCAGGGCTACACCCCCGGGTGTTGGGGTGTAAACTAGCGATTTTTTCAGATTGCCGTTGCAAATGGGTGCAAAATGAGCGGAAGTTGAGGTCTCCCGGGGGGGGTCCGGCTCAAAATTACATGGTTTTGGTCCAGTTATCCTACCCCCCCGGACTCAAATTAGTGGATTTTGACCCCTTCCCTGGGTTTAATCCACGGGGGGTGCAGGCGGCGCGAAGCGCGATTTTTGGGGGAGCAACACGACTCAACAAGTCGAAATTCATAACCCATAAGTCCAAACCGTCGAGCATTTACAGAGGTTTTTCAATGTCGGACCGTCCAATGCGCCACCTTCCGTTTATACCACCCTCAATGTAGGCCATACCCATTATGATAACACGGCGAGCCACTTGACATGTCTACGAATATGTACGCTTACTTGTCATCACGTCATGAGCATCTTGGCGTCATATCGTACTTTGCACGCCACCGCAACATGGGTGGATCAGATTGACAACGTGATGCAATTTTCATCTTGGTTCGCACATTCACTCGTCGTCGTCGCTCGAGCTAGAAGAGTCAGAGCGCCCATCGGGTTGGCAGCCTCCTCCCTCGAGCACCTTGCGTACTCGCCACATCCCACCCAGGTTGCATCGGCTCCGTTTGTCGGTCCTGCAAAGGATGTTTCGTGTCTTTTTACTAATGTTCATCGAGCCCCAAGGCGCTTCAATGTAAGCAAAGTATTTTATTATGCATCGGATTACCCCAATCTGCGCACACGTCTGATCGCATCATGGTAAACTACATATGGAAAGTGTGTGTGCTTTGCACTCCAAAGTGTGTTTTACACTCCAAGAAATAGCGGGGCGGCGCGCTGCACGCCTGGTGCGAGGCGCGCGCAAGGGCTAAGGGTGAGAACGTATTCTGCCGTTGACACGGCTCTAGCTGCTTTGCCAGCCCATCCTCATTCCAATCCCTTCTCAAATTATGATGTGCACTGGTAGACTATGCGGGCCTAGGCGTCAATCACATCCCCATCCTCTGCCATGTAACGTCGTTTACCTGGTACACTATGCGGTTGTAGTTGTAGATAGGGCAGGCCCCTCCCATCCCCCCCATCTCATCCCCTCTCACATGAGGCTGTCTGTGCACCGGTACACTATGCGGCTCTAGCGGTACATATGTGTACCCATAACACTACGCGGTTCTAGTTGTAGATAGGGCAGAGCCCGCCCATCCCCTTGCAGAACTCCGCGGGATCGTTGTACCGGTGGTTCCGATCCAACTCCGATATGTCCGCCATCTCCGCCGCCTTCAGACAGGGCCTTTTGCAAACTGAACGTGAGCGTCTTAATCGTAGACTTATTTGATCTAGTTTCTAGTCTGACTACCCCTTGACTCTTCCGATTACAGGCTCTCGACCAATTAGGGCCCGTTGTCCCTCCACGACCAGGCAAACCGAGGTGCTGTACGCTGATCCCGCGGCCTGACTGGTCGAGATATTACATTGAGGCGACGTGGCAAGCATCTCGACCCATCACAGGAGGGCCATCAGCATCACACGTGAAGCGGATGTTACCTTTTAATGGGATAAAGGAAGGTGCCATGGTCGCACTGCTATATGCGAGCTCGGAAAGGAGCCAGCTCGAGGCCGTACCGTGAGGTTGAAATTGGAGTCTTTGGCAAAGATCCCGATGTTTTCCGCCAAGCGCTCAGGCCGCGCAGTTTTTGGAATGAGGCTGCACCCTCGCTTAGAGCCAAGTGAATATTGCTCGGCACGTCATAGGTGCCGTTCAACTCAAACGACAAGGGTTCGAGGTGAGTTAGATGACGTGGCGGGCGGTATCCAGAATGACAAGATATCCCATATCGATATGGGAGATGACCGTATCGATACTGTCACCTCCCATATCATTAGCCCATATATATGATCATACCGATATACCGTATCCCAAATCGTTATCCCATATACCGTATCGATATGCCTATTGATATCCCAATGATGTCCGATCTCCCATATCGATCTCCCATATCGATCTCCCACGGCATTCCGCGCCTCGGCGTGGCCGCCGTCGACACTTCGTACGCCATTGTTCGCGCGTCATTCTCGCCAAATCACCACTCAAAAGAGCGTTTTCTTGGACTCAGGCGACCGAAGTCGTTGGCGCAGAGCGCGCATGATTTCCGTTCTTGAGTTATTAGACCAAGGCTGTTCAACAAGTCGAAATTCATAACCCATATAAAGTCCAAACCGTCGAACATTTACAGAGGTATTTCAACGTCGGACCGTCCAGGAAGGACACCTTCCGTGCATACCACCTTGAATATAGCGATCGAACTCAAGCAAGGTTGGGCGAGATTAGTACTAGGCTGAGGAATCGCCCGGGAATCCCTGGTGACGGAAGGTTTTTGCTTTTGCGCTGCGCGTCTTCAACGGTGTCCCGACTGCAACGACACTCACCGCACTCGCCGCACTCATATCCCATCCATCTGCCTACCTTCCACCCCATCCACCTCCCATCCACCTCCGTCC
>Ga0307489_10003305_pt1 | contig 10698 bp, 19 predicted proteins | sample SB12metaG_FD_202247 | JGI IMG/M metagenome (GOLD analysis project Ga0307489, IMG submission 202247) | Sea-ice brine microbial communities from Beaufort Sea near Barrow, Alaska, United States - SB 1.2 | ecosystem: Environmental > Aquatic > Marine > Coastal | place: USA: Alaska | collected...
TTAAACGTGCGCCGCTATAAATTGGTGACTGGCGCATGCTTATGGTCAGCGTACCGTCAGGAAGCATGGTGGACGTCAAAATCATGCCTGTATTGACGTCCAGCTCTGTGGCAAGGTAGGGCGGTGCGGGTTGACAGTATCAAACCCCGTGTTGAAATCGTCCACAGTTTCAGCGCTTGAAACTGGAATCTCATAAACTGCTTTCAACGATTGCTCTCAATTTCAACTTGCGCCGCCACAACAAGGTTTCGTGATCAGCAGAATTTTGATGCTTCACTTGGAAACACTGTTGGCAAAGAGACATTTACTCTTGCGGTCAGGGATGGTTCTGAATCATTGGACAGTGTCGCGACGCCAAAGTGGAAATGGACGCAGAGTTTCCAGGCAGGGGTCGTCCACTTCTCAGCTCAACCTATGCCGTCTTGGTCGGTGAGCCGTCTTGTGTCGGGTTTGTGACGAGTTATAACCCATCGATAATATTTCACGCTGCTGAAACCACCCCACTCCTTACAAAAAGTGCTTAGGTTGAGCTGAGAAGCGGACGAGTGTAAGCCCCTGCTTTCAGGGCCGGGCACCGTATGTTCGGCTTCATAATGCAAATTGCACGCAGTGGAGCAGATACTACCTTGGTCTGTATAGTGAGAATGTTGACGTTGCCACAAAGGTGGGCGTTGCGCTCAGTCATAAACAGTTGGACTCCCACAGTAGTTGCGCAAAGTGAACTAGTGGCGAACTTCCAGCGAAATTATTTTAGAGTATAGCGCGGACGAGTTATGCATGGCACGAGCCTCAATGAAGAATGCCAGATATGTAACTAGATGACTAGCTAGCTTTTAGAGTGTACACACACACTACACATACCCTTGTCCTGTGCTCGCTCCCCGCACGTGCTCTGTACATGTATCCGCCAACGCCGCCGCAGCCGCCCTGCCGCGCCGCCGCTGCAGCATAGCACTGTGCACGAGACGGATCATTTTCGGTGTGTCCCCAGATGAAATGGTTGTGCCACTCGCGTTGCTTAGATTGTGAATTGTATCAAGCAGGATGTGTTTCCATGCCAGGACTTCATCTCTCGTTGTCTGCTGGTAGTGTACCCGTGGGTACACACTCGCTCCCTATGCCAGGAGGCGCCGATCGCGGCGTGCACGTGTGCGCTGCTCCGCTTTTGAAAGAAAATTGTATTATTACTATCAACAAATTGTTGCAATATAATGTTATACGTGTCTGTTCGTCGTCGTCGTCATGTCACGTCGCCCCACAGCACCGGCTCCCTAATATGAGCTGATACCCGTGTGACAACCAAAATCATCCCCCCCTTTCAACGCCTTCATACCCCCCTGCACCCCCCTTTAACCCCTTCAACCCCCAGTCATAATATCATCGATCAAACCCACTAACCCAGACACGGACGTACGACATGACATCTTCACTGTCCCTCCCAGTCTTCAAAGCAACCAATCATCATTCCCCGGACACTGACCTAGAGCACTTCAGCGTCTCAACCTCCACATCAGTCGTCCAACGTACCAATCTTCACTTTTCCGGTGCTTCCAACAACCAATCGAACCGAGACCCAGACCTATCAACGTCATCGCGTCCCCCCCAGACTCTTACAAGCCGTTCATGACCTTGCTATCGGGGGTGCGGCCGTCACCGGTGGTGATAGTGTCCTGAAACCAGAGCCGCACACTCGTCTCCAGGGCGGCTTAACCTGAGCATCTTCGACGTATCAAGTTGTGCGACATATCAAGTTGTGATGACGTGAGTGATCTCAGGGACGGGGCCACAGAAGTGATGTCGGCTTACGCTCAGTGTCAGGGAGGAGGATGAGGCGAGTGTTTACAGGTACACTATGACCAGTCAGGAGACGCCGTATCTGCCCAGGATGAGGATGCGGCAAGCAGTGTGGGGGCGCCATCTCCGGCCCCAGGTGCACAATGAGCGAAAAACCAGGGCACCCGCGCCGTGTCAGGCTCCACCTTGAAGGCGCCGCCGCCGGGCACCATGGGCAGCACATGCTCCTGATGCGGCACCATGACGTCGAGGAGGTAGGGCCCGTCGTGGTCGAGCATGCGCTGGATGGCGCCGGGCAGGTCCTCCTTGCGGATCACGCGCTCCGCCGGCACGCGGAACCCCGAGGAGCAGGGTCGTTGAGAATAAGCAATCGAGCCGACCTCAGAGCATGACTTACAGGGTACATAGAGGGGAATGCTCAAGCAGATGTGCAGAGGAGGAGGAGGAATTTCACCGTCGGAGGAGGAGGAGGAGGAGGAGGAGGACACTCAACGTCGGTCGAGGAGGAGGAGGAGGAAGAGACGAAGGAGGAGGAGGAGGAGACTCAACGTCGCTCGAATGCGGCGTTCTCAATAACCCCCCTACCTTGGAGATGGTGACGAAGTCGGGGAAGATGTCGGCCTCGTCGAACGTCACGTGGTACTCCTTCTCGGGCGAGCCCAGGTAGGTGTGCCCGCGGTTGGCGCCGTAGAACCGGTCCTCCCACTGCACCACCATGCCCAGATGCTGGTTGTTCAGGATGAACATCTTCACCGGCAGGTAGAGACTGATGGATAGTGCTCGCCGCGTCAGCCTCCACATTGTGATGTGTTGTGGGTGGGGGGGTCCGTGTGGAGTGGAGGTGGGGGAGGCGGTGAATTGTGGGTGGGGGAGTCTGTGTGGTTTGTGGGTGGGGGAGGTGATTAGTCGAGAGATGAATTTGCTGTGCTCGCCACGTCATCCTCTACATTGTAGACCCTCGTTTCTTGAGCTCAATAGAATCACATGACGTGGCGAGCACTATCCATCGGTCCCTGCCGGCAGGTTCTCGGCGTGCAGAGTGGCCAGCTCCTGGATGTTCATCAAGAATGACCCATCGCCGTCGATGTCCACCACCACGTTGTCCGGTCGCGCCGCGGCGGCACCGATGGCGGAGGGCAGGCCGAATCCCATGGAGCCCAGGCCGCCCGAGGTGAGCCAGTTCCGGTGATTAAGGCCTGGCAGACTCTGCTCGCCACGTCATAGTTAGACTCAAGGGAGGAAGATAGTCAATGCGTGTCGATGACATGGTGGGCAATGGGCCTGGAAGATATTGCTCGACACGTCATACGATGATATTTAACAGAAAAACCAGAGTTGAAGCTGCGTGTCGATGAAGAGGAGGGCACTGTAAGTCAAGAAACGAGGGTGCAAAGTGCCTTGTCGATGACGCGGAGAGCAGTATCTGGCAGGCCGTACCGGGGCTCGTCGAACTTGTAGTGCTGCGCGGCCCACATCTGGTGCTGCCCCACGCCGGTGGACACGATTGCCTAGCAGTAGCGCCGCGAGTTGAATTTGAAAGGAAGTTTTGAAAGCGGTTCATCACAAGCTAGCGTCAAGCGCTGCAATCAAGCGTGGTCAGCCAGGGGTCAAGCTGGGGTCAACCTGTGGTCAAGATGTGGTCAAGATGGGGTCAAGCTGGGTTCAAGCTGGGGTTAAGCTGGGGTCAGGCTGGGGTCAAGCCGTGGTCTAGCTGGGGTCAAGCTGGGGTCAAGCTGGGGTCAAGCTGCACCGCCCTGCCTTGCCCTCCGTCATCTTGCACAGCATCTCGATGGCATACTGCGGCACGATGCAGGTGGGGGTGTCCAGGTAGGAGAACGGGAATTTCGTGCGCTGCACCTTGATGGAAGGCCGCGACTTCAGATTGAAAGCAACATTTGTAAGTAGTTTAACGCATGAGAGGAGGAGGGGGAGGAGGAAGAAGAGGCAGGGGAGGAGGACGAGGAGAAGGATGAGGAGGAGCAGTATGAGGATGGATGAGGAGGAGGAGGATGAGGGTGGAGGATGAGTAGGACGAGAAGGAAAAGGTTTCAGGCGCTTTCAACACGGGCTTCAACTCGCACCACCCTGCCTCGATGGAGCCGCGCCACTCGGAGAAATCGAGTTCCGGCTTCTGGGTCTTGACCAGGCCGTTGAGGGTCTTCAGCGCGGGCTTGACGCTGCCGAAGATGCTGCAGTGCGCGTCCTTGTTCTTGCCGATCTCCGCCGGATCGATGTCGATGTGCACGATGGACGCACGCGCGGCGAACGACTCGAGCTTGCCCGTGACGCGGTCATCGAACCGCACACCGAAGGCCAACAGGAGATCGGCGGAGTCGATCGCGTAGTTGGCGTACACGGCACCGTGCATGCCCAGCATGTCGAGGGCTAGGGGGTCGGACTCCGGGTACACACCCAGGCCCATCAAGTAGAGCCTAGTGGATAGTGCTCGCCGCGTCATACGATGCTATGTAACTGAAGAGACGAGGGTTCAAGACGCGTTTGATGACTGGGCGAGCACTATCCATCAGTCTGACAGATAGTGCACGCCATATCACAGGATGTCCTTTAACCCATTAATGAGGGTTCAAAATGCGTTCGATGACGTGGCGAGCACAATCCACCAGTGCCTACCATGAGGGTCTGGCACACAGGGATGCCGGTCGCCCGCACCAGCTCCACCAGCTCGGGTGACGCGTCCAGGCACCCGCCGCCGGCGTAGATCACCGGCCGCTTCGACTTCTTGATCATGTCCAGCACATAGGGCCTGGCAAGTAACGCTCGCCACGTCATGTGATGCCGTTGACCTCAAGGAGCGAGAATTCGAAATGCGTTGACAGAAAGTGCCTGGAAGATATTGCTCGCCATTTCACAGCCACCTCACATGATACCATCTAACTCGAGACACGAGGGTTGAAATGAGTGCAGATGACGTGGGTCTGCAGTGTTGAGGGTGACGCGGCAGGCAATATCTGCGGGGCCCTACCAGCACCTGCTGCATTTGTGGGTCCGTGGGCGGGCTCGGCAGGCGGCTCAGGTAGCCATTCAGCGACACCTGGGGCGTCCAGTACGGGATGGCCATGAGTTGCTGCACGTCCTTGGGGTAGAGCAGCAAGTTGAGGTTGTAAGCAAAGTTTGAAAGCGGTTCCTCATGTTTTGGCGGCCCGGCGCGCCAGCGTGCGGGACATAACACGGGGACCAGGGCGAAAGACTGGCACCTCCTTGTATACACGGAAGGGTCTCTCTGTTCCTCACATTTTGGCTTCAATTGCTGAAACCGAGCGCTTTTACCCGGGTCAACCTGCACCGCCCTGCCTTGGGGATGTCGATGAGCACGGGGCCCGGTCGGCCTGACGACGCCAGGAAGAACGCCTCGCGCACCACGCGGGGAATGTCCTCCACGTTCATCACCAGGTAGTTGTGCTTCGTAATCTGCCGCGTGATCTCCACGATGGGCGTCTCCTGGCACCAAGGACTGGTAGGTTTGCTCGACACGTCATCCAACACATATTGAACCCCCGTTTATTGGGTTAAACAACATCCTATGACGCGGCAGGCAACATCTGCGACTGCTGTGAGTGTTCTGGCTGCAGGGTTTGATACGGCGGGCCCTTTTCAGCTCAACTGCCAGCTGTCACAGCCGTGGCGGCTGTGGTAGCAGTGGCTGCAGGGCATGACACATCGTCCCCTTTTCAGCTCCCTGCCTGGAAGGCGTCGGTACCGATCATGCGGCGCGGCACCTGCCCCGTGATGGCCACCATGGGCACGGAGTCCAGCAGGGCGTCGGCCAGCCCGGTCACCAGGTTCGTGGCGCCGGGGCCCGACGTGGCGATGCACACGCCCACCTTGCCGCCGCGCAGGGTCACACCACCCGTTTCCTGACTGTTGGTCCTTGTGTTTCGATGTGTTACACACTTGACGCACCCTCCTGCCCAGTCCCGTCATTCGTTCCCGCACTGCTTGCTTGACGGGTACCGGTGTACACGTACGCAATCGCCGCCTCCTCCTCCCTGGAAAGTGCGGCGAAAACTGCAACGACATGGCAAAATGATGACATTGCCAACTGATGGCGTGGTAAGCTGAGGATGTGGCACAACCTACCGGTGCACTTGGCGTAGCCCTCCGCGGCGAACACCTCGCCCTGCTCGTGTCGGCACAGCACGTTGCGGATGCCGGTCGTGGACTTAGTGAGCGACTGGTGGATCTCCATCGAGGCGCCGCCGGGGTACGCGAACACACAGTCCACGCCCTGGCGGCAGGGTCATTTGCGAGCAACGAGCGGGCCGACGTCACAACCTGGCGCAACAGCCCGGTGCCAGATGGAGCTGCATGTGTACACCGCATGGATGAGGAAGTGTATGTGTACACCATTGGCAGGAGGAGGAGGAGGAGAAGGAGGAGGAGGAGGAGGGGGGGGGGAGGAGGAGGTGGCGGTGGAGGAGGAGAATGAGGAGGAATATGAGGAGGAGGTGAAAATGCAGGAGTACCAGTGATGCCACCGGGCCGCACCTCGCGCTCCAGCGCCTCCACCAGGATGTCAGCACCCTTACGCGGCTCGTTGTCGCCGAAGCGCGACCGGAAGCTGGACACCGGTCTGTAGTGGCGCAGGTTGAAATCGAAAGCAAGGTTTGGCAGCGCCTCGTCATATCGTTAATAGCTACGAGCGCTGCAAACCATAGGTGTTTTGAACACGAGATTTTACACTGTCAAGCTGCACCGCCCTACCGGGCGGCGGCTGGCCAGGTCCTGCTTCTGGGGGCTGGTCAGTTCCATCTCCGTGAACGTCGCCGGCGCCACCCCGGACTGGTGCAGCATAAGACGGGGGGCGGGGGGTCAGTCACGAGCACGTGCATGGTGCAAGTCGGGCGGGGCGGAGTTCACTAGGAGCACGTGCGTGCGCGTGATGGAGTACGCGGGGTTCAGTGGTGAGCACGTGCGTGAGATGGCGCAATAATGACAATAAGGGGGTTCGTTTGTGAGCAACGTGCGTGTGAATCGTGAGAACGAGTGAAAAGCAGGAGTGAGCACGTGCGTGTGGTGTTGAAGGTAAGCATGGGGGAGTATGTGTGCGGCGTAATTGCGGGGACGAGTGGCGCGGTAGGCGACGCCGCGTGCAGGCGCGTCAGTCGGCGTCTCGCGCACACGTGTCAACGACGTGGTGGGTTGGGAGTTTCGGGAAGTTGAGTGGCATGGTGCCCAGCGGCGGCGGGGGCCGGGGCCGGGGAGGGTGGAATGTTGGGGGGCGGGGGGCGAGGGGCGTCGCCGCTTACCGCGAGGTCTTCGTGGCCCTTGATTGCCGCGGTGGTCACCGCTGCTTCCCGCCGCTTGAGCGCGCGCACGGCGCGCGCGGCGCCCGGCGCAGCCTGCGGAGAGCGGCGCAGATACATCGTCCCGGTCAGTCAGTCCTCACACAAACAAAACACAGCTGGGCACAAACCAACAATAAAAAAACTGGGGTCATTACGGGCGCGAGAACGGTGCGTTAGGCGTCACGGGAAGCCGACGGCGATTCCGAGCCCGCGATTCGCCTGTGGCAAGCAATTACGAGGCGCGGCAGGCGGCGGGGCGCGGAATTTCCGATACCAGGGGAGCCCGTGGCGCCGCGCCGCAAAACGCGTGGGCGGCGCCCATCTCTTCTTGACTTCTTTCCGACTCCGCAGAACCACGATTTTCATCTCACCCCCGAAAGAACCCGAGGCGTACCTGGGAGGCCTTGGTTGCGCGCGCCGAGGCGGCGGGCGCAGGCGCCACGGCAGCGGAGGTCATCATCGCTGACATGGTCGGAAAGGCGCCTGCGTGCGGTGAGCGCGGGGTCGAAGAGGGAGATGCGATTCTTGGAGCCAAGCAAAGCAAGCCACGTGCCAAGCTCAGATTCGCTGAGCGGATTCGCTCGAGCTGTCGGATTCGCTTGTCTTTAGGGTTTCAACCCTACAAACCCTAGGCCAGACGAGAGTTGAGAGCACGAGCATCTCACTCAATCACGGCTCCTGACTATTCGCACGCGCCCCACCCGCGCTGTGCCAACGACCGACGCGCTTCGAGACGGGACTCCTCGAGAGACCCCCGACCTGTGCGTGGTCCTCTGCGTATCGTCACGCCCGTCGCCCACTGAAGCGTCAACATCCCATCACACCTAGGTCGTCTCAGATGGCATCGCGACAGGAGCGTCGAAAAGCGGAGCGCGATGCCGCGAAGCGCGCGCCAGGCCAGTCGGGAGCCGGGGGGGGCGGTGGAGCTGCCGCCGCTCGAGCGAACGTAAACGTCCACGTGCCCCCCCTCGGCGACTGGACCACTCAAGCTGAAGACCCGATGGCGTTGTTTCGAGCGCTCGGGGCTAACGTCTTGAAGCAGAGGGCCTCCGAAGGTGACGGGCAGGGGCTTACACTCGTCCACTTTTCAGCTCAACGTAAGCGCTTTCTGTGGTATAGGGGGCGCGTCTAGGGGTTGTTTAGGGGCTGCTTAGGGGGTGTCAAGGGTATTAGGGGGTGTGCAGGGTGTGCTTTTATTTCAGAGACGGCTCAAGTTGAGCTGAATAGTGGACGAGTGTAAGCCCCTGGTGACAGGGAGGCACAGTGGAGTCAGGGCTACAAGTTGGTTAGTGAAGCTGGGGTTCCAGGCACGCCTCTGGGCGCGGCCGACAAATCGCCAAAGGCAGATGTAGGGTCGGTACTTTGCACCAATGAGTTTCCTTTAGCTCCCCAGACCAAGACGCGTCGATGCGGTCACTTGGATAGTGTGTGAAGCGGTCAAGCGGATGGGAGTGATGGGACGCCTCTGGACGGGTCCGGCAGTCTGCCAAAGGCGGACGTGGGGTTGGCACTTTGCACCGACCAGTTTCCGGTCGCTCACCAGAATGCGACGCGTCGATGTGGTCACCTGACGACCAAATGATTTATTTGCGGGTGCCAACCCTAAACGGAGGAGGGCGTGGCGCTTCTGCAGAAGGCGGCGGGGCAAGGGCACGCGTACGCAATGCAGACTTTGGGAAGTGTTCACCGCACGAGGAAGGAACATGTCCTTGCCGTGGAGTGGTTCACTAAGGGCGCCGAAGCCGGGTTGCCGAAAGCGATGTTCAACCTCGGGGTTTGTCTTGAGCAAGGGGAGGGCATGGCGGCCCCTGACAACACAGCGGCGGCGGACTGGTACAGGCGCGCGGCAGATGCTGGGGTCGGAAAAGCGGCGAACAACCTTTCAAGAATGTACGGTGTCGGCAGTGGCAGGGCCTGGCAGATGATGCCTGCCACGGCAGCCTCCATATTCTGGTATCCCGTTTCTTGAGTTTACTTGAATAACGGCATCCAACGACGTGGCCAGCTTTATCTGCCCGGCCCTGGGGCGCGGCGTCACGCGCAGCAAGCGGCAGGCGATGCAATGGACGCGCAAGGCCGCCGAGAGCGGCCACGCCAAGGCGTGCTTGAACCTCGCCGTTCGCATGTACGGAGACGAGCCATATGCCCGCGAGGTTGGGCATGTGGGGGATGCCGCCTGGGTCGCCACGTCGGCTGGGGTCATGGAGGGCCACGACGTCCCCTCGGATGTCCTGATCGGCGTGGTACATTGGCTACGGAATGGGGGCTTGATCCAATCGACGAGCTCAAGACGTTTCGTACAATGGCGCTGCAGGGGGGTAAGTATTGCCAAAATGACGGGTGCGAGGTTGTGGGCCATCTGAAGGACTTCAAAGTTTGCCCACAGTGCAAGACCGCCCGGTATTGCGGCGATGCGTGTCAGAAAGCCGACTGGACTACGGGTGGGCACAAGGCGACGTGTGGCACAGTCGTTGGGGTAACCATCCGCTCCCGCTAGATGATTGGGTGAAGCAGGGCGTAGCACGTGTTGCCATGTAAATCGAGCACTGGCACAGCTGGAAGTATGACACGACCGCGTTCACGTCCCCTGTTTGTCCTGACCTTCAGGATCCACCGCGTCTCGCCGTATCTGTATCCCTTTTGCTACTTTGCGTTTATCAAGCCACGAAACGTCCGAGCATACACGCAAGGGGCGGGCGCCAACTGCCGGTGTCAGGGCCTTGGTGGGGCGGTGCAATTCGAATCCAGTTCGGTCCTGACCGACGTAGAGCTGCGGTTAAACACATTCTACCGACAGCTCCTGCTCGCAAATATATACACCGGTGCCGCCATTGCCAGCCCTGGGAGGTATGAGGGCAGCGCATCCACATCCCGCCCCAGCCCAAAACAAAACAACACAATGAACGACGCAGGTGCGGTTGACGGTGGGTGCGAGCAGCAGCAAACACAAGATTGAGATTGATAGAATAAACATTGGAAGATTCGCTGGCTCTAGACTAGCGAATCATGTCGGAGGCGCGTGTAGTCGCACTCGGAGCTATCAACACGTTCGAGTCTACACAACACAGTCAGTCAGCAGCAGCAGCATGAACCAATAGGGTTGCAGCAGCAGCAGCAGCAGTAGCAGCCAGCATCCAATGAGGTTGCAGCAGCAGCGCAGCAACAGCAGCATCAGCCAATCAGGATAAGGAGAAGGAGGCGGTGGCAATGGCATTTGCAAATAATATACATCAGCAGCAACGAAAAGAGAAGCAGCGGCGGTGGTTATGAGCACCGAAAAGAAGCAGCAACAGAAACAGCAGCAGCGGAAATGAGCTAGAAGCAGTGGTCAACGGAAGAGAAAGCGAAGCGAAGCACGGAATGCTTTTATACAGTGGGATGTTGGAGTCTCCGTCTCTCTCACTCAGGTAGAGAGAAGCTCACGTGTCTCTCTCTCTCAATCAGTGTTAGATGTGTTTGCGAGGAAGCCACTGCTCTCCGCCCCGCTGCTTCCGGCACTCCCGCGGTCACCCCCGAGACCGCTACCCCTGCTCCTGCCCCGGCCGCTGCCGCTGTCGTCGCCCCCGCGGTCGTCCCCCAGGCCGCCGCCGCCGCCGCC
>Ga0307489_10003306_pt1 | contig 10696 bp, 9 predicted proteins | sample SB12metaG_FD_202247 | JGI IMG/M metagenome (GOLD analysis project Ga0307489, IMG submission 202247) | Sea-ice brine microbial communities from Beaufort Sea near Barrow, Alaska, United States - SB 1.2 | ecosystem: Environmental > Aquatic > Marine > Coastal | place: USA: Alaska | collected 2017-05-06
TAACGAATCCCGTTCGACCAATCATAACTCTCCATCTTGAGAATAAAAAAACCGACTTCCCGAGCATCCGACCGGGTCGCGATCTACGAGTAAATAGACCCTCGGTTTCGAGGAGACAAGCGTCAGGCGTCACGCCGACATCGAGTTGAAACTCAGTGTAGGTGCGACTGGTCGTCCTTATCTCCTCTAAATCGAGGGTCTATTGTCTCAAGGATAGCGACCAGGTCGGACTGTTGTTGAGTCGTCGGTGGGATTACCAACATGGACACTTCTGACCGGCACTGGTCTAACGGGATTCGATACCATATCTTCGGTACCAGCCCCGACACTAAGTTCATAACCACCCTCAGCCTTGAGCGGCGGCAGCCAGTCGAACAGCACGTCGTTGACCCTAAAGCCCTAAACCCTTGCCTTGAGCGGCGGCAGCTGGTCGAACAGCACGTCGTTGACACTAAACCCTATACCCTACGAGTGCACTCTTTAAATAATGTTCCGTACCAACCTTGGAACCTGGAAACTAGGTATGTTTTGGGAGCGTACCCGCGCCAAAATCGCCCAAAATTGAAGAAAACCGCCCGAAATCTCCCAAAGTTGCCTCGTACCGAACTCGGCACCTCCGGGACCACTGTCGTGCGTACCGGGCTCGGAACAGTATTTGAAGAGCCCACTCGTCTACCCTAAGCCCTAAACCCTTGCCTTGAGCGGCGGCAGCTGGTCAAACAGTACGTCGTTGAAGAACCGCTTCAGTCGCTCCATCACGCCATTGTGTAACGGCGCAACTTCAAATTGAAAGCAACGTTAGACAGCGACACATAATATTCTAGCTTCGAGCACTGAAATCAGGCGCTCTCAACCTGGCTTTCAAAGTATTTCAATCTGCGCCGCCCTGCCCTTGCGGTGGTCGTCATACCGGTACCTGTTGGTAGGGCCTTGCACTTAGGCCTATGCTTGTCAAACTAAGTTAGTGCTGACGATGGGGGGGGTTAAATAAAACTAGTTTAAGCTAGTTTAGGGGCTAGTGGTTAGTGTGTTAGTGTGTTAGTATTATGGATTACAGTGGGTTAGTAAAATAGGGAGGTTTAAACTAAGCTAGTTGAAGCTAGTTTAGGGGCTAGTGCTTAGTAGGCTAGTTTAGGGGCGACACGTATACTCAGTGCTCGCCAGGTCATCCCACGCGAACTGAACCCTCGTTTTCTGAGCTAAACGTCATCCTCTGGGCCGGCAGATATTGCTCACCACGTCATCCACTTCGAACTGGTTCCTCTTTCCCTGAGTTGAATGTCATCCTATGGCGTGGCGAGCAATATCCGCTTAGGAAAATTGCCCGCCATTTCATCCACAGATCAACAAGCATTTCAAGCTTCGTTTCTTGAGTTAAACATCATCCTATGACGTGGTGAGCAACATCTGACAGGCCCGTTGCCCACCACGTCATCCACGGTTGGATATGCAGCTGAAGCCTCGCTTCTTGAGTAGTATGGTATCCAATGACGTGGCGAGCTTGGTTCGACTCGCGTTAGAAACCTCGTTTCTTGAGTAACAAAGTATCCTGTTACATGCCGAGCTCTAGCAATATCCAAGAGGGCCATCGCCTGTAACGCCATCAACAGTGCGAGATGAAATTGGGCCTCGTTTTTTTAGTTACATGGCATGCTGTGACCTCGAGTTGCATGGAATCCTATGACAATGAGTTGTGTGGCATGGTATGACCTCGAGTTACATGGCATGGTATGACCATGAGTTACATGGCATCCTATGACCTCGAGTTACATAGCATCCTATGCCCTTGAGTTACATGGCATCCTATGCCCATGAGTTACATGGCATCCTATGCCCATGAGTCACATGGCATCCTATGACGTGGCGAGCTTGAGCAATAGGCCGATTTCGGTATATCGCCTGGATAAAACGCCCATACAGAGTTGCGGGCAAAGCGTCAGCGCTCCGCGCGGGAAAGCGGTCGTCGGGTTAAATGCCCATACAGAGTCGCGGGCAAAGCGTCAGCGCTCGGTGCGGGAAGCGATATACCGAAATCGGCATATATCCGCCAGGCCCTACTTGGCGCGGCACTTGCTGTCAACCGTCAGGTTGTTGATCGCCAGCCACACCTGAGTGGATGGCTTGATAGGAAGTGAGGTGTCAGGTTGATAGGAAGTAAGGCATCAAGTTGATCGCCAGCCACACCTGAGAAGTGAGGCGTCAGGTTGATAGAAAGTGAGGCGTCAGGTTGATAGAAAGTGAGGCGTCAGGTTGATAGAAAGTGAGGTGTCAGGTTGATAGAAAGTGAGGAGGCAGGTTGATAGAAAGTGAGGAGGCAGGTTGACAGAAAGTAACAGCGTTGGATAGGACAGATCGGTGGATGAGTGCATGGGATGGAACTTGAAAGGGTTTGAAGTGAATGGTTTTGGCTTTAGGGTTTAGGGCTCAGGGTTTAGGGTTTGGGGTTTAGGGTCTGAGGTTTAGAGTTTATGGTTTAGGGTCTAGGGTTTAGGGTTTAGAGTTTAGGGTTTAGGGTTCAAGGTGGATGGGTTTGAAGCTTCCACTTCCAAACTCACCTGCCCGTCGCACTTGGTGAGCTGAAGCCTGTCCTCCCGCGCCTGCTCCGTCCACCTTCCATCGGCAAACACCTCGGTGTAGGGGCGCAAGTTGGAATTGAAAGCAAAACGTGAAGGCAGTTCATCACATTTCAGTTCCAAACGCTGAAACCAGGCGCTCGCATCACGGGTTGCAAAACATCTCAACTTGCACCACTCTACCTCGGTCATCGGCCTGCTGCTCCCCGCCACCTCGCTGTAGCGGCGCAAGATCGTTTTGAAAGCAGTTTCAAAGCGGTAAAAGCATATTCCATTTTCAAGCACCGAAACCAAGCGCGGATTACCCGAAGTCGACCTGCCATGCACTTCTCTTTGGACTGTTCAAATAGCACATGTCAGTTTGAGACTGGGATCCTTGACTGGGTTGATTTTTTATGAAGAACTGCAGAACTGCAGAAATCGCTCCTCGTAATTGTCTGTCGAGGCCTCACGCTTCATCCTTGCGCGTTCAGGCACTGATAAGTGTTCGTGAATAGGCCGATTTATGTGGATCTCCTGGGTGACATGCCCATACAGAGTTGCGGACAAAGCGTCAGCGCTCGGCGCGGGAAACCTGGCGCCAGGTCGAATGCCCATAAAAAGTTGCGGACAACGCGTCAGCGCTCGGAGCGAGAGGTTATAGACCGAAATCGGCCTATTGAGAAGTACTATTTGGACAGTCGCCAGAACTGCATAGTAAGGTTACCTTGCACCGCCCTACCTTGCGGCGTCGCACCCACGGTCGCTCCTCCAGCAGCGGAACCTGCAATGATAGGTATTGATAGAAAGTGAGCTGTGGGTCTACTCAGTTATGGTGGGGGAAATGCCCATACGCGGAAATGAGATACAAGCGGGGCTGCTTTGTAAAGCGGCTGAATAGGCCGATTTCGGTATATCGCCTGGGTGAAATGCCCACACAGAGTTGCGGGCAAAGCGTCAGCGCTCCGCGCCGGAAAGCGGGCGCCAGGTTGAATGCCCATACAGAGTTGCGGGCAAAGCGTCAGCGAGCGGCGCGGGAAGCGATGTACCGAAATCGGCGTATTAATCCGGTTGCGCGGACTGGCTGGGGTCAAACGCACCAGGGGCTTACACTCGTCCACTTCTCAGCTCAACTTGAGCTGTTTCTGACACAAAATACACCCTAAGCATCCCCCGAGACCCCTAAGCAATCCCTAAACACCCCCTACACAATCCCTATTTGCACCCCCTATCCCACAGAAAGCGCTCAAGTTGAGCTGAGAAGTGAACGAGTGTAAGCCCCTGAAACGCACCAGCAGCATGACGCTGTCGTGCGTGTCCAGCAGCCGCGCCATCACGCACAGCGGCACCTGCGATGGGGATTTAGGTTTTAGGATTTAGGGTTTAGGGTTTAGGGTTTAGGGTATAGGGCCGCGCCATCACGCACAGCGGAACCTGGGAATGTTGGGAAGCGAGGTGCAACGTAGATGCATATGCTGACACAGTGCTCCAAAGTGTTACGAACAAAAGCAACGGCAAAAAACATGGACCAATCACAGGCTCGGATTTGGGTCGGAACGGTTTGATCCGAGCCTGTGATTGGTCCATGCTATCTGCTTTTGCTTTTGCTCTGTAACACTTTGACGCACTCTGTCATAGAAAGGGAGGTGCACGTGAGATGACCAGGTTGACCGGAATTTATCGGGTGGACAGGGAGTGAGGTGGAAGATAGCTCATGTTGATATTATTCATCACAAGACAAACTGTTGGAAAGTGTTTCGATGTTTAGGTACTCAGGGGGACTCAACAAACATTGGACTCAACAATCGAGGATTTGAACTCAGTGTCGGATCTGGTATCGAGGGTATGGTGTCGAATCACGTCCGACCAATCAAAATTGTCCTTAACGAGAATTCCACCGACCGCCTCGCCCAAAGTCTGACCAGGTCGCCATCCTTGAGTTAATAAACTTTCGATTTCGAGGAGATAAGAGGCACATGTCACTCCTGCACTGGTTTAAACGCACCTGGTTAATGTAGTCCGTCAAGTACCGCAGAAAAGGGGCTTACACTCGCACACTTCTCAGCTCAACTTGAGCACCTTCGGGACACATCGCTCGCGTTTGAGCTCAACTGGAGCACCTGTGGGACACATCCACGGGTTAGGTTGGGTTGTGGGGGACAATGTAAGCTTAAGTTGAGCGGAAAGGGGCAAAGTAAGCTCAAGTTGAGCGGAAATGCGAACGAGTGCAAGCCCCTGCCGCAGGATAGACAGCGCGCAGCACGCCGTGCCAAATCGGATCTCCTTCGCCTTATCAAGAAATTCCTCCGAAAAGTAGTGTTGAAAATTGAATTTGAAAGCAAAACTTGAAAGCGGTTCATCATATCTTTGCTTCAAGAGCTGAAAGCGATCTCAACCCGGGGTCAACCTGGGGTCAACCTGGGTTCAAGCGGGAACGAACTGGTGTCAACCTTGGGTCAACCTGGGTTCAAGCGGGAATGAACTCGTGGTCAAACGGTGTCAAAATGGGGTCAAACTGGAATCAATGTGGGGTCAACCTTGGGTCAACCTTGGGTCAACCTTGGGTAAACCTGGGGTCAACCTTGGGTCAACCTTGGGTAAACCTGGGGTCAACGCGGGGTCAACATGGGGACAACGTGGGGTCTACGCGGGGTCAACGCGGGGTCAACATAGGGTCAACGCGGGGTCAACATGGGGTCAACCTGCACAGCCCCACCGAGGGTTTCATGTCCACCAGATCTTTTGCCGTCTTCTCCTTAAACTCATTATCGTCCTTGGCGGTGGTGTTGAGGTATAACAGTTTGCGGTTGCAGTAATCGGTGAGCTCCAGTAGTGCATCGTCACCTGCCGCCGACCAACAGGGGCTAGCAGTCCGCCCAACCGGCTTAATAGGCCGATTCTGGTACATCGCTTCCCGCGCCGAGCACTGAAGCTTTACCCGCAACTCTGCATGGGCATTCAACCTGACGCCCGCTTTCCGGCGCGGAGCGCTGACGCTTTGCCTGCAACTCTGTATGGGCGTTTCATCCAGGCGATATGCTGATTTCATCCAGGCAATATACCGAAACCGGCCTGTTAAGCCGCTTTCCAAACCAGCCCAAAACCTGGATGTCATTTTCGCGTATGGGCATTTCACCCACGAGATTTGTTGGATAAGTTGGGCGGGGGGAGAAACTTGGATTTATTGGACAAGTTGGGCAGGAGGGATTTCGTGGGTGAAATGCCCATACGCGATTGAAGTTCGGAATCGGCTCAATTACGCCGCCGGTTGAGCGGACTGCCTAGTGGATATTGCTCGCCATGTCACAGCTTGGCACTTGACGTCAGTGTCGGGTCTGGTATCAATAATATAGTACTGCATCCCGTTCGACTCGCTGACAGTTCGACCGGGTCGTGATCCTTGAGTAAAAAACCTCTGTTTAGAGTAGATAAGCGTGACATGACACGCCGACACGGCGAGTTTAACTCAATCCATGAGGTACATAATTGATATAATTGACGGATGACAAAGTGCGCCAAACCACACAGAAACTTAGTCTGACTTAGAGATACTTAGCCTGACTTAGTGCCCGCTCGACCAATCAGAACACTCCATTTGGACGACTCAGTACTACTTGTTGCTCAGTGTCTAAGTAGTTTCACGCACTTTGGCAAGGGTTTAGGGTTTAGGGTGTAGGGTTTAGGGTTTGTTATCATTCGGCAGGCCCTACCTCACACGCATCCTGATGAAAGAACGATATTTCCAGCAGGTAGGGCCCAGACAGTCCGCGCAAGTAGCTTATTTAAGCTCGGTTTTCGGACTTGGTGAGATTCGAGACCATTTTGGCGTATGGGAGATCTTGTCACTCTGGCAGTCCGCGCAAGTAGCTTATTTAAGCTCGGTTTTCGGACTTGGTCAGATTCGAGACCATTTTGGCGTATGGGCTTTTAGTCAGAGGGTCTGCGGTCGGTCGGCGATCACCAACCCCGACCTCCATCGTACTCGAGATTCTCTCGCGATTTTGTCGAAACACGGCAAACTGTCCAAACCGGCAGATCTCTGACTGAAAGCTCATACAGGAAACAGAGTTTCAACTCACACGCATATTTGAAAACAGAGCTTAAATAAGCTACTTGAGCGGACTGCCAGAGTGACAAGATATCCCATATCAATATGGGAGATGACCGTATTGATACTGTCATCTCCTATATCATGAACCCATATCCCATATCGATATCCAGGCTGACCACAACGATACGGTAGCTAACCGTATCGATATACCATATCCCATATCGATATACCATATCCCATATCGAGATTCTTATCGATATCCCATTGATGTCCGATCTCCCATAGCGATCACCCTTATCGATGTCGGATCAAATCTTGTCACTGTCTACGCGGTACGATCCCCTCTACCCTAAGAAACTGAGGGGTAGATCACACTGATTTACAGTTTAGGGTTTGATAACTCGACACCGGTCGGCCGGGTGTCGGTCGTTTGTTCCCGACACACGGGAACACACCACTGAACCTTCCAGTTTCTTAGGGTACAGAGGCTCCGACCGCGTAGGTGGTAGCACCGGGCAGATGTTGCTCGCACATCCTTGGACCAAACAATATCTGAAGAAACCAGGGTGTAAAACGTAAAGAATGAAGAATGACGCGGTGCGTCAGAGCCGCGTGCGATATGGTCAACTGCCGAGATCAAGACACGGCGAGGGATAACTGATAGTGCCTGGTCTGTTAGCTAGGTAAGTTGAGTAAGTAAGTAAGTGATCGGACGAGTTAATAACTCGTCCGCGTACTTGCTAGCCAAGTAATTACTTACGGCTCACAGACCAGGCACTAGGTCCGGACAAGGGCCGGTATATTGACCTCAGAATTTACCAGTTAACAGACTGAAAAGTACTTTGGGGTTTGGGTTAAGGCCTTTAGGGTTATGATGTCAGGAGACGACCCCCCTAATACCCTCCTAATATTTCCCCAAAATTAAAATGTGCCCCTCTTGAAAAGTAAATTCTGACGTCACTTTACCGGCCCTTGCTCGGACCTAACTGCCAGGCCGTACCAACAGGTTGCACACAGTGGCCTCGAACCAGGGGCTTACACTCGTCCACGTTTCATCTCAAGTTGAGCCGTGTCTGTCACAAGAAACCCCCTTCACAACCTAAACACCCCCGAACACCCCCTTAACACGGGCTACACAACCCCTACGCGCACCCCCTATCCCATGCAAAGCGCTCAAGTTGAGCTGAAACGTGGACGAGTGAAAGCCCCTGCCTCGAAGTAGTGGGCCAGGTAGGCGTTCATGTTGGTCATGCTCTGGTCCATCGCCGCCGCGCCAAAATGCGGGTACACCTTCTCCTTCCAGCAGGGGCCTTCACTCATTCACTTTCCAGCTCAACATGAGCGCTTTTTAAGGGATAGGGGGTGTGCGCAGGGGTTGTGTAGCCCGTGTTTGGGCTGTGTTGGGGGGTGTTTGAGAGTCTTCAGGGTGTGATTTTGTGTCAGACACAGCTCAACTTGAGCTGAGAAGTGGACGAGTGTAAGCCCCTGCCTTCCACGCCTCGATCACCCTCAGCTAGAGCCTGACAGATGTTTCTCGCCACGTCTTGAACGCTCGCTTGACACCCGCGTTTGTTGAGATGACTTAAATCGTATCCTGTGACGCGGCGAGCAACAACGCCAGGCCATTGCGCGCAACGTCATTGACGGGTTTACACGCATGTTTGTAATCGTCGTTTCTTGACGAGTTACGTGCTGGGTTGGGGTTTCTGGATGCGGTCAGATTCGGTCGAGGGTTGGACTCGGGTGGATTCGGGCGGATTCCTGGACCCCGGACCCCGATTCCGCCAACCCAGGTTGAATGATAACCTATGACGTGGCGAGCACGAGCAATACGCGTGCACTCTTTCAATAACGTTCCGAGCCAGGTACGCACCGTAGTCGTTCCGGATGGTCCGGGCTCTGTACGAGGCGATTTTTGGGCGGTTTTGTTCAATTTTGGGCGATTTCAGCGTAGGAACGCTCCCAAAAACCGCCTAGTTTCCAGGTTCCTGGGTTGGTACGGAACATTTTTTAAACAGTGAACTCGTGTCTGCCCTGCCAGCAGCTCGTGCACGAGGAGCGACACCTAGTCGTAGCGGCGCAGGTTGAATTTGAAAGCAGAAATGGAAAGCAGTATTTTCCACTTTAGTTTCAAGCGCTTAGTTCCAGGCGGTTTCAACGTGGGTTTCATAGATTCAACCTGCACCGCCTCACCTTGTCGTGCGAGATGAGGAACTCCTTCACGTAGAGCCAGGCATATTTCGCTCGCCTCGACATATGGCCTGGGATGGCGGTTCCGGATTCGGACGGATTCGGTGGAGGGTCGGATTTGGGCGGAATCGGGCGGATTCCGAGTAGCCCCGCAGGGTGATTTTGGGCATATTTTGCAGCCTGTATGGGCATTTTGATACTGTAATAATGGATTCCGGATTCCTGGACCCCAAATATGGATGTCGCCAACCCAGCATAAGGCCGACCCAACTGGATTTCTGGATTCTAGCGAACCCCCGCACGGATTTTAGGCGATTTTGGACGAGTCGGATCGGTTTTGAGGGACGCGGTCTGTTCTGGGTTTAGGGTTGCTGTTGAGTTTAGGGTTTATGTCAGGGACCATTTTGCTCGTACGATTCAGACGGACTCGCCGATCCGACTCGCCCCCCGCCCCGCCGCGAATCCACCCAAAATGTTGCTTGGATCCCGAAATCCACTTGGGTTGGCCTAAGACACCAATAAACTCAAGAGAACAGGGTTTGACATCTATTGCTCGCGAAGTCATAGCATACCAATTAATTAAAGAGTTGAGTACTCATCATGAATGCTGATGAAGGAGCCATGGGAGGTTATGGGCCTGGCAGATTTTGCTCGTCGCGTCATAGGATACCAATTAATCCAAAAGACGAGGGTTCAACAAGCGTGACGATAACGACGACGTGGCGGGCAATACACCTGGGAGGTATGCTCGCAGCAACGGGCCTGGCAGATATTGCTCGTCGCGTCTTAGGACACCAATTGCCTCAACGCAAGAGGGTTCAACATGCGTGCCCATGACGTGGTGGGCAATATCGTATGACGTGGCGGGCAATATCTGCCAGGCAGAGTGACAAGATATGATCCGATACCAATTTTGAAGATCGATATGAGATATCGATATGGGAGATCGGAGATCAATGAGATATCGATAGGTTTATCGATATGGGATATGGGACAGCGATTTGGGACACGGTATATCATTTGGTTATCTACTATATCGATATGGTTGTCCTGGATATCGATATGGGACATGGGCTAATGATATGGGAGATTACAATATCCATATGGTCATCTCCCATATCGATGTGGGATATCTTGTCACTCTGTTGCAAGGCCATGCCTTGACGAACTCGTCGCTGTGCGTCACCGCGTTGTGATGCGCCTGCAGGTTCAGCCGCTCAAGCGCCTCGCGGGAGGGTCGTTGAGAACACGCACTGGAACTGAGGTGGGAGCATCCCTTAGTCTCAAGGTGCACGCTGGTACATACACGCATATGAGGAGGAAGAGGAGGAGGAGGAGGAAGAGGAGGAGGAAGCGGAGGAAGAGGAGGACGAGGAGGAGGAGGAGGAGGAGGAGGAGGAGGAGGAGGCGGAGGAGGAGGAGGACGGATAGGAGGAATAGGAGGAATAGGAGGAGGATGAGGTAGCTGATGATGAGGAGGTGGAGGAGGAGAAGGAGAGGAGGGGCAAACATTCAAATGATACCGATACCGGGCCTCACCGCCCAGGCTCTCCATGATGAGCAGGTGGTGGTACTCGTTCCACTCCTCGGCGAAGTGCACGCGGCGCAGCTCGCTGCCGCGCCGCCACCACCCCAGCATCTCGTACAGCGTCAGCATGGTGTTGTAGCTGAAGTACGGCATCCGCGCCACCGTCTCCAGGAACCAGAACCGCTCGATGGGCTGGTTCTCGGGGTACACGAAGTCGAGGCCGTAGCACAGCGCCGAGTTGTAGCGGCGCAAGTTGAAATTGAAAGCAATGTTCGAAAGCAGATTTTCGTATGTTAGTTTCAAGCGCTTAGTTCCAGGCGCTTTCAATCTGGATTTCATCGGTTCAACCTGCACCGCCTCACCAAGTACGGCGCT
>Ga0307489_10003307_pt1 | contig 10694 bp, 20 predicted proteins | sample SB12metaG_FD_202247 | JGI IMG/M metagenome (GOLD analysis project Ga0307489, IMG submission 202247) | Sea-ice brine microbial communities from Beaufort Sea near Barrow, Alaska, United States - SB 1.2 | ecosystem: Environmental > Aquatic > Marine > Coastal | place: USA: Alaska | collected...
CGACCACCGGTACACTATCTGGTGGATGACGTGGCGAGCACCGGTACACTGTGAGGTGGATGACGTGGCGAGCACCGGTACACTGTGAGGTGTATGACGTGGCGAGCACCGGTACACTAGATGGTGGATGACGTGGCGAGCACCGGTACACTGTGAGGTGGATGACGTGGCGAGCACCGGTACACTGTGTGGTGGATGACGCGGCGAGCAACGGTACACTGTGTGGTGGATGACGCGGCGAGCACCGGTACACTGTGTGGTGGCTGACGTGGCCAGCACCGGTAGACTGTGTGGTGGATGACGTGGCGAGCACCGGTGCTGTGTGATGGATGACGTGGCGAGCACCAGTGCTATGTGGTGGATGACGTGGCAAGCACCGGTACACTGTGTCAACGCTCCCAACCCCGCCCCCACCCCCGCCCCCGCCCCCGCCCCCGCTAAACCCTAAACCCTAATACCTAAACCCTCATCCCTAAACCCTGGGATGACGTGGTGAGCACCGGTACACGATGTCCCTACCTGGCGGCGCATACCCGCCAAGCTGCAGCGCCTGGGGCTGTTCCCCACCATCACCGCCGGTGTCACCATGGTAGGGCTGTGCAGGTTGACCCTATCAAACCCACCTTGAAAGCGCCTGGAACTAAGCGCTTGAAGCTGGAATGTGATGTACCGCTTTAAAAGTTTGCTTTCAATTTTAACTTGCGCCGCTACACCATGGCGCTCATCACCGCCGCCGCCGGCAGGGCCGCTCACTGCCAGGGTTTAGGGTACAGGGCCTCTCACTCAGGGTTTAGGGTTTAGCCTAAACCCCCAGGGCCTCTCACTCACGCTCCATTCTCAGCCTCGCCGGGCCCAGGCCCGGCACTAATCGAGGGACGGAGAGGCCCGACGCCCGAAGGGCCGGCGGGCGCCTCCGGATCAAACAAAACTCGCCGGCCGGTCCTTCGGGGGTCGGGCGCCTCCGCCCCTCGCATGCTCCGGCGGCAATTTGCCGGACGCCCGACGGGCCGGCCAGTGAGCTTTGCTTATGTTTCCGGAGCCGGAGGCGCCCGCCGGCCCTTCGGGCGTCGGGCACCTCCGCCCCTCGCATGCCCGGCATCGGAACTCGCCAGACTCGCCGGTTTGCAGGTGGTATGCAATGGCGTGCGTGCAGCCGCACTCAAGTTAAGCTGAAAAGGGAACGGCGTGTGAGGCCCTGGCCGCTGGAGCGTGCGGCGTGGTCGCGCCCCCTCCGTCCGCCGCGCCCGCTCTCACCTCCGCCGCCGCTGTGGTGCCGTGGAGGGCGGGGATAGAACTATACATGGTAGGTCGGTCGGTGCAGGGTGACAGTATCACAATCCGCGTGGAAAGCGCCCATGGTTTCAGCGCTTGAAAGTATAATATGATGGACTGCTTTCAGACTTTGCCTTCAAATTCAACTTGCGCCGCTACGCCATGGCCGGCGCCGGCGCCGTGTTCCTGTACTTCGTGCCCCCCGCCGTCCTAGGTAGGGCGGTGCAGATCAACCCTATCAAACCCATCTTGAAAGCGCCTAAAACGAGGCGCCTGAAACTAAAACATGATGAAACGCTGTCAATTGTTGCTTTCGAATTCAACCTGCGCCGCCACACCTAGGCCTGGCGTTCCGAGTCCACGCGCAGCGCAAAGTGCTGGCCAATAATGCGCTGCCGCTGTTGGTTGCGTTCAGCGTGGCGCTGCCGGGGGGCATGCTGATCGCCGCGGCGTTGGGGCGCGCCGCAGGGCTGCCCGCCGGGCTCATCATCGCCTCGCTGCCCAAGTGCACCACCACGGTGAGGCGGTGCAGGTTGACCCTATCAAACCCACGTTGAAAGCGCCTGGAACTCAGCAATTGAAACTAAAATATGATGAACCGCTTTCAAATTTCGCTTTCAACTTCAAATTGCACCGCTACACCACGGGGCTGGCGGTGGCCATGGCGGCGCAGCTGGGTGTGGACCCGAGCCTGGCAGCCGCGGGCTGCGCGCTGTCGGGCACCGTTGGACTGGCTTGCGGGTAGGGCTTCGCGGATTATGATAAGATAACGATTGTGCGTGAGTATGGTTTGCTTGCAATGTCATGCGTGCGGTGGTAGACACCCTTTCCTTGAGTTGCATGCTACCCTGTGACGTCGTGAGTGCACCCGGGAGCCAGGCCACCTCATTGACACCTTATTTGGTTTAGCCCTTAACCCTAAACCCCACCTTGTTTACACGCTTGGTTGATGTTGAATACTACCACCATGTGACGTTGCGCGTTGGGTCGTGAGCTGGGCTGTGGGTGCGGGCGGGTGCTGATGGACGTGATGCGGATTCGGGGCCCGGTGGCGCGCGGCGTGGCCACGGGCACTTCAAGCCACGCAGCGGGCACGGCGGCGCTGGCGGCAGGCGGCGAGGAGGGCGCGGCGGCGGTCAGCGGCAGGGGCTTACACTCGTCCGCTTTTCAGCTCAACGTAAGCGTTTTCCGTGGGATAGCGGGTGCGTTGGGGGGTAACTTGGACAGTCATTAGAAGGATTTAGGGGGTATTAGGGGGCGTTTGGGGGTGTGTTTTTGGGTTAGAACCGGCTCAGGTTGAGCTGAGAAGTGAACGAGTGTAAGCCCCTGGTCAGCGGCGTGGCCTTCGCGCTCAGCGGCGTGGCGGGGGTGCTGCTTCTGGAGACGCCGCCGTTCCGCGCGCTGCTCTTCGCCATCGCGGGCGCGTGACCTTTTATGTCGACTCCTCTGAACAAAAGGAAGGCGATACTACGAAGGTCGCGCGGTGCTATATCAAAAGTTTACATCAGAAGTTTATAGGTGTTCGCATGGTCGGTGCGTTAATAGTCGCCCGTTCTAGATGCGAGAAGCTAGCTCTCTAAATTTAATCTACCTGACGGTCACAATCTACTTGAGCTCGTTCGGTAAGATTCTAAATCACATCGGAGATTCTATATGGCATCGATGTCGTGTTGGATGACGGCCGGCCCCGAGCTCTTTGCCCATACGGCGGGCGCTTCCTTAGTTTCGCTGAAGCTGACCGCGTGCAGCTCCAGCTCGGCGCCAGAAGGCAACAACACCTCGCCTCCCTCCGCTTCAGGCCGAGTAAATCACGCTCGCCGCGTCAGTGGGTTTTTTATCGTGGATGTTAGTCTCAAACTTAAGTTGACAGGGTGAATGGGCTGTTGTGGATGGAGACGGAGTTTAACTCATTCAATTCGAGGAACGAGGGTCTGTATGGTTTGGGTGTGCGGGTGACTCGAGAATAGACTAGGCTGATCAGCCATCAACCGATCAACCTCGACCACAAAACAGCATGGGTTCTAAAACGTGGTGGATGAATTGGGGAGCGTTCGCATGATTCGCGGCGCAGCGCCCCGCCTGGAATCCCGAAGCCGCCGCCGCCGCCTCCTCATCGAACTTGAGTCTGCCAAACATGTTCTCCGCACCCCCCTTGGAACCAACGCGTGACGCGGCGCGGGCCACTTCACCCAGCTGTAGCGGCGCAAGTTGAAATTGAAAGCAAAATTGAAACCAATATATCATATCGCTTAATTCCCGGCGCGTTCAATGTGGGTTTCATCGGGTCAACCTGCACCGCCTCACCCAGCCAGTCCGTCCGCAGCACAATAACGCAGATGATGACGGAGTGGATCATGGTGCCCACCGTCAGAGGCTTACACTCGTCGACTTTTAAGCTCAACCTAAGCCGTTTCTGACACAGAATACACCTTAAACACCCCCTGTACCTCTTAACACCTGGTGAACACCCATTAAGGATCCCCTAAATGCATGCCCTATCCGACAGAAAGCGCTTACGTTGAGCTGAAAAGTGAACGAGTGTAAGCCCCTGCCCACCGTGGCGCCGATGGCCAGACCCATGGCGCCCATGCCGCCCCAAAACGCCAGCCCACACGCCAGCGGGATGCCGACGAAGTAGTACGCCAGGATCTACGGCCGGGCAGATTCTGCTCGCCTCGTCATGCAATGCCGTCTAACTCAAGAAAAACACGAGTGTCTGAAACGTGGAGGATGACGTGGAGGGAGGCAATATCTGGCCGGCCGTACCAGAATGACCACGGGGCCCGCCACCCACTGCTTGCCGCACGCCGTGATGTAGCGCCTGCCAGATACTGCTCGCCGGATCATCCAACGCCCTTCACACGATCGAATCTTGACTTACATCACATGCTATATGACGAGGCGAGCAGGGTTTAGGGTTTAGGGTTCAGGGTTTAGGGTTCAGGGTTTAGGGTTCAGGGCAATGTCTGGCAGGGCCTACCTTGATGACACCCGTGGCGACGCACAGCGCGCCGTCGAACGCAGTGTACACCGCCAGGGTGTAGCAGCGCAACTTGAATTTGAAAGCAAGGTTTAAAAGCCGTTTATCATATTTCAGTTTCAGGGGCTTAGTTCCAGGCGCTTTCAACTTGGGTTTCATAGGGTCAAGCTGCACCGCCCTACCAGGGGGACCAGCAGCCGCGACACCAGCCGCACGATGCGGTGGTCGTTGGTGTACAGCAGCGCCCAGTTGTAGCGACGCAAGTTGAATTTGAAAGCAAAGTTTGAAGGCGGTTCATCATATTATGGTATCAAGCGCTTAGTTCCAGGCGGTTTCAACTTGGGTTTCATAGGGTCAACCTGCACCGCCCTACCCAGTGGAAGCGGACTATGAGGATGAGGACGCTGATGGCAACCTCCACGACCAGGATCATCTTGAACCCCACCGCGGAGACGTGCTGCGCGTGTGCCGCGGAACAGGGCCTTAGGGTTTAGGGTTTAGGGTTTAGGGTTTAGGGAGTGGGGTCTTCTCCTAGTCGATCCCTTTTCAGCTGATCCCTTTGCAGCACATTCGAGGGTAACTGCCACAGGTTTCACGTACAAAACAGCTCAAACTCAAGCACAACAGGGGCCCACAGTGAGGCTGATCCTATGCCTCCTTACAGACGCGGAAGCGTCACTCTCTATGTCTCTGAGCGGGTAAGGAAGGAGTGTAAGGCCCCGCCGCGCGCCCGGCGCCGAGCTCGTTGCTGCACCGCGTCAGCACCGCCACGCTGAACCCCACGGTGTATCGACGCAAGTTGATTTTGAAAGCAAAATTGAAGCAAAATTGAAGCAAAATGGATGGCAGTTTATCACATTATAGTTTCAAGCGCTTAGTTTTAGGCGCCTTCAACATGGGTTCGATGCGGTCGACTTGCACCGCCCTACCACGGGCACCATGAAGGCCAGCGCGTTGGTTATCTCGCACCAGGGTCATTCCGGACAACCACTCGACTGACATCAAATTGATGAATGAGTCACGATCGGGCAGTTCGCAAGTGTGGGTATATGCGCATACGATGGTCTGGGGGTCGATCGTTCGCCACGAACCGAGTCTGCGCATATGTATGAGCACTCACGCTGAAAGCAAGCCGTGATGCGCTCTGGGTTCCAGCCGGTAGCTTCCCCTTGAGCGAATAGACGGGTTGTACAGCAACGTCAGCGGTGGAACGTTGTCTCCCTTTATCAGCGACCAGTTGGAGAAGGCAGCGGCGGCGCAACGTAGAACACACGACACGACAAACCTAGCTGCATCTCTCATCAACACGAGACGTATGAATGTTCAGCACAAACAACCCCCCTGCCTGGAAGATGGATACCCCGGCGACGTTGTACGTCGGGTTGGGCAGCAGCCCGGCGATGAGGATGTTGGCCTCGGACGCCCACCACTCAGCCATCATCAGTATCCCCGGCAGAGCTAAGCGCAGGAACGGCCCCCACTCCGAGGTGGCAGCTTTGAGGCTCCACCCACCCCACGTGGATGACCGACCAGCCGCGATGTGAGACTTGTCGAAACACAGCCAACCCACGTTGATAGCCAGCACCACCCCGTTGCTCCACGACGTGGCCAGCCCGGCTCCCACGTACAGGGGCTTACACTCGTCCACTTCTCAGCTCAATTTGAGCCGTGTCTAACACAAGAAAACACCCTACATGCCTTAAACACCCTGTCACACCCCCTTGACACGGGATACGCAACGCCTACGCGCACCCCGTATCCCATACAAAGCGCTCAAGTTGAGCTGAAAAGTGCACGAGTGTCAGCCCCTGCCCACGTACCCCAGCCCACATGTGCGGATGAAGAACAGGTTGACGGGCACGTGCATGACGGCGGCCACCAATCCCCCCACGGCGGATGGCCGCGATGTAGCGGCGCAAGACGAATTTGAAAGGAAAAGTTGAGAGCGGTTCATCACATGTTGCTTTCAAGCGCTGAATGGTGCTTAGGGGGCCTCCCCCACATGTCAGAGTGAGGAAATAATAGTCCGTAGGGGGCCTTCCCCATTTAGGAAGCCGACGCGATTTCAACTTGGGGGGTTTCAGCTGGTTTTAATCTGCACCGCCTTACCGCGTGATGCGCTGCGACTGCATGTACGACTGCACGCACATGTTCCACGCGTAAAAGAACAAGCCGGGTATCAGGGGCTTACAGTCGTCCACTTCTCAGCTCAACTTGAGCCGTGTCTGACACGAGAAAACACCTTACACACCCTACACACCACCTAACACCCCCTGAACACGGGCTACACAACCCCTACGTGCAACCCCTATCCCATACAAAGCGCTCAAGTTGACCTGAAAAGTGGAAGAGTGTAAGCCCCTGCCAGGGATCAGCGTGCGGATATACATGGCCGACACGTGCGCGATGCCCGGCTCCTGCCCATAGGGCCTGGCTGATATGACAAAGTGCGTGAAACCACTTAGACACTTAGTGAAACTTAGTAAAACTTAGTGCCAAGTCGTCTCGCTCGACCAATCAGAACGCTCCATTTGGACGACCTAGTACTACTTGTTGCTAAGTGTCTAAGTGGTTCAACGCACTCTGTCATATTGCCCGCCATGTCATGGGCCGCCACGTAAATGAGCAAACGATGGTTCAAAACGCGTTGGATGACGTGGCAGGCAATTATGCTTGTCCCTGTATGAAAACCAGGCCAGGCAGATGTTGTTTGCCACGTCATAGGATGCTGTTCGACTCAAGCAACAAGGGTCTAACTGTGAAGCGCGGAGTGGTAGGTGTTATCTGGCAGGCCTGACCTGCCCCAGCGCTAACAGCACATCCTCCGCGCCCAGCCACGTGGCGGCGATGGGCACCCCGGCGTAGTGGCGCAAGTTGCAATTGAAAGCGAAGTTTGAAAGCGGTTCATCACATGTGAGTTTCAAGCGCTGAAACCAGGCGCGCTTTCAACACGGGTTTTGATACTGTCAGCCTGCACTGCCCTACCCCGGCGATGGTCAGTATCACCAGCGCCCGCTGCAACCAGGGCCTTGCATCACGATTATCGACCCAGTTACGAGGTGAGTTTTGTTCAGTGATATATGGAGGTGCCGAGATGGCTAAATGAACAAGATGCACCTTAAGCGCACACACGCACTCAGCGCAACGCTTCGCTTTGGAGCAACATTCTCTTCGATACTGAGCTTGATCACGCCTCGCTTTAGTAGCTTTAGTATCCTTAAGGTATGCCAGTGGGGTAGGTCGAGTGGTATCAGCACAAACGGCTTAGAGAACAGAGAGGAGAGAGGGGAGTGAAGCTAAAACCTAGAAAGCACTTAGGTGCGGCCCTGCCTGCAGGACGTGGCCGAGCGTGGCGTATTCCTTGGCGCCAAACGCGTTGCCGCCGAGCGTGGACACCGCGCTGTAGTGGTGCAAGTTGAATTTGAAAGCAAAGTTTGAAAGCGTTCCGTCACATTTTAGTTTCAAGCGCTTAGTTCAAGGCACTTTCAACGTGAGTTTGATGGGGTCAACCTTCACCGCCCTACCGCGCTCGCCATCCCAACCATGATGGAGTTGCCCGTCACGTTCCCCAGGGTGGTCGCCAACGCCGCCCCCGAGGGCCGCCCACATGTCACTGGTGCACTATGAGCAAACAGTCAGGTGGCGCCGCATCCACGGGTACACTGGTACACTATGAGCAAACAGTCAGCACACTCGCCGCGTCCACAGGTACATCGGTACAGTATGATGTCATTGGATGCCACTGGACTCAAGACACGAGGGCTCAAAACGCCCGTCGATGACGTGGCAGGCAAGGTCTGGCGGGCCCTACCGCGCCCGCCAACGGGAGTGGGCCCATGTGCCCGACGAACGCCACGGACGTGAGCGACATCACGCGGTTGCAGATCATGCTGAGGCTGACCGGCAGCGCCAGTGACAGCTGTGCCATGCACTCGCCGCGGAACCCGAACAGCAGTGCCTCACCCACACTCATTACAGCTCAAAGCTCAACTCCACTTTCAGCCGCTCAAATCCCGACAGCACGACTTCACACCAGAAAGATGCTGCCAGTTGAGCTGCGAAAGGAACGAGTGGCCACGGCCAGGCCAGGGAGGAGGATGTGGCGAGTGTGTACGGGTACACTGGTACTGGTACACCATGAGCAATCAGTCAGGGAACGAGTGTAAGGCCGGGGTGAAGGATGAGGCGAGTGTGTACGCGTACAGCGCTGGAGCGCTTTGAGCAAACAGAGAGTCAGGTTGAGCTGAAACCAGACGAGTGTGAGCCAGGGAGTAGGATGCAGCGAGTGTGTACGGGAGGAGGAAGATGCGGCGAGCATGCACGGTGCACCGGCACACTAAGAGCAATCAGCCAGGCCCTGCCCCCCAGCTCATCGGCGGCGGCAGCACACGCCTCCTCGCTCAGAGGAACAACTTTTCTACTATTCGTATCAACGCCGTTGTTTTCGCCACGGACATCGTCGACGTGCTCCTCGTCCCCCACGCCCCGGTACGCGTGCAGCGGGGTGGTGACGCCCTTGAACCAGTCCCTCCACGAGAATGGCGACCGGCGCCACGGCTCGCTCATCGCGCCGCTCGGTACAGGCAGTGGACGACGTGCAGCGCAGAATGAGCTTCGTAGGTGGGGTGGGCACCCTTGGACAGGTGTCGTGCTGGCGTTCTCTCAGCTGCTCATTATTTGAGCTCAATGTCAGCGCAGCGTCTCGTGTGTCAGCCTCTAAATCATGACTCAATTTTACCATTGAGTTATGGATCCTCCATGTCGCACTTTTCGCATGTTCCCCGAACCCAAGCAGCCCTCGGCCGAGGTTGCACGAAGAACCGACCCTAACTGATGCCGCCGTATTGACGGTCGCGGTCCCGTCTCTTTCAGATTTGGGTTGTTCGGCGCCGTTTTGATTATTTGATGCCCGTATTGCCGCGCCACTTTGGGCGCTTCATGAAAACGATAACTAACCATGTGCAGAGCACGAGGGACGGCACTACCGCGTGATGCACGCCTCCCGCGCCGCCGCCTCCTCCGCCGCGTCACTCCCGTCCCCCGCCGCCCGCCGCACTCGCACGGCGACCAAGGCTGCCGCCGTCGCCATGGCGGCATCGTCCTCCGCCGCCGCCGCCGCCGCCGCCGCCGGTTCCCCAAAGACGCTGACGCTGAACAGTCGCCGTGCCTCGCAGATGCCGCTACTGGGGCTGGGCACCTGGCAGGCGGCACCCGGCGTGGTGGGCCAGGCCGTCACCGACGCCCTCGAGCGCGGGCGGGGCCTGCAACCACTCGACTCAAGCTATCCGAAATCCCCGCCAGCCCGTTGAATCACAGCATCCCTTACCGTCTCCTTGAAGATGCTCGCGTTGAGCTGACACGTGGAGTTGTTAAGTTCAGGTGACACGGGAGGGACGTTGTGGAGGAGGAGGGGGAGCTGGGGGGCGGGGGGGGGGGAGCTAGTGGACGCGGGGAGGGGGAGGAGGGGAAGGGGGATGGGGAGGGGGAGGAGGAGGAGGAGGGGCAGTGGGAGAAGGGGAGGGCGAGGGGGGGAGCCTGACGATGGATTCCATGCTGGACAGCGGCGACCAGGACCTGGCACGGGCCGTCAGTTCCGCATCGGGGAGGACAAACGATGACCGAACTCCCTTGTTTGCTCGCCGCGGCATCAAGCATGCAACGGCGCTGTTTGAGCTCAAACAGTGCGTCCTCAACAGTATACAATCATGGTCGGTCGCTCGCGCTCGCGTGTGAGAGTAGCTGCACGGTGACGCGGGGAGTTGGTTGATGCACGGCCCGCGGCGCGGGTACACGCACATCGACTGCGCCGCGGCGTACGCCAACGAGGCGGAGGTGGGCAGGGGCTTACACTCGTCTACTTCTCAGCTCAACTTGAGCGCTTTTTATGGGAGAGGGGATGCACTTAGGGGTTGTGTAGGGGGCGCTCAGGAGGTGTCACGGGATATTAGGGGGTATTCAGGGATTCTTTTGTGTAAGAAATGCCTCAGGTTGAGCTTAGAAGTGGACGAGTGTAAGCCCCTGGAGGTGGGCGACTCCCTGGGCGCCGCCATGGCCAAGGGGACCATCACCCGCGCCAACCTGTTCGTCACCTCCAAACTATGGCAGGGCCTCACGTGTATGATGCGGCGTCGGCAGTACAGCTGTAACGCGCGGGGGAGGAGGATGCGGCGAGTGTGATGGGGCACACTAATACAGTACGAGCGAACGGGGTGGATTGGGGGTGGATTGGGGGTGGATTGGGGGCGCATCGGGGGTGTATTGAGGGTGTTTTGGGGGTGTATAGGGGGTGTTTGGGGAGTGGATTAGGGGTGGATCAGGGGTGGACTGAGGGGGTATAAGGGGTGTATTGGGGGTGTATGAGGGGTGCATGAGGGGTGTACGGGCGCCGTCTGCGGCCCTGCGCCGCGGAACGACCGGCGGCGCCCCGACGACGTCCGCGCGG
>Ga0307489_10003308_pt1 | contig 10693 bp, 16 predicted proteins | sample SB12metaG_FD_202247 | JGI IMG/M metagenome (GOLD analysis project Ga0307489, IMG submission 202247) | Sea-ice brine microbial communities from Beaufort Sea near Barrow, Alaska, United States - SB 1.2 | ecosystem: Environmental > Aquatic > Marine > Coastal | place: USA: Alaska | collected...
ATCAAAAGAACCCACGTTCGCCTACGATTCCAACGCTAAAGCCATCTTCAACGACATTCAGGACAATCTTAAATGCAAACTGATCGAGGATGTGAATGATATAGAAAAATTGGTCTTGATTAACAAGATAACGAAATAATACATGTTCTTATGTTAAATAAGTGGTCATATCATGACTAACGCATATTCTCAAAGTGTTGTTAGGGTGATTGTACAATCAAACGAGTTCGATTTCAAGAATCCATATAGCAGAGGGAGGAATAATCTGACAGGGGGGACGGGATTCTTCATAGATAAGGTCGGACACATCCTAACGTGCTCACACGTCATAGATGATGCATCTAAAGTGTTGGTGAAAATACCGAGTGAGGGACTTAAGGAATTCGACGTGGATGTTCTAGGGTTCTGTCCATATTTTGATGTGGCGTTGTTGAAAATAAAAGACTATAAAGTAAAACAATACTTGAAATTACACAGTAAAACTAAGATCGTTGTTCCTGGAACTGAATCATATGCTGTGGGGTTTCCAATGGGACAAGATAATCTTAAAATAACAAAAGGAATCATAAGTGGTCAAGAGGATAATTTTTATCAAACGGATGCGGCTATTAACAAGGGGAATTCAGGAGGACCATTGATGCTAAATGGGAAAGTCATAGGTATCAACTCAGCTGTGATGTGTGACGCCGTTAACATTGGCTTCGCTGTTCCCATTCATAAAGTAGCGCTGATTATGAATCAACTGAAGAGACCAAAATATATCATTCACTATCCTAACATCGCTCTTCATATGGATTTTCAGAAGACAACTAAGGAAATAGCTAAGTGCGTGAAGAGCTCATGTGGCGGTGGTGTCATCATATCGAAAATATACGACGCTACGTTTTTCAAGGGTTCGAAGATTGGAGAGGGGGATCTCTTATGTAAAATAAACGGCGTACAGATCGACAGCTACGGCAACATGAACAAGAAGTGGATGGACCAGAAGATGACTATAGAGAACATGATGTCAGATATTCATCTTAATTCGAAAGTGAAACTCGAATATTGGAAAAACGGGAAATTATTGAAAGATTATTTTATGATGACCGAATACCGACAAAAAATAAGAGAGGTGTATCCTCAATATGAATCAATTGATTATATTGTCTATGGTGGTATCGTTTTCATGAACTTGTCTTTAAATAATTTCAACGTTCTTGATAGTGCTAAACACTTTTCAGAAGATGATCGTTCCGAGAGCAAGGTAATCATCGTCAATATTCTCATAGAGTCTCCTATATTCCAGTCTCAAATATTCGAAGTTGGGGATATCGTGAGCAGCATCAATGGTGTGGACGTAAGCACACTTACAGACGTTAGAAAAATTATAAAGGCAAAACAAGGTAAAAAGCAGTATTGTAAGGACTACATTACTATAAAGAACGAGATGAATAAGATTGTCATCATGAACAAGAAGGATATTAGTTCAACCAACTCTCTTGTCAAAGAGGCATACATGATAAAAGATTTGAAGATATAATGGAGAAAAATCAAATGGATGGTTCGACAATTCATCCGTTTTTTTGACGTATCAACAAATATAATATCACTATGATAACAAAATAATACACTTTAGGCTTTAGTAATAAAACCTTATTCATGGATACGCTCACGCTGGAAAGTTTCACCTAAACGGTATTATGTTCATTTTAGACCAACTTATTGGATAAGAATTTATCGTTCGTGTTGACATCTTTTATAAGATTTTGTAGCTGTATCTCATTATACTTTCTGTATTCAAAGAGGTTCGATATGTTGTTCTCTGCGTCGACAAGGCGCCCATAGATGTAGAGAACGATAATAAATATTATCATTATGCATACAAAGTTAATGATCGCAAGCATGAGTGTAATTTCATTCATTGTGTTTGGTTTTAATCTATTTACATAAAATAAATCGCATGTATTAGTTTTCTTTTTCTTTTTCTTTTTCTTTTTCTTTTTTGCCGTTTGCAGTTTGCTTATTGTATTTAAACAACAGTTCTTGTGCCAGCTGATATTCTTCATCTGTCACGTCATCGTCTAACATCGACTTTGGTAAAACACACATCTGGCTTTTCTCATTGAATATACCTAAAACAAAGATGATGAATATAGCAGTCATTATCATTGAAACATATACATCCCTCGTGGCAACAAAGAACATACAGAATATCGTAAACCTCCTAATGATCGTCGATTTAAGGAACATATCGTGGCTCTTACTCAAATCCATGACAAGATACTTAGAACCAAGATTGAATAATATCATAGCGAAACCAATAAAGAACTTACTCTCATTGATGTTGTTCATTAACGGTGTTAATACCTTTTTAATGGCATCATCGGTCTTCATCATCATTATTATACTAGTTATAAGTTTTAATTTTTATTCCCATTTGAACAAATTGCTCCATCATGAAAATGACAAGCACGCCCGATAGAGTATACAGCGACAAATCTAATATCTGTTTATTAGCATCCTGCTTCTGAATGGACTGGACACGGTATGGAGCGAGTTGTTGCTTTCTAGGTTTAGCGTTTTCATACATCTCTTCATTTACCTCTTCCTCTTCTACATACCTGTCTATGTTCGCATTCTTAGTCGCGTTGGTCCTCATACTCGTCAAATAATTGTCATCATTCTCTTCATACACCTCTTCATACGGTGTCTCTTCATATATCCTATCTTCCTCCTCTTGGATATCATTCTCCTCTTGGATATCATTCTCCTCGCGGACATCATTGTCATCCATGACTTCCATGTATGTGTTCGTATTCGGATTAATGGCCATGCGGCGCCTTTGCATGTCTTCGGGCTTGAAGTATGCCTTGTGATTCTTTAGAGGTTTGGAGGTTCTGGAGTGTGCCCTCGCATCGGCGTACCCATAATACTTATCATAATCTTCATTACCGTTATTCGCAAACATGGCTTCCTTATAATTCAATTCGTTAGAGGTGTTATTACGATAAGGTTTAGCTCTCGGTTTGGTTCTATTTTCGTATAAATTACACGTGGGTTTTTTAGCTGGTTTCTTCCTGTCAATCCTATCAACCCCCCACGCTTCCTCTATAGTGCTATAATGCGTATTTATAATTGTCATTAACCTATTACACTAAATTTAGAAATTAAATAATGGGATTTCCATTATTTATATTAATGGGAATATATATACTGATAATAACTGACAATCATATAGACTTCTTGAATATTCTATATATAAACATAAGGAAATCCCTTATAAATATATTAGAACCTTCATATATAACTAACTGTGTCTCCTCGATATAGTTTATATATCAATTGAATTTAATAAAATAGAAGTAATTTAGCAATCAATAGAAATTATGAGACACTAAAAGTATTCTTAGTGTAATTTAATCGTCCACGTTCAGCACGAATTTCCCATTATTGTTTTTAGGCTTGTGCGCTATCAAATAGTTATCGTAAGAATCAAGAGCTGAACTACTCTGACCCTGGTTCTCGATCTCCGTCTTATTAACAACCTTCGGATCCCACGAAACATACACCGTCTTAGGATACAAGTATTTCACAACGAATCCGTTATCTTTTAAAGCATTTATGATGTATGTTATGCACTCCGTCACGTTAAAGAGAGGGAGCCCGATGACAAACTCGGGGACTTCAAAGAAACATGCGAAGTGATTGTTCTTAGCCGCCAACTTGATCTTCGCGTGGCACTTTAGGAGCACCTGCTCGAAATGATTAATTTTGCTGGCCTTCTTATCGTTGATGGATTTATACAGCTCAAATATATTTAACTGTTGCATAATTAAGTTATATTTAATAAACATAAATTTATGTTCTCAAATATCGTTCTGTCGGGAGGAGGTATGGGGGCGATTTCATATCTGGGATGCTTTAAATACATCGATGAACACAAAGATATCAAGAGGCACATTAAGAACATATTGGGCGTCTCCTCAGGGGCGATCTTCAGCCTCTTCTTCATCTTCGATTTCACCTATGCGGAAACCCTAAGCTTCTTAGACAAGTTGAGGAGCGTCAACATGAGTATCGTCAATATCAAAAGCATCCTCAATCTCAATAAAGCATTCGGCTTTGACAACGGAGACAAACTCATGGACATCGTTAAGCTAATATACGATTTAAAGAACATCGACCACGACATCACCTTCCAAGAGATCGCTAAGAAATTCGGTAGAAACCTCATCGTTGCGACTGCCAACATATCTAAAGGAAATTTGTTCTACTTCTGTGTAGATAACACACCAGAGGTGAGGGTCATCGACGCGGTAAAGGCGAGCTCCAGTATCCCATTCATCTTCACACCCTTCATATATAACGATGAGTTTCACGTTGATGCTTTCATATACGAAAACTTCCCCATCACATATTTCAAAGAGACTATAGATCACACCATAGGACTCAATCTGGTCAATGAGAAAACGCCGATAACTGGGATCATTTCTTTCATTCAAAACATATTCAACACGAGCGTAGACTTTAAAGCCTCGCCTATACACGAAAATGAATGCAACCTGATCACTCAGGGAAATGGATTCAATATTAAAAAAATGCAGTTCATACTCGATGAAAATACTATTACAACTCAGATTGATCTGGGATACAACACGATCAAAACATTTGTCGAGAAGAAATTAGAACGCCTTAACAAATTTCATTAGGTCTTCTGCGGTTCGTTCACCGTCGTATTTAACTTTCTCGCCGCTACCCTTCGTAACGATGACAGTTGGAAACGAAGAAACCTTGTTCATCTCGATGAATTCAGTGTTGGATTCATCATCGACGTTGAGCGCGAATGCTTTCATATTGTTGCTTTTAGCAATTTCCTCTTTGAATTTAGCCCACTCGGGCTTGAATCGGGTGCAGTGGCCACACCAGTCAGCATAAATGAAAAACACTTTTTTTACATCTTCAGAAAACTTCTCAGATGATTTCTTCTGCATTTTATACACGTTAAATATAACAAAAACGGCTATAAGAGTTGCGATGACGCATAGGAATGTTCTGTTGTTCATCATCATGCTCTGATTGTTTATTACTTTATAATATAATATTTCAGGTTATCATCCTTAAACAATGAGTGAGTGTGTTCTTCATCATCACACCCTACGAAGAATATAGCGTTTATCATGCCGATGTCCTTGGGTTCAAGCAATTTATCGATGTTTTTATAGTCTATGTGATCGATGAAAAGTATTCTAGAATTGTTCGCTCTAAACTTATCTAAATGCGTTATGTTAGCTACTGGATAATGATCGTATCGCATATTGTGATATAACTTCGACATCGTAAAGTTATCTTGACACACAATCAGTGATTTGTAAATAGATCTACAGGCAAAAATTTCGTCTATTTGTTTTTTAGGGTTTAGGACAGACATGGTCTCGTATATATACATATAACACACTTAAATATATTTAAATAGATTATATTATGTCCTTACATAATATGACTGATATAATCATCATACAGCATGATGAATTTTTGAAACACAAGATTATCGATGGCGGCAACACGTGCATCGATAAAAAAGTTAAGGACATTATGAAAGATATTGTAGGCAAGCACGAGTGTTTCTCCCACAACTATAGGTATGTCCCCCATAAAGACGAGAATTATAAACATAAACTCAACAATTATATAAAGAAACATAAGACGTGTTTCGTTGTAGAGAAGAACGATAAATACGTATTCGCTTTGATGAATAAATTAACATCGTCTAATTACAATACTGTGGTGAAGAAGATCATAGCCTCTATAGATCAAGTCGATGTTGAAGTATCTATTAATAAAATAATGAATTACAGTAAGATATCTAACCTGTACACTAAACTCATCTGTAACATCATCAAAGAACTGTATAATAACAACACGGATACTATCAATAGTATCGTCGAAAGATTCATACGTGATTATATGGCCTATTTCGAGGTTGAGAGCTTCCTAGGCGTGTTCAACGTACTGAGCTACGATGATTACGATGAGTTCTGCGACCACCACAAGAACGCCGCTATGATGCATAACATGCTCAAGACGATCCTAGAGATCATCAAGACAATCAATTGTGAAAAGTCGGAGGATGAATACATTAAACAAATATACCAGATTCACATCGATAACATCATGATCTATTTTGAAAATAATAACGATCACCTACACATCAACAAGATTCAATACGAACTCTTCAATCATATCGAGTTGATGATTGACACCACAAATATCCTTAAGATGATAGATAAGAGTGCATTTGTAGAGCTGTGTCAAAACGTGCGGGGAACGGCTAACAATAAACTGAAATTCAAACTGACAGACATAATTGAAAAATTGTAAAAACGTCGTAATTCTTTCAGAAAATATAAAAAAAACCTCTCAAGACAGGTACTAATTGGATTTATTTGATTTTGTTTTTATGTGTTGCACATATTCACTGCGCAACCCTCACAACTTACATATTAGAACTGTATAAGAGATCATTTAATGACACATTAGAACACGCCACAGTTTGCTGTAGAACCACAAGAAATACCATCAACAAATGATTCAGTAATTTGATCTCCTGTATTAGACTCATTATCTGAATCTTCATCGAAAACAAACTGTGGCTCTATAGGAGCCGTAGGAGCCTGCTCTGGTATTACTTGTGTAGTTGTAGGAGTTTGTTCTTGCTGTTGCGCCGTAGGTGGCATTGGTGCTGGTGGTACTGGCGGTGGTGCTGGTGGCATTGGTGGTACTGGCGGTGATACTGGTGGCATTGGTGGTGCTGGCGCTGGTGGTGCTGGTGGCATTGGTGGTGCTGGCGCTGGTGGTGCTGGTGGTGCTGGCGGTGCTGGTGGTGGTGGTGCTGGTTCCACACTCAAATTGTTCTCTAACGTTGATATCTTCTCTAAAACTTGGTTCATATTGTTTTGATATTCGGTCTCGTTATTCATTAACAATGTTCTGATTTCGTTCACAAGTGATAATACATCCTCTTCTGCGAACTTCTCTATCGTCTGCTTGCGATTCTTATATGTCTTAAAGAGCATTCTAAAGATCATTATAGAAGTGATCAGGACAAGTAATGCAGGTAAATATTTCAAATACTTAGTGATGGCTTCCATGACGTCCATTTATTATATTACAATAAAATTTAAGCAGAGATTAGGCGGAATTGTTTATAGCTTCGTCGTCATCGACACCTACAGAGTCGGAGATCACCGAAGATGAGCGATCTTTGATGTTATTTAAGACAACACTAATGCTCTCTAAAATAGTCTTCTTATCCTCTGTATCAGATGCCACATACTGTTCCTTAGTCGTCCTAAACCATCTATATGCTGAATACAAAGCTAAAAGTATCATCAAACTTATAATACATAATAACAGTTTATTCATTTATATATACTTATAAATTAATTAGAGTATGTCCAACACTCAAGCTCCGTATGTTATTCTCATAGATTTAGATGGAACCATTCAAGGAGACGTAATGCCTCAGCTGAGAGAATTTAATCTCATCAAAAGTCTTAAACTCAAAACGTCTCTCAATAAATCACATAGAAATGATTACATCAAAGGCCTGTTGAGACCATATTTCACAAATTTCATCAAACATATCAAGAGTAAATACGATGGCAAGGTGGAACTGTTCATATACACCGCCTCAGATAAAGTATGGGCTCATCACGTCGTTCCAATCATCGAATCAATTGTCGGTTTCAAATTCAATAGACCGATATTCACTCGCGAGCACTGTGACAACGGAACCTCATATAAAACTAAAAGCATTAAACATATTAAGAATCATGTTATCAAGTCCCTACAACCCAAATACGCCAAAAATATAATCACCGAACAAACGTTGGTAAAAAAGATATTCCTTATAGACAACAATCACGTTTTAGAAGATACTAAACAGCTCATAAAGTGTTACACGTATGATAAAGCTATCTTCGTTAATATCCTCAGGAACATCCCAGAAAACGTCATACATGAGCGCTTCAGAGACATAGGGAATTACCTATTGAACACTGAGTGTTCCAGTGAGTGGGAGATGAGAAAACTCATATACGATGATGCTTTCAAAAAATTTGTTGACTATGAAAACAAAAACAAAAGTTATGAAAATGATACCTATTGGAAGAAAGTTACTCTTATCTTCACGAAAAATGAACTTGACTTAAAAACCATTATAAAACATTTAAAAAGATTGGAGTAAAGGTATAATATATGCGATGACACAAACTACGATATTAGCGTTCGATGTCGGAATCAAAAACCTATCTTATTGTCTCATTCGAGATAAAGAAATCATCGATTGGGACTTAGTGAATATCGCCGAAGATCCCTCTATAAAGAATAACAATCTCACGCTGATTTCACCTATACTCTTTAAAATTCTACAGGATAAGTTTGAACAAGAACACATCGACTATGTAGTCATAGAGAATCAACCAGTATTAAAGAACCCCACAATGAAGTCTATTCAGATGTTGATCTACTCTTATTTTACCTATTTAAAATACATCGAAGAAAAGGCGATTACAGGTATTCATTTTATAGGAGCTGGAACTAAGGTTAAACTTGCTGAGAAAATCCTTAAAGAAAAGGATATTGTCTTTGAAAAGCAGGGGGCGAAGTATAAATATAATAAGGATATATCAAAGTTATGTGTGAGTGAATTGTTGAAAGATAAAGCTGAAATGTTAGCCTTTTATTCTGGACATAAAAAAAAAGATGATCTGGCGGATTGTTATTTATTGGCGTTAGTTCATTCTTATAGGCTTTAGACATATTTATACACCGGTGCTTCCGAAACCGCCTTCGCCGCGATCTGATGCTTCGAGTGATTCAACCTCTTCCACAAGAGGAAACGCAATTTTTTTAATGATGAGTTGAGCGATCCTGGAACCTTCTGGTAGCTCAATACTTTCGTCTCCCATGTTGAATAGTAGGACTTTCACTTCACCAGTGTATCCCCTGTCGATGACTCCAGCGTTAACGAAAATGCTCTTCATGCTTAGGCTACTTCTTGGCGCAATTTGCCCATACGTTCCCTTTGGAACTGTGAAAGAGATGCCAGTTCCCACTAGACATTTTCCTTTAGGCGGAATAGAGACGGGACAATCAGATGAAATATCGTAGCCAGCGTCGTCTTCGTTGTGTCTGATAGGCAGAACAGCAGTAGATGTTAGTCTTTTTACGAAGAGTTGAGAAAGCATTGCGTTGAGTGTGATAGTTCGATAAATTAAAGCCAATGATCATTTTTTTATAACTTAAGATGGATGCGTATTTTAAACTACTTAAAGTTTCTATTGAGAATTAAAATTATTAGACATGGAGAAACTTTTTGAAATTAATACTGAAGACGATGACAACGATGATAGTGGCATTCAAAGTTCTAAGTATATGCCTCCGCAACTTGACGTGAATGATTTAGGCATCGATATGCTCATGAACGACCAATCTAAGAAGACACACGAACAACTATCAGAGACCAGTGACAAAGACAGTAATCTATTTGAATCTGATGAAGACGATGAAGCGAATGGCGGCGGTGGCGGCGATGTTGATGATGACGATGTTGATGATGATGATGACAGTGGAGGATTTCAACAAAACAGACAGCAACAGCAACATCAGCAGCAACATCAACAGCAACAGCAACAAACCTTCACTAATTTCAGAGATCCCCGTGCTGAGAAGAAGGAAAAGATGGAGTTGCTGTATCAATTCGATAGAATGGAAAAGAAAGGTTTCAAGATGCCTAAGAAATTCTCTATGGATTCTTCAATCGACGAGATGAAGCATGAGTTTGAAAGACTTAAGAAAGATAGAGAAGTCGATGCTAGTGTTAGCTTTCAAAGAAAGATGCTTGTTGCCGCAGTTACGGGTGTTGAATTTCTAAACAATAAGTTCGATCCTTTTGATGTTAAACTTGATGGATGGTCCGAGAATATTAATGAGGGCATTAATGAATATGATGATGTTTTTGAAGAATTACACGATAAGTATAAGTCTAAGTCTAAGATGGCCCCTGAGTTGCGACTCGTCATGGCGTTAGCAGGTAGTGGTTTCATGTTCCATTTGACGAATACGATGTTCAAGACGAACCTTCCTGGTTTCGATCAAGTCATGAAACAGAACCCTGATCTGATGAAACAATTCGCATCAGCTACTGCGAACACCATGGCGGAAAACGGAAACGATAAGACTGGTATGGCAGGTATGTTCTCTGGAATGTTCCAAGGAGCTGGCAAACCACCCCCGCCTAAGCCTACGAGCATGAAAGGACCTTCTAACTTAGATGAAATTCTTAAAAACATCGAGAACGATGATAGACTTGACGGCATGAGCACTGTATCCGAATCTGAAATATCGGAGATGACAGAAACCAGATCAGTGGGCGGATCACGACGCAAGAGCAAGAGCAAGAGGTCTCTAACCTTGTAAAAATTTAAAAAATCCATCATCCATCATAAACATTAAATTATAAAATCAAAATCAAAAGTTAAAAGTAAAATAGTTAAAAGTAAAATAGTTAAAAGTAAAATAGTTAAAAAACAAGATGTTTCGGTTTCATCTCGATGTGATGATTTTTTTTTTTTGAAACTTTCATCTTGTCGCCCGATAGAACGCGTCAAGCGTCCAAAGACTTTCAGTTTATTCTACTTTATCATATAGT
>Ga0307489_10003309_pt1 | contig 10689 bp, 17 predicted proteins | sample SB12metaG_FD_202247 | JGI IMG/M metagenome (GOLD analysis project Ga0307489, IMG submission 202247) | Sea-ice brine microbial communities from Beaufort Sea near Barrow, Alaska, United States - SB 1.2 | ecosystem: Environmental > Aquatic > Marine > Coastal | place: USA: Alaska | collected...
AGGGTGTGCAGGGTGTTTTCTTGTGACAGACACGGCTCAAGTTGAGCTGAGAAGTGGAGGAGTGTGCGGCCCTGCCAGGCGGCCCTTGAGGTCGGCGGCACGCTCGGTGGCGGCGCCCACCTCTGCGCGCAGCTTGGGCAGCGCACGCTCGTACTTCGCCACGGCCGCTTCAGCCAGTTTCCAGGGCCGGGCAGATGTTGCTTCTGCAACGTCATAGGATGGCATTAATCTCAATATGACAAAGTGCGCGAACCACTTAGACTCTGAGTCTGACTTAGTGCTACTGAGTCTGACTTAGTGCCCGCTCGACCAATCAGAACGCTCCATTTGGACGACTTAGTACTACTTGTTGCTAAGTGTCTAACTGGTTTCACGCACTTGGTCATAGAATGGCATTAAAGTCAATAAACGAGGGTGACGAATGGGTGTGGGTTCGATGATGTGGCGGGCAGGGCAACATCTGTGGGGCCACACCTCCTTGGCGTCCCGCCCCGCGGAGGTAGCGGCGCCGCGGGCGTCCTCGAAGGTGACGGTGGCGGCGCTCAGCTCCTGCTCCGCCGCCGCCACGCCGGCCGCCGACTCCGCCGCGTCCATCACGGGCGCCGTGGTGCCGCACCGCATGCGACCGCCCTTGCCGTAGCGGCGCAGGTTGATGGGTTTAGGGTTGAGGGTTTAGGGTTTAGTACTTAGGGCTTAGGGTTTAGGGAATGCAAACGTTGAACTAGGAAAGCAGTTCATGATATTATTATAGTTTCAAGCGCTAATTGCAGACACCATAGGCGCGTTCAACACGGGTTTTGATAGTGTCAAGCTGCACCTCCCCACCTTGGGCTTGTTACCCCCGCCGCTCATGGTGCCGCTGGTCTCGATGAGCTGCCCGGCCAGCAGGGGCTTACACTCGTTCACGTTGAGGCTCAACTTGAGCAACTCCAGGACACATTCATGAGGTAAGATGGGTTATGCGGTGGACAGAAGAGCTCAAGTTGAGCTGAAATCGGAACGAGTGTAAGCCCCTGCCGGCCAGGGTCACCACACGCCGCCGCTGCCGCCCCTCGTACGCGATCTTGGACGCGGTGTCGAGGTCGTCCGCCACGGCGGTCTCGCGCACGCCGTAGTAGAAGGCGACGGCCAGGCGCGGCTCCGCCGGCTTGATCAGGTCGATCAGCCGCGGCGGCGCGCCCGCCTCCTTGGACGCGTTCCGCGCCGACTCGGCCATCTTGTGCTCCAGGTGGTGCTGCTTTTCCTGGATGTAACGCCGCAAGTTCAATTTGAAATCAAAAAGTTGAAGAAACCACTGTAAATTATTATTGTTTCAAGCGCAGAAACCATACGCGCTTTGAAGTTTGAACACGGGTTTTGAGACTGTGAAGCTGCACCGCGCAGTACCAGGATGAGGAAGGTGGCGACGCCCAGGTTGTTGGAGCGCAGGTGCGCGACGCACGCCTGCGCGTCCGCCGTGGTCTCCACCACGATATAGTCCAGCGCCGAGCACGCGGTGGACACGGCCACGTCGTACTTGCAGCAGGGGCTTACACTCGTTCCCATTTCAATTCAACTTGAGCTCTTCTGTCCACCGCATAACCCAACTTAACTCATGAATGTGTCCTGGAGTTGCTCAAGTTGATCAACTTGCTCAAGTTGAGCTCTACCGTAAACGAGTGTAAGTCCCTGCCTTGCGGTCGATGGCACCCAGGTCGCCCAGGCGCCCCAGCACGCCCTTGATCTTTCCCTTGGACTTTGCCGCCATGAGCGCCTGCACGATGACGCCCTGGGAGCGCTCCTGGTCCGCGGCGCTGCGCCGCAGCTCCAGCCGCCCGCGGATCTCGCGCGTCACCTCGTTGGCGGCCTTCTCCTGCGTCTGCGCCGCCGCCTCGGCCTCGCGCCGCTCTATCGCGCGCGCCCGCTCGCCCTCCAGCCAGGGGCTTACACTCGTCCACTTTTCAGCTCAATTTGAGCGCTTTGTATGGGATAGGGGGTGCGCGCAGGGGTTGTGCAGCCCGTGTTAAGGGGGTGTTAGGGTGTGTTTGGAGTGTGTAGGGTGTTTTCTTGTGACAGACAAGGCTCAAGTTGAGCTGAGAAGTGGACCATTGTAAGCCCCTGCCTCCAGCGTCGCCTCGGCGTCGGCGATCTCCTCCGTCTTGGCCGCCGCCGTGGCCTCCGCCCAGGGGCTTACACTCGTCCGCTTTTCAGCTCAACTTGAGCACATTCGGGACACATCTATGAGTTAAGTTGGGTTATACGGTGAACAGAAGAGCTCGAGTTGAGCAGAAATGGGAACGAGTGTAAGCCCCCGCCTCCGCCGCCGACACGCCCGTACGCGCCTCGGTCAGCCTCCGTGTGGCCTCCTCACGCGCTGTGGTGAGCAGGCCGCGCTCCGCGGCCGCCACGTCCACGCGGGCCTTGGCGTCCGCGATCTTGCCCTCCCACGAGGGGCTTACACTCGTTCTCATTTCAGCTCAACTGTAGCTCTTCTGTCCACCGTGTAACCCAGCTTAAAACCATGAAAGCGTTCTGGAGTTGCTCAAGTTGAGCTCTAACGTGAACGAGTGTAAGCCCCTGCCTCCCACGGCGACATCTCCGCCTGCGCCGCGTACAGCTCCGCTCCGATCTTCGCCATCTCATCCTCGATGTAGCGGCGCATATTCAAATTGAAAGCAAAGTTTGAAAGCACTTTATCGTATTCTGCTTTCAAGCGCTTAGTTCCAGGCGCTTTGAAAGTGGATTTGATAGGGTCAACGTGCACCCCCTGACCTTGAGCGACTCCATCATGGTGTCCAGCGCCGCCTCCTCCTTCACCACACGGTCTTCCAGCTCCACCTTCTTGACCTTCAGGCAGGGGCTTACACTCGTCCACTTTTCAGCTCAACGTAAGCGCTTTCTATGGGATAGGGGGCTCGTCCAGGGGTTGTGTAGGGGCTGTTTATGGGGTATTTACAGGGGGCATGGGGAAGTGGGCAGGGTGTGTTTTTGTTTCAGAAACGGCTCAGGTTGAGCAGAAAAGTGGACGAGTGTAAGCCCCTGCCTCCAGCGCCGGCACCTCCTCCTCGATGGCCGCGCACTCCGCCGCCATCTCCCCCTGCTTCGCCGTGTCCTTGCCCACCTGGTTGTACCGCCGCAACTTGACATTGAAAGCAAAGTTTGAAAGCAGTTCATCAGATTTCACTTTCAAGCGCCTAGTGCCTAGTCCGTAAAGCGTACTATATATAAGTAAGTACGTTTGGCGAGTGTCTTATATAGTACGCTTTACAGACTAGGCACTAGTGTCAGGCGGTTTCAACGTGGGGTTGATAGGGTCAGCCTGCACCGCCCTTCCTTGTCGTCCAGCTTCTTGGCGCGCGCCTTCATGTTCTTCAGATCCTCGCGGTGCTTGATGTCCTTGCGGCAGGGGCTTACACTCGCTCACTTCAAAGCTCAACTTGAGGACGTTCGGGACACATCGCTCACGTTAGAGCTCAACTTGAGCACCTTTGGGCCACATCCACGGGGTAATTTGGGAAATATGGGGGACAAAGTGAGATTAAGTTGAGCGGAAAGGGGCAAAGTAAGCTCAAGTTGAGCGGAAATGGGAACGAGTGTAAGCCCCTGCCTTGCGCTCGAACTCGGCGAACTCCTTGGAGGCCTTGTTGTACCGGCTCAAGTTGAATTCGAAAGCAAAGTTTGAAAGCGGGTGATGCAGTATTAGTTTCAAGCGCTTAATTCCAGGCGCTTTCAATGTGGGTCTGATAGGGTCAACCTGCACCGCCCTACCTTGTCGAGCTCACCGCGCAGCTTGCCCAGCGCCGCCGCGTGCTGCTTGTGCGCGGCCTCCACACAGGGGCTTACACTCGTCCACTTCTCAGCTCAACTTAAGCGCATTCTGTGTGATAGAGGCTGCAATTAGGGTTTGTTTTGGGGATGTTCAGGGGGTGTTAAGGAGTATCAGGGGGTGTTCAGGGTGTATTTTGTGTCAGAAATGGCTCCGGTTGAGCTGAGAATTGGACGAGTGTAAGCCCCTGCCTCCAGCGCCGTCACCTTGTCCTGATGCTCGCTGTACTTTGCGCGCTCGTGCTCCAGTTTCTGGTCGAGCTCCGCCTTACTGCAGGGGCTTACACTCGTGCACTTCTCAGCTCAACTTGAGACGTGTCTGTCACAAGAAAACACCCTACAGACCCTCAACACCCTCTTAATACGGGCTACACAACCCCCACGTACACCCCCTATCCCATACAAAGCGCTCAAGTTGAGCTGAAAAGTGGACGAGTGTAAGCCCCTGCCTTACTGGCCGCGATCTTGTTCACGTTGGTCTGTGTCTCCTGCACGAAGAGCTGGTACAGGATGGAGCGCGTCTTCAGCAGCTCGCGCTCCTTGGTGTAGCGGCGCAAGTCGAATTTGAAACCAAATTTTTAAAAGCAGGTCATCACATTTTAGTTTCAAGCGCTCAGTTCCAGGCGGTTTCAACATGGTTTTGATAGGGTCAGCCTGCACCGGCCTACCTTGGCCATATACTTCTCCGCCTCCTGCTTGGCTCCGTCCAGGGAGTCGCGCTCCATCACCGAGGGCCCGGTATGACAAAGTGCGTGAAATCACTTAGACACTTAGCAACAAGTAGTACACAGTCGTCCAAATGGAGCTTTCTGATTGGTCGAGCGGCACGACTTAGCACTAAGTCTCTCTAAGTGTATGAGTGGTTTCACGCACTTTGTCATAGATGTCGCTCGCCACGCTGTAGGATGCCGTTCAGCTCAATAACAGAGGGTTAAATGTGCGCGTCGATGACGTGGCGGGCGACATCTGGCATGCCCTACCTTCTCCACCAGCTTGAGGCGGTTCACTTGCGTGCCGCGCTTCTCGTTCAGCTCCTCCAGGCTCTTGGCCTTCATGTAGCGGCGCAACTTGTTTTTGAAAGCAACGATTGAAAGCCTTTCATCCATTTATTAGTTTCAAGCTCTTAGATCCAGGCGCTTTCAACGTGGGTTTGATAGGGTCAACCTGCACCGGGCTACCTTGAGCTCGATGTGCTCCACGTACTGGTTGGTGCCGATGATGTCCTCCAGGTACTCCACCACTCAGGGGCCTACACTCATCCACTCTGCGGCTCAACGTAAGCGCTTTCTGTGGGATGGGAAGTGCATGTAGGGGTTGTTTAAGAGGTTTTTAGGAGGTGTCAGAGGGTATTAGGGGGTATTCGGGGTGTATTCTGTGTCAGAAACGGCTCAGTTTGAGCTGAGAAGTGGACGAGTGTAAGCCCCTGCCAGCAGGCCCTCGTCGTTGGGGGTCGCCGCCTTGGGCTTCATCATGTAGCGGCGCAAGTTCAATTTGAAAGCAAAGTTTGACAGCAGAGTAAGGTATTTTTCAAGCGCTTACTTCCTGGCGATTTTAACTTGGATTTCATCGGTTCAACCCTGCACCGCCTCACCATCATGGAGATCTGCTCCACCTCACCCTGCAGGATCAGGAACCGGTTGTTGTTCAGGTCCACGCCCAAGCTGTAGCGCCGCAACTTCACATTCAAAGCAACACGTTATACCAATTCGTCTTATTGTAGTCTCAAGCGCTGGACCAGGCGCTTAAACTCAGTGTCGGATCTGGTATACAGGATATGGTGTCGAATCACGTTCGACCAATCAGAACTGTCCATTACGATAATCCCACCGACCGCCTCGCCAAAGTCCGACCAGGTCGCGATTCTTGAGTAAATGGACTTTCGATTTCGAAGAGATAAGGGTGACATGTCACCCCGACACTGAGATTAATTCGGGTCTGGATTTGCAGCATCCCACCTTGGCCTTGAGCAGCGTGGTGACCTCAGTGAAGGTGCTGGTCTTACCGTCCACAAAGTACTTGGACGAGTTGTTGCGGTACGCCTCGCTGTAGCGGCGCAAGTTGAATTTAAAACCAAAGTTTCAAAGCAGTCCATCATATTCCTGTTTTAAGTGCTTAGTTCCAGGCGGTTTCAACATGGGTTTCACAGGGTCAACCTGCACCGCCCCACCTCGCGCGCGATCACGAAGTCCGACCCGGCCACCGCCTCGAAGTCTTCGCCCTCCTGTCGTTTGGTGGCGTTGACGGGGGTGGGGTGGGGTAGGGAAGGGGTGGGTGAGAATGAGATGAGACGCTACTTGGGTATTGCGGAGGACGCGAACTGGGGCAGAGGGGGGTTATAGATTTCGGCCGGCGTCGTGCTGTGGCTAAGCCTCCCGGGGCATTGGGCACGCTGGCGGCTGAAATCCCACTCCCCTTCTTCGCAAAACCCGGCCCCTTTCCCTCTCTCACTAGCAATCGTTAGAAAAGAATCTCCTCTTCGTGGATACTGACACTGAGAAACGAACCTTGTCGATAATGTCGGCGAAATGGACTTCGACGCGCGCGTACTCGAGGTTTTGGAAGTCGGTGGAGTTGTGGATGAGCTCGGAGACCTTGCAGGAGGGTGCTTGAGAACCAGCACTCGTCCCGGGTTCGGATGTGCCCGCATGACTTAATTTCAGGGTGAGTGCTCGGACAGACCACGCCCACGTGCAGGAGGAGGAGGAGGAGGAGGAGGAGGAGGAGGAGGAGGAGGAGGAGGAGGAGAAGGAGGAGGAGGAGGAGGAGGAGGAGACTCAACGCCGAGTTGAGTGCTTGTCCGCAGTAGCCTCCCCGCCTTGTTGAGGCGCAGCTGCTTGGCGCGCTTGCCGAACACGAAGAGCATGGCGTCGATGACGTTGGACTTGCCGCTACCGTTGGGGCCCACCACGGAGGAGAACGACTGCGGGAACGAACCGAGAGGGGGCACAAGCAGAGAGTTTCAGAAGATGTAGCAGAGCCGGGCCGAGGGGACGGGAGGAGTCACGACGGCGGCGGCGAGGGGTGGAGTGGTTCGCGCGACACTCCGATCGCGCCGACACTCCCCGCCCCTGCGGGTGGCGCAGCGTCGAGTTGGCAGCTGTCCCCCGGGTCCCGGCTGCCTCGGCAACCCATTCACGCAGGGGGCACAAGATGAGTTTTGGCAGAGCCGGGTCACGGGTGAGTCACGACCAACCCGCGGCGAGAGGTGACGAGTGGGCGTGGGTGGTTCGCGCGACCGCGGCATCCCCGGCAACCCGACACTATCCCCCCCCCCCCGCGGCTAGCGCGTTACTCCGAGCTGACAGCTGTCTCCCCCCGGGTCCGGGTCTCGGCTGCCTCGGCCATTCACCCAGCAGGGGACAGAAGACGAGATATATTTTCGTAGAGGCAAGCCGAAATCCACAGCAACGGCGGGCACGACCGGCGCGGGGAGGTCCGCGCGGCACCGCCCATGTCCCCCACGAGGGTAGCGCGACGCCGCTGAATTGATACTGGACCCGGTCCCCCGCTCGCGCCGCTCGCGGCTGCCATTTATTTGACGGACCTTGTGGAAAGGTCCGACGTGCTGCGCGCCCGCGTAGGACTTGAAGTTCTCGAGCACCATCTTTTTGATGACCAGGCGCGGCTTGGGCCCAGCGCTACCGCCGCCGTCCCCGTCTCTCGCCGCCATGGCCATAGCTCTCGCCGGTTCCCTGAGCCGTGGGGGCGGCGAGGATATGCGTCGACGTCCGCTTGGGCGCCGCGTCGTGTGGCGTACTGGTCTGGAGGGATTTCAAACCCGTCTTTTCTCATATTTTTTTCTCAACGGCCATCAAGATGTCCGTTTATGACCGACCGACCGCGAACGCACCTTACTCGCCGATACCAGTTTATAGCTCAGACATCAAGGATGTGTACCGGTACACAAGTACAACCCGTCCCTGACTGTTTGCCCGTCGCCAAAATCCATTAACGCGAAGGTAAATCGTCCTCGTCCAATGGGCAGGGCGAACCGGGCGAAACAGATTCGCGCTGACTCAAGACGTTTTTTTTTCTCGGAAGCACCAAACGCGACATCCACGCGACGCGACGTTCCTCACTCCGCTACGACACGAACCCGGTTTCACCCTCCTGTTTTTCACCTCCACCTCAAGTTTATCCAACATGGCTTCCCTTACTTCCAGCGTCTCGCTTACGACCCGCGTGGTTTCCGGAGCGAAGCAGCAAAAGCAGACCCGCCGTGGTTCGTCCGCCATTGTCAAATGCGCGGCGGCTCCGGAGAGGGGAAGTGTGAGCCTGGGACAGAAAGCGGTGGCGACGGCGGCGGCGCTTACCATGTTCCTTGCCCCGGGAGCTGCGTTCGCCGCTGACAAGGCGGCGCTGCAGGCTAAGGGCAGAACCTTCGCTGAGGCAACGGCAGACGTGAGTAACATAACATTTTGTATTGTTTGAATTGAATCACAATGTGAACCCGAAAAAAATAACGAACTACGGCACGTTGACATTCACGCGCGTTGCGACTTGCCTCCGAACGTTGTTCAGTCGGCACGGTTTTAGTGCTGATTGTGGTATCCATTCCCACGCTCGCAGGTGCTCCGCGCGGCGCCCGAGAAGGACCTGAAGGGCACTATTGGAGCCACCGTGGATGTGGCGTTGTCCGTGAATCCCGCCAAGGCAAGGCCTGAAGATTCCTTCTCTGCATTTTATTAACAACACACTCATGAACTCAAGACGCGGCGTCCCATTTCCAGCTCAACTGCCGGCCGTGGTGGCGGTGGGTCGGTCCCTGAACAGGTCACGGCTCAATACATCACAACGCAATCACTCGAAGATGCTCAAGTCGAGCTGATAAGGGAACCCAGTACAATTGCTGAGTACAAAGATGTACCAGATCTGGTGGATGCGGTTACTTCACCTGGTGAGTGCCTTGGGGCTCGATGATGTATCGCATCATAAAGGACAGCCAGCTCTGAAAGAACGAACATTAGTACACTATTACTGAAACGGGATACCGCGGAATGGCCCTGCGACGAGGCTCTCAAGGCTGTGGATGCGGGGCTCGAAGCGCTCTTGACGGTAAGGCCTGCCTAATACTGCCCTCATCGTCATCATCATCCAACGCATTGCATGCCCTCGTTTCTTGAGGTACATGGTATCCATGACTAGACTTGTCGCCCCTAAACTAGCCTGCTAACCACTAGCCCCTAAACTGGCTCATAGTAGCTTAGTTTAATCCCCTCCATCGCCAGCACTGACTTAGTGCGACAAGCATATCCATGACGTGGCGAGCAATATCAGCCTGGCCATACATGACGGCGCCCTCCGCGGACCTGGTGTCCGTGGTAGGGCGGTGCAGGTTGACCCTATCAACCCCAAGTTGAAACCGCCTGGAACTAAGCGCTTGAAACTAAAATGTGGTACACTGCTTTCAACTTTTGCTTTCAAATTCAACTCGCGCCGCTACACCGTGGTGAAGGCGGCGGAGCACGCGACGACCGCGGCGATGGACGCCGGCAGGGGCTTACCCTCGCCCACTTCTCACCTCAACCTCAGCCGTTTTCGTCACACCTCCGCGTGTCCCCCTGTCTAATAGACTGGGGGATAATCGTGCGCCCAACATATCCCGCAAAATGTGCTTACGTCGAGCCGAAAAGTGGAGGAGTGTAAGCCCCTGGACGCCGGCGCCTTCATCCCCGCCAACTCGGTAGGGCGGTGCAGGTTGACTCTATCAAACCCACGTTGAAAGTGCCTGGAATTACGCTCTTAAAACTGAAATATGATAAATCGCTTTCAAAGTTTGGTTTCAAATTCAACTTGCGCCGCTACAACTCGGAGATTGACGCCGTGGTGGACGCCGCCGCCGCCGCCGCCAGGCAGGGCCCAGGGGCTTACACCTGTCCACTATTTGGCTCAACATAAGCACATTTTGTGGGATACGTTGGGCGCATAATTTTCCCCCAGTCTATTACACAGGGGAACACGGGGAGGTGTGACCAAAACGGCTTAGGTTGAGCTGAAAAGTGCACGAGTGTAAGCCCCTGGCAGGGCCGCGCTCACCTTTCAAACTGATTCATACCCATAGTGTACCGATGTATCTATGTACACTAGCCGCCTCCTCCTCCCTGCCCTGGCCTGATACTCGTTCCCTGAGGGTTTGCTCGTACTCGTAGTGCACCAGTGTACCCATACACACTCGAGCTGAATAAATCACTGCCTGTCACGTCACGGCGTGTGTATCAGTGTATCCGCACACACTCGAGGTGAATAAAGCACTGCCTGTCACGTCATGGCATGTGTACCAGTGTACCGCACCGCACACACTCGAGGTGAACGCAGCACGGTGAACGCGGAGCACGCCCCTGTGACGTCACGGCCTTCGCAGTTTTCTATGGTACCTCAAATGGCGGTCAACGCTGCGCAAATTTGCGCTCTCGAGTAAACAGACGGTCAGATTTGCCATACAATGGTACAATATGGCGATTCGAGAGTCTATTACTCAAGAAATGGCGACCGCCATTTGAGGTACCCTGGAAAACTGCGAAGGCCCTGGCGGCGGCGACGTGAACCCGGCGGCGCTGAGCAAGTTCGCGGCGGCCGCCACCGACGCGGCGCTCACCGCCGACGGCAAGAAGATCGGCAACCTCACCTTCAAGGTAGGGCGGTGCAGATTAACCCTAGCAAACCCAAGTTGAAACCGCCTGAACCTAAGCGCTTGAAACCAAACTATGATGAACCGCTTTCAAACTTTGCTTTCAAATTCAACATGCGCCGCCACATCAAGGGCGGCGCGCTGGGCCTGGCCGTGGGGCCCAGCAAGGTAGGGCGGTGCAAGCTGACCCTATCAAACCCCGGTTGAAAGCGCCTGGAACCGAGCGCTTGAAACTAAAATATGAGGAACTGCTTTCG
>Ga0307489_10003310_pt1 | contig 10685 bp, 14 predicted proteins | sample SB12metaG_FD_202247 | JGI IMG/M metagenome (GOLD analysis project Ga0307489, IMG submission 202247) | Sea-ice brine microbial communities from Beaufort Sea near Barrow, Alaska, United States - SB 1.2 | ecosystem: Environmental > Aquatic > Marine > Coastal | place: USA: Alaska | collected...
TTTCAAACGAGAGGTGAGCCACAGCGGGAAGCGTCAGCGCGCAGTTCTCGACCGTGGCGTCGACACTACGGCGACTGCGCACATCTGTGGCGTCGATGGCACCGTCCCCTCTCTTCTCCCGAGAAGTTCCTACCAGCGGTGTTTAATCGAGTTGAGATTTTAGGGCGAAGCACTCTGTGACTTGATTCGACGCAAACGTTCTGCTGCGGAACGTTGGAATCGACACAAGCGAATCTATAGGTAGCCCTGCGTGAGGGTGGGCAACGACCTCCAGCTTCCGCGCGGCGTCTGAGAAGCATGGGCCGCACGGGGCCGCCGCGGCGCGCTGCGGCTCAGCGCTGCGCGTTCCACACCCAGCAGAAGTCGCTCGAGCGCACGTTTGAAAACATCGACCCCAGCGTCGTCGCCGACGTTCTCTCCTCCCACTCGGGCAACCTGGAGGCGGCCGCGCTGGAGCTACTAGACCTGGACGTGGCGCCCCACGTGGCAGGCGGGGGCGCGGCCGGTGCGGGTGGCGGCGGCGGGAACACCACCGCTTGCACCTCAGGGAGCGAGGCTGCCTTCTGGAGCGGCGAGCTGTGCGATGAGCTGAGCGGGGGGATGGATGACGACGACGCGGAGGAGCACCACCTGCCGTGCATGAACGGCGCCCCCGCGAGCGGCGTGGACGGCGCGGCACCCTACGGCGCCTGGCCGGCCAAGCAGTGGGCATCTGCGGAGGTCAACATGCTGGGCACGCTCACCGCCGGGGACCTCGCCGCCGCCGAGCGCTTCGTCGGCTGGCGCCCCTCGGAGGTGGAGCCGGACGAGGACGAGGATGCGGCGGCGGCAGCGGCGGCAGCGGCGGCAGCGGCGGCAGCGGCGGCAGTGGCGGCGGGGGGGGCGGGGGCGGCGCCGCCGGCGACGGCGGGGTCGTTAGCGGCAGGGGAGGGGGCGGACGCGGAGGCGGCGGCGGCGGGGGCGAGGTCGGGGTCGGGGGTGGCGGCGGGGACGGCGGAGGATGCCGACGCTGTGGAGGTGCTGGTGAAGTGGAAGGGGCGCGCGCTGGTGCACTGCTCGTGGGTGCCGCTGCGCGCGCTAGCCGCCAGCCTGCCGCTCGCCGCGCAGCGCTTGGCGCGCTTCTGGGAGAAATACCCCTGGGCGGCGGGCCCCGTGGTGGCGGCAGGGGCTTATCCATGTCCACTTTTTGGCTCTTGAGCACTTTTTATGGGATGTGTTAGTTGAGACACTGACAAACTGCTCAGGTTGAGCTGACGGCTGGACGCGTGTAAGCCCCGTGGCGGCGGTGCCGCGCGACTGCGTGCGAGTGGCGTCCGTGCTAGCCGTGCGCGGGGGAAGCGAGGGCACGCAGTCGGCGCTGGTGAAGTGGGGCTCGTGCGGGTACGAGGATGCGACGTGGGAGGCCGCGGCTTGGGTGGCGGCAGGCACCACCCCCGGGGGCACTGCGGCGCTCGCTCGCTTCCAAGAGGTGGAGTCCCGGCGCGGCATCAAGGCCGCCGCCTCCGCCGCCGCCGCTGCAGCGGGCGTGGCGTCGGCGGCGCCCTCGGAGGAGGAGCACCCCGTGGTGCGCGAGTGGTACGGCGGCGAAGGCAACGTGCTGCGCGGGTACCAGCGCGAGGGCGTGCGGTGGATGGCGCACAACCTCCTCACCGCCGGCCGCGGCTGCATCCTCGCCGACGAGATGGGCCTCGGCAAAACCGCGCAGGCTCTCGCGGTCGTGGACTACATCCTGCGTTCGCAGCGGCGCAGTCCTCTGCCGACCGTCGCCCCGCGCGGCCCGGCGCTGGTGGTGGTGCCGCTCTCCACGCTCGTCAACTGGCAGGGCCTTCCCTCACTGCACGCCCCGCCACCTGTCGCGCTCCCACTGACCACCCGGCCACCTGTCGCGCCCCCACTGGCACCCTGCCACCTATCCCGCCACCTGTCGCGCCCCCACTGGCCACCCTGCCAAGCTGTCACGGCTCCACTGGTACGGCCCTGTAACGTGGGAGCGCGAGGCGGCGTGCTGGGCCCCCGGCGCGTACGTCGTGCCCTACATCGGACCCCAACACGCGCGGGCCCTCATCCGGTGGGGCCGTGCATGTTCAAATTCATTGACACCCGTGTTGAAACCGCCTGGTTACAGCGCTTGAAACTGAAACATGATGAACCGCGTCAAATGTTGTTTTCAACATCAACCTGCGCCCGTACCATCTGGCGCCACGAGCTGGTGTACGACGAACCGACCGACCCGACCGACCATGTCGATCCGACCGACCTTGTCGACCCGACCGAGCAAGCACTGGTGGAGTCAGTGGACACGGTTATGGAGGAGGGTCCAGAGGGGGAGGAGGGCGGCGCTCCCGCTGCCGCTGAGGCCGGGGCCTCGGCCTCGACCGCGGGCCCGGGGTCGCGCTCGGGCCCCGTCCCCGGCTCCGGCGCCGGCGCCGGCGTGGTTTACAAGGCCGACGTGGTTCTGACGACGTACGAGATGGTCCAGGCGGACCGCGGCGTACTGTCCAAGGTAGGGTGGTGCAGGTTGGCAGTATCAATACCCGTGTTGAAATCGCGTATGCTTTCAGCGCTTGAAACTAGAACATGCTAATGTGCTTTCAGCGTCTGCTTTCAATTTGAACTTGCGCCGCTAAACCAAGGTACCCTGGAGCTGCCTGGTGGTGGACGAGGCGCACCGCCTCAAGAACAGCGACGGTCGGTCGGCGCGCGACCTGCGGAGCCTGGACTTTGGCGGGCGCGCGGTTCTGCTCACGGGGACGCCGCTTCAGAACCACACGGCAGAGCTTTGGAGTTTGCTCAACTTCGTGGACCGCAGGAGGTTCACAGCCAAGGTATGGCGGTGCAGGTTGACCGCAAGTTGACCCTGGGTTGACCGCGCTTGATTTCAGCGCTTGAAGCTAAAATATGACAAATGCTTTCAAATGTTGCTTTCTATTTCAACGTGCGCCGCTACACCAAGGAGGACTTCGAGGCGGCGTTCGGAGCGGTGCGCGGCGCGGGGCAGGTGGAGGCGTTGCACGGTGTGCTGGCGCCCTACCTGCTGCGGCGCCTGAAGGCGGACGTGGAGCACCGCCTGCCGCCGCGGGTGGAGACGCTCATCGAGTGCGAGCTCATGCCGCTGCAGAAGAAGTGCTACCGCGCGCTGTTCGAGCGCAACTTCGCGTTCCTGCGGCAGGGCGCGCTGACGTCCAGACCCTTAAACCCTGAACCCTAAACGCAAAACCCTCAACCCTAAACACTGCACTCTAAACTCTAAATCCTAAACTCTAAACTCTAAACCCTCAACCCTAAACCCTAACCCTAAACCCGAAACCCTAAACCTCGGCAGGGCGCGGGCGACCAGCGCGCCCTGGCCAACTTCAGCAACCTGATGATGGAGGTGCGCAAGTGCTGCCAGCACCCGTTCCTGCTGGACGGCGTCGAGGCGGGCTTCGTGGCGCAGCAGGCACTCAAGCAGGCGGCGGCGGCGGCGGCGGTGGGTGGGGCGGGGGGGACGGCGGCGGGGGGGGGGGCGGCGGCGGCGGCGGGGGAGAGGCAGCGGGCGACGCCGCTTCAGACAACGGCCAGCGCCGCGCAGCTGGTAGGGCGGTGCATGTTGTCACGTGCTCAAACCCGAGTTGAAAGCGCATGGGTTCAGCTCTTGAAACTAACATATCCTAAACTGCATTCAAGATTTGCTTTCAAGTTTTGCTTCGAATTTCAAGTTGCGGCGCTACAAGGTGGTGGCGTGCAGCGGAAAGCTGGCGCTGTTGGACAAGCTGCTGCCGAGGTAGGGCGGTGCAGGTTGACAGTATCAAAACCTGAGTTGATAGCGCGCCTGGTTTCAGCGTTTGAAACTAAAATGTGATGAACCGCTTTCAAACTTTGCTTTCAATTTCAACTTGCGCCGCTACACCGAGGCTGCGGGCGGGCGGGCACCGCGTGTTGGTCTTCAGCCAGATGACGCGCGTGCTGGACGTGCTGGAGGACTACTGCCGCAGCCGCAGCCACTCGTACGAACGCCTCGACGGCGGGATCACAGGGCGCGCGCGCCAGGCGGCCATCGACCGCTTCTGCGCGCCGGGGGGCGGGAACGAGAAGGAGGAGGGCGCAGGTGGTGCTGCAGGTGTTGGCGGCTCCGACGAGGTAAAGGAAGGCGCGTTTCTGTTCCTTCTGTCGACCCGCGCTGGCGGGGTGGGCATCAACCTGGTGGCAGCGGATACCGTCATCATTTTCGACAGCGATTGGAATCCTCAGGGTGACGCTCAGGTCAGCTCCCCCCTCCCTCCCATCCAATGTCCCTCTAATACCCCTCTGATGTCCCTCTAATATCCCTCTAATATCCCTCTGATGTCCCTTTAACGCCCCTCTTATGCCCCTGTGATGCCCCTCTAATGCCCGTCAAATACCCCTCTAATACTCCTCTGATACCACTCTCACACGACGCGCAGGCTCTCGCGCGCGCGCACCGCATCGGGCAGACACGACCCGTGCAGGTGTACCGCCTGGTGATGCGCGCCACGTACGAGCGCCACATGCTGGACCGTGCCGCCATGAAGCTGGGGCTCGAGCAGGCGGGGCCGCAACACGACTCCACTTCCTAAACCCTAAACCCTAGACCCTAAACCCTAAACCCTAAACCCTAAACTCGGCTTCATGTGAGCACTTTTATTGTGATGTGTCGAATGTAATGGGTGGCTTCAGTGACAGAAACGGCTCAGGTGGACGAGTGAGAGGCCCTGAGAGCAGGCCATCTTCGGCGGCGTCGGGGGGGCGGGCGGCGGCGGCGGCGGCAGCGGCGAGGAGGGGGGGGAGGGGGCTGGGGCCGGGGCGGGGGCCGGGGCGGAGGGGGGCGGCAGCAGCGCGGCTGCGGCGCGCGCAGAGATCGAGCGGCTGCTAAAGCACGGCGCGTACGGCGCGTTGTCCGAGGACGCCGAGGCGGCGCTGCGCAAGACTAAGGTAAGGGTTTTAGCTAAATTCTAATCTCTAAACCCTAAGCCTAAACCCTGAGCCCTGAACCCTAAACCCTGAACCCCGTGTTGACAGCGTCTGGAACTAAGCGCTTGACACTCACATATGATGAACTCCTTGCAAGTTTTGCTTTCAAATTCAAGCTGCACCGCTGCAGCAAGGAGTGGGGTGCGGAGGGCATCGACGATATCCTGGCGCGCTCCGAGCGGCGCGTCGTGGAGGCGTCTCAGGTAGGGGGGGTGTGGAGAACAGGGGGGGTGTTGAGAACAGGCACTCGACCGACATTGAACATCCTCCTCCTCCTTTGCATGTCTGTATGAGCACTCACACTCCTCGTAAGTCATGCTCCGATCTCGGTCGAGTGCTTGTTCTCAATGACCCTCGTGCCAGGTGGATGCCGTCGCGCAGGACACCGCAGATAAAACGAAGAGCATGTTCGCCACCGCCACGTTCGGCGGCACGGAGGGCGACGGCGCGGACGGCATCGCACTGGACGACCCGGACTTCTGGCTCAAGCTCATGCCGGAGGCGGCGGCGGCGGCGGAGAAGCAGGCGCACTGGTAACCTCACACGATCCCTAAACCCTGAACCCTTAACCCTTTACCCTAAGTAAACCCTGTATCGTAAACCTGCGGAGAAGCAGGCACAGTGGTGGCATCACACCATCCCTTGAGCCTTACACAGAGCCTAAGCGTTCTAGGTCCTATCAGCTTGGACATGCCGCACCGACAATCATGGCATATTGCAAACCACCGTTGTGTCAACTTGAACCTTACATCCTGGCAATTCTATCAACTTTTCCTCTTATCTGTCACTGGTCGCCTCTCACGTAGCTCTATATCCTTATGTCCTCACTGCTCCGAACGCACAGTCTCGCGGGGGACGAGACGGAGTCGACGGCGGCGGCAGCGGCGGCGGCGGCGCAGGTCACGGTCGGTCGGCCACGGTTCGAGTGGACGTGGCCCGAGCGCAAGCGCGTGTTGTTCCACCTCACCAACTTTGGCAAGGCCCGGTCGGACACGCTCCGCCCCGCCGCGTCGTCCACCATATTTCCAAACTCCGTTGAGTTAGGTGGATGTCATCCCTCACAGTCCGCTCAAGTACCATATATAAGGTCACTCTTCAAATGAGGCCGGAACTCGGGTCACTTTTTCGCGTGGAACCAAAGAGCGCTACGCGCTATGAAAACAGCCTGACTAAAAGCCTATACGCAAAAAGTGACCCTAGTTCCAACCTCATCCGAAAAGTGTCCTTATTTCCTCACATGGTAGTTGCGCGGACTGCTGTCGCCTGACGTCGTGAGCATCATACCGGGGGTGTTTAACAGGTGTTTAGTGATTATTTCGGGAGTGTGAGGGGGTGTTTAGGTTGCATGTAGGGGGTACTTAACGGGGGTGTTCAGGTTGTGTGTAAGAAGTGTTTAGGCGGTGTTTGAACCCAGTCTCCGACCCTTCGAAGGGTCTGAAGGCCCTCATATGATTGGTCCATGTGGCGGCTCGGAGAGCTGTGATTGATTGGATCTCCTTGACCAAATCTCACCAAATCTGATCGTAATCGTTTGTGGTCTCTAATTGGTCGATGGACATTGCATCATTTCTCCTCGTCCCTGATTGGTCGAGAGGCTGTATTCGGGGGATTCAGGGGGTAGTCAAACCGGAGACTGTGTGTAAGGGGTGTTTAGGGGTTGTTGACTTGACCCTGCACTTGGGTTTCGGGCAATGGGAGGCGGTGCACTGCGCCGCCAAGCTGCCGCCGGACAAGACCCCCGCGCACTGCGCCGCCTTCTGCCGCCGCTTCGTGCTGGAGGCGGCCGCCGCCCTCCCCGCCGGTGCGTGCCCGGCGCTGCTCGCCGCGGCGTCCTCCGCTGCTTCGACCGACGGTGACGACCCGACCGAGGCCGCGCTGCCGCCGGCCGAGGGCGGCGACGCGATGCTGTCGGCGCTGTATGCGACGAGGGGCTTCGCGATGCACGTTCGCGCGCGCGCTGCCGAGGACCTGGCGCGGCTGGAGCTGCTGCAGCCGCTGGTGGACGCCGTGGTGGGGCGGTGCAGGTTGACCCTATGAAACCCATGTTGAAACCGCCTTGAACTAAGCGCTTGAAACTACAATATGATGAGCTGCCTTCAAACTTTGCTTTCAAATGCAACTTGCGCCGCCACACTGTGGCGCGCGCGGGCGGGCCTTCCGCCGCGTTGCGCCCGGGCGCCGCCGCGTGGCTGGAGGGCGTGCCGCAGTGCGCGGCGGTGTACTTGGAGGCGCTTGGTCCGGAGCCACTGGATCTGGGTCGTGGGACCCCCGCCCCGGCGCCGTGGTGGACCGCGCGGGAGGACCGCGGGCTGCTGGTGGGCACACTGCGGCACGGCTTCGGTCGCTACGACGCCATGCGCGCTGACCCTGAGCTCGGCCTCCAGGTGGGGCGCTGCAAGTTGAAAACTTGTTTAAACCCAGTCTCCGCGTCACGCGTGACGCTGAAGGCCCTCATGTGAGTGGTCAAGAGAGTGATTGACCGAGATTTGATTGGCCGGATCTTTTGCACGTTTTGCGCCAATTCTGAACGTAATTGTGTATTGTCCCTGATTGGTCAATGGAGAGTCCATCATTTCCGCACGTCCCTGATTGGTCAAGAGGCTATATTCCGGGGGAGCAGGGGGTAGTCAAACCGGAGATTGGGTTTACAGCCGTGTTGCGTGCGCCTGGTTGCAGCGCTCGAGACTAAAATGTGATGCACTGCTTACAAGTTTTGCTTTCAATTTCAACTTGCGTCCCTACGGCGAGGCGGCGCTGGACGCCGCACTCGCGGCTGCCGCCGCCGCCGCGTCCGCCACGGAAGCTGCCGCGGAGGCTGCCCTCGCCGCCGCTGCCGCCCGGGCCGCCGCCGATGCACTCAGCCCCACCACGCGGTCGAAGAGGAAACGTTCGCCGTCGCCGTCGTCCAAGGGGAAGGAGAACGGCGATACGCAGAGGCGGGGCGGCGGCGGCGGTGGCAGCGCGGCGGCGGGGTCCACGCAGGCGGGGGCGAAGCAGGTGGGGGAGGACACGGACGGCGGAGCGGGGGAGGCTGTCGCCGCGGTGATCGAGTGGCCGCTCAGCCGCGTGTTGAGCCTCCGTGTGCGCCGCATGTGCACCGCGCTAGGCGGCAAGTCCGTCGTGGCGCCGCCCCGCGCGCCCAAGCCCGCCCGGGCGCCCGCCGCCTCCGGCGCGCGCCTCAACGCGTGTTCCTCCTCATCCGACAAGATCGCGCGTGCGGTGGCGCAGGTCGCCGCGTTCCCGCGCGACACGGGCGGGCTCGTGATGCTGCCCGTGGGGCCCATCGGCGGCGTGACGCTGGAGGCCCTGGGCGCTGTGCAGCCACCGGGCCGCAAGGGGTACCAATCCGCCGCGTACATCCTGCCCGTGGGGTACCGCAGCACGCGGCAGTATGTGCGATGCGACGACCCCAACGGGCCGCGCACGCGCTGGGTGCAGGAGATTATCGACGGGGACTCAGGCGGCGGCGGCGGTGGCGGCGGCGGCAGCGGCGGCGGCAGCGGCGGCGGCAGCGGCGGGGGGCCCATGTTCAAGCTGTCCGCGGACGAAGGCCTGCGCGAGCCCATTGTCGTGCGCTCGGCCACAGCGGCGTGGGCGGAGGTGCTGAAGCGCGTGACGGCGGCCCGCCAGGCCCTGGGTAGGGCAGTGCAGGCTGACCCCATGACACCCATCGACAAAGCGCCAGGAACTAAGCGCTTGAAACTAAAATATGGTGAACTGCTTTCCAGTTTTGGTTTCAAATTCAACTTGCGCCGCTACACCTGGGCGAGGAGGCGAAGAAGACCGCTATCAGCGGCCCGGAATTCTTCGGGTACTCGCTCCCGCATGTGCGGCAGGGGCTTACACTCGTCCACTTTTCGGCTCAACTTAAGCGCATTCTGTGGGATAGGATTGCATTTAGGATATTTAGGGGGTGTTAAGGGGGTGTTTAGGAGGTGTCAAGGGGTATTAAGGAGTATCAGGGGGTGTTCAAAGGGGTGTATTTTGTGTCGGAAAGGGCTCAGGTTGAGCTGAGAAGTGGACGAGTGTAAGCCCCTGACGTGCGGCTGCTCATCGAGGAGCTTCCCGGCGCAGACTCCTGCGCTGACTACCAGCCTCTAAACCCTAAACCCTAAACCCTAAACCCTCTAGCCACGCAAACCGATGCAGCCGCCACCGCAGTCCAACAAGCAGCCTCTATCAATACCGCGCCGGATTAACACAGCGCAGAACCCGTGTATAACATGTATTTAGCCTTGGTCCCACGCAAAGTGCATCTTCTTCCTCGTTCCGATGCCACAGCGTTTTGCGTTTCGGATTTCACCCTAGACCAGAGCTACCTCCAGCCATCTACGCGGTCGGCGCCCCTGTACTCTAAGAAACTGGAGAGTTCAGTGGTGAGTAGCGTGATTCAGGGACTCACGACCGACACCCGGCCGACTGTTTTCAGTGCCTTCTTGAGTGATTCACCCCCCACGTGTAAATCGTTGTGATACACCCCAGTTTCTTAAAGTAGAGGGGCGCCGACCGCGTAGATACTGGTATGCGTTCTGTAAATGTACCGTTGTTTCGATTTAGGACTGATTGTTGTAATGAAAAATCCCCCTAATCCGCACGATGGATTCGACGATGAATGAGTGGGTCGAGTGGTGTGGGACGCTCCTCTGGCGGCGGCGGAAGATTCATCACGACGGCGTCGGCGGTGTTGCGGGGTCCGGGCGCCAGCGCCAGCGGAGCCCCCAGAAAATTATTTGGGCGTTCCAAATTTTCGCCAAGCGGTCTGCTTTTCACTTTTAGGATGCGCGTTCAGTATTGGTACTTCGCAGAGCCTGGAGCGGAGCACATTTTTGAGATCTTGGCAAAAGATAAAAAGATATCTCAGTGGATAAAACGCCAGGTGTCCAGAAAGGCAGAAAACCAACGTGTCGATGTCGCAGATGCGTCATTATCGAGAGTGCGCCGCAAGCCGTCTCCTGAGGTGAAGTCATCAGCGCGCAAGTCCGCTTAAACGAGTAGGCGGCTCGGCATCGACCCGCCGCCGCGGCGTCGGTCTTGCCGTCGCGCTGTCGGTCGTTGCTTTTTGCGACGTTCTGCTTCGGACATCATTCTGCTCCCCCCACCATTTGTTGCCTCGTGGTGCGGGCTGCGGTGCGCAGTGGCCGCGCTTCTAGCTCGTTTTACTGGTTGCGATGGTGAGGAACTCCATCGGCGCGAGCTCGATTGGCGGCAGCTCCGTCGGCAGCGTCGGCAGCGACTATGCCAAGTCCGACGGCGGTGAGTGACTCGACCAATCTTTCCCATTTAACAACGGCAATTTTGTTGGAGATTCGTGTCGGTCACATTTTCGCGCGGTGGACTATCGCCGCCGGGATTATCCCGGCCGGGATCGTCCCGGCGAGTACCCAGCACACGTGCAATCGCATCCCTCGCACGCATACCCAGCTCGTCAGGACCGCCCTCCGACGCGCGCATTCGGGCAAGTTGGCATGTATCGATTATGGCAAAACGCCTTCCCGCGCGAAATTCTTGAGTCATAGACCGTCAAAACTGCCGTACTATATTCCCCAACTGCAACTGAGCTGTAAATGCACGTTGATAACAGTCTATATGTCCCATCCGCTCCCCTGAACGTCAACACAGGCCACAGCGAGGCCTCGGCAGGCGGGGACCAGCAGCTGGACGAGGACCAGGACCTCCTTCAGAAGCATGCGACTGTCGAGGTGAGTCTCTCGCCC